>Ga0208766_1000065_pt1 | contig 55754 bp, 43 predicted proteins | sample ETN01SmetaG_3_FD_185792 | JGI IMG/M metagenome (GOLD analysis project Ga0208766, IMG submission 185792) | Marine microbial and viral communities from oxygen minimum zone, Eastern Pacific Ocean - ETNP2014F12-01SV263 (SPAdes) (version 2) | ecosystem: Environmental > Aquatic > Marine > Oceanic ... | reverse complement strand
ACCTTCCACCAGATCCAGTCCGTTCTCGCCATTGCTAGCAATGGTACTATTGGTGAGCCAGAGCGGATAGTTGTATCTCAGATAGATTCCGTCTGCGCCATTGGAGACGATCAGACAATTGGTAACTGTGGCAGATTCCTCATACAGGTCAAGACCTTGATTTGAATTAGAGGCTATCTTACAATTTCTTATGGTCTTGAACCCTCTTAGTAGCCTGCATCCGCTTCCGTAGTTATTGGATATATCACAGTTAATAATCTTAAGATTCCCACCGTCTGCTTCGATGCCGTTGTCATAGTTTTGTGTAATACGACAGTTTTTAATGACCGGGTTTGTGTTATCACTTTGGTCGTTACACTGTATACCTGGAATGCCCTTTATAACTGAAAAGCCAACTAGTTTCGCTGTTGTATCGGCAGGGTATGTAAACGTGACTGTGGGTGCAGAATATTGTCCATCAATAAACGTAGATGATATATAAGATGTATCGCTGGTAGTCAGATACAACGAACCCACAACAATATTCTTGCCATTGTAGTTAATGTTTTCCGTATAGGTGCCTGCTGCTACTAATACAGTATCACCATCAGTGGAAGCATTGATTGCCTCCTGTATTCCACTGTAATCACCAGGTACATTGATTGTAGTACCAAATAAAGAAGACATTATAGTTAGTAATATTAATATTCTACTGAGCATTGACCACTCCCTCACCAAATCCCTTGATCTCTATGGAGTTGTCATTGGGATCCACGAACTCACATGAAGCAACATCGAATGTCAGACTGGACTCGCCGTCCGTGGTCAACTGGAACACGATCGATGCCAGACTCCCCGTGCCCGATACAGAGACAGAGTCACTGCCCAGGAATGAGGTATTGATCTCGATGGTCCCGGTCTCTGTGTCATTCTCAGCAAAGAAGACCGGTGCCTGCAGGGCGTCAGCGAAGAACTCTCCCACGCTCATGGACAGTACGGACAGTTTGCTCTTGTCGTAGGACAGTTTCACGTGGCTGCCCGCCAGGTTCTCAATATCGAGAACGAACACGTCAACGGCCTGGCTCGAGCCGAGGTCGATGCTGATGTCAATTGGGTAGAATGTGAGCGCGGGTGTCTCGTAGGTCACCTCATCCTCATCCAGTGGATTGTCATAGACATCCTCCGGGGGTACGTCCTGCCCGCATGACATGAGCGCCATTAGGGGCAGTAAAGTGAATATTACAAGTCTCTTTATCATAGGTTCAGTCTCCATTCAAGTCTCGTCTGTTTCGTTAGAGGGTCATAGGCAAGCCTCACAGGGAGACCTTGATCGCCACCATCTGCGAATGTGGGCCCGGTCAAAAACGCGTGCAGCGCGTTGACGACCCAGATCCCTGCGGCCGCGGATGAGAAGAGCACCAGCTGGTCATTGGCCCCGTTCATGTCCGTCCTGGCCTGATCGACCAGGGCCTTGTAGCTGGCGATCTCAGCGGGCACGGTTGCGGCGTTATAGTTTGCGAGCTGCGTATCGTACTCGCTCTGAAAGGTTGTGTAGTCTGAGTTGCTCTTTGCTGCCATTCCGATCAGGCCTGCTTCCAACAGCATGAACCCAAACCCTGACATCTTGCGACCGCTGTATAGCTGGCCAAATCCTGGAACCACGAGTGACCTGAACAATGCACCGCCCTTTGTCTTGCGCTTCGGTCCTGATGCTGCCGAGTAGTCCGGTATTCCCTGGTTGCGTCTTTTCTTGAGAGATCTCGGTATGTCCAGACCCAGAATGTCCCAGGCCAGGATCTCGATCTCCACGATCAGTCCCTCGACCGCTCCGGAGTAGGTGATGCTCTTCATACTCTCTGCCGCGCCTGTGGCCACCGAGAACATCTTAGCGTCAATGGTGTAGGCGTTGCCCAGCTTACCGATCGCGCCTGATATCATGAACTCCACTCCCAGCATGGCACCGACCTCCGCCGCGCACTCGTCACTGGCACACTCTCCCGTTGCGAAGCCTTGCTCCTCCAGGACATCGTTCATGGTCCCGCGCTCGACCAGGACCACCTTCTGCGTTGAGGACAGGGACGTGGTAAACCGGTCCGTCAGTGTCTGCGCCTCTTGCATGGATATGCCGCGACCCTCGAAGTCCATGACGGCGACCGTGGTCTGGGCGTCCTTGCCGGCGCGCTTTAATTTTAGATTCCCTGGGGCCTCAAGGCCCGTGATCTCCCAGGCCAGGATCTGCATCTCCGTCAGCAGTCCTGATATGTCTCCCTCGAAGGATGCGTTCTTGGCCCTGACCGTCTCACCGGTCTCCACCGAGAACATCTTACAGTCGATGGTGTAGGTCTTGCCCACCTTGCCGATCGTGCCACTGACCATGAACTGCACGCCCAATAGCTGTCCGACCTCCGCCGCACACTCGTCGTTGGTACACCCGCTCTGCTGGAAGCCCTGCTCCTGCATGATCTTCTCTACCGCCTTCCGCTCGATGAGCCTGACGGCGTTGGTGTTTCCGATCTCGGTCCTCATCCTCTCCGTGAGGGTCTGGACCTCGGCCGCGCTGACGTCCTGGGCCTCAAAGTCCAGGATCGCCACCGTGGGCTTTTCTGACTGGGCCATGATCGTTGCGGTGAGAAGGGTGATCAATAATGATGTCAAATATCTCATGGGTTCGTTTCCTTGGTTTCGGGATCGAGCATCTTCGCCTGGGATTCGTGTCTGGGTAATGCTGCATGGGGGGCCAGCATACGATCTAAAGATAGACGTAGCCTGCTGTATGGGGCGCTGACACCCTCATGCTCAATTCTTGTGTGTATTGATACCATGTCCGAGTTCTCTTTGCTCATTTAGTGCGTGCTGCACCGATGGTATGGGACTGGTATTTTACCCCAGTCTCTAATCGGTCATGGTATGTGGATGTGGTAAATCAGTGATACAGCAGGCACTAACTTGCTAGAATGTACTAGATCAGTCTTAAATATTGTCCATAAGAATGATTAATTTTTCATTAAATCATTTGGCTGTGAGCGCGGTCACACCGCCCCAATCCTCGGGGGGTGGATCGTTCTTGTATTGCTCACATCTTTCGGCATAGACCCTGCAGGGGTTGGTTTTCCTACCCGGGACCATTCGCTCGTGGGCCTCTAGGGATTCGAACAGGTCCCTGGCCCGGGCCCACTCCCTGTCCCTGTAGAGCGAGAGTGCCTCGGCAAATCCCGGTAGCAGCTCGTCCATGTGGTCCGGCTGCTCGCCCTTGAGTGATACGAGCTCGTAGGTGGTCACGGGCTCCTTCTTGCCTAGCACGATGATGCGGTCCATCTCCCTGACCACGACCCTCTCCTTGACAGCAGAATACGTGTCCTCTGTGATCTGGGTGTATATGCCGTAGTACCTGCAGGAGCTCTCGAGCCTCGCGGCCAGATTGACCGCGTCGCCCATCATGGTGTAGTTCATGCGCTGGTCAGATCCCATGTTTCCCGTGACCATGGGCCCCGAGTGGATCCCGATCCTGTTCTGCATGGTCCTGACGATCTCGGGCCACCTGTCCCCATCATCGATCCATTTTCCTCTCAACAGCTCAAGCCGTTCCTGTATCTCCAGCGCGGTCTTGCAGGCCCTGAGCGCGTGGTCGTCCAGGGGAACGGGTGCGCCGAAGAATGCCACGATCGCGTCCCCGATGTACTTGTCCAGTGTCCCCTGATTGTTCAGCAGGATCGTCGTCATGTCTGTCAGATAGATGTTCAAAAGTTCCACCAGGTCCGTTGCCGTGAGCTGTTCACTGATCGTGGAGAAGTCCTGGACGTCGGTGAAGAACGCGGTGTGAACGGCCTCGTCACCGCCCAGTTTCGGCTCTTCCTTGTCCTCCACCATCTGCTCGATCAGCTCTGGTGATATGTAGGTCCCGAACGTGTCCCTGAGGAAACGCTTGTCACGGTCCATGACCAGGAAGGTGAACGAGAACACGGACAACTGTGTCAGGGTGAGTGAGGCCATGGGCCTGACCACGTCCCACATGGTGCCGTGTGAGAGAAACTGTCCCGTGGTGTATACCACCCAGGCCATGCCAAAGATGATCAAAAGTCCAAATCCCCAGAAGGGTCTCCCGGGCACGCCACAGACCATGCCCAGTACGCACGAGAGCACGACCATGGCCCAGAGGTTCGTTGATCTGGAGACGGGTCTCACAAAATCATCTTGGAGGATGCTGTGGATCACGTTGGCGTGGATCTCAGGTCCGGGGAAGGACCTCTGGACCGAGGTACTCTTCAGATCTCCGAGTCCGGCCAGTGATGATCCGACGATGGCCACCTTCCCCTCCCAGTAGGAGGGGTCCAGCATCTCCGGGTCAAAGCAGTAGAGATAGGGTATGTAGGTAAAGGTCTTGAACGATCCAAAGTAATTGACAGGGATGCGTCCCTGGTCGTCAACGGGTATCTCCCTGACCGTGGCCCCGGTGGCATCGTTCAGCCGCAGCAGGTTGTGGTCAAGGTCATAGTCAAATCCATCCGGCGGGATATTCAGGATGTCCATCGCCGCGGACATGGTGATGCTCGGAAAGACGTCGCCCGATCCCTTGAAATGGATCGCGGTCGGGGCACGGCGGATGATCCCGTCCGTGTCCGGTGGAAAATTGGCTGCTCCCATGTGGTGGGAGGCGTTCAACAGGTCAAAGTGCAGGTTCCCGATGCGCTCGCCCGTGGGCAGACGCTCCGCGACATGGGCGGGGAGGTCCAGGACGTGCGCCGCCGCGCCATAGGCACCTGGGATCGAGTCCATCGCATAGAGATAGTTCACCGTGTCCGGATGCTCGATGACCAGGGAGTGGTGTACCTGGGGACTCTCGTAGGTGCTCTGGACCAGTCGATACGGGTCGTTATTGACAAGGTACTGGTCTGCGGCCTCCTGGAGGTCTGGCTGCGACCCCGATAGGCCAGACGCCAGAGCGTCGACCAGCTCGTGCTCGTAGGTTGATTTGGGGTCAAAGATGATGTCAAACAGGATGGCACTGGGACCGCCCGATGCCATCACATCGATCAACTGTCCGTGATAGGCGTGGGGCCAGTCGTAGTAGTTGCCCATGGCCTCGATCGAGCTGAGGTCTATGTCAACGATGACCACCTGGTCGATCGATCCCTCCTCACTGAAGGATGCCTTTGACCGCATCCGACCGTCGTAGGATCTCTGCTCGTAGCCCTCGATCAGTTCCGTGATGAACGATCCGGGACTGCGGCTGGCAGAGTGAACGATGAACGACAACACGAGGCCCGCGACCAGGCCCACCAGAATTCTCTTTTGTCTATCGGACAAGGTGATGTTGCGCTCTTATTTTGCGTCCTGTTCCTTGTTCCACTTCACGAAGTCCAGTCCACCATCGGCGTCCTGGTCGAACTCGAACATGCTGTACTTGCCGTCCTTGCGAACGTTGATCTGCATCCCCTGGGCCAGCGTGACCCACTCCTCCAGCGAGACCTCATAGGGACCGGACACCTGGGTGGGTGCCTTGATCTCTGTCACAGGCCCTAGCTTGAAGGGTGTGTCCTTGGGGGTGAGCCCCTTGCGCTTTTCCCTTCTCTCCTCGATATAGTTCTTGGTCTGGTTCACGTCCACCTTGCCATCATAGACCAGGACAGAGCTCTCGTCCTCTCCCGCCTTGGCGCGGTACTTCGTCCCCCGGATCGCGGCGACCGCAGTGGGCGTGCGCAGGTTGATGCTCTTCTTCTCACCGAACGCTGCCTTTGCCGACACCCACACGTTGCCTTTCTTGAGGTTTGCGTTGAATGACTTTGCCATGGGCTTGACATCGGCCTCATTGAGCTCCAGCTCGGAGTTCTCACTGATGCGTACCTTCCCCCCACCTGTGAGCGTGATCTCGCACCTGGACCTCGCCTGGGTCCGTATGACATTGCCCTCAAAGACCTTTTGATTGGGCTTGGCCCGTTCCCACTCTCCCTCGGCCTGTGACACCTCCACCTTTCCAAGTGGGAGCGTGATCTTGCCGAAGGTCTGCTTGGCAGTGATGATGGAGAGTGACAGGGCCAGGGTGATGAACATTGATCGATATTTCATGGTAAATAATTCCTGAATTGATGAAATGAGCGAATTAATATAACACTAAAACAGTTGAAGATAGAATGGTCGGCATTGACCTAGAACAGATTCTGGTAGTATCCGTCCGTTCGCTGGTGGTCCATCTCACCGATGAAGATCGAGAGTGCAAAGTAACTGACCAGGTAGTCCCTGTTCACGACCCAGTCAGGCAGATACTTGGGCGGCCTGATGAGGCCCTCTTTATTCATCTTGATCACCATGGGCATGTCATCGAGCTCCATCTTCCCGGCGAACAACAGCTCCAGAGCGTCGTGCCTCCCCTGTGAGACGACCGCTCTGATAAAGTTATGGATCCTGACAAGACCGTCCAGGTAGACGATGTCCTTGGTGAACGGATAGCCTCCGGCCATGACTCCTCCCCTGAATATCCGCCGCGCATTCTCAAACGCCTCGGTCTTGAGCCTGGTCCTTTGAAGGAAGAAGCGATAGACCTGGATGAAGTCGGCCCCATCGATCGACATCTGTATGGCCTCGACACGGGCCATGATCCTGCGCATCCTGGCGACGTCGATGCACCCGGTTATGAACTCGGAGAAGACCGCTAGACCCTCCTGTGTCTTTGTGACCGATCCGTAGTTTCCGCCCAGGATCCTCATCTGGTCCTGGTCTCTGCCATTCAGGGTGGTCGCCACGTGAACCAGGGCCTCGTGATTGATCAATTGGTCCACATCTCTATGGGTGAACGCGGCTCCCTTTCGGAGTCTTATTCTCTTTGAGCTTGCGGTCGCCTTTGCCGATATCCCGTCCACGACCACGACCCTGGGGCTCTCGCTTCCGAAGACACTGTTGACCTTTTTCTCTATCCGGTCTCTTATCTCACTCACAGGGACAGGGTCACTGCCTGGTCTATTATTGGGTGAGTCAGGCTGGGCGTCCATGATGAGGGAGAATCGTCTGGCAAGGTCCATGGGCGTTGTCCTCCCATCCCTGAGCATGGTGGTGGGAGTTCCGTAGATCTCTGATGAGTGCCTGAAGAATTCAGGGGTACCACAGGAACCGATCAGGCTCACACTGGCCTCGATGTCACGGGATTTCTTTTTCAGCCACTTGTCCAGCGGGAGATCTCCAAGCTGGTCCCTGGCCTGTCTCAATTCACCTTTGATCTGTTTGGCATCGAACGGTGGGTACTCAACCTCCGGTAGTCTCTCCGATCCCGAGCGGAAGAACCTGTGTCTGACAGATGCGGGCCATGCCAAGTGCCCCAGGATCCTCACGCGCCTGCTGGCCCTATAGAGCCTCTCTGATACCTGGCCAAGCCTTTTCCTATCTCTCTGACCCAGCATTTCGGTCCTACGGTACGATCTCGCCGATCAATTCATATTCATTGGCCTCAACGACCTTGACCTGGTGGTAGGTGCCTGTCTCCGCGTGTCCTTTGATGTGGACTATGTTGTCTATCTCTGGAGAGTCAAACTCGGACCGGCCCACGCTGACCTCCTCCCCGCTCTTGTCGATGACCACCCTGATCGTCCTGCCAATGAACTGTTCGTTCTTGTCCAGGCTGATGTCGTGCTGGATCTCGAGGATCTCATTCTTCCTGGCGTCCTTTGTCTCTCTGGGAATGTCATCGTCCATGTCGGCGGCCGGGGTTCCCTCTTCCTCGGAGTAGGTGAAAACGCCCAGGCGATCAAAGCGGATCTCCTCGACAAAGTCTCTCAGCTCCATGTAATTCTCTTCCGTCTCTCCGGGATAGCCAACGATGAGGGTCGTGCGCAGGGCCAGGTTCGGCATGGACTCTCTCAGTCTTGAGATCCTGTCCCTTATGCCGCTCTGACCGAGTCCTCTTCTCATGGACATCAGCACATCATCCGATGCGTGTTGTATGGGCATGTCCAGATAATCACAGACCTTGCCGCACTCCGCCATGGCGTCAATGATCCGCTGCGATAGGTGTGCAGGGTGGGCGTAGTGTACCCTGATCCACTCAAGATCATTGATCGTATTTAGCTCCCTGAGAAGGTCACTCAGGTATATCTTCTTTTCGAGGTCCCAGCCGTAGGACGTGGAGTCCTGGGCAATGACCAGAAGCTCTTTCGTGCCGCCTGCGACCAGGCGCTCGGCCTCCTCCATGATGGCGGGAATGGTCCTGCTCTTTTGTAGGCCTCTCATCAGGGGTATGCTGCAGAAGGTGCAGCCATTGTCGCACCCCTCTGCTATCTTCAAATAGGCATAGTGCCTCGGGGTCATGAGGGACCTAAAGAATAGTGGGTCGTCCTTTGCGAAGTCCTTGCCGGTCAAAAAGGAGACGATCTGCCTGTGGTCGTTGCTGCCAAATATCCTGTCCACCTCTGGGATCTCCCTCTTTAGCTCCTCGGGATAGCGCTCGGAGAGGCATCCCATGACAACAAGCTCCTTGAGCGACCCGGTCCTTTTCAACTCCGCCGCCTGCAGTATGGTGTCGACCGACTCTTCCCTGGCGATGTCCAGAAATCCACAGGTGTTCACCACGATCGTGTCAGCCTCTTGCGGGTCCTCTGTGATCTTGATGTTGGTCTTGTTCAGCCCGCCCAGCAGGATCTCCGAGTCCACCAGGTTCTTCGCACACCCGAGACTGACCAGGTTCAATGTCTTTTTATCCTTGTCCCCCACGATGCTATTCGCCCAGGCCCAGTAGGCCGTCTATATATTTTTCCCGGTCAAAGACCTCCAGGTCTGACAGTTTTTCACCCACACCCACGAACCTGACGGGGATGTCCAGACCATCATAAAGTGGGAATATGATCCCGCCCTTTGCGGTGCCATCGAGCTTGGTGAGCACGGCACCATCGATCCTGCGATCGCTTTGAAATTCTTTTGCCTGAGCGAGAGAGTTCTGACCCATCGTCGCGTCAAGCGTGATCAATGAGCAGACCCTGAAGTCGGAGAATCGCGTCTCGATCACCTTGTACATCTTGTCAAGCTCCTGCATCAGGCCCTTGCTCGTGTGTAGCCGGCCCGCGGTGTCGATGATGACGAGGTCGCTCTTGTGTGCCCGTGCTGATTCCAGACCGTCAAAGATGACGGAGACGGGCTCAGAGGTCTCCTCATTGCAGATCAAACGACAGCCGACCCTCTCGCTCCAGACCTTCAACTGGTCTATGGCGGCTACCCTATAGGTGTCTGCAGCGACCAGGGTGACACTCAGCCCCATCTGCTTATATAGGTTGGCCAGTTTTGCCGCGGACGTGGTCTTGCCGGACCCGTTGACACCAATGACGAGCATGGCACAGGGACCGTCAGTCAGTTCAGGGTCGTGGTCCTGTGGCAGTCTGTTCACCAGATCGTCTCTGACCGCGTCCATGAGATCTGCCGATGATGATGTCTCCAGCAGGCCTATGATATTCTGGACGACATCGTACCCCATGTCACTCTGCAAGAGGTCTTCCTCAAGGGACTCCATGTCCTCTGGTGATGGGCTCTTACCCGCGATCAGTCTCAGGGTCTTTGCGATGCCCGCCCGGGAACGCTTGAGAGCGTTAAACAGTTTGCTTATCATTGCCCGCTCTGATGGATAGGGTAAACTGTCTGAGGTATTGGGCCATGCTAATAAGCAGGAGGACCGTTGCGGCGTAGATGGATGTCATCTTGAGCCAGGGAAGCGCGGTAAAATCAAATATATGGAGAAACACACCCAGCGCCGTGATGCCCGTGGCCCACTTGCCCCACCAATTCGCATGGAGGATCATGTATCCGTAGTTCATGCAGTAGATGGCGAAGGCGGCTATGGTCATGTGCCTCGCAAGATAAAAATAGAAGAACCAGTCCGGGAAGGCCTTGACTCCCACCAGATAGACCAAGACGGATATGATGACAACGAAATCAGCTGTGGGGTCGATCCACTTGCCAAAGTGAGTCACCTCGTCGGCTCTTCTGGCAAAGTACCCGTCCAACGAATCGGAGAGGACAGCCAGCAATATCAAGATGCCTGTGATCCAGTTCCACTGCGGATTGGCCATTGAGTATATGATCGGGATCGCAGAGAATGCTCTCAGCAGGCTAATGAGATTGGCCAGGGTGATGACCCTGGTGGGATCACTGATGATCCGCTCTTTAAGATTTTGTCTTTTCTGCTTTTCCAATGTTGACATGCTTGTTGTCCAGTTCGTCAAGGTCGATCACATGATCACAAATGGATCGAATGAATGCTCTGTCATGCGATACGATCATGAAGTGCATGTGGCTCATGCACTCTCTTATGAACGAGCGTAATTTTACCCTCTGATCCCATCCAAGTCCAAACGTTGGTTCATCCAGTATGAGGACGCTGAAGTGACAGTGACAGAGCAGAACGACCAGAAATATCCTGAGCATGACCCAGGACAGGTCCACCCCTCTCTCACTGGCGATATTCTCCCACTGGATCCCAAAACGATTGAGCCGTTTCTTGAATGTCCTGTCCATTGACCCGTCAAAGACCTGGTTGTCCTTTAGCTCTTGCAGAAGTTCCTCTGCCGTTCTCAGCAGGATCAGGTGCTCCGGGAATTGATCCAGGTAGCCTATCCTACGGTCACTGTCTCCGTCGATCGAGAAATCTATCTCACCTTTCACAGGAGAGAGGTCACCGAAACAGAGTCCCGCGAATGTTGTCTTTCCTGATCCATTCTCGCCCAATAGGCCCAGTGACCTGATATTCTCAATTTTCATTGAAAGGTCAGTATACATGTCTCGGTGCCCCTCGTACCCAAACGTAAGTCCCCGGATATCCAGGTCCATCCTACCCTCAGGAACGTGGATCTCATCGTACCTACACTCACTACCGGGCTGGTATTTTGATAGGGAGTCCAGAGAGAGGACCATGGGGCTCCCTCCTAGGCTTAGATCTTCTTGGTCAGATGTGACCCACACGATGACGCCCCTTGAACGTTCTAGCCAGGCGCGCATCATGCTCAGACAGTGTAGCTTATTCTTTTTGGACAGAAAGGAGAGACCATCATCGATCAACAGGACACGCGGGTTGAAGTCCAGAGCGGTCACGAGGTTCAGAAGCTCCTTCTCACCTCCAGAGAGGTACCCCGGGTTCATCATAGGGTCGATGTGATCGGGCAAGAACTTAAGATTATGGTCGAGTATCCTCCCCAGTTCACTCGGGTCTAGTTGCTTGCATTCACCGGCAAAGGTTATCTCATTACTGACCGTGGCCGCGATGATCTGATGGTCTGGATTTTGATATATCCTGTAGACATTTATCGCGTCTGTGTTGACGTCTATCTCAAAATTAGAATGATCGGGGATCTTCCTGCCCTGGATGGCATCCAGTAGCCTGCTCTTGCCCGCGCCACTCTCTCCGTAAATGATATGGAGACCTGAGGAGAGGGTGAACTTCTTCCACTCTTCACTGAATTTTTTAAAACGTATCTTTGCTACTAGATCAGTCACTTAGCACATACCTTACCATTTCTGAGGTTGAACCTACATTCTTGTAGATGACATCCGATGCCGCGAGGCTGGTGATCTTACAATATTTTTCGTCAGATATCAATTTCTTGGTAGTGGACAGAAGCTCCTCCTTGTCACGCACACAGAATCCGCCACCATTGGCCATGAGTTCCTCTGCCTCATGTGAATTGTGATACCTGGGCCCGAACAACACGGGAAGTCTGGCCACCGCAGGCTCCATGACATTGTGCACCCCGGTGGAGTGTCCTCCTCCAATATAGGCGATCTTGCACTGCCAATATAATTTCGACAGGATACCAACGACCCCCAGTATCACCAAGCGATCGGACGGCAGCGCAAGTTCGGTCTTCTTTCTGAAGACCGTTCCGACATGGCCCTGATCGTGGAATTTCTTCTTGATCTCACTTATCGCACTCTCTGATGGCTCGTGCAGGGCGTATAAGACCCTGAGATCGGGGTAGGTGTTCATGAGATCTACCATGGCGCTGATCAAATGTTCTTCCTCTTCCCTATGGGCACTGCCTATGATGATACGCAGGTCCCTGTCCTTCATGTCCCCAACGTCCTGGTCTCTGAATTGAATTGCATCTCGCATGACGAGGTCATACCTAGGGTTCCCCATCACCCTGAGCCTTGGTCCCTGCGCATCTCCCAGTATATCGCAGAGTCCCTTCATATCCTTTTCACTGATGGTGTAGATCGATGAAACTGATGAATATATCACGCGGAAGACACCCTTGATCAGGACCCTCAATTTCAGGGAGCCTTTCTTTATGCGCACAGAAAATAAATTGATGTGTATCCCCCTTGCCCTAGAGATCCAGACCAGGTTGGGCCAGAGGTCGTATGATGCAAAGACTATCTTCTCTGGACCCACAGTGTTCAATATCCCTCGGACGGTCCATGGGAAATCAAATGGGATGTAAAACTTCAGGTCCATGGCATCGCTCTCGGCATTGTCAAACCCCGATGGAGAAGAGAAGCTCACGATGCAGACGAGGTCATCCTGGCCTTCCTTCAAGCCTTCGAGGATGGTCTTTATCTGATAGAACTCTCCTAGACTTGATGCGTGAAACCAGTATATTTTTGAGTTAGGGCCCTTTTCTTTAAAGTATTCCTTTAGTATCGATGGTGCCCTGTACCTGCCGACCATTGAGTCTCTTATCTTTTTGCTGAAGATTGAGGCGATCAACGCAAAAAAGAAGATCAATGGGTATAGTATCCCATTGTAAATGATCATCCAGAGCAACTTCATTTACAGTTTGAGGTCCAGTGACCCTAAGACCTCCTGCGGTGTGATGGACTCCATGCAGTATTGCCGATCACGATAGCATGGCGTACTTCCATTCTGTGAGCATGGTCTGCACCAAATATCTTTTTCAATATTGACCGAATCGGCCAATGAGACCCCCGCGCCCGTTTCGGTTGAGGTCGGGCCCAATATCATTGACACCCTCTTGCCCAGTGCCTCAGCAGCGTGGACCAGACCCGTATCGCTGCCGATGACATATTTTGCATTGGCGATGATCGCCATGGCCTCCCTGAGACCGGTCTGGCCAGATAGGTCCGTTGAATTTTCCAGCCCCTCACAAATATCTGCACATATCTTGTCCCTCTTGGACCCTATCAATACACTCGGCAGGTCTGACGCACCCAGAACCTCACTGTATCTCTCCGGCCTCCACTGCTTCTGCTTCCAGGCCGCTCCGGGCAAGACGGCAATGAAATCACCCATGACCCCTCTATCAATGAGCAACCTCCTACCTCTTTGCAATTCACCTGCACTCAGACGAAGCAAGGTTGGGGGTATGGCACCATGATCACCATTCCAGATCGGACCCAGGTGCTCGTGGTACATTGACCGAGTCGAGAACTGAGGATCGAAATAATTCTGATGGAAGTGAAAGAGCATCATCCTATTCCACCTTGGCTTTCTCAGTTGGTAGGTCTCTGACCTAGAGTTAAAGGTGACAACATTGGACCTAAGTGAATTGTGGAGGTCATACGTCAGGTCATATTTATTTCTCTGGATATATTGACTAAAGATCCAGAGTTGCCTGATCGACATTTTTCCAGAGATGGATATTAGACGATCAATGTCAGGGTGGAACTCCAGCAGGGGAGCAAACCTGCCCAAGGTCAGAAAGGTGATCTGCGCGTCTGGGTGTGCGGTCCTGATGGTCTTCAGGGGAGATGTCGCAAGGACGATGTCTCCGATGGAACTAAATCTGATGACCAGTATCTTCTTCTGGTCAAAGTTCATAATGATTATTTGACTCTAGATGCATTGAATTCCACTAGGTCAAGCATGGACCTTTTAATAGGAGACTCTGGATAGGGCAAGATCGCGTTGACGGCCTTTTCAGAAAATTCATCTAGTTTTTTCTTGGCATGGTCCACGCCACCAGTCTCTTGGATGATGTCACATATTTTTGAGATGACCGATCGATTCTTTCTTTTGACGTCCAGCAGCTTCTTCAATCCACGGTATTGTACCCTGGACATATTGTTCTTCGAGAAGATCAGGGGCAGGGTCGCCATGTTCTTCTTGACATCACCCCCGCTGTTCTTACCCGTATCATTCTCATTGCCCAATAGGTCAAACAGGTCATCTTTTATCTGAAAGGCCATTCCCAGGTTCTCTCCAAAGGAGTAGGTCGCCCGTCTATCTTCTTCCTTCTTTGTTGTTGTGATGGCACCCAGCTCACAGCTAGTTGCGATCAGGGACGCCGTCTTTTGATTGATCATTTCAAAATAGACCTCTTCGTTCATGGACCGCGTGATGCTTTTCTCAATTTGTAGGATCTCACCCGCACTTAATTTTTCAGCTGTACTTGATATTTGTTCAAGAGCATCAAAGTCCCTTAGAGCGATCATATTGATCAGTGCCTTGCTAAATATAAAATCACCCATCAACACAGATAATTTGTTTTTCCATACCCTATTGATCGATGGCCGGCCCCTTCTGATCGTTGCTTCGTCCACCACATCATCATGGATCAGCGTCGCCACATGCATCAGCTCCATCATTGCCGCTGCACGATAACTATTGACGGTTGGCTCACCACACAGTCTTGCGGATAGGATGGTGAGGATGGGTCTTATGTTCTTGCCCTTGTTTCTCATCATATATTTTGAGATGGAGTTGATGAGCCGGACCTCTGAGTTCATAGCATTCTCAAATTCCTGCTGGAAGACCTTGATGTCCTCAACGATGGGCTGGGTTATTTGTTTTAATGTAATGAGGTCTCTATGCATCTATCAAAAAATACCCATTTCACCTGATGCTATTCAATCAGGTTCTCTTTCTATTTACAAGCCAAGATACCCCTATGCTGGTCTCATATAGCAATACCAACGGAAATGACATGATCAGCATTGAGACCGGGTCTGGTGGTGTTATGAAAGAGGAGAGTATCAGAATGACCACGATGGAGTGTCTTCTGTAATGCCTCATGAATGCAGGCGTCAGTATTCCAATGGTGGAGAGGACCAATGAAACGACCGGGAGTTGGAATATCACACCCGCTCCGATCAGGAGCCAGGTGATAAAACTGAAATAATATTGTATTGAAAAATTATTCTCAACATGCGGGGCCGCTATGCCGCTAAAGAATTCCAGTGAGAAGGGTACAAGGACAAAATACCCAAATACCACACCACAGATGAAGGACGTAAATGCAAAGAAGACAAAGGGCAGGGCAAATCTCTTTTCGTTGATCTTCAATCCTGGTGCTACAAATTTCCAAAACTGGTATATCAAGTATGGTAGTGCCATGATAAAGCCAGATGCAAAGGAGATGAACCATTTGATGAGGAACATGCTCTGTACCTGTAGGGACTGTATCACTATGGGATTATTGGTGATGGTGCTAGGGTATAGTAGAATACTTAGTATCTCATCTATGTAACCGTATGAGATCGCGGAGCCCAATATTATTGCACTAAATGACCTCACAAGTCTCCACCTCAGCTCTTCTAAGTGTTCTAGGAAACCCATTCCAGGATGGTCGCCGGAGCTCATTGTCCTGAGTCGCCCAAGAGTCTCTTGGCCATGGCATGGGGGACCATTGATATTTGATCTATGCTCTCTGTCATTCGCCTCAATAGTTCAACCTTACTATTGGTCCAAAAGGAATCCTCGAGCTCACCCCTTACCAGGCTCAGCACCCTCTGGCGATATCTTTCTAATCTCCTATCATCCAAATGTCCAGCATCCATCATCGAACTCACGTGCGAGCCAATGCCTTTAAACAATTGATCTATTCCCACTTTTTCAGTTCCTATGGTATTGTAGACAGGAGGCTCTAGCTTCCCTATTTTAGAAAAATTATGTAAGATGTTCCTTAGCATTGAAGATAATCTGTTGGCCCCATCACGGTCTGACTTATTGATCACAAATAGGTCTGCTATCTCGATCAGGCCTGCCTTCATCATCTGTATCTCATCACCAGACTCAGGCACGAGGACCACGATGCATAGATCCGCCGCTTTGACTATGTCATGCTCACTTTGTCCCACACCGACGGTCTCATAGAGAATATAATCCTTGCCACTTGCTGCTAGGACATCGCCCACCTCCTGGGACCTGCGTGCCAGCCCACCAAGGTCACCGTGGCTGCCCATGCTCCTAACGAAGACCCTCTCATCCCATGGATATTGATTCATTCGGATCCTGTCACCCAATAGAGATCCTCCAGAGAAGGGACTTGTGGGGTCAACAGCGACAACACCAACTGTTTTATCAAGCTCTAAGATCTTTTCTATCAATACATTGGTGAGTGTGCTCTTGCCTGCACCTGGTGGCCCGGTTACCCCGATCCGCAGTGGGCCATCTGATTCTGGATAGATCTCAGTTAATAGGGGTTCTGCATCCCTTTGATCATTTTCGATGATGGTGATTGCTTTTGATATCGATCCATGGTCATTGTCACGAACTCCATGAATGAGGGATTGGAGCATCTAAGAGTCAAATTCCTTAATAAATTTTTTATAATCAAGTATCATGAGTTCTCGACCGTGGCGTTCGATGATCTCCTCCTTTTCCAAAATGCTCAATGCTCTTGAGACCGTCTCTCTTGAGGTCCCTGCCATATTTGCTATGTCTTGTTGGATTGGGGTCTTTGGTATGCTGACCCTGCCATTTTTAATGATGCCCTGCTCATCAGCAAATCTAATGATGCACAGGGCAATGCGTTTTTCAGCATCACTTAGTGACAGGCTTGCGATCTGTCTATCGCTTTTTCTTAATCGACCAGCCATCTCCTTCATTAATTGAATGGATATCTGAGGATAATCATGTAAGACGATAAGAAAATCTTCACGGTCCAGGGTCAGGACCTCTGTCTTTTCCAAGGCAATGACATTCGCCGATCGTGATCGCCCATCTAGAAGAGACATCTCTCCAAAGAAGTCACCCGCGTTCAGCATCGCCAGGATGACCTCCTTTCCATCCTTGCTCAATCTTGTCACCTTGACACTTCCCTCCACTACAAAGAAACACTGTTCACCCTCTGAATCCTCCAAGAAGATATAATTGCCATTCTCATAGTGTCTGGCGATCATTTTTTCTGAAATATACCCTAGCTCTTCTTCCTCAAGGTCCCAAAACAGTGATACAGATCGTAATAGTTCTATTTTCTTCATAGCATTAAAATACCACTCATATCTTTTTTATAAAATTCATATCTGACATAAATAAAATACGATTGGCGTATTGGGCCAAGATATTTTGATCATATGATCGATCAAACATCTCATTGACAAGGGAATTGATGCAATAGTAAACTTGCCGGCTTCAATCTAAGGAAAAATAATTTAATGGATAGACATCCGCAACAGATCAAAAGAGAGAGACAAGACAAGAAGAGGCGTGCAAGAAACGTTGACAGCCTCTCTAAGCTTCGCACTAACATCAAGAGAGTACTCTCTGCAACATCTAAGACCGATGCAGAGTCAGTCTATGGAGATGCAGTACGTGTCATAGACAAGGCTGTTAGTAAGAATCTCATTCATAAGAATACCGGCGCAAGGCGTAAGGCTCAGATAACGCGCCACCTTAATTCTCTAACTTAAAATATAAACTTATCCGTCTGACACTTGATAGTTAGGAGCCTCCTTGACTATCCTGACCTCATGCGGATGGTTTTCTTTTAATGCAGCAGAGGTAACCTGTACCATCTCTGAGTTGTTACCAAATTCATTTATTGTCTTACAACCACAGTAGCCCATGGAAGATCGAACACCACCGATCAATTGATGTATGGTATTCTGGACAGGTCCTCGGTAAGGGACCATTCCCTCAATGCCCTCTGGTACTAATTTCTTAGCCTCAGCACCTTCTTGAAAATATCTATCACCGCTGCCTTTTTCCATGGCCCCCATGGAGCCCATTCCTCTATAAGATTTATATTGCCTACCTTCATATAAAATTGTCTCTCCTGGACTCTCATCCATTCCCGCAAGTAAGCTACCTACCATCACTGAATCTGCTCCAGCCGCCAAGGCCTTCGCTATGTCTCCACTATATCTTAGACCGCCATCTGCTATGATAGGTATATCAAATTCCCTGGCAACATCAACAGCATCCATGATCGCTGTCAATTGAGGCACGCCTACTCCGGCAATGACCCTTGTGGTACAACTAGCCCCTGCACCAATACCTACCTTGACACTGTCCACCCCTGATTCGATCAATGCTTTTGTACCATCACCTGTTGCAACATTCCCTGCGATCACCGCAACATTCTGGTTCTCATTCTTTATTCTTGATATAGTATCCAGGACCCCTTTTGAGTGGCCGTGCGCAGTGTCAATGACAATTGCATCGATCTCCACACTGGCAAGCTCTCTAGCACGTTCAAATGCATCACCTGATACACCTATTGCTGCTGCAACTCTCAGTCTACCATTGGAATCCTTGCAGGCATTTGGATAATCCTCATTCTTCTGTATGTCCTTTACGGTAATGAGCCCTGTAAGGTTATGGTCGCCATCTACCACAAGCAGTTTTTCAATACGATGTTTTTGCAGGATCTCTTTGGATTTTTCAAGTGAGGTGCCAACGGGAACGGTCACCAGATCCTCAGATGTCATACGCTCGGATACGGTCAACATATCATTGGTCTCGAACCGAATATCTCGGTTTGTAATGATACCGACAAGGCGATCATTTTTGACAACAGGCAGGCCACTTATCTTGTACTCGGACATCACCATCTTAGCATCCTTGATGGTCGAGGATTCTTCCACTGTGATGGGGTTTAATATCATGCCACTTTCTGAACGTTTGACCCTGTCCACCATATTTGCCTGATCATTGATGGAGAGATTTTTATGTATCACTCCCATTCCTCCAGTCCTTGCAAGTGCTATGGCCATATCACGTTCGGTCACAGTATCCATTGCAGCGCTCAATATCGGTATGTTGAGCTTTATCTTTTTAGTCAAACGAGTTTTTAGATTCACATCTCTTGGAAGTACACTTGATCTCTGAGGCACTAACAATACATCATCAAAAGTGAACGCTTGTTTGAATGGCGGACGATTACTCACATTTTACTCCAATCTTAAAGATTTTGAGACCTCCTGCAAGATATTTCCAGAGACAATGAGATCGGTCACCTCTTCTATCTCAGATGACAGGGACCTATCACCCTGATCATATCTACAATGGTCATTTAACATTTCCAATATAGGCGCAGTACCCTTCCCCGCCCTCATTTTACTTGAGGCCATGAAATTTGCTGCACCTGCAACTATCAACTCAATGGCTAGAATACAGCTAACATTGGATTGTATCTCAAATAGCTTTTTCCCCGCCCAGGGTGCCATGCTCACCTGATCCTCCTGCCCTCCTGATGTTGGCAGCGAGTCAACACTGGCTGGATGAGACAGTGTCTTATTCTCAGATGCCAGTGCGGTAGCAGTGACATGGGCTATCATATATCCTGAATCAATACCGGGGTTGCTTGCAATGAAAGGAGGGATCCTAGAGTCAATGCCTTTCATAAAGTAATGAGATCTGCGCTCTGAGATCGCGCCGATCTCTGAGAAGGAGATGGCAAGTATGTCTAACGCCTGCGCAATATGCTCAGCATGAAAATGGCCAGAACTCAAAACAGTTCTATCACCCATGACCAGAGGATTATCACTTACACTATTTATCTCATTATTGATCATTGAGGCACTAAGCCGGAAAGAATCCCGGCACGCACCATGGATGTGAGGAATGCACCGAAAGCTATATGGGTCTTGAACCTTGCCACAATTACTGTGTGAATGGACTATCTCACTTCCTCTGAGCATTTTGAATACATTCTCTGCAGATGTTTGTTGGCCTGGATGGTCTTTCAATTGATGTACATCCTTTCTAAATACCTTCCGACTGGAAAAACTATTCTCCACAGATAATGCACCTACCATATCTGCGGTTTTCAATAGATTTTCACCATCGACGCAGGCCTTGATGGCAAAGGCTGTAGAGACCTGTGTACCATTGATCAAACTGATCCCTTCCTTGGGACCAAGGTCCAATGGTTTGATCCTTGCCTTTTTTAGTGCGGCTCTTGTAGGAAGAATCTTTCCCTTATAATAGACCATACCTTCACCGATCAGTGCCAGTGCCATATGACCAAGAGGTGCCAGATCTCCACTCGCACCAACTGATCCCTTTATTGGTATCACCGGCAGAATATCATTATTGATGAACTGGATTATCTTTTTGACCAAGATGAGCCTTACACCACTATATCCTTTTGCATAGGTCAATAATTTTAAGAAAAGGATCGTACGGACAGTACCTACATCTATAGGGTCTCCTACTCCAGAGGCATGGCTCTTGACTAGATTGATCTGTAGTTGCTTCTGATCTGCTGCACTTATGGAGATATGGCTTAGGTTGCCAAAGCCTGTGTTCACACCATATATCGTTGTTTCTTTCTCAAGTAGTGAACATAGATTGCGGTATGATCTTTCTATATTTTTCTCAGCACCTTTTGTGAGAGAAACTTTTACGGGCCCTTTGAAAAGAGGTGCTAATTCTCGATAGGTGATCTTCTTTGTTGAAACAAGTAAGGTTTCCATCGACTAATTTATAGGATATAATCAAGTCATTCCAAAGACAGAAAAATATTATCGAATTGAGTCCACCTGGGAAAAGGTCTTCATTTCAACAGGAAGAGATTGGCTCAATATACTGCCATAACGCTTTAACACTATTCGATTATCAAGACATACGAATTTCCCAGCATCGTAACTAGTGCGGATGAGACGACCAAATCCCTGTCTGAACCTAATGGCAGTCTCTGGCAGACTGTAATCAATAAAACTATTACCACCCATCTTATTCACATGATCGGAGTACGACCTCACCAAGGGTTCACTGGGAACATCAAAGGGCAATTTCACAAGGACAAGTATCTCTAAAAGGTCTCCAGGAAGGTCTACCCCTTCCCAAAAACTATTTGTTCCAAATAATATTCCATTTGGCGTCTGATGCATGCCCTTGATGATCGATGGCCTTGAGGCACCTCTGACCTGTGCAAAAAGTGGAAGCTCTCTGCCGCCGGGCTTAGACCTTAAATATTTCGATGTATCAGTTAAAGTTCTTATTGAGGTGAATAGCACCATGATCCTTTTATCATACAATTTATGAAGATGATAAATAACGTCTCCTATTCCATCAGGAGAATTTGACAACTCCTTTGAACCTCCATACTGATAATAAGTAACCTGCTCATTATAAAAAAAAGGACTTAAGAATTCTTTTGTTACAACGTCTCCAATATCATCAAGACCCACTCTACGTAAAAAATAATCAAATGAATTTTGTACCTTAAGGGTCGCCGATGTCAGGATACAACTATCCACCTTCTCAAAGAAGGTTCTACGAAGTGCATCCGATACGTCTATCATGGAAGCATGGAGTGAGACAATAAGAACATGGCTCCCATTTGAACGACGTCTGTATTCCCCCTCGATCCAATAGACCCATTCTGGGTCTTGATTTTCGGTCAGGATGATCAATGAATCCAGCAAACCTGTGACAGTATCAAGTCCCCTGTCCAATGCTGAATGCAGGACGGGGTATTCTGTACGCTTATTGTCCATCTCTAATACGATCTTTTGAATCCTATTGATACCAGTTAGGATTTTCTCGAGGACCGACCTCATATCTCGAATTTCCTTTTGAATAGGCGCATGGACCTTGCTAGTGTTTCCAAATATGGGTTGATCCTGATAAGTATTATTCGGATTAAATCTATTCTCATTTTCCTCGGTCAATCCATTCATCATCTTTTCGAGACAGGTTTTTGCATCATTGACAGAATCCTTCAATTTATCACGCTGCTCGCCGATCTCTGAATTGACGTCACTGATCGACTGTATTATGTTGTTCCACCGTGCAGAACGAGGAAAGGAGGGGTCAATGGACTGTAAATGATAATTGACCTGCTTCTCATCCCACTCCACCTTGAATTGGTCATATGCAGATCTAATCAGATTATGTGCCTCATCAATAATGACAGCATTATATTCTGGTAGCAATCCTTTTTGAACAACATCTGTCATCAATAATGAGTGATTGACAACAATGACCTGAGCCTGAAAGGTCGCTCGCTTTAACCTACCATAGAAGCATCCATCGTGCCGACCACATATCTCCCCAGTGCAATACCCTGAATCACTACAGATAACCGACTTCAGCCATGCCCTTCTAGCATTAAAAAACCCAGCACACTCTACCATGTCTCCGGTTTTGGTCCAATGCATCCAAAAAATGATCGGGATCAGGGCCTCTAAATCAACTGGGTCCAATGTCCTCGAGTCAGATATCAACCAATTGAACCTGGTTATACAAATGTAATTTTTTCGTCCTTTCAACATTACCGCATTCAACGGTACGTCCAAGGCCTCGGCCAACATGGGAAGGTCCTTATGGAATAATTGATCTTGTAGATGTTTCGTGTGACATGCAATGATGGTTGGCCCATCTTCCTCAAAATTCACAGACCGCCTTATTGCTCCGAAAAGATAGGCCATTGACTTGCCAAGGCCCGTCCCGGCCTCGATAACGCCTTTGGCATCATGCTCGTCGATCATCTCATCGATCATTTCAGCATATCTCTGTTGATTTGGACGATTCTCAAAATTGGGATGCGATCTTGACAGCAATCCATCAACACCAAATACCTGCTCAGATGATATATCTAGTATATCATTACTACCGACATGGCCATATGTATTTGGCTTAGACTCCCTGGATCCAATAAAATCCTTGAGTCCAGACCTCATATCTCCCTTCTTTGTCAGTTCATTGCCAAGATCCACATATAATTTCTGATTAGGAATGGATGACCCCTTGATCATTGAGTTCACCTTTGATATGACCTCTAGGGGATATTTAGAGACCTCATCAATTAACTCTAAAAAAATAAGGCCCGTATTTTCAGTATCCTTTTCCGCACGATGTGCTCCCTTGGATGAAAGGCCAAAATGTTCAGATAACGCGCTTAGATTGAACACCGGTTGCTCAAACAATACACTACGCGCGAGTTGAAGGGTATCATACTGAGCATTGTCTACATCGTCTCTTCCCAAACGCTTGCATAGTTGGGTTAGAAATCTATGATCAAAATGGATGTTATGAGCGACCAATGGATGATCGCCAATAAATGATAATAGATCATCAATGATGACCTCCTCAGAGGGTGAAGAACGTACCATCGAATCTGATATTCCGGTTATCTCAGTGATGACGGGTGGAATCTTCATCTCGGGATTGACCAGCTCCACATATCGATCAGTGATCTCACCATCAATGAATTTTATTGCTGCAACCTCAATGATCCTATCACTTTGATGATCGAGACCAGTCGTCTCAAAATCAAGTGCAATAAAGCAAGATAGGTCTAGTTTTTTAAGAAGCTCTTTTCTTTCCAAGGTAATCGCCCTATATCATGATAAGAGGATTTTAAAATAGAACATGGGATTTGATAGATCATCTCTTGCGATCTCATTCGATAGCATTCCTGAGATGATCTCCTGTACCTCATCATTCCTAGCCGCACGTTTGATGACAAAATTCAATAAGAAACTATAACGTGCAAGTTTTTGAAGCTTTGTACTCGTACCAAGCTCACCACCTAATTCTTCCCAAAGTAATTTATCATACTCTTGAAAGACATCTTCAGTGAATTCCCTATTGCTCGTTGCCTTTTTTGCGATCTGCATCGCATATTTTGCTGAGAGCATTGCATTGCCAATGCCTTCACCTGTAAATGGGTCGACCAGCCCCGCTGCATCACCCAAGAGCATGAAGCCATCCCCATGGTTTTTTCGATGGATGCTACCGAGTGGAAGATTCCATCCAGTAGGCCTTTCCAGTGGTCTTGCATTCTTGAAACGATCTTTGAAATGATCCGAGCGAATGATCTCTTCTAAGATCTCCCCAAGCGAGCGATCTTCTTGTTTTGCATCATCCTTGCTCAATCCGATACCGATGTTTGCCCTACCTTCTCCTGCAGGAAATAGCCAAAAATATCCTGGCTTCACTTCGCTAACATAGTGGAGTTCTATCTGGTCCGTGAGACCCTCTATCCCCTCGTAATAACACCTGATGGCAACAGCCGTGTTCTTCATATCCATCTCATAAAGACCACGTTTCCGTGAGATAATGGAATTTGGACCATCACACCCCATCACAATTGGAGCCGAGAATGTCTCTTCTTTTCCATCTTGGTCATTACCTTTGACCCCTGTGATCACATTTTCATCATAGATCAGGTCCTTGACAGTGAACCCTTGCCTGGTATCAGAGACCTGGTCTGCCCTTTGAAAAAGATAATGATCGAATATTTGCCTTGGAATGACATATCCTTTGGTTATGTGGCGACTATTTTGACTATCTTTAAGATGTATGTCAAACTGACTATGACTCGGGCTCCCAAAAGTAATTCTATTGATCTCTGAACCATTCAAGTGTTCAATCCCTTCAATGAGTTCCAATTCCCTCAAGATTCGTACGGTCTTGCCTGAAAGAGCATCTCCACAGATCTTGTCTCTTGGAAATATTGCCTTATCAAGTACGATACATCTCAAGCCTAGTCTATGGGCATATAGTGCAGCAGTTGTCCCTGCAGGCCCTGCACCTACAATGATAACGTCATACATTTTAATCTTCTTCTAAAAAATCAACACCGAATGATGGATGCACTATACCATATCTGAAATAATTAACTATCCGAAGTAAAAAGAAAAGAACAGCAAGAGGCACTAGGAACCAAGGTGCTCTGACACACAAGAACATGGCAAATATAAAAAGCGGATAGAATCTAGCTCTTTGAAGATGCCTGACATGATCTGGCCAGATCAGAGCGATCGCAGAAAATGGAAGGGCAACTGCAGCGGCTGTGCTAGCAACTGGGTCTTCTAGAGAGATTCCTAACAACATTGCCAGCACCATGAAAACAACAGACATCGATAGATATCCTAACTTATTTTCCCAATTGAGATTATTCCAAGTCCCTTTATCCTCTTCTAACTCTAGTATGAACTGAAAAACCAATAAACAGGATAGAAATGAAAGAACATAGGGTACTATTGATAATGCACTATAGATCAGATATGTGACCATGACCATAGATTCAAGTTTACCTTTAGAAATTGCCTCGATCATGCCTATGTCTATCCATCCGAGCAACAAGAGGATGACCCCAACCACACCATGAGTGAAGATCTCCTTAATATTCAATCTTTTTTTACCAACGGTCCATATCTTTTTGGGATTAAGGATAGAAATGAATACAATCGATACTATCATAAGTTTTACCAGTCCGACTATCCAACCATCCCAATCCCAATAGACATACCTATCTTGTATATCCATCGATAAGACAATTCCTGCGACCGTCAGGGTCCAGATAGAAAAAAGTTGTATCCACCCTTGGGAGTCAGCTTTTTTTCCAATATTGGAAAAAAAGTCTTTCCATCTCATGTGATTTTGAGAGCCAACCGGTACTATTTTTTCAATGATCATCGAATCAGCCTATTATCGCACTTCCTGTCACAGTTTGAATAAGTTCATTCAATAGAATAAAACCTGCAACACCTGCCGCAATAATACAGAGGATGGTCACGATCAACTTATCTTTTTCAGAATCAAGTATATTTCCACCAAACTCAGATAGGAATGATGGGACCCCCCATCTGACCAAAATGAATATGGCAGTCATCATGCCACCAAATGGAAGCATATACTTTGATGAAAGATTGTCCATCACATCAAAAAAGGTCTCACCAAGGTAGTGTTGAAATGAACTGCCAAAATATTCAGCAATATTGATTCCTCCTCCCATTGAGAAAGAACAGAAGACACCAACGATGGTAATGATGATACCAAATTGAATCGTTGCTCTATCACGAGCCCATCCCTTCTGGTCAATGAAATACGCGGTGACAACCTCAAGGATGGATATCGCTGAGGTAAGTGCAGCCATGAACAGAAGCGCAAAGAACAATGTGCCCCATACGGCGCCATAGGCCAACTGTGGAAATATCGATGGAAGGATATAGAATATCAGACCTGGCCCACCAGCCGGATCCGATCCTGTTGCAAATACACTTGTAAAAATAGCTACACCAGCGAGCAAGGCGATCGCAGTATCAAGCGCAATGACCCAAAGGGCCGAGCTCAATAGGTTCTGTTCTTTTCCCAGATAACTGCCATACGTGATCATCGTACCCATACCAAGGCTAAGTGTAAAGAATGAGTGTCCTAATGCCAATACGATCGCAGAGGCCGTCAGTTCATCAAATCTAGGCAGAAAAAGGAATTTCAGCCCATCTATCCCACCTGGTAGCGTCAAACCTCTTATGGCAAGAACGAACAATAAAACAATGATAATTGGCATCATGATCTTGGACCAATTCTCAATTCCATCTTTAACGCCATTGACTATCACATAGACACAGAGCGCCATGAATACGATCTGAAATAATATTGGGCTCCATGTTGAACCAATGAATGCCACAAAAAGATTCTTTGCCATCTCTGGCTCACTGTTCAATGACTCAAACCCACCTGATATTGATATGAACATATATTTTAGGATCCAGCCTCCTACCACTCCGTAAAAGGATAAGATGACAAACGCTGAGGCAACACCGAGAAAACCAACCCATTTCCAATTTGACTTGGGTGCCAATTTTTCAAAAGCTCCCACTGGACTGAGTTGGGTGCTCCTGCCTATTGCAAATTCGGCAACGACTATTGTTAGACCCACCACCAATATGCATAGTAGATACACCAGCGTAAAGGCAGCCCCGCCATTCTCGCCTGCTATGTAAGGAAATTTCCAAATATTTCCAATCCCGACCGCTGAACCGGATGCGGCTAGGATAAATCCCAGTTTTGAGCCCCACTGTTCTCTATTCTGCATATTCTTTCTCTTTATTGTTTTCTTGTTTCAAAGGACTTTCCATTAGATGCTCAAATGAGTGGAGATGTGCATCAACCACTGCATCGATCATGGCATAGACATATATGATTCCCATCCACCATGCATATTTATTTCTTTTTTCCAAGTACCTGTGTCTACTGAGTGGATGATCATTATTGTCATAATCTCTATATATTCTAAGATTATCCTGCCAAGAGACAAACGAAGTTACCTCCAGACCAATGACCAATGCTGCTTTGATCCATTTCCCATTATATGTCTGCCCCATACCAGGGATCAAGGAAAAGGCAAATGCCTTTTTTGAGTCCTTCGTTTTAATATTCAATGAATCCTGGGATGCCAGCATTGTTGAGACTAGTAAGAAGATTCCTATCCCTGTTCGACAGAGTATCATTTAGTAGCAATACATTCTATCTCAACAAGAGCACCTAGGGGTAATTCGGAGACCTCAACAGTTGACCTTGCAGGATACTCAATACCCTCAAAGTAATTTTCAAAGGCTTTATTTACAGATGGGAAATCATTTAGATCCTTAACAAAGACCGTCAACTTTGCTATGGCCGCTCTATCCAAATGTACTGCACGTAATATTACATCAATATTTTGCAATGACTGTATTGTCTGCGCATCAATGCCACCATCGACCATTTTGCCGGTGCTTGGATCTAATCCTATTTGGCCACTGGTAAACACAAGCCCATCGGTCTCAATACCTTGGTTATATGTACCTATGGCACTAGGTGCATCGGAAGAATCTATGATCTTTCTCATCTAAAACTTATCTTCTAGACATATGCATGGAAGCCCAACATCGGCATTAAGCTCTCTGTGTGTGTCACCATCAAATTCTCGAAGAAAGAACTCTCCAACCGCAGCGACGGTTGTCTCAAATAGGTGCCCACCCAGAGTACTCATCTGATGGTCTGATAGGACCACATGAGCATGGACAAAGGGAGAGCCTTCCTTTAAGGTGACATTGCCTTCAAGGCTTATCAATTCCAAAACATCTGAGAATTCTTTTCTTATGTACTCTTTTGCAACGGTATCATATGCACCTATCTCTGTTTCCCTCACAGCGCCTATTCCTGATAACTTTGCATTTCTGATTCCTTTCTCTACACAAAATCTGGTGATGGTCTCCATGACCTTTTCATTTTTCTCAACATATATAAAGTAGTCTTTCTCAACTTTTTTGTATTGCATTACCCTACCTGTTTAGTATTTCGTTAATGAATTCTTTTGTAGATATGATGGCATCATCAATGGCATCATTGTCCTTACCACCCGCAGTTGCCAGATGAGGCTTCCCGCCGCCACCGCCACCCATGAATCCTCCAATGGTCTTTGCAATATCACTGGCAAGAATTCCTTGGCCATTCAGATCCTTGGAGACAACGATCACAGCCATTGGCTTTTCCTCTCCCTCTGAAAATAAAACAGCAACTCCGCTTGATAGTTTATTAAAGATATTATCACCCAGTGATTTCAATTCATCCATATTGGGTACGTTAGACCTTGTCACAAGACTGCCATACTCTCCAATGGCCTCTATCTGTTCCATGATGTTAACATCAGCAAGACCATTATTAGGTCTGCTTCTTAGTCTCTTCTCAAGTTCCTTCTTATCTTTGAGTAGACCTTTTATTCTATCGGCCATCCCCTTTGGCGGAGTATTCAGGATCATCTGCAGTTCATCTAGTATGGCAGCATTTTTCTGCATTTTAGAGATTGCCTTTGTCCCAGTGACAGCAACGATGCGACGCACTCCTGAGGCGAGTGATGTCTCATCAGTGATTTTAAATGATCCAATATCACCTGTTCTATCTACATGGGTACCACCACAAAGTTCCATTGAATAGTCCCCTACCTTGACCACCCTGACCTTATCACCATATTTCTCGCCAAACAGGGCCTCTGCTCCTGCATTCTTAGCATCATCAAAGCCTTGTATGGTAACATCAACTTCAGTGTTAATGAGTATCTGCTCATTGACTCTATTCTCGATCTCAACGATCTCGTCAATTGATATCTTTTCAAAATGGGTCAGATCAAAACGCAGGTGATCAGAGTGAACCAAAGAACCTGCTTGATTCACATGGTCACCAAGAACCTGTTTTAATGCCTTATGCATCAGATGCGTGGCGGTATGATTCTTTCTAACAGAATTTCTATGGACAATGTCCACGCTGCATTCAAACGTGTCTTCAAGGTCTTTCAATTCCCCATCACAGATATGGATAAATGATTCTTTGTCCTTTTTCACATCTAAGACCTTTAACGCAACATTCGATCCCTTGATGGTACCAATATCTCCAATCTGCCCACCGGATTCGGCATAGAAGGGTGTCTTGTCTAAAACTAAAAGCAATCCCCCTTCGCTCTCAGCATAGCGTCTTATCTTGGACTCTGACACAAAGACATCGTAACCTACAAATTCTGAGTCACCGCCTTCTGTCACGTCAACCCATTCCACACTATCAGGATCATTATTGAATTTCTTCGCTTCCTTGGCCTTTTTCTTTTGTGCATCCATCAACTCATTGAAACCTATCTCATCAACTGCCAGTTCTCTCTCTCTTGCCAAGAGTTGGGTGAGGTCCAGGGGGAATCCATAGGTATCATAGAGTTTAAATGCCTCAGCACCACTGAGCTCTTTCCCATCTCCAATACTGGATATTATCTTTTCAAAATGATTGAGACCTCTGTCAAGGGTCTGATTGAATGATTCTTCTTCTGAGCGAATGACCTTTTCAATATGTGATCTTTTTTCAACAACCTCTGGGTAGATATCACTCATCATCTCTGCCATAACATCTACCAATTGGTATAGAAATGGATTTTCAAGACCTAATCTTCTGCCAAATCTAGCCGCTCTTCTTAGGATTCGCCTTAGGACATAGCCCCTACCCTCATTTGAGGGCAAGGCCCCATCTGCAATTGAAAAGCACAACATCCTAATGTGGTCTGCAATGACCCTATGAGGAATTGGATCTTCATCATAGGATGAGCCAGCAATGTCTTGTAACGATTCAATGATAGGAAGAAAGAGATCCGTATCATAGTTACTGGTCTTACCTTGCAATATCGTGGCTATCCTCTCCAGCCCGGCACCTGTGTCAACGTGTTTTGCTGGGAGATCTTCGAGACTGCCATCTGAGAGACGATTACTTTGTATAAAGACCAGATTCCATAATTCCCAGTATTGGTCAGAAGAATTGACTCCTGATGAATCCTGCTCTTGCACATCATCACCAATAAAGTAGTGTATCTCAGAACAAGGACCACAGGGTCCAGTCTCACCCATTTCCCAAAAATTATCCTTTTTGCCACATCTGATCACCCGGTCCGAATCGATATCCGTCACTTCTTTCCAAAGTTCAAATGCCTCATCATCATCCTCATAGACCGTCGCCCATAGTCTCTGCTTATCGAGTTTCCATTCTTTAGTAAAAAGATCCCAGGCCCATTCAATTGCCTCTTTCTTATAATAGTCTCCAAATGACCAATTGCCCAACATCTCAAAGAATGTATGGTGGAATGTATCGACGCCAACTTCTTCAAGGTCATTGTGCTTACCAGAGACCCTAATGCATTTTTGACTATTGACAGCTCTTGGATGACTGGCCTTGGTCTGGTCCAAGAATATTGGCTTGAACTGATTCATGCCGGCATTTGTAAATAGAAGGGTTGGGTCATCTATTGGCACGACAGATGAACTACGAGTAAACCTGTGTCCCCTTCCCTCAAAATAGTCTATGAATGATTTCCTGATCTCTTTTGAATTCATCTTAAAAGGAGAAACTGGTCTCGATGCTTGTCATATTGATCATCTCATCCTTGTCCAACACATCACCATCGCCATTCATATCTTGGAAGGTTCGGCGAAATACATAGGTGAGTACCATTCCATTGCCAAGTTTAAGACCTACATTATAGCCCGTTATGGTAGACTCAGAATATTCAAAATCAAATGGGTTGGGTACATTTCGTTGTTGGTAGAACCAAGATGCCTTCTCGATCTTACTAATTGGCTTCTTTAATTTTAATATAGCAGTGAAACTTTGGTTCGAGGCATTCTGAAAACTATTGCTCTCAGGATCATATTGCTTACCATTAAGATTCTGGAAGGCCATTCCAGCATCAAATAAACTCCCAAGACCAATATTCAATGAGGAGTAATACCCATTTTGTGGACCATATGAGCCTAGCTTCTTGGATTTTGTGATTATCGTACCCTGGTTCCCTGTTATACCCTGGAATGTCGCACGCTCGATCTCGTAGGACCTGTTAAAATAACCAAATTCAAAATTGCCTTTTGGCACCATTCTAAATTCAAAATTGAACTTTGCTGGGCCAAACCTTGCAGACAGTCCAAGAGGTATGATACCATAGCCAGCATCCTCCTCAGCATCCTCCTCAGGGTCAAGGGTCTTACCCAATAAGGCAGCGTATTGAGCGTAGGCATCAAGTGTCACAGGGCCATCTCTAAGCAAAGGCATACCTAGATCTAGAGCAAAGGAGTTAAATGACTCAGATTCCTTTTTGATGTTTATTGGCTCTGGCTTGGTTGTGACGCCATCTAGATCAATGACAATACCCCATAGTGGATATGTAAAACTTGAATCGGTCCATCCATCACCGTCAACGTCAAATTCATTTATAGTATCATTGTCTGCCCAACCATCACCGTCAGTATCTAACCACCAATCGTCATCGTTTGGAAAATCATCAACCAGGTCTGGGCGACCGTCTCCGTCTCCGTCTCTGAGTCCGAGATACTGATTTCTGTCCCCGACCCATGAGACTCCGGCTGTTAGTCCATAATTGACAGGAGCGGATATCCTCACCCCTGCAAGACCCATATTCTCCTTGAAGTCATTGGTGAAACCAAATATGTTAACACCAAATGCCTGGGTCTTGAATTCCATTCCAACCTTGCGCACCTGAGGATATAGGAGGGTATTGGTGTAGTTATGCAATAGGATACCATGCCCCATGGTCACATTGTCCAAGGCTCCTATCTTGAAATAATTCCTATCCCATCTGCTCCCATAGCGCACATAGTATATCTTATCTATTATGGTGTTCTTCACCTTTTCTCCTGATGAGAAATCCCACTCATCATCGTGTATGTTACCGTCTTGGTCAATGTATAACACAATGTCAAAAGCAACAGATAGCTTCCCAAATGGTAGAACAGGTCGTAGTGCAATTTGATTCCATATCTTTCCATCAATGGTCACCGCACCAAATGCGCCCTGTACAGAACTATTGGGGGTGGTGTTATCAATGTCTAATTCTTCTGACTGGCCAAATATCGGACCAAATAGAATTAGAGTGATCATTGATATGGATTTAAATTTCATATATTAATTGATTTGGGTTAATAAAATTACCCTACGCGTTCAAACTGAACAAAGCCTAATTAAAAAAGTATGAGTCAATGATCAGAAAACAATAATGAAGAAAGTGGCAATAATACCTAGATCAATAATCCTTCTTGCATTATCCATATCCTTCATCTATTCAAAAGATATTCTCCTGGAATCAATTGCATTAGATCCAAAGTCCAATGGCATAATTGTCACCATAGATATGGACTCCACCATAGACCAAGATAATGCGACAGCATGGCAAGCGAATTCTGGATGGTTTTACATCACTCTATATAAAGCTAAAGGAGATACGATGTACCTATTGAAAGATGAATTACCGAAGGGAGTGCTTGACTATCAGGCCATACAGGGGGAGGAGTCATTTCAAATAGGATTGAGGTTAAGGCAAAATATAGAGCACTATGAATTCTCATTTGTCAAAAAAAATACTCTCATAACCTCATTGCATTATTCAACTGAATATTTTTCCACACTAGATTCAGTAAAGGATCTGGATAGATCAGAGAAGAGAAAAGGCCTACCCGATGGCCTAAGGAAATGGCTTTATTTGACAGGTACCGGAATTGTCATGGCAGGGTCTGTCAAGGATAGTAACATAAGTTCAAACACACAAACTCAGGCTGGCATTGCTGTGATAGTCACTACATTCATCATTGATAAAATTTGGAAAATCCTATGAAGGATGCCTTGGTCTACTTCTCATTATTTTGGGCACTATCATTTATCATACTAGGATTGTATCTACGCTATAGATACAAAGATAGATTTGATGATCTTGACCAATAGAACAATATTATCATTCCTTATTATTTCCATCGGATCAGGTTCGTCCATATCTGTAAGAGATTCTTATGATATCCTAAAGAACAGTGCCACACCGATCCACGCAACACCTCACATAAACAACTTGATCAGAAACGGAATTGGTGATCTAGATGAGAATGAAAGAGATCATTTGAAAGTGATCGGCCTTCAAGATATAGAAAATTCTGTGGCAACCTACAACCCGACCCTAGATCAATCGCATGATACAGACCATTTTAGATTTTTCTATACGCTTGATGATAATGATGCGGTAGAAGACGTGGAATATGTCATTGCTATGGGAACGATATTTGAGGAGGCTTGGGCGTTCCACATAGACACCATGGGATTTGATGTGCCGCCACTCAACTCAGATGGCCTCTATGAGGTTCGAATTGAGAATCTACCATCATTTTACTTTGGCTATGCGGTCGCAATTGGTAGTGGAAGATCCTGTGACAGTTACATCAAGATGCGAAACTCGTATTCGGCATCTCAATTCAGTGATCACACTGAAGAGGAGAACATCAAGGTCACGGCAGTACATGAGTTCTTCCACGCCGTCCAATTTGATTATAATTGTCATGCTCTAGAACAGAGTCTGTGGTTTCTGGAGTCAACCGCAGTATGGAGCGAAGATGAACTATACGATGACATAAATGACCTCTATAGATACATGCCCTCCTGGTTCTCAAATCCAAATAAGCCCATTTTCGAATCAAGCAATCATATGTATGGCTCATTTATCTTCTTTCAATACATTGATGAACATTTAGGTGGGAGAGAGACAATCAGGTCATGCTGGGAGCAATCCAGAGATCTTGCAAATGCAACTATAGATGTGACCTTTGAAGCCATAGACAATGCACTGGACCCATATGATTCCTCATTTGAAGATACGTACTTAAGAATGCGCGTTGCCAACAGAATACTGAGTGATGAACTTGGGGCCTATCCTTACAACTATGATGAGGCTGAGGGGTATAAAACCGTCATATCTCCTTGGGGGACGCCATCCGGGCCACCAGAACAGACCGTGATCTATGAATACGGGAATACTGAGACAGTGAGTGATCAAACTCTTGGACTATATGAGAGTCTGTATTTCTCTCTTGCGACTGAGGGTCCCGTTAGCATAGTTGTAAATGATCCTGAGAGCCAGATTAAACTTTCATCTATCATCAAGCTCCAGGGTAGGGACCAGTGGACGATCCGCTCTGGAAATGAGCTGAACATTGACCCTGAAATTGGAATTGACTGGATATCACTTGTTGTATCGGCAACTGGGACCGATAATCCTGATTGGGATTGGATGATAAAGTTCTCTGATGGATATTCAGAGGATTTCACAGCATTCTCTCCATACCCGAACCCGTCATATGGAAAGACGATCTCAATGGACCTACAGGTGATCACTGGCCAAATGATCACAACAAGGGTATTTGATATACTTGGCCGTGAGGTCTGGTCTTCGATCAATGAATTTATCTCCCCTACCTTGACGACGATCAACTGGAGTGGTCTTAACAAAACCGGTAGCAGAGTCTCAAACGGAGTCTATTATTTTCTTGTAGAGGGAGACAGCCATAAAAGTACCCACAAGGTCATTTATCTAAAGAAAAATTAGTTGAGCTTAAATAGTCTCTAGGGCCTTCCGAATATCCTCTATGGTATCTAAGTATTCTTCCAAACCCTCATCATACTTCACCATGAACTTCATAGGCTTGGTCTTCGATGTTGTTATGATCACATATCCCCCTGCCTCATCATGGGCAATTCTATCAATGTCAGATAAGAATTCCTCAAAAACATCCAACTTTGATTCATACGATTCAAATCTTTTTGACATCATTCTTACATGCCTGGAGTAGGATGACCCAGCATCTTCAAAGATCGCTCGATTGAGGATCTTGTTGAAACGTTCTAGCCCAGAATCCAGTTCTTCACGTTTATATTTTATATCGTAGAGGGTTTTTTTATAGTGCGCATGTTCATCTTCAATGAAGATCAACTTCCTCCTATCTTTCCTGAAACCCTTTTTCAACTTCTTTAGTCCACGATAATATGCCTTTTTGGCAACCTTGATATCCTTACTAGTGGATTCAATGATATCTCTATATGAGCTAGATGAATCATCTGGGACAGAATCTAGGCTGTCACCAGGAGAGGCCTTTAGTAGATCACATAGAGATACTATGTTATCTATCACGCTATCAACCTCTGTGATCGATATTCTCATAGCTTCATGGTTTGGTTCTATTCTGTCATAGATCCGCATATCCCGGTCTAGATAATAACGGATCTCACGCTTCATAATCTTATCTAGGTCAATCATGCTCCTTGTTACGCTTTCGGACCACTGCTGTACATCAAGTATGCGAACATCAAGCGCGGGATTATCTTGAAATTTCCAGGGCTTGACCCTACCAGCACAGTCCATAAAAAAAATCAGGGCTCCTGCGACTACAAGAACCCTGATCATCTTTGATTTAATTTGTCTCAATCTTACAATTTCCCTTCCTGGTCTAACTTCAAAAGATCATCATAGCCGCCTATTGGTTGTTCATCAATGATGATCTGAGGAACTGTCCTACCTCCTGTAAGGTCAAAAAGGTCATCCCTGCTCCAACCTTTTTCCTCTATGTCCACATCATGATACTTCATTCCCTTTGAATCCAATAAGCGTTTTGCAGACTTACATGGTTGGCACCACGATGTGGAATATATGGTTATCGAGTATTCCATTATTTGATGAAAAGTAGTTTCTGAATTTCTGTATTATCACGATACTTGGCCATTACAAAATATGTACCAGATGCCAATGCTCTTCCTTGGCCATTTGTCCCACTCCAAGAAAACTTGTAGTGTCCATTGACAAGAACCCCTTTCTGTAAGTTTGCCACCTCTCTGCCAAGAATATCATATATGTTAATGGTCACTCTGCCTGTCATGGGAATCCTGAGGTCGATGTGAGTTTTAGGATTAAATGGGTTTGGATAGACAGGACTCAATACAAAATTATCAGGGGACATACCTTCCTCATTGCCTAGAGATTCAATATAATTTGATGGTGCCTCTGTACTAAAACGTATTGCTCTCTCATTTTCTAAGGGTGCAGCTCCGGGTGCATAAACATTATTGAATACATACTGCAGTCCATAATTCTTCTCAGGTGCCTCAATACCGACAGTACTATAATTTTTGGTGACATCTACATCTTCAATCTCTAGATATTGAAACTCTATGACCCCATTTCCATCTTCTGTTGGCATGGCATTTTGATCATATAGAATGATCTCAAATGTCTCCTCTGTTACCTCATCATATCCATTCAATGCTCTTGACCATTCAATGATAAATTGGCCATTTCCCTCATCATACAGGACATATACATTTATCCACGTGTCTATCTCACCATCACCATCTGAGTCAATGGTCTCCAGATCGTCTGAAAATGGAGCGAGCATGGCCTTGGGGCCCATGTACATTGGAATGGACATATTCCAGAAATAATCAATGTCACATCCTTCGAAAGAGGTCCAACCATTGGAGCTAACAGTGATCTGATCATATTCAACCCCGTGGTACTTAAATAGAAAGGGCAGTGCAATATCCACATGATCATCATCGCCCAGCTGATAATGAGTTGCACCACTTCCTCCAAAGTTTGGATCCAACTCTACCCAATCAAATATCGGTCTCTGCTCAAAACCTTCATCTGTATCGTCATAGGCCCAATAACCATAATTATTGGGAGCGACAGGAAAGTTCTCATTTGTGGGAGTTAAATGCAGTGGAACCTCTTGGGAAAATATCGAGTTCCCATTTACAATGAATTCAACCAAGAATGTAATATCGCTACCATATGATACATCTCCAAGCGTAATGTCAAAGTTTGTACCATGGTTTGATGACTCAAATGCCGCAAAGTTAGAAAACTGGTCTGATGATCCATCAAGGACCACATCTACACCATCTGACAGTGCTGAAATTTGAAGCCATACTCCAACATAATCACCAGATGAAAAATTGGTAATTAATAGTTCTGGTTGGAATCCGGTACCGGGTGCCGGTTGGTTAATGAATTCAACTCCAAATACAGGCATTTCCATATCAATGGCAAAATCACATATTATCTCCATATCAGTATTATAAGATAGATTTCCAATAACAGAAGTACTTACGTCAGTATCATAGACTGTGATCTCAATATCCTCAATTGTTGTGGCCTCGCCTTCAGCAAGAGATGGAACTTCTATATCAATGGACGAGGGCAACACATTATCAGAGAAAGTTATCATAGCTCCTGAGGCATTGAGGGTATTGTTTGAAGTATTCTCCAATGTGATATCAAAAGTGAATGTGGATCCAAGCGTTGGGCGACCAACATCAACGCCAGTGTCAATAATGATATCTGTGAGTTGTATGCTTTGTTCATCATCTTGGACAGGTAGAATCTCATGCCCTTGCATATAACCACCTTTATTTGAATAAATATCAACTGCGCTCAACTCATCCAGATCTAATGTTGCAATAAAATCGCCAGACTCATCTGTGATACCCTTTGCCAATAATTGTCCATCTCCCATAATACTTATGACAGCATTGTCTATATCCATTTCCGTATTGGTATCTTTGATCGATAATTGAATGAGGCCATCGCGGGTACTTAGTTCACTCACTTCTATCATAAATTGCTTAGGCCTGTCCAGATAGACCTGTAGAGATGGATCCCCAAGAATATTATAGACATTTGCATAAAACTCTTGTGCCTCACCAGGGCCATTCTGCGCTGGGAACTCTTTGGTGAGCCCATACTGCCCGGCCTGCATCGCTGGTCCTAATTCAACCACGCCATGGTTAAGCATGGCATCATACATATAGGCATTGATCACATTATTGTACTTTGTACTTGTATGAAGATCAGACGGACCAATGAATGCGACACCACCCTTTGGTACAGTTGGTGTCCCGCCTCTCAATACAGCCTCTGAAAGACATGGATCGACATTATTTGCAAAATCATTTGAATTACAGACATAACTCATGAAAACAGGAGTGAGCCATCCATTGTTCAAATCATTCACGTCGTCCACATGAAATTCAGGATAGTGCCAGCCATTTGCATCTCCCCATCCACGATAATTCACAATCCCTACACCGTTATCAATGACCGGTATGATGTACGATGCACCTTGCTGTGTAGGTGGATAGAATACAGTGTCTATCTGGTCATAACCATGATCCAGCAATTCCTCCATGAGCCAATAGGACGTCCATTTGGGAGTAATGGGTATTGGATAGGAACTGGAATAGTTGCCAGCAACGACAAGTCCCCTATCCAACCAGTTCTCATCAAAGGCTAGGGGATCTCTAGCATATTGGATAGTTTTTGACATGATCACGATAAGATCTGATAGTGAGTCAATCGATAGTCTTCCTATAAAAACATCTGGTACTACATCATCTCCAACTAAATGTCCATACTGCTGATCAGTAACGTCATTATCAGGACCATAGTAGAATGATGGACATGATGCAAAGCCATCGACATCACCTATTAATAGTACATATTCTAACATCGGATTCGACATAAGATGATCATCAATAGCGTCTTTAATATCTGCTGCAGATTCTCCTGTTTCAGATAGTGTCAATACAAATACATCAAAACCTTGAGAATGTTTGAATGCAACAAAATCATCAAGGTATCCGGCAACTCCATCTGGAGAGATGATCAGATACCCTCCTCTTTGAGGATTGATCTGAGATGGTAGAATATTGTAATTATCTGAGACCATGTTCACAAAGGAGATGGGCACGGATGTCCCGACCAATTCCTCAACAGTCTTTCCCCTGAAGGATGCGCCTTCTGCGAATGATAGTGATAAGGTTAAGATCAAGGATAGGGTCAATTCTTTAGTATGATGCATTTTTTCACAGCCTGTTCTGTTTGGGTTTGAATTCGTATGAAGAACATCCCAGAACTTGTAAGCATGCCATTCATATGGCCTAGATCAAGATCAATGAAATGTTTTCCAGTAGATATATTTTGAAATTTTTCTGAAAGGACATTCTGCCCTAATATATTAAATATTTCAACCGAAGCATTTCCTCCAGGAGAATTATCTATGTTGATCTGGAATCTTCCAATAGAAGGATTTGGGTATATACCACTTATTCTCATTGGAATTCTTGGGGCAATGTTACCGTTTGACACTTTCATGCCCAGGTACTCGTCTGACATCGCATATAGTGTAAGGGACCTGATCTCCCATCCTCGGTAGTTCACGGTTTGATCAGGCATGAATGAGATCTTCACCCTTACTTCATCAAAACTACTATCGGTGGTGGCAGTGATTAAGTCAGTATCGAAAGTATTCCAACTATCACCTGACCAAGACCTCGAACCCAGTACCACATCATCCTCATCGATGATAGAAACAGATATCATATCCTGGTCCCACTCCGTCTCATAACGATGGTCCAATTCAACAACGATACGATTACGGCCTGTAACATTCACAAGTTCAGATACCATCGACATGATCTGATAGGTGGAATCCACATTATCATAGAGCATTCCTTCCTGGGTTCTCATGACAGTATCTTCCATTGTCCATGCCCCAACAGATTCTTGCCAGGGTAATGTTGAACCCAGATCAGATACCAAACCCTCTTCATAGGGTATTGTGATCTCAAGATTTGAATTAATTACCAGGTCTCTGTCCCAAGGAACGTGTCCATCTCCCATCAAAAATTCTATTTTATAGTCTCCCCCTGGCACATCAATAATGTTATCTCCAGATGAAATTGTGATCTCGTTTGTCTTGAATTCATTGGAGATGGTTCCGGTGATGGTAACATTGTAGTCTGTACTGTGGACCAAACTCATGTTCAACTGATACACTGGCGCAGGTTCTAGATATACATGGTGCTCTGTTATGCCACTGTTATTGGCGACCAGAGAGACCTCTTGACCCAGATAGCCGTCTGCCTTGAAGGCAAACGTATAGGTCCCAACATCTAATACACGCCTATAACGGCCAAATTCATTCGTGACGCGCGGTTTTAATACATTTCCAGAGTGCTCCAGCACCTCCACCCTTGAACCTTCTATGGGGGTCATCGTCTGAGAGTCATACACAATTCCTGTGATCTGGGCAGCATCTGCATAGTAGCCTATTGTACGATCCATGAGATAGACCATTGCCGGCTTGGTCCTGGCTATCGTATTCTCGACCAATATACTGTCCGGTTGCAGGTTCGAGGTACCACACTCAACAAGGTACTGAATACATCCCGTCTCACGATAAAACCAGTCGTGTAGTTTCCCATTGCGAGAACCACTATAGACCGAAAGATAAGTACTAGTACCATCCTCGGTCTCAATAGATCCAGCAAAATGATCTGCGATGGACTTCATGATGCCGAGGTCTGGAGACTCCTTCACCTCTTCCCACTTCCAAGATGTAAATACCTTTTCACTGAGATTTCCAGACCTGGAACTATGCCACACAATTGAAAAGACGAAATCATTATCGAGAGCCAGATCCCTAATGGCAATGGCCTCATGCTCAGAGAATGGTTCCTCACCCTTGTAATAGTCATAGTGTGATGCATAGTCAGAGTTATCGGGCTCTAGGAAGGTATCGCCAAAGACCCAATTAAACTCAAAATTCCTATTTAGGTCTACCCCATCAATGTCGTTACCAATTGAGGGGTCATAGTCAAAAATGCCATTGGGAACTGGTCCCTCTGGGGATAGATCTCTCTTGTTCTTTCTATAACTAAGGTCTAATTCCTCATGGACGACGTTCAAGCCCTCAGGATTTGCAGTGGGTATGAACCAAATGTCAAGATATTGCTTGAGTATGCTCATATGTGTGTGAATGCTAGCATCCGGAAATAAAAGATCCTCTATCATATCAATGACGATCTCTATGCCCAGTATCTCCTCAGCATGAACCTGGCCGATGAAAAGAACGCGTGGCTCATCTTCTTTTTGATCAGCATTGTCAGATACTCTTAGACAGAGAATTGGAATATTCTCTTGTGTTGAATAACCAATCGTATCCAAATGCACCCAATCTTCAAGTTCCTCAATGCGGTTCAGTGAGTCTAGTAGATCATAGACCTCATCTAGCGAATGATATCTATCATCCAACGATTGTCCAAATATTGGAAAGGCCAATATAAAAGAAAGACAATACTTCATTATTTACTTTAGGTAAGTGAGCTTACCTACTGTTATATTATTATTTATATTGAACTGATAAAAATATAATCCTGTAGATAGATTTTGGCCATTAATATTTTTTGCATCCCAACTGATACGGTAGGATCCTGCATTTCCAGGAAGCAATAATCTGTCATAGACAAGGTTTCCACGAATATCAAAAATTTTGAATTCTACCGCCTGCTTATCTGGAACCTCAATATCAAAGTTGACCCTACCATTGAAAGGATTAGGATAAGCATTGGTAAGTGAGAATTCATTTGGTAAAGCATTACAGTCATCACAAGATGGGGCAGACAACAATTCTGCCTTCATCAGAGTTCTGCCGTAATAATTTGCAAGGTCTTCCTTTCCTGAGCTCCTAAAGTCAATCCAATCAAGAAAATATTCCTCTCCTGAATGATGTGTTATGTTAACGTTCTGCTGTTTGTGGTATGCGATACAAATTGGAATCCCATTGATATCAGTTGTCATGCCTTGCCCAATGACATACCCACTACCATAGAGGTCGACACCATTGATCAATAAGGGATCTTCGTTATAATAGCCTCTCTCATCCTCCCAAATGATCAAAAATTCATCATCCTGTATTGCTATCATCTCAGGGTTATATTGGTCAGTTGTATCAGATGTAAATTGCAAGGTCCCATATATGTCGGTTTCTCCAGTGTTTAGATCCAGGATCTCACCATAGATATCAAAGTCCGAGCCATTCCTATAGTCCTGCCATGTGATGAGGACGTGGGATCCACTCTCATTGAATTGAAAGGTGGCATTTACTTGATCATTGTCTGCCTCAACAATAGGTACACCACCTTCGTTCCATGAGACATTGCCATCCCAATCGATCAATTGAGTATAGATATCGGAGAAATTGCCATCTTGGATCCAAACGGCAAGAAGACCACTCCCATCACTCACTGGTTTGACCTGTAAATGTCTAGAGTCAGAAGAAGAATTGCTTAGAGAATTCCCATTGGGATTCCAACCTATCTCAGTATTACCTTGCTCATCTATCTTTGAGAACTTGAGTGATGCAGCAGGCCAGGCATCTTCCATCCAGAATATCATAAATTTTTCATCAGGGGTTGGCAATACAGCCATTACATAATCATCTCCATTTGAGTCAACCAGCTCCACTCCCTCACTATCAAGCGTCAAATTGCCATCCATATCAATCTCTTGATAGTAGATGTCATAGTTGAATCCACGACTCTCTGACCAAAAACATCCCACTCCATCAGTCGTTTCGGTCAAAAGAACACCACGCATGTCAAACACTGCATTGAGTGCGACACCGGAAGAATCCCATACATTATTCAACTGCTCGTCCAACCTATTGACCCTAATGAACTTCGGTGATGATGACCCATCAAATGTTGCTGTATATAGCCCGTTGGGCGTACTAATTACCTCAGGGGTAGAGAAATCCGTCTCTGAGGATGAATTATCGCTAAAGGTCAATTGCTTGCCATTTGTGTGCTGCATCTCCAGTCCAGTGACACGGGATCCATATAGCTTCTTGGTCGCTCGATTATCCTCCCAGACCAGATATAGATCCTCCTCACCAATTTCATAGGTATTGGTATAGTTCACATCACCATCCAGTCCCAGCATTGCAGTAATCCCATTTCCTTCCCACTGCGGTGTGAGATCTGATCCGATCTTCTGAACTTTGAGATCAATGCTGCCCGAGCCTTGGTCACCGTAAACACCAAATAGTCCGCTCTGAGTGTTACCAATGAGTGTCGGCGCGTACTGGTACCCCGGGGCGTCAGATATGACAACAGGTTGGTCTACGCCATAACCACCATTGGAAACAATGTTCTGATAGAGAATATCTACATCTGGGAAGGTACCTCTCTCCCAAATGACATTCAGGTCACCATCCATTCCTGCAGAAAACCTTGCGCTAAAATCGACATCATCAACTGGATCTATTCGAATACCATTATCCCACTGCCTATCACCGTTCACATCGATCTTTTGAAAATATTGGTCGCCATTGATCGGGTCATCCCTAAGATCCTTCCAATTAACGAAGACCTCACCAGCGATGCTTCTCTTTACTCTTGGTGATGTCTGTAAAGCATCATTCTCCGAGATTGCCCTTGGACTATCAAACACTAGGCCATCTTCATCGATAAACTGATAAAAGACCTTTGAATTCTCATCTCCCTCTTTCCATGCAATGAATGAAGTATTTCCTTGAACAAATGTTGCACGTGGCTTCAGCTCCTGCTCATCAGTTGCGGCCAGAGGCAGACCGTTATCCTGAAATAAGCCCTCCATAGAGGTATTCAGACGTTGTCCATAGATATCTGCATTTGCGCCCTCTCGAAAGTCTGCCCAGGCAATGAAGACCTCAGAACCTCCGGCATATTCAATGGTCTTTGCATTTTGATTTCCACCCTCAATAACAATGGGAATACCGGTTCCAGGTGATACGATATCATGATCTGCAGATACGTGGGTACCGTATATGTCATCATCTATTCCACTTCGCTTGTCTTGCCATGCCACAAACACACCACCAAGGCTATCCGTGCACATATTTATGGTAATCTGCTTTCCTACTACTTGTGCAAGTGCTACCCCATTATCATCCATTAGAGTCTCACCATTATTATTCAGATGCTGAAAATAGATGTCACCTTGCTCATCAAAACGATAGTCAACCCATGCCACAAAGATTCCTCCAGTACCATCGGTGATTGCGACCGGGTCTTCTTGTCTTCCAGGTAGGTCTGTTACAACTGCTCCCTCGTCTCCCCAAAGTAATTCACCCTCATTATTGACCTTATGAGCAAATATGTTACGCATCCCAAAACGAGTGTCTGACCATACAAAAATGGCCTCGCCATCATTACCTGGGGCAACGGTCCTGTACCACTCGATATGCACACCCTGACGAATGGGAGCACCACTCTGAGTATCAAACCCAATTGAAAACAAATACGATATTAAGCTGGCAATAATCACCGCCTGTTTCATTTTATTCTATCCTCGATCTTTATTATGATTAATTATCTTTCTATTTTTACCACCTGTATGCCCTCACGTGTGCATACTAGTAGTCTATCTTTCCAGAATACGGTTCTGTAGGTATAGCCAATTGGAAAGATACCTCTCTCCTCAGGCTGTGTTGGATCAGATATATCATACAATGCAATACCCTTTGCCCCTAATGAGAGAGATGCAATCTCATCCTTCACCGCAATATGATCGACGGTAAGGTCCTCGGCAAAACGGTACGATGGACCATCACCAGAAAAACTTTCAATTGGAATATAGTAGGCACCTGCGTCATCACATGAGACAAAAACACCACCATCGGTCATGTGGACTTTCTCTGCATTGCCCTCTGTATCGATCCTCGAGATCAAATCAAGGCTAAATGGGGCAGCTGTGTAGGTATACAGATAGACACCTAATTGATCACCTGCAAAAGCAATGTATTCATTATAAATCGCCAAACCTTTCAGAGGAGAAGGCCAAGAAATAATTCGACCTGCATTAGATGAAGGAAACCAAACTGGATCAGCGTATTCATATTCTGCCCATAAAAAACCATCTGTAAGATCCCTATCTACATGAAATATAAAAAAAGTTCCCCCTATCTCTGGAAAAACCACAAAATCCTCATTATGACTGTCACCTATTGGTGTCGGCAAATCAAATAATGTACTATCATATTCATCAAACATGATCTTAGACTGATCCATGATGAAGATCAGTGAATTGTATTGATCAAAATACACCCTACTCACATCCTCAAGATCTGAGTTACCATATGATTCGTATTGATCGATCAATGTCGCAGAACCAAGGTTCCATATTTGAAGACCCGATTGGCCAGCAGCAATGAAAGCCGTATCTCCCCGCATGTGAACATCACGGGCAAAACCATTGGTGTCTATCGTCTTTTCAATTATTGTGGACCACAGGCTATCCTTATCTGGCTGGATACAACTCAATAGAGCCAGTGATGTAAAGATCAGTATTGTTTGAATTCTAATATTTATCATAGATCATATCCCATTTAATATTGAACCAAAATTGAAATTGTTTAAAACTTTTGAGGTCATTCACCCATGCATACTCTGAATCTGTGACCCGGGTCCTGTATCTTGTTGATAACGTGATGCTGACAATCTCATTAAGTTTTTTTTTGACCCAAAGGTCATATTTTGAGTCCAAGTGACTCCGACCAGCATGCAGGGGGTCATTGGGGTCTTCTGCATCATATTTTCTTGTTTCGAGACGAGCTGAAACCCCTATTTCACTGAGAAAATTTAACTTTTTATTGATCTTTAATGGAAGGAACCATTCCGTGGTCTGGTAAGAACGATCAAAACTACTAGGTCGCATTTGTGGAACGTATGATATGTTGTTGGCTCGCCCACGATCGATCTGCAATGCAACTGAACCAATATCCTTCAATCTATAATTCATTTTACCCTTTAAATAGACTATGTCTAGATCAAACTCTGTAAATGGCCTTGTGTAATACCTTTGTAGATATCCTGAACCAATATTCAGCCATGAATACCTGGATAATCTATGTGTCAGGGTAATGGCTTGATTCCTGTCAGTGAACATGCATGATGCAAGGGCATTTATACTAATATCCCTGTCAACATAATGACGAAGGTAGAATCGATCTAGATGACGTAATGTATATTTTATGTTTTTATAGGGTCCCCATTTGTAGGATGCATCAAGTCCACCAGACCAATATCTCTTTTCAGGTGTATCCCTATAGTCAGACGAGGCATAGAACCCACTCAATTTGATCGATCTTGAGCCACTGATGACGAGCATCTTTTTTGCTGAGATACCCCACCTTGTCACAAAACTATCAAAGGTCTTTGATCCTCCCATCAGATCAATATCATAAGACGCCTCATTGAACTCGTCTTTTGAGAAACGCATTGCATTGTTATCATATCCACCCGTCAAGGATATTCCATATTCAATTGGCGTCCCTCCCTCTAGAAGTGAGATACCCAAATAAAATAATATGATCTTAGTATGATAATGCATCAGTAGAGTATAAAACGCGTAAGGACCACCTTATCCCTATCCAAAACTTCAATGTCATAGCGATGCTTTCCCTTAGGCACGGAAACATTACAGGACCTCCACTTACCGGGGACCTTGTCCATCCTCTCATCTATCTGGGATGCTGAGGATCTCTCTGTATTGAAATAATATGTCCCAATTACCTTCTTGCCCTCACTGACCCTCAGACGATAGGATTCCTCTTGCCCCATTGAGTCTGAGAATTGTAACCGAGTCAATATCCTTAGGATCTTATCTCCTCTTGCCTCTACCTGGAGCGGTAGGCCAGGGACACATTCAAAATAACTGATCGATCTTCCATCCGTGACCAGGTCAACTGAATTCTTATGTACCATAGGCTGCAAGACCCTTTTATCCTTGCCCATTGACTCAAATTCCTTTGTGATGACCCTCATGAGGACTGGATATTTTTGCACTTTATTTGCCAAGAGTTCGATGGTGTGTGAACCCTTGTCCAGATTAATGAAATAATTACCTGAATAGGTATAATGATGTTTTGGGTGTTGGACAGACTTGATGGAACGTTGGACCTTGTAACGATGCCTCACACTAACAGTATCTGCTCCATCTATTACAATGGAATATTGAAATGAATGACTTTTCTTCTTCTTTTTGATCACTGGATACCTAGAAATGAATTCAATCCGTGCGGGACCCTCAATGGCGTAGTGTACGCCCTCCTCACGAACGGGGTAATACAGCCTCCTCTTTCCATTCACCATCAATATTTCCTTCTCCTCGCTGTTCTTTACCGGCTTAAGGAGTTTCGCTTCTAGAGACCATGATGAAAGGATAAAAAGAATAAATGCTAGTTTTCTATAATAGGCTATCAGGCTCATGTTGTATCAAATGTTGTCTTATTTTTCTTTTACTTTGGATGCCAACGGCCAGCACACTTGTACTCACGACCAATAGACAAAGACCAGCGACCCAAACATTATAACGTTCATCGGCATATAGTACCCCAATACCTATCTCTGGAATTGGGATTGGCGCAAACGGTATCTTAAACTCTACTGTAAGGGGCCTAATATTAAGGATATGAAGTCCTGGAACATCGGAATTTAGGAACTTTGAAAATACACCTTCAATTCCACCTGGGCGTCCAATATCTTGTATACCTGCCCGCCTTACCACTCCAGGCGGCAAGAGCTTCAGATTGAAACTTGTACCAAGACTGGCGACACCACCACCTACATTTACAACTGCATCAAATGATCCGATCGGCCTTACTGAGGCAAACACCTCCATTCTATTTTGAATATTTTCAACTAGTCTCTCTTTACGGATGAGTGGGATACCATATGAAGTGATATTATCAGTGATGATCTTCCTGCCAGATAGAGATAATAAGCGTCCCATATCATTCCTGCCGCCTATGGAAGCGGCTATGCTTCTGGATGGTATGAGTCTATTCTCAAATAGGATGGACTCCATGTCAAGCCATGTGAAGTCCACTTGATTTGCACCCCATTGGGATGCTCCAAGACTTGTAATGGTAACAGGAATAATATCAAGAGCCTTGCATGCGGTCAAAACAGCGATGTTTGCCCCTGGCATTGAACCGGTCATCAATACGGCAACAGTGTCCCCAGCCGTTATACTCAATTGATACATCAACTCTACAATGACCGCAGAAAAATTAGGATCAAGGGTTGTCAACTTTGAATCAAGGTCACCCTCATCGGTCGTAATAAGACTAAAAGGACTACCAACTAGTCCTGTCTCATTTGGGTCATTCTCCATGTCAATGAATATGCTCTTCTCCATTCTATGATCTTTCAGAACATCCATTGCCTCCTTCATCAAATTTGCTGCTTTTATCTTATGGCCATATGATGGAGACACATTGATGGTCTTCACATTGATAGCGATAATAAAACAGCCCATTGCCAACAGTGACAGCGCAACAAGTGTAGTTGTCCTTTGAATTGCAGGTATGAATGGTTGTTTCTTGTAATTATTCAAAGAGAGCTCCACCAAATAGTAAGATCACGCACAGTTTCACCATCACTGCGGTCAAGATGATCACCGATAGGGTCCTAACAATTCCCTGCCTGTCCATCCAATTTGCAATGAGACCGGGGATAATATTACCGATCACTGCAACAGAACCAATGTCCTGTGAAACGTAAATGAAGTTTCTTGATATATATCCAAAAAAGAAACCCAGTATGAGTGCCAAGACGATCCTTCTCTTGCCATAGAGGAACATGACCTTTCCCATTCCTTGTATGATCGCCCAGACGATTATGGCAACAAGGAATGTCACCAATACCTGTAAGGGCTGATGCAGATAGAGTGCAATATAACCAGGTACGATTATACCACCTGCTGTGACACCAAGACTCTCAGATAGAATGAGACTAAGAAAGATACCTAAACCTATGCTTATCTCAACCATTGTGCTTATATGTTGATATTAATTCCAAAATCTGCTGACCCGCACCCACTTGATTGCCAATTGCATAGATCAGGGTGTCATGTGGCAATTCCTCTATCAGGGATATCAATTGGTCAAGAGGATCATCAAGTCCAATTACATTGATATCTGTCTTGGGAGAGCGATGTGTCTTCCTTTCTATAGCGGGCACAACCTTGTCACCTCTAACTATGAAATGATCAGGCTTGATCTCTTCAAGTGTGAGTTCTATCATTTGGCGAGTTCTAGATGGTCGATCATCCCTCGAATTGAAAAATACACATGTTCCACCCTCAGCTGGATATCTATCTATGACAAATTTCCATATTTGTAGAGTTGAGACAGGATCATTCGCCGCCATACCATTGACAAACTGTATCCTTTTTTCACCTATGTCCAAATTCCATGCTATTAACGCACCTAGATCCGGTTGGACCTTGTGCATGCCCGTAAGAGCAACGTCTCGTTCAACTCCTGCCTGTTTGCAGGCATCCAATGCAACCGCTACATTAGAAGGATGTTCCATATAGGTAAATTCATCTAATTCCTCTTGAGTGATCGATGATTCTTCAGATCGAATGAATTTTGACTGATTTGCCACGGTAATATCTTTCATAAGATCTATTTTTTGGTCTTCACCGGTTATAAGTACACCACCAATGGGAATCGTGTTACATAGTGACTTGGCGACATCGTCTTCCGTAGGTCCCATCTCCTCTAGATGATCTGGTCTAACATTTGTTATCACACCTATCTGTGATCTTACCATCTGATGCTCGGCGATCCACTGGTATTGTGGCTGTACTGCCATGCACTCCATTACGACAACATCTGGATCTTCTGATGCAAAATAATTCAATAATCGCACCTGCTCACCAATAGAAGGTAGGCGAAGTCGATGAATGATCCTGTCCTTGCCTTCGGAATCTATGACCCTTGGGGCGGTACCAGTTGTTTTAGCAAAGGTCCTTAGACCGCCCTCACGAAGTCCAGCGGCGATCAACCGTGTCACACTAGACTTTCCTCTGGTGCCATTAACGTGTATCCTTAGGGGTATGGCGTCCAGTGAAGACTGATGATGTTGGAATTCAAGGATCCCTGCGATGCAAAGTAATAGAGCAAGAGCGCCCAGTACAATGAGGGGGGTTGATAGCATTACATTTCAGATGGCTGCGGGTCCTATCCCCCATAGCCCATGATCATCTGGATCAGCGCTATTAGATCCATCACATTGACCATGCCATCACCATTGATATCACCAAAATATGGATTCACCTCACCCTCAAAGCCCAAATTAAAATCAACTAAGAGCATGAGGTCATATATATCAACCTTCTCATCATAATTCAGATCGCCCTCTAGCCTCATCTCAGAACCTCTGGTGGTGATCAGCAGGGCCTTTTCATCACCTAACTCCATTGCAGCTGGGTGATAGGTATCATCGAACGTATACTGCAAGCCTCTGGTCATGGTATGATCCTCGATACCAACAGAACAATAGTTCCCATGGATCTGGTCCCAACTATAAGAACCATAGGATGTGTTATTAAAGGTCTCATACTGTAGAAGGATCTCACCATCTCCGGTAGGGGTGACATAATAACTTGGATCGTAGAGTACAGCCTGGAATGTCTCAACTGAATTATTTTGATAGGTTCTAACTCCAGACCATTCAATGTAGAATTTCTTCTCTACCTCATCGTGCCAGGTATAGACCCTTCCTCCATTCGAAAGCTTGAGGTCATCCCAGAATACTGCGATCATTTTTGCAGGACCACCAACTCCAGGCAATTGGTAGTTTCTGAATGATTCCAAATTGGTCTCACCCATTGCAATCCAGCCATTGGAGGAGATACTTATCTCGGTATATTCCTGTCCATAGAAATTGAAGGTGAATGGTATATTTATTGTTTCCACATCATCTTGATTATTACCATTGTCTGATAATGAACTCAAATGATCTCCTGGACCTCCTTCCCGGTCATCGATCTCAACCCAATCATAAGTAGGAGAGAGTAAATAGTCTATATCCTCATTGTCGTATATATAGTAGCCATATGAGTCTGGACCAACTGGGTCATTGACCGTTGGCTCTCCAATTTGAAGTTCCACTATGGAATTTGACATATATCCATCCTCTGTCTCTACATTGACTATCAGGTGTGCGATGGCACCAGGAATGGTCTCTTCCAATGAGCTGACCTCAAAGTGGTCGTCTCCATTGAAGGATGTTTCACCAGAAGAAACGATCGTCCAGGATCCATATCCATCGATTATCTCAATAAATGGACTTGCACATGTGATCGTTCCAGAGACAGATACTGCATTTGTCGATCCACTGTTATTCAATTCTATCTTTATATATGATGATTCACCCGGACTCAGAATATCGCTAGCAGAGCCAAGGACATCCACACTGGTTGCAAGTAATGCATTACCAGAAGACATTATATTCAACACTCCACCAAATGAATTTCCTTCTGCATCAGAGAAGGTCACAAGTAATCCAAGATCAGTTTCGTCAGGTAGTCCATCTCCCAGACTAACAATAAATGGAGCACTACCGGTAGCGGTTTGGCCTGATGCAATATCACCAAAATCTAAAATGCTAACTGTAGAGTCTATGGACACACTCCCATTGGTGGTTGACAGTTGCCCCACAACCCCTGTTGCATCCTCTGAACCATAATTCTTTGCTGTCACATAGATCTCAAGGGTCTCTCCACCGTTTGCAATGAGGTTACCATTCCCATTTGAATTACCTAGACCATCATCATCGATCGTGTATGGTGACTCTGAAAGACCAACGGCAACTCCAGGATCGTGGATCTGGAATGAATTTTGATATGGATAATGATCCTTTTTGGTCACTGTCACCAAAACCTCACCCGTCTCGATCGAATTTATTGGTAATCGTACAAAGCCCTGAGAATTGGTATACCCGGACTCAAAGATCTCACCATCCATAAGTATCGTCACCCAGGCATCATCTACCTCGCCATTCTCTTTTTCCACAAGAATATCAACATAATTGGTGCCCTTGGTCAGGCTGTATGGATGTGTGACCGTTGTCATCTCGGGAAAAGCGGTCCACATCTGTAGAGATGACTCTCCCATCAGGTTATTCCAATGGGTAAAGATATGGCAGTAATTATTAGGATTTGATGGGTAATTCTTATAAAGCATCATCTTTCCATACATAAGTGCAGCACCGGGAGTCTCAATGCCCTCGATAAAGGTCCCATAGTAGAATCCCATGTCCACTATATTATTGAACATGGTATGCGTACCAAGAGTGGCGGTCCCCACACATACGACCGACCCCTTTGGATTGGACGGTGTGCCAGCCCTGATGAATGATTCGATGAGCGACTCACCACTGCTTGAACCAAATGAACCTGTACCACATGTGATCACTGTCGCAACAGGGAGCATGAAACCATTCGAGGTACTATTGACATCACTTGATCCAAATCCACTTACACCATAGTAGCCTCTGTAATTAAAAAAACTAACCCCATCATTCATCCCTGAGACCATCTGACTTGGAAAAGAGCCACTGTATACCGTATTGACCTCCTCAAAACCAGATAGGTCTAGGATCTCATTGATATGTTCATTGGTGATCACACAAGATATCCCTGATGTAGCGGGGTCGCCTACTAGGCAGGCACGCTGAAACCAATTCTCATTCATATAGGGATCAGATTCATAGTTAAGTGTCTTGCTTATGATAGTATTCAAGTGTGAACTACTAGAGAATGAAATTCTGCCAATAAAGACCTCAGGATACACATCACCACCCTCAAGTGTGGTATAGGGCATGTCGCCTTCACCACTATATCCGCTATATGACTCAGTCCATGTTGGGATATCATAACTCCCCGTCGCATCACCAACTATTGTCACATGTACGGGTGGATTTTCCCAGGTCTCATATGCCTCCTCGATGTAATTCTTCAGGTTATTTCTATTATTGACGACACTCGAGGATGATACATATTGGACATCAAAACCAACCCTCTTTTTCCAATCCATTAATTCTTCAACAGTTCCTAGTAGGTCGCCTATATTGCTTGGCAGGACATATAGAATAGCAGGCCTTTGATAATCATCATCGTCCCGGCTAAGATCACTGTGATTAACGATCATTGACTCATATAGAGCCTCAAAGGCGCGTGATCTTTTCTCTGGTATGAATGGTGCATCAGTCGAACCTGACTCTACCAATTCCAGCTCAACACTATGTATCACGGTCAATGTCTTTGACACTGGGTCATATTGGAATGGGGTCAATGAGACCTGGACCATGGTAATGTCCCTAAAAACCATTGGCTGAGAGACGGTTGCGATATTTTCAGGGAATGGTCCAGCCTGATCATAAATATTACCCTTGGTCACAATACCCGTTGGTTCTGATTCCCATGTGTCAAATGGTAGGACCTCCACATTCTCAATGATTTCAAACTCTTGAATTGAGATCTCGATTGTGAAAGTCTTGCCAGGTTCAACGGCATAATGTGTTGAGATCGTTGGGAGATCAGGCTGACCTGGTAAGGACTTTGAACCTGCTCCCTCCATTTCCGGTCTTATATATAAGACCCCATCTTTTTCAATTTGCTTGATCTCGTATCCAGGATTGGCGAATATTAGTTGTCTTTCCATGGATGTAATACCAAATCCACCATATGCGGTCTCTACATTACTCTCTGATGCAATCAAATTGCACAGTAATGGAATGATCCATGTCCAGTCGCGTATTTTTCTCATGTCTGCCTCTATTGTATCATCAATAAATGAAAGAATTCAGGGTAGTAGAAACTACCAATGTATGCCCCTGTTCCTGCAAAGGATAAAAATGGCCCCAGGGGTATTGCCCTATCCTTATCAAATCCCTTTATCAGAGAAACGCCTATCCATGCCAACAAACTCAATACCGAGGCTCCAAACAAGGTCAATGCCATTCTCATTGGGCCCAACCAGGCGCCTAGCACTATGCCCATTTGGATATCCCCATAACCCATACCTTGGCGTTTGGTGATACTCCACAATATACCCACTATAACAAGAGGGATGAAAGCACCGACAAATATTCCCCATAGCGCCGCAGAGAGGAATATCACATCAAACAAGATCCCAACAAAGGAAGTGATGACTCCTATAATGATGAAAATGAGAGGAACTTGAAACGTATGATAATCAATGACCGATATACCTGCAAGTGTCATTGCGATCACTGAAAAGACAATAGCCTCAGGCATATCCAGATTAAGGGAACCCCAGGTCACTATGGCCATACCCACCACCTCAAGAAAAATATTTCTATTGCTCATGATATAATCTTCAATTGCAAGCCAGTTGACCAAACGTTTGACAGCGTTTCCTAAGATAAGACCGAACAATATTGGAATAAGTATTTCCATCCTATAGTCCTGACTGAAGTGCTGATCCAAGATGAAATACAGGTAAATATGTGAGAACGACCATCAATGCAATGACCGCTCCAACAAGTAAGATCAGCAGCGGCTCTATCAGGGTCGTCATCCTGTCGACCAATGCATCAACTTGTTTTTGATAATAATCCGCAGCTCTATCTAAGAGATCATCCAATTCTCCCGTGTCCTCTCCTGTAGAGGCCAACTGCAAAAGAATAGACGGAAATACCTCAGTCCTCCTCAGAGCCGTAGAAATATTATACCCGTCCCTTATGAGATCTGATGCATCATCTATCGCTCGCTCATAGACCTTATTGTCAACCACTTTCCTCAATAGCGCAGTGGTCTCAAGCACAGGGACACCCGCACCGATCAGGATACCAAATGTCTTACAAAACTTATTCAATATAGACTGCTCCGTTAGATTGCCAAAAACAGGAAGCTTAAGCATGAATGAGTCAAGTGCAAATCCACCTCTCTGTGTTTTGGATATAAGCCAGATAATTGTACTGATAGTAAATATGATAAATGTAAGAAAACCAACATTGTTTCCAAACCAAGTGCTAAAATCTATCATCTGCCTTGTCGCAGCAGGAAGACCTGCGCCTAATTGTGCATAGACCTGAGAGAATTTGGGGATGATGACCAAGAGCATGACCATCAGCATGCCAATGAGAAATAAGATCATGAATATTGGATAGTTCATCGCAGATTTCACCTTCCTGCGTGTATCATCCAAATTCTCTAAATAAGATGATAATTCTTCCAAGATCTCATTCAAATTCCCACTAACCTCACCAGCCTTGACCATTGCCACAAACAATGTATTGAAGACACCAGGATGCCTTGAGAGTGACTCTGATAGATTTAGGCCCTTGCGAATATTATCACTCACTGTACCTAATATCCTTTTAAACTTTCGATGCTTCTCCTCAGCGCCTAGGCTCTGGATCGCCCTTTCGAGCGTGAGTCCTGCAGAGAACATGGTCGCCAACTGCCTGGTAAAGAAAACAATATTTGATAGAGGAATTCGATTCTTTGCTTTTTCTATGGAAAGTTGTATCTCGTCAATGAATGGCCCCAAAAAATCAAATGTATCATCAACTTCCTTCAGTGATATTACCATTTGTCCATTGGACGATAGTTTCTGGATCGCAGTATCCAAGGAATCAGCGCGAATCTCGCCCTCTTTCCTCTTGCCCTCAGAGTTTTTTGTTAAATAATTATATATGGCCACTATAGATCTTCAACCGTTGATCGCATGATCTCCTCTATTGATGTCGTACCATCTAACACCCTAGATAGTCCTGCATCTCTCAAGGTGGTCATCCCATTCTCTAGTGCAGTCTGCCTGATCTCATCCTCATTGGCATTGTCATAAACAAGTTTTCTTAGATCCCTTGCCATTGGAATCATCTCAAATATCGCTAGCCTGCCCTTATACCCTGTGTT
>Ga0208766_1000063_pt1 | contig 56264 bp, 47 predicted proteins | sample ETN01SmetaG_3_FD_185792 | JGI IMG/M metagenome (GOLD analysis project Ga0208766, IMG submission 185792) | Marine microbial and viral communities from oxygen minimum zone, Eastern Pacific Ocean - ETNP2014F12-01SV263 (SPAdes) (version 2) | ecosystem: Environmental > Aquatic > Marine > Oceanic ... | reverse complement strand
ACGAAACCCAGGGCATATTTAGAAAATTGACTGAAGGCATCACAACTAGGATTTTCAGCGGAGAGAATGTGATGCTCTCAGTAGTAAAGCTTGAACCAAATACGGCAGGTACTCTTCATAGTCATCCAGAGGAACAGTGGGGAGTTCTACTTGAAGGAGAATGTGTGCGAATCCAAGGTGATGAAGAGTTGACAATGAGGGCTGGTGATTTCTGGTATACGCCATGTGGCGTCTCTCATGGAATTCGTACTGCTGAGATAGGTGCGACTGTGTTGGATATTTTTAGTCCTCCCCGTGAAGAATATAAAAAGCAGGGAGAGGGATTCAGTTCATCTACCTGAACAATGAAAAACTAACTTTAATCAGTATTATGGAGATAAAACATTATTTCACTGAAATGCCGGAAGGACCGAGTGAAAAGGCCTTGTCCGTTCATAGGTTGGTTTTGGAACTATTTCCTGAATCTAAAGTCAGCCTGAAATATAACTTGCCGACTTATGAATCCGAAAATGGTTGGTTTACAATTGGTAACCAGAAACCATACTTGATGTATAATATAACTAGCTTTATTCTACAGTCAACAGCTCATGTTCTGAGAGGTAATTACGCGCGCTTTCAAGGTCCTTCTTAATTTGATTTTGCAGCTCTTCCATCCCGGAAAATTTCTTTTCCTGCCTCAACTGAGATAGCGGAATAACCTCCAGATCCTTACCGTAAATATCTTCTTCAAAATCAAAAAGCCAAGTTTCAACCGTAACAGCATTTTCGCCGAATGTAGGCCGTTTACCAACATTGCTAACGCCAAAATGGGTTTTTTCTGCCAAATTTATTTTGCTGACATAGACGCCGTTTGGCAAAGCTAAGGTGATTCCCGGCTGGATGTTTGCAGTAGGAAATCCGAGTTTCTGTCCACGATGTTCACCGTGAACTACCTCTCCGTAAATACTGAAATCACGACCAAGATAAGACGGTATTTCTGTAAAACGATATTCCTGTATCAATTCCCGTATCAGGGTACTGCTTACTGTTTGACCTTTTTCCTGCACCGGAGCAACTTCTTCCAGTGAAAAGTTGTATTTTTGGCTGAGAGTTTCCAGCAGGATGAAGTCTCCTGCACGGTATTTTCCAAAACGGAAATCGTAACCAATAACTAGCTTTTCCAATGCAAAACGTTTGATCAAAAACTGAAGAGCGAATTCTTCTGGAGGCATTTGCGACAGCTCCTTTGTGAACGGTATCACATGCAGCTCATCGAGACCGAGTTCTTCAAGTAAACGCAGTTGATGAACAGCTGTGCAAATTCGTGAAACTGATTGTTGGGAATGAATTATTTCTTGAGGATGCGGATCAAAAGTCACTAAAGCACTGGCACATCCGCGTGCTTTTGCTTCATGTACCGCGGAACATATTAAAGCACGGTGGCCTAAGTGAATTCCATCGAAATTTCCGATAGTAACAACGGAACGTGGAAAAGATGTTGTTTTATCCTGGTAACTGAAAACCTGCATGAAGACCTTTGAGCGCAGTATTAAACAGGGATTATTGAACGAAAAAGGTTTGAAACATTTTTACAGGCAGCACCGTAAATTTCAAAGACAAGGATTTTAAAGCATACGTGTTTGTGAGTAACATTCAAGCCTCAATCATTCATAACGGCTGTAAACAAGGGTCTGTGCGGTCACATATTTTACGTGCGGAACTTGATACAGATTTCCGGAAACAATCTCTGTTACAGGCTGACCGTCAGTAGTCTGAATGTCTTTGGTGGCAATTTCACACTCTCGTCCTTCCGGAGTAATCCCCTGTAAAGTTTTAGCAAAAAGGAATGTTTTACGTGCCAAAATAATCAGATGCGCATCCTTGACCGCTTCCACGACATATCCCACCAAAGTTTCTCCGTGATCCTTCAGGTGAGGATTTTTTATCCGCTCGATCGCGAGGTCTGTTCGGTTTGCTCTAAAGAAACCATGTGTTATTTTAGTGGGCCATACTGATTTTAAAGCAGTGCATTTTTCTTTATCAAATGACTCGAGTAGTTTTGTCATTTTAATAAGCCAGTTTGCGGATAAATCAAGATGCCGTAAATCAAGTCTTAAGACACTCAAACTTGTGTTCTGCAGCTCCGGTAGATAATCCAGCAAAAACAAATCCCGCTGATGAAACATGAAAGTTCCATGTTGATTTTCAACAGTTGGAAACTGTCGTTGCGGTTGATCTCCGGGGACTAATTTTTTTTCAAGAAAATCCGGAGAGTTTATTGAAATATTCTGCGAACTGAGTAATTTACGGGGAGTATAAAACAATAAAATTCTACCAACAGTTAATATTTCACAAGGTACAGTTAAAATTTTACTATACTCAATCAGCGCGGATTTAGGAAGTTCTGTGGAAAGAACGAGGCGTTGTAATTGCGGACCAAAGTATTCCGCCCAGCGCTGAAGTCCGATGATGTTATGGTTTCCACTTTCAACAATCAAGTGCAGCGGAAGTTCCGGATGTTCCTGCCGTATCCATTCCGCGGCTCCAAGATCCTGCACACGGATTGCGTGAAATTTTGCTAAAGGCAGACGATTCAGGAGTGTCAGACAGTGCCGGAAAGTTTGCTCTGTGCTGAGGATGTCCCACTGCAAAACGGGAGACAATCCGCAAGAAAGGGCCGCGTTCAGGAGTGAGATCAGAGACTTTGTACTCTGCTTTCCCATTCTGCTCAGCGATTTGTGTTCCAAAATCACTTCGCGGATTGAGGTTTGTTGGATTTGTGCTAACTCAGAAAGACTTTCGAGGTAAGTATTAAACTGCATTATTCTTCCAGCAGGGCGCTACACTGTTCAATGCTCAAGCCTGCAGAGGAAATATCATGCTTGATGTTTTGGCGGTGCAAAACGAGGACACGGGTTGCCAGCTCCAGTCCAAGTTCAAGTTGGTGGGTAACCATCAGCACGGTGCCTCCCTGCTGGTGAAATTCCCGCAGATATCCCTGAAACCAGCGGAAAGAGTTTTGATCAAGTCCGGTGTATGGTTCATCAAGAATCAGGATTTCAGGTTGGCACAACATCAAACGTCCAATCATCAAACGTTTTGTCATCCCACTGCTGAAATTACGAACCGGCAGTTGCGCAACATGGGACAGGTCGATTTTCGCTAATATATCATCAATTTTTGAATTCAGTTGCTCAACACCGTAAAGAGTTCCGTGCAAGCGTAAATTATCTTTTGAATTCAGGTCTGCATATAACCTGTTTTCATGAGTGATACTGCCCATTATCCTCAGCCATTCCAGCAGATTATCTTTTTGCTTTGTGCCGCGGAAAATAATTTCCCCGTTAGACGGTTTCATCAGTGAACTGATAATACGGAGCAGTGTTGATTTGCCTGCACCGTTATTTCCAATCAGCATCACGAACTCACCTGTATCAACCGAGAAGTTAATGTTGTTGAGGATATTGCGAAAACCGAAGCGCTTACCGACGCTTTCAAGATTTAAGAGAGCAGACATGAAGAAGGGCGGAAAGTAAAGGAGTTTTTGTTACTACTTTATCGAATAAGCATTATCAATTATCAGCTCCTTTTTGTTATTCCAAATCAGGATTCGTACAAAACTTCCTGACTTTACTTTGTAGAATTTTCTGGAAATGATTCTATATCTTTTAATTTTATAAGGAATTGAGCTTTCGAGGCGGAACGGAATATCTTTTTCCAAGTTTTTCTTGGAAGAAAGATACATACCAGTACGTCCCAGTTGGAGCCTGTTCGATTTATTGGTCAGGTTGTAACTGACGCTTACTGTACCTTTTACCCGTTTAATTTTTAATTTTTCTACAGTGATACCAGAATTTGCGCTTATTTTTGAATTTTGTTTTTTAACCGGAGCAATAGCTTTAGCTCGGACGCGTTTATTTACTTTTAGTTCAAGTTTATTTTTCTCCGCTTCAAGTTCAGTTATTTTTGCAAGGACAATTTCATTTTCTGCTATAGATTCAGTTAAAGATGCTTGCGCGTTCAAGAGTTGCTGCTGGAGAGAACGTACTTTGAGTTGTAGATTGTTGATCTGTTCCTGAGTAGAAGTTTTTTCAAGTTGAAATTGACGAACTACCTGTTCGCGCTGTTTAAGAATTGAGTTAAGTTCATTAATTTCATTTCTTTGACTTTCCAGTAGTGATGCCTGCTGCTCGTTCAGTTTTTTTTGCTGAGAAGACTGAGACAACACCTGCTGCTCCCATTCAGAGTCCTGATGTCCGGTTTGTTTTAATTTCTCAATAAGATTATCACTGCGTGTTTTTTCTTGCTCGATACGTACAGCCAACAGCTCCTGATCGAGCTGGAGTTTAAAATATAGATAAGCGCTTGCAATGGATAAAGCAAAAATAATGGTTAACAGTAACCAGACAAAAAATTTGATATTTCTGAGAAAAAACGCTGTTCCGCGATTGTCTCCAACAACGAAAAAATTAGTTTCCATTTATACTCATTGAAAAAGCTTTAATTTGTGGGCAGGTCAAGTTCGACCGCAAGACGGTAAATTTGTCCGCCAATACCCTCTACTTTACCAGCTAATTCTAATTCTAGCAAGGAGGCCAGCAAGATATTCATTTCAATTGCAGTTTGTGAGTGAATTGCGTCGATTTCCTCAATTCCGTCATTTAACGCTAAAATAATTTTCTTTTGTATTTCATTCAAATCATCCGGATCTATTTTTTTTAATCCTGATTGAGTAGTTTCGAAATTGAAAGGAAGTTGAGAAGCAGAAGCACAAAAAAGTGATAATTCTTCTAAAATATCGCTTGCTCTGCAAATCAGTTTAGCGTGCTGACGTGCGATCAAACTGTTAGTACCGGAGCTCGTTGATGAATCTACCCGGCCCGGCAAAGCAAAGACCTCTCTGTTTTGCTCAAGCGCAAATGCGGCTGTGATTTTTGCACCGCTTTTTTTCCTCGCTTCGGTTACTACAATTCCCATTGACAAACCACTGATGATACGATTCCGGATAGGGAAATTACGTGCAAGAGGTTTTACACCAAGGGGAAATTCGGAAACCAGCGCTCCATTTTTTAGAATTTCCGCAGCTAGATTTTTATTTTCCGGAGGATAGATATGCTGTAATCCACCAGCGAGTACAGCAATGGTTTTTAAGCCGCACTCCAACGCTGTTTCATGTGCCACCGTGTCAATCCCTTTTGCAAGTCCGCTCACAATTATCATCTCCGGAACAGCTTGTGCCAGTTCTTTAACCAGTCGACGGGTCTGTTGTTTTCCGTAAGCTGTGCAGCCTCTGGAGCCGACGAAAGCAAGACACGGACTTTCAGCATTCTCCAACTCACCCTGCCAGTACAAAACGCTTGGTGGAGTTGATATTTGCTTTAAGCTCAAAGGGTATCCGGATGAATCAGGACAAAAAAGCCGGATTCCCGGAGTTTCTCCAATGATTCGTTTTTCTATCAGGAAACTGTGTGTTTGAGTTGCCTTTGCAACTAGTCCCGCTAATTTTGATGATAGTTGGAACTTGCTGGCAAGGATTTCAGCGGGAGTTTTTAACAGTTCCTGCACACTGCCTAAATGCTCACTTAGTTGCCGGATCTTTTTGTAGCCAATTCCGGAAATTAAACTCAACGCGAGCCACGACCATGCAGGATCTGAATCAGTTGGTTGCAGGGCGTTTTCTGTCATCTTGTTCTTGATTAAGTACGTTCGCTGAGAGCTCTTTCTACATCACGTTCTGCATCCCGTTTTTTCATAGTTTGACGTTTATCATGCAGTTTTTTTCCGCGACCTAATGCTAACTCCATTTTAATGATACCTCCTTTTAAATAAATTTTAAGCGGAATCAGTGTAAGCCCCTGCTCTTTAACTTGTCCATACAGGCGGCGTATTTCAGAACGGTGAAGTAGCAGACGTCTCGGCCGGAGTGGATCATGATTATGACGGTTGCCAAAATCGTATTGAGAAATATGAGCATTCAATAAATATACTTGTAAACGATCATCCACCCTGCAGTAACTTTCAGTGAGATTGATTTGCCCTGCACGGACACTCTTAACTTCTGTACCCTGTAGGACGATACCGACTTCCATAGTATTCTGTATATCATATTCGAACCGTGCTTTACGATTTTTGGCGAGAGTTTTGGATGACATGTCTGTGAATATAGTTTGGAAAAAATTCTGTGTATATTACTTGGATTATAACGATTCCGGCAGGAATGAGCAAGAGCGGGCTAATTTGAAAGATATGACTTTGCCCAGGCAATGGCGTCTTCTTCTTTTTGAAAATCTCCGTTGAGCTGGCTTTCAAATGCCTCTTTTAAAATAAGGCCCATTTCAGGGCCGGGGGTCACGCCGAGGGCTAAGAGGTGCCTTCCCAGGAGCAACGGACGTGGTGCTTTGTTACGCACGTCCATACGTTCTGCTTCATCCAAAAGCCAGTCTCCTGCTTCAAAATGTGTTCTCTTATTTTCAGACAGTGTCCTGCCAAAATAATCTGCCCTGGCCAGTAAAACCAACTCAGGTATGCGGACACGTAACGCGAGTCTACGGATTGTTCCGGCATTAATTCGATCACGTTCTTTAAAAAGCTGTACCGGACGGAGGTGCTCTTTAACCAGAGTTGTTACTTCTTCAATTAAAATTCGATCATCCGTCATTCTGCGTAAGAACTGCTCTGTTGGTACAACACCTTTGATGTCATGAGCAGGACTGCGCCAGCGTCCGCGCAAAAATTCAGTAGTCAGTGGTTTACCAAAATCATGACAAAGTGCGCTGAACATTAATTCCAAATCCTGTTTTTCATCACCTTTTCTTAACTGTGCCGCTTCATCCATAACAAGCAGAGTATGAATCCAGACATCACCTTCCGGATGCCATTCCGGATCCTGCGGCACTCCAATAAGCGCTTTTAGCTCTGGAAAATACCTTAAGATTCCGAGTTTTTTGGCTGCTTCCAAACCTATGGAAGGGCGTTTTGCTTTTAAAAATAACTTCCGGAACTCTTCGAAAATCCGCTCCCTTGATAATTCAGCAAGGTCTAACTCTCCGCAAAGTTCTACGGTTTCGGGGGCAATTTCAAACTCAAGACGTGCGGAGAACTGCATGGCCCTTAAAACCCGTAACGGATCTTCGGCAAATGAGGGGCCGATATGCCTCAGTACTTTACACTTTAAGTCAGCTAAACCATCAAAAGGATCCAGTACTTCCTGTGTTAACAAATCATAACCGATACTGTTGACAGTGAAGTCACGACGAGAAGCAGCTTTTTGGTAGCTCATTGCAGAATCAGTTTTTACCAGAAAACCACGGTGACCTTTTCCGGACTTGCTTTCGGATCTGGGCAGGCTAAAATCATATTCTGCGCGTGAAGTTTTAAGCTTCAGCACGCCAAAACTTTTTCCCACAGCATGAAGATGTCCAAAATTTCTGAGCACGGATTCAAGAATTTCGGGACTCATTCCGTAAATTTCCACATCAATGTCTTTTGAAATGTTGCTGCCCATGAAGTGGTCCCGTACAGCGCCGCCAACAAGAAGGCTGCGACCATTGCACTTCGCAACTGCTTTTGCGATTTTAATTAGTTCCGGAGGAACAGGCAGGAGGGGCATGAAGGTTTTCGGGGATTGATATTTGAGTTTGTCAGCACCTTCAGCTAAAAAAATGCTCACAAGAGCAGGCAGTAAAAAATTTAGTGAGCAGTACTTTTTAGGAGCCTTTCAATAGTTCATCAAAATAATCGATAGTTGGGCGCAGTCCTTCTTCAAGTGTTATTTTAGGTTCCCAGCCGAGTCTTTTCTTAGCCAGTGTGATGTCCGGTCTGCGGCGTCCTGGATCGTCAGGACGTGCTGCGGTTTTAATCAGTTTGGAACTTGAGTTTGTCATTTCGAGGACTTTTTCTGCCAACTCAATCATGGTGAATTCTCCGGGGTTTCCTGTGTTAACCGGCCCGGTCAAATCTTCTGTCTGCATCATGCGGTACATTGCGTCCACTAATTCTGTGACGTAACAAAAACTGCGGCTCTGTAGTCCGTCTCCGTGAATTGTGATAGGTTCACCCTTAAGTGCTGCAACAATAAAATTGCTGACAACCCTGCCGTCATCCGGATGCATTCTTGGCCCGTAGGTGTTAAAGATTCGAATAATTTTTACATCAACCTGACTTTGGCGATGATAGTCCATCATTAATGTTTCTGCCAAACGTTTCCCTTCGTCATAACAACTTCGCAAACCAACAGGATTGACATTGCCAAAATAACTTTCCGGTTGAGGATGTACTTGCGGATCGCCGTATACTTCAGAAGTGGAGGCCTGTAAGATACGTGCGTTAACACGTTTTGCGAGCCCCAGCATATTAAGAGCCCCCATAACATTTGTTTTTGCGGTTTTTACCGGATTGTACTGATAATGAATCGGAGAAGCCGGGCAGGCCAGATTGAAAATCCAGTCCACTTCCAAGAGAACAGGTTCCACGATATCATGACGTATCAATTCAAAATTGGGATTGTGCTCAAGCTGCCGTAAATTCGATTTGTTGCCTGTAAAAAAATTATCAATTGCAATAACTTCGTGGCCTTCATCAATTAGACGGTCACAAAGAAAAGATCCAACAAAACCTGCACCTCCTGTAACAAGTACTTTTTTCATTTAAATAATCTCGGTTAATCGTAAAATAGAATAATCACATTATAGCCATATAAGCCTCCAAGGTTCAAGGTAGACCGCAGTTTATCAGCTCATGACAATAGTAGTGAAAGTCACACGATAAGCTGACGAAGTGTCTTTAAGAATAATACGAATGAGCATAATTTACTAATATTGTTAGAATTTATTTACGGTGCTAATAATATTAAGAGAATTAATTGTTTTTCAGCTTTATCACAATAAATCACCATGCCTGCTCAGTCAAGGACTGAAGTCGGTTGCCGGAAAATTGCCGTACTTTCGCTCCAAATTGAATATAGCATTGCGACTTCAGCACAGTCGGATTATTATCTATACATTAAACTTGTCTAAATATACAGGTATAAAGACTTTGCATGAGTAGTGTCCGGAGGCATTTTGAAGTTAAACTTGTAATCCCAGTACTTCTCAAGGGCTGATCCAAAATAAGCAAACATTAATTCAGTGAAAACTGGGCAAATTATATTTATATATTAAGGAGAAATTATGTTGACTGAAGAAAGACAAAAAGATTTGGAAACCGCGATTTCACAAATTGAACGCCAGTTTGGTAAAGGTTCAATTATGAAAATGGACGGTTCGACAGTGGGACAGTTTCCTGCAGTCAGCGCCGGAAATTTAGCGCTGGACATTGCTCTTGGAATTGGAGGTTTACCACGAGGACGGATCATTGAAATTTATGGCCCGGAAGCATCAGGTAAAACAACCTTAGCCTTGTGCGCGATTGCGGAAGTCCAGAGAGTAGGTGGAGTTGCCGCATTTATAGACGCGGAGCACGCGTTTGAACGAAATAATGCCAAGACGCTGGGAGTTCAGGTTGAAGATCTTTTACTGGCTCAACCTGATTACGGTGAACAGGGTTTGGAAATCGCGGAGCAACTTGTCCGAGTCGGTAAAGTGGATATGGTTGTGATTGACTCTGTAGCAGCGCTTGTTCCTAAAAACGAATTGGAAGGAGACATGGGCGACTCACACATGGGATTGCATGCTCGCCTGATGTCACAAGCCCTCCGTAAATTGTCGGGTGTGATCTCAAAGTCCAACACGATTTTCATTTTTATCAACCAACTTCGTTCAAAAATTGGTGTGGTTTTTGGAAATCCGGAAACAACCACAGGCGGTAATGCACTCAAATTTTACTCCAGTGTACGTCTTGATGTCCGACGTGCGAGTCAGATTAAGAGCGGAGACGAAGTAACAGGTCACAGAATGAAAATCAAGATTGCCAAAAATAAATTGGCACCACCGTTTCGTATTGCCGAAGTTGATTTAATCTATGGAGTTGGAATATCCAAAATGGGTGTCCTGCTTGATTTAGCGGTAAATGAGGAAATTGTGCAAAAAAGCGGAACCTGGTTCTCTTACGAAAAAGAGAGGTTAGGTCAGGGTCGTGATAACTCCATCAAATTTTTGGAAGAAAACTCAGAAATTGCTGATACCATAAACCTTAAAGTACGCGCTTTGAACAATCTTGATCCAGCGGAGCAAAGTCAGGAAGCGCAGGAAATTGCTGCAGAGGAATGATTAATAGCGACTCTTTGTCAGCCCAGACAAAGCCGTCTGCCAAAAGAATTGAGGATTTTCTCAAAGGCGGCCTCCCTGCATTATCAGTGGAGAAAGCACTTGCGGAAGACATGCTTTTGCTGGATGTACGCACGGCGGAGGAGTTTGCAAAAGGCAGTATTCCTGGTGCCAGGAGTTTTCCGCTTTTTGATGATTTGGAACGCGCGGAAATTGGAACAATCTACAAACAGGTTGGTCGGGATGCCGCCGTTGTGAAAGGATTAGAGTTTTTTGAACCGAGGCTTCAGCAGTTTTTATTATCACTTTCCGCGATAAAATCTCAGCAACTCGTTGTATATTGTGCCCGTGGCGGGATGAGGTCCGCTTCGGTGGTCAGGCTGTTGGAGGAAAACGGATTCCGCGTTTCTCAAATGCAGGGAGGTTATAAGTATTATCGGCAATTTATTCTGCAGCAACTTGAAAATCCAACGCCGCCACTCATTGTGCTGCATGGACAGACTGGTGTTGGAAAGACATTGATTCTGCAAAAACTTCCCGATCACTTGGATCTGGAAGGTCTGGCGCAGCACCGTAGTTCCCTGTTTGGCGCAATTAATAAAACTCCCCGGACTCAGAAAGATTTTGAAGCTTTGCTAGTTAAAAAATTGAGTCAACTTCCAGAGGATCTTTTCCTTTTTGTTGAAGGTGAAAGCCGAAAAGTTGGTCAGGTTTTTATTCCGCAGTCCATTGCAAATGCAATGAAGAGCGGAATACTGGTGTTGCTAAAAGCGTCACTGGAAACCAGAATCAGCCGTATAGTTGAAGAGTATAATATTTGTGATGAACAGAGTATTCAGCAAATTGACTCAATTTTGCAGTCACTGAAAGTGGCACTTGGCAAAGTTAAAGTCGAACAATTACGTCTGTGGCTGAAACAGGGTGAAATTGAAAACATAGTGCACATGCTTTTAGTGGACTACTATGACCCACGTTACCAGCATGCAATGAGCGGTTATGACTTTGAGTTGGAGCTTTCTGCGGAAGACCTGAAACAGGCCGCCGGTGAATTGATTACTTTTCGTAATCAAATGATTGTGAATCATTGTCAACAGTCGGTCAGCAATGTGTGGCTATCATTTATTTAAATAATTGTTATTATTGTCAGAATTCTGAAAATGAGAAACAAGTCTTCATTAATCTTCCTGATACAAACTATAATTATAGTTTGTCATCCAGTGAGCGGATTCTCAGAAAGTAGTAGCAATGCCCTTAAAGTAAAGACACATTACGGCACATTCCAGCTACCCGTTCCAACTCTTCGTTTACCGGAGTTACCGGAGCTACCGTTAGTCTCTGTTTCTGAGACAGCATTTCCTGAACTTCCAGACTGGCATTACCCTCGTTTTATTCCGGATGACCCCAGTTGGCTTGACCGTTCAGGAAAATTTTACAAAGAAGGCATAGTTCACTTGTTTCGTGGCGACCTGAATGTGGCACTTAGGAGATTCCAGACAGTTACGGATGATTATCCGGAAACACCCTGGTTTACTCCGTCATGGTTTTGGCAGGGACAAATAACAGCAAAGCAGAATAAGTATGCTCAGGCAGAAAAAACGTTAACATTTTTTCTGGACTCACTCGAACAGAACAACAGTTCTGCCCTTTATGTTGACTTCCAGAATTTCGGCCGTTACACCTTGGCATGGCTGGCTTTGAAGCAAAAAAAATATAAAGAAGCATTGGCGGTCATTAAGAAATATGAAGCGGAAATCAGTATTAAGAAAATTCGTATGCAACTTCTTTATTTGAAATACCTGACTTATGTAAAATTGAAGAAGAGCGACCAAATATTTTTCGTGCTTGAAAGCATGACTCAGCAATTTGAATATGATTTTGAACACATGGTACGTCTAGCGGAGCATTATTTTGTGGAAAAGCGATGGCAGGAATTAGCAGATTTAGTTGCCGATAAAGCTACTAAGCCGGAGTTTTACAACGACCTTCAGATGGAGCATTTCTTGTGGCTTGGAGTAGCCGCTGAAATGAGTTTGAAACAATGGTCTCAAGCAAAAAAAACAATGATGTCTCTGAAGGAGTTTGGCGTCAGGAATCCTGATCAGCTCGCGCGAGCCTGGTTAAGACTGCATTTAGCGACTGGACAATACGAGCAGGCTTGGGAAAAATGGCAGGAAATAAATGATGATCTGCTCCGTGAACAATCTCTGCGTGAATTAATGCAGCATGCTGCAAAGAGTGGGAAGTATAATTTTTTGCTCAAGAAACAGCCAGGACTGAAATCTGTAGCAAAGTCATGGCGTGCCTGGCAAGGAGAAATGGAATTGATTTATGCCTATCTCTATCTAAGCTTGGGACAGATAAAAAAGGCGAATCAGTGGCTTCAATGGTCCTTTAATCACTCATTAGAGACAGCAGACGAACAGTCGTCATTAATTGTTCATGAGGAAAGTATTTATCTCAGAACTGTGATTCAGCTGCTGGCAGCGGAGCACAGGAAAGCATTTCAGGGCTTAAAACAGTTGCTCGAAGATTATTCTGCCTCTACGCGTCTTTCGGATTACTATTTTTGGTATGGAGTTATGCTGTATGAAATAGATAAGAGCCCCATGAATGCAATCATGGCTATGCGTCAGGTTGATCGACAGGGTGAGCGGGACGATGACCGCTGGTATCTGCTTGGCAAGGTGAATCATGATCTGCAAAAATGGAACCCTGCGATTTTCGCTTTTACCAATTTGAAAAAGCTGCATCCTACGTCTGAATTTTTGGAAGAAGGGCTTTATTTACAAGCCGAGGCATACTTCGAACAAAAAAAATATCATTCTGCTTTAGAAATATTAAATGAACTGCGCAGCACTTTTGATCCGCTAAAAAAACCTGTAAGAGAAATTCACTTAAGAGTCCGGATACTTATTGCGATGAAAAAGTATGAGCAGGCAGATGATGTGCTGAGGCGTAAAATTGCACAGTATTCAGACTTTTCATTGATTAAGCTGAGGGTGGAAGTGTTGAAGTACATCGAAGATCCCCGGCGAATACTCAGTGTGACGGGAGTCGGGCTGGGACTATCAACCAGTGTAGATCACGGATTTCTCTTCTTTCACCGTGCAAATGCACTTTATGATACGCAAAAATATGATGAAGCGATCACCTATTATAATTTAGCCTTAAAAAATCCTCCTCAAGGCAGTGAACGCGTTATCCGCTACAGAATTTTGAAAATTCAGTACGAGCTAGGCCGGATTCCCGAAATGCTGAAAGGTGCAGAGAAGTTTCTGCATCAGAGTATGGATGATACTTACAGCTTCAAAATTTTGCATTTGCTCGGAAATTATTTTATGAAGAGGAAGCAAAAAGAAAAGGCGGCACCTTATTTAAATCAACTAGTTGTCAATTATAAAAAATCGGTTCGTCAAGAGGAGCTTGCACCGGAAAAAAGAGTTGAGCAGATTGTGCTGATCGGTGAACTTTACAACGAGTTGGCCAAATATGAGTTGGCTGAACGTTGGCTGAACCAAGCACTAAAATCAATGGAAACAGTACCAGATGGGCGCAAGAAATGGCAGTTGCATATCCTCAGGGAAAAAGGTCTGGCACTTTTTGAGCAGCAGAAACACGCACAGGCGCTCGCAGCAAATCTTAAAGTACTATATCTGGACCGTGGTTTGTCTGAACAAAAAAGCTATGCTCTTAATTTGAGAATTGCCTCAAGCTATGATCAGCTTGAACGCAGCAGTGATGCAATGGCGATTTACCGTAAAATGTTAAAAAAGTTTAAAAACACGGAACATCAACAGGAAGTTGAAAAACTACTGAACAGCTTGACTCAGTAATATTAGGAAGCTCTAAAAACCGTGCCCTGATCCGGTGCCCTAAGTGTAATCGAAGGGGGGCTAGCAGGGTTTTTTGGACTTAATTCAGGCTTTGACACCGCTTAACACATCGGTTTGCTGACGAACTTTTCCGGAAATCAAAACAGGTGAGTAAAGATAACTTTTCAGAGTTTTTTCAAAAAGTAGTTATTTGCTAATTGTTCCACGTGAAACATAAATTTTATGGGTTTTAAAATCATTGCCATTGACGGTCCCACCGGAGTTGGGAAAAGTACAATTGCCCGTCAACTGGCCGCTAAACTGGATTGTTTGTATGTAGACACCGGAGCAATGTTTCGTTGCCTCGCCTGGGGCTGGGCCTCGCAGGGTTGTCCGGAAAGTGACGAATCTCTGGAAAAGCTGGGTGATCAAACACGAATAGTTTTTGAAAATGATAAAGTGATTTGCGATGATATAGATGTAACTCAGGAAATCCGCACAGAACGGATTTCGGCACAGGCTTCAAAAATCAGCCGCTTTCCCTTGATCCGGGAAGTGATGAAAAAACAGCAACGGACTCTGGTTGAAGAAGCCCGCAGGTTGGAAAGTTATCAGGGGGCGATTTTGGAAGGCAGGGATATTGGCACAGTTGTTTTTCCGGCAGCGGAATTTAAATTTTACGTAGATGCTTCTCCGGAGATTCGCGCTAAACGCAGGTTGCTGCAACTGCGGGAAAGTGGTGAAGAGGCAAATTATGAAGAAATAATAACTGCTCTTCGAAAACGTGATTTTCAGGATCAAAACCGAAAGGTGGCCCCGCTGAAACCTGCGGAGGACGCAATTATTGTCGATACAGGAATGCTTAGTGCAGATGAGGTTTTGCAGCATTTGCTCGACTGTGTGTTAAATGAAAAAGAAGTCAATCAGTCCGGAGTTCAATGAATTTTAAACATTTCAACGTATTTTTTAAGGTGACGTCATGAAAGCAGTTGTTCTTGCGGCTAATCGCAGTACCCGATTGAGTCCATTTATTGAAACCCGCTGTAAACCGATGATTCGCATTGCGGGGCAATACATCCTCGAAAATACGATTTGTTTCCTCAAGGAAGCAGGGATTCACGATATAGTACTGGTCGTTAATCATCAGCAGGACTTGATCCGTCAGTATTTTGGCAGTGGACAAACGTTTGGTGTGAACCTTGAGTATGTCGTTCAGGATGAACTAAAGGGCATCGGCCACGCTCTGAGCCTTTGTCGCTCGTCTTTAGAGAAGAAGCCTTTTTTGCTGGTTTATGGTGATGTGATGACCGACTACAACCCATTTTTATCCATACTGCAGACTTACTCTGAAACTGACAGGGAGGTTGCTTTGATTGCGCTGCCGGAGTCTTCAAAAGAATTTGGTAATGTCTATCTGGACCATGAAATGAAAATCAGCCGACTAGTTGAAAAACCTCAGGCAAATCAGGCGAATTATGTCTTTGCGGGAATGTTTGTTTTGTTTCCGAAAATTTTTGAACAATTGGCTGAGAATCAGAATGATATTTCCCGCAGCTATGAGCGATTGATAGCAAGCAGTGAACTTCAGGCATGTTTGTGGGAAAAAGGATGGATTGATATGATACATCCATGGCACATTTTGGATGCAAACAGGATGTTGATGAGTTCCTGGCAAACTGCTGAAATTGATTCTACGGTAAAACTGTTGGGACACGTGCATCTGGAAGGAGCGGTACGTATAGGTCCGGATGTCACTATTGAATCCGGAACTGTACTCAAGGGCCCCTGTTACATAGGTGCCAATTCATACGTCGGAAATAATTCACTCATTCGTAATTTTAGTGCGATTGGCCCTAATTCAATGGTAGGTTACGGATCAGAGTTGAAAAACTGCGTACTCTTTGGAAAAAACGATGTCGGCCGCCTTTCATTTGTTGGGGACAGTGTGTTGGGAGAAAATGTAAAATCAGGTTCAGGGCTTACGACAGTTAATCATACAGTAGATTATAGTCAGATTACCTGCAGTTCCAACTCAGACTCGGTAGAAACAGGCTTGACGAAGCTGGGGGCATTCATAGGTGACAGTGTGTCCATTGGAGCCCGTCACACTCTCGGTCCAGGCAGTATTGTGGAATCTGGAAAAATCATCGCGGATTGTATTACTCTCTAAAAGAGGTGGCCTCGTGATAATTCTGAAACCCATAATTTGTCATTTCGAACGCAGGGAGAAACCTTCATGATATTAGTGCTTAACACAAAATAGCTTTCTCGCTTCGTAAGCAATAACACTTGTTTGAGAATTCTTACGGTTCCAACAAATATAACAACCAAAACTAATAATACGGCAAAGCAAAATAATGTGTGGTATCAGTGGCATTGTCCATTCAGAAAATATAGGCAGAAATTTATTTAACTCAATCCGCAACTTGGAATATCGTGGGTATGATTCCTGCGGAATGGCGATGCTGAGTAAGGGCGAGCTTGACTTACGAAAAAATATTGGGGGAATAGATGAAGTCAACGCGCTTGAACAATTGGATAAAATGCAGGGGAGTATCGGAATTGCTCATACGCGCTGGGCAACTCACGGAGGTGTAACCCAGGAAAACGCCCACCCTCATCTTTCTTACAAGCGGGAATTTGCGATTGTACACAATGGTATTTTTTCAAACTACCAGGAATTACGTGAACAGTTGATGAGTCGGGATGTTGTTTTTAAGTCATTGACTGATACAGAAGTTTTCGTCAACTTGTTGGAGGAATCATATGCGGATAGTAACGATTTAGAAAAAGCTTTTTTAGCCTCTCTGCAGCAAATTGAAGGGTCATACTCGATCGTCATGTTTTCAGCGCATGATCCGGAACATTTGTATTGTGTTAAAAAAGAATCTCCATTGCTGCTGGGACTTGGAGAGGGTTGTAATTATGTCGGTTCAGATCTCAATGCTTTTTTGGAATATACAAGGCAGGCAATTGTGCTGGATGATGGAGAGTATGTCGTCCTAGGTCATGATGATTACCAAATCCGCAAGGTGCAAACCGGCGAACTTGTCGAAAAATCGATTCTACATATTGACTGGGATGTGGAAACCAGCAAAAAAGGAGGATATTCTCATTACATGCTCAAGGAGATTTTTGATGAACCGCAGACAGTACGGCAGGCAATGAAAATTCCTACGGAACAAATTTCAGAATTGGCCGGGATGTTTAGTGAAGCTTCTCGTGCCTATCTGATGGGAGTGGGAACGACTTTCTATGTGGCGAATATCAGTCAATACTATTTTTCCACCCTCGCAGACCGATATTACCCAGCCCTCAGTTCAGACGAATTTTCCGTAGTTACAGTTGAGTCGGGAGATTTGGTGCTGGCGCTTTCTCAATCAGGAGAAACCTATGATACAAAAACCTCGCTGGATTATGCAAAGACATCTGGAGCACAAACCGCGGCGGTTGTAAATGTGATGGGATCGGCAATCAGCATGATGGTTGATCAAGTGATAATGCAGGGTTCCGGACCGGAAATATGTGTTGTTTCTACTAAAGCAGCCCTCGCGCAAACATTCATTATGCTTCGCGTAGCCCTGGAACTTGGCCGGATAAGGGACTATCTAACGCAGGATGTTTATCAAAAACATCAGCAGGATTTGGAATCGTTTCCTGAAATGGTTCAACTGATTCTCAACGAACAATCCGGATTTGTTCGCAATATAGCACGGTCTACCAGTCATGTGGAACATTGGTTATTTCTTGGCTGCGGTGTCTATTATCCTGTTGCCATGGAGTCTGCACTGAAAATGAAAGAGGTTACTTATCAACATGCGGAGGGAATGCCGGCCGGATTTCTCAAACACGGAACCCTGTCGATGGTAGAACCGGCTCTGCACTCCCTGTTTTTTGTGCCACTGAAGGAACAAAAGGTTCTGCACGACCGTACGCTGATTGCGATGGAGCAAGTGAAAACTCGGGGAGGAACTGTGATCGGAATCATGTTTCAAGGAGATGAACGCGCTTTGGCAGTCTGTGATCAGGCAGTGCAGCTACCTCAAATGAGTGCGTTGTGTGCTCCACTGGCGCAAATGATAATGGCGCAGATGTTTGCCTACTACGCAGCTCTAGAGTTGGGACGTAATATTGATAAACCCAGAAACCTGGCAAAATCCGTAACTGTCGGCTGAGTCTCCCCCCAATCACGTATTTCTTTTGAATAAAATATGAACAGTGACCTTCCTGCCGCCAAGCCTGTTTCTTCCAACGAATCAATGACTATTGAACGAATACAGGGAACGGATGGCATACGTGGTCCTGTCTGTCGTTTAGAGGATAGCTCCTCCTCAAATCCCCTTGCCGCTCTGCTGAATGAAGGTGTAATGACTGAAGAATTTTTTGAGTTGTATACTTATGCCTATTGTCAGGAAATGCTCGAAGCCGATTTTGCGTCAGCACACGACCTCGTTGTAATCGGCTGGGACCCACGGGATTTAAGTGGTCGTTTTAATGAAGCAGCAGTGCGCGGCATCAGAAAGGCGGGACTGACTGCGGTGGTTGTCGATATTTTACCGACTCCGGCGATTTCACTTTACCAACTACACGTTAGAGCCGCATGTGCTTTCGTCTTAACCGCATCCCACAATCCTGAAGGACAGAATGGTATCAAAATCTTTTTGGGTCATTCCAATCTGAAATTATTTCCAGAAGATGATAAACGCCTGACTCGAAGGTGCATCAGCATAGATTTTCAGGAACTGCGGAATGCGCCTCTGCTTGGTGAGCTTCGTAATGAGCTTCTGGCAGCGCGAAAGTTGTTTTTGGAATTTATGGCAGACCAAACCAATCATTGGTTAAGTGATAATAGCTTGGCGGGCATTACGATAATTGTGGATGCGGCAAATGGCGCATTTTCTCCGATAATCACAGAATTACTGAAAAACGTTGCTGCTGATTTTGTCATTACTAACTCAGTTCCAGCTCAGGGTATCAACCGGCACTCCGGAGTTGCTGATCTTGAAGGAGTGGAATTTATTTCAGCGAAAGAGATAACTGAAGGCACATTTTATAGTTATGAAGCATTAGGGCATGTGTTGAGAAAAGGCCGTGAAGAGCAGGATAAACTGCGAAACAGCTCAGACCTCGTGCTGGGTTTTGTTTTCGATGGTGACGGTGATCGCTGTTTTTTATTGTGCTATGATCCTTTTCAGGATGGGATTATGGTATTGGGCGGTGACGTACTGGCCTTTTTTCAGGCAAGCTTTCTTCAGCAAAAACACAATTGGTCGAAGCCGCCTTTGTTTGTCAACACTGTCGAAAGTGATCTGGAGGTTGGACGGGCGGTTCAACAGGCCGGAATTGAAACCATGCAGTGCGCGGTTGGCGACAAATGGATTTTGTGGCAGGCCTGTTTCTACGGTTGGCAGGCCAGGCAGGAATTTTATCTGGACAAAATAACAGTTCCAGAATTTATAATTATGCTGGAGCAGGCAAATGCCAAGCTCGGGCAGATGGTCAATAATTCAGCCTTTGACGCATTATCCGCAACACAGATTATCACGACTCTTGAAAACTGGATCCGGAAAAACATGAGCGATGAGCTGGTGAAAAGTGCATACAAGCACGCATCTCAGCAACAGAATAATTATTTTGCAATAGGAAGCGAAGAATCCGGACATGTGATTACTTTAGCTAAAATAAGTTCCGTGGGCGCAGTTACTCCTGTGTTTATCGGCAATGGCTTCAAATGCGCCGTAAACAGTCTGGCTGCGATTCTGGCTTTGCGTGTACCTAAAAATACTATCGAATTCTTTGCCTGGTTAAGAAATCCTTATCCTTCCGGATTCCAAGAAAGTCTTCCGGTTTATTATGTGGATAAATCATTTCTGGATGAAGGCTCAGCGCTGCGCGAAAAGTTGATAGGAATATTGCTTGCTGAGCTGAAATGGCCGAAAATGGAGGTTGAGATTGTTAAACGTGAGGAGGAGCCTGAAATGCTACTGCTGAATGTTTTACAAAATGGACTTCTGGTAGCGGCTGTGTTTGTAAGGAATTCCGGAACCGAAGATAAACTGGCACTCTATCTACGCGGCAGGGCCGATCTTACCGGACGCTTTGAAACCCTCGCCGAAAGAATATATCCATTTTTGCTGTCCTCATTTAAAAACAAAACGAGCCCAATGGCGCAGGCAGAATACACAGTTTTACATTGTTTAAAAGATGAAGCAAAACAGACCAGCGATTTGAAGCTTAACAATATTGCCAATATCTCCCCTGAGCGCCTCCTGCTCGAAATGAGCTCCCGTCAAAAACTGATACGCAAAGATGGTGAACTTTGGAAAATCACTGAATTGGGACTGATCTGCCTAAAAAATACTGAACGTTCAGCATAATTTGCTTTAATCAGGATTATTCTGAACGTTCAGAAAAATAATTAAAGAGCTAATCCGCAAGCAGAGTCTAATCGTAAATCGGAAGTAAAAAAACCTTTACGGTAATCCCAAATTGTTCCCGGTCGAATATGAAAGAGTGTTGAGAAGTAACGTGGAGCTACGGAGTAATCTTCAGCGGTAGGCCTGCAATATGTGGCTGGGGAGAAAAAAATTAATTCTCCTTTCCAAAAAGAAGTGTTGCCTGTTCGATGGATTTTGGTGGAGTTGTGAGCACGATTTCGACGCGCCGGTTTATCTTACGGGCTTTTTTTAGGGCATTGCCTGAGAGTGGAGAACCAATAGAATCAGTGTATTTAGTTTTGGGACGCGTGTCCGCGTAGCCGACAATTGAGATTGATTGTTCAGGATATTTAATACGATTAATCAGCATACCTGCGATCATGGTAGCCCGCGCGGAACTCAGTTCCCAGTTACTGGAAAACTTTTTGCTGCGCATTGGAACATTGTCCGTGTGGCCTTCTACTGTTAGTAAATCGGATTTGTGCTCGGGTATTTTAAGAATTTGGAAAAAAAGTGGGGAGAGGGCTTTATAGGCGCCTTTCTTAAGTACAGCGTCTCCGGAACGAAAGAGGAAGTCCTGTGGTAAAGAAACGATACAGCTGAGTTTCGTTGAGCGCAGTTCATATTTACTGAACTGGGCTTTATTGCTACTGAGAAATTGCTCCAGACCGCTACAATTTTTAGGTTGAGTGGAAAGAGCGTTCAGTAAAACGAAAAAGCAGAACAGCAAGGTCATTAAATCCGCAAATGTTGTAATCCATCCGCCCTCTGAACTGGAACTGCGGCCCATATTACAACCCCAATCCTTGACTCATTGCAGCCTGTTCCTCCTGCATTACTTTCTTACGCAGCTTGGGGGGGAGATATATTACCAGGTCCTTTGCAGCAGTTTCAGGAAGTTCTCTGCGTTTTAGGTAGAGTAGCCCCTCCCTAATCATCTCCATCAACAGGACTTGCGACTCCTTGAGTTGAAAACGCTTAGAAGCGATTGGCAAAAAGATCAACTGTGAAAGCAGTACGCCATAGAGTGTAGTTATCATCGCAACTGCCATGCCTCCCATCAAGCCCGCTATGTCAGCACCGCCTTCTCCGCCAACACTGCCCAGCATCATGATCAGCCCGACAACTGTACCAATCATGCCGAATGCTGGCGCGGCGCGGCCCATAAATTCCAGCATGTCTATTTCTTCAAAAGAACGATAGTTGTACATCTCAATTTCAGAACGCACAATTTCCTCGATCATTTCTTCTGTTACTAAATCGACTGCAATAAAATCCTGGAGCCATGTTTGAAGGTCTGAGTTTTTTACCGCGCTGATTTCCTCATCACTTATTAATTCATTGTTGGCTCGTTTTTCACATAGGCTTATTATCGTATGATAAACTTCTAGGAAATCCTTGTCTGCTTTTCCGCTTAAAAAAGCTTTTGCGATGAATAGAATCGCTCGCATCGCGTCTCCAAATCGAAAAGCAATTAATGTTGCTGCATAGGATCCACCCAGTACTATCAGAAAAGATTTCAAATCAACAAAGCGGGAAATAGAGCCGAGCCATGAACCTTGAAATTCAGCAAAATTTGACTTTAGTGCCCGAATTTCTTCTATAGAAGCCTTTGATGCTTTTAATGCTTCCAGCGCCGTCTCAAATTCCCTGAACTGGTACATATAATAATTCGAAAGGTGATCCGGCCAGATTATGCCGAAAATCACCAACGATGCTCCTATCATCATTCCCAGAAGGGTTCCAATTTTGTCTAACATGAGATCCTTAAAACAATTCGAAAAAATTTTAAATAATTATATCAACAATATAGACCAATTATCAGTCTAAATAATCAGTTATCGCACGAACAGGAATAGCCTGTCCAAAAAATTCATAGTAATAAGCCTGAAACATGATAGGCTAAAGACATTGAGAGCCTTAATAGAGCAGTCAGTCGGTTTTATGTTTCTTCCGAGCATTCTGTCTTAAAAACCTAAGAATTACAATACATTTTCTGAAAATGCCGCTAAGCATTCTTCTAAAGCATTTTTAGCACAATGCAGTATGAACCAATAATGACAGAGCAGTCGCATTTTTTTAAGACATTAGAGAAAAAACAAGGTGCTTGCCTTAGGGAGGCCCCATGGATAACCTCGCAGATTAATCTAGGTACGGTGAATCTGTTGAGTCGGAAAAAATTTACTGAAAATTTGCTGGAGTGTATTCTCCCTATGTTTGAGGTGAGCGGGGATTTGAACAGGTTTGCGGGACTGCAGCCGCTTTATGAGGGAATAAATCTGCTTGACCCGCATTATTGCCGCAGAGATGAAGCACAGCGTATGCTGGAAAAATGCCTCGGGCTTAACGATCATCAACGAACCCACCTGGCAGGCGCGGTGATGCATTTTATGGAAATTGTTAAAGAGACAAACCTGAATACGTTGGAACTACAAACAAAAGAAATATTGACTTTATGGTGGAAGATATTTCCGCAAACTAAAGCCTGGAATGCTTTAAAGTGGCTCTGGAATGAAGGAGTAGCAGTACCTCACAGTCGAAGTGGATTTCGCGCATGGCGTCGTTTTTCACAGGGAAGTTTAGCAGATACGGAAAATATTTTGGAAACCCATCCGAAAAAATGGCTGGAAATCTGTGAGGAGCAAACCGATTTTGCAACAGCTCTTGAAGCAGACCGAATGGCTGCCGGGTTTTCTGGAGATGGGAGACACGCCGGGCTGGCAGGAATTTGCGCGGAGTTGCCAGACTGTGAGAATTGTGAGCTAAGCTCGGAATGCCTCTGGTGCGCTGATGGCACAAATTCGGCAAAATTCGAAATAGAAGAAAAAATACAGCGAAAATTAATTTCAGCAGAAGATATTCCGGAACTGATGCGCTGGCTGCTTACTTCAAATCCTGAAGAAGGCAAAGCACTTGAGCATGCACTTAACCCTGACGCTCCGCTCAAAGATTGGAGTCGGAAACGCATGAGAAGCCTGGAAAAAAAGCAGCCGCTCGGTTCAAAGCTGATTTTGCGGGTGGAAGCACTGAGGGAACTATGCAGAAATTACGGGATTGAAAAGCTGAAACCTCAGGATCAATTTAGTTCCAGCCGAGATATTTTTAAGCATTTTCATCAACAGTTGTCACGCCAAAAACAGGAGCAGTTTATCATTGTTCTGTTGGACAATAAACACCGCTATTTAGCTGAGGAAGATGTCAGCAAGGGTATTTTAAATAAAAGCCTGGTGCATCCCAGAGAAGTGTTTGCTTCAGCGATTGAACATCGAGCGGCGGCAATGATATGCATTCATAACCATCCGTCCGGTGATCCGGAGCCTTCACAGGAGGATTTGAGAATTACGGAACGTCTGGCTGAAGTAGGAAAACTGGTGGGAATTCCGGTGCTGGATCATGTAATTGTCGGAAATGAAAGTTACACAAGTTTTGCAGATAAAGGAATAATTTGAAAAAAATTAAAGATCACTATTTTCACAAGGCAAAGCGTGATGGCTACGTTGCCCGTTCTGCTTATAAACTTGAAGAAATTGATAAAAAACATCGACTACTCCGCAAAGGCAATCTGGTGCTGGATCTTGGCTGTAGTCCTGGCTCATGGTTACAGTATGCTGCCGGAAAAGTTGGAGGACAAGGACAGGTACTGGGCGTGGATCTGCAGACGGTTAAACTTTCATTGCCTAAAAATGTCAAAGTACTGCAGGCTGATATTTTTAAAATGAAGGTAAAGGATCTTGAAATGAACGGAGGTATGGTTGACGTGATCCTGAGCGATATGGCTCCAAAAACTACCGGAATTCGAAATACGGATGCCCAACGTTCCTATGCGCTGAATCAGCAGGTTCTTGAGCTGTCGGGCGACTTGCTGCGGCCTCATGGAACTCTGATGGTAAAAGCTTTTCAGGGAGCGCCTTTGGAGCAGCTGCGCCGTGAATTCAGCAGCTCATTCGCCCAGGTTAAGTTATGTAAACCAAAAAGCTCACGCTCTGAAAGTGTGGAAATATTCCTGCTAGGATTAAATAAAAAGTGAGCTTCCCAAAAAAATCCTGAAAATCATTCCGCAGCTGAATCAGTAATCTAGGAATGAATAATATTCAGAGTTGTTCTGCTGTGGTGTTATTTCAAAATTATAAATTAAAGTCTAATAATATTAGAATATTAGCTGAGTGTCGATTTCTCGCTGCACTCGAAATGAGGTTCTCCGGAGGACTTTATACTTGCTCATCAAAAGTGAAGATGCAGAAAAATGTAAATATTGTTAAAGATTTTACGAAAATTGCCGATTTAAAACACGAGAGTAAACTCTGGAAAATTACCGGAGAAATTAGTTAAACCTACAAACAGTTAATTTTAAAGTATTTCAGCGGCAATGAAAATAAGACAAAACACAACAGCCTTAAACTCATTGAGACATGCATCCAATTACTTCAGCAAAGTAAAAGGCGGCATTGAGAGGCTTAGTTCCGGTGTCAAGGTAAACAAAGGCGCTGATGGACCGGCAACATTGATCGCCTCAGAAAGACTGCGTGGGAATATTTCGGGACTGAAGCAGGTTTACAGCAATGTTTCAAATTCTGTTTCCCTCCTGCAAACGGCAGAAGCGGCCTTAAATGAAGTCAGTAACATGCTGATTAAGATCAAACAATTGACCGTTCATGCGCTGAACGAAGCAACCAACAGTTCTGACATGTTAGCTGCAGATCAGCAGGAAATTGAAAATCTTTTGAGTTCAATTGATCGTATTTCGCAGAACACAGAATTTGGCGGAAAAAGACTCCTTGACGGGAGTATGGGTTCAAGCGGTACTGCCGTAGGTGAGTCATTGAGTTTTGTCTCTGCCGAAGCAACTGCATCCGCCTCACCGGAAAAAGGCTGGGAAGTTGATATTCAGCAAATAGCAACACGAGCCCGCAAGAAAGGCACAGTCAGAATTGATGTAAATAACATCCGAGAAGGGCTGCAAATACTGTTAAATGAAGGTGGAAAGAGCATTTCTCTGAATACCTCAGAGGGACAGTTGGCGATGGACATTGAGCAAATGCTCAAGGATGTGGAGCAATTTCCTTTACGCTTTCCTGCAGAGGAAGTGTCTTCACAAATACGTGAAATGTTAGTTTATGCTTTAAATCAAAAAATTGATGAAAACGGATTAGAGCTTCAGGTAATGGAAACTCCGGATAATATTTTACAAGTTCAACACAAAAAGTTTGGAGATTCCAGTACATTTTCTGTGACCAGCTCAGTTGCAGGAATACTCTCCGAAGAAGCAAATATTGCTCAAACTGCAGAGCGTGGGAAAAATATAGAAGGTACAATCAACAATCAGCTTGCGTTGGGCGAGGGGCAGTACTTGACGACTTTACAGGGGATGGAAGAAGGAGGTATTACTGTAAAGTATGATAAAGAACTAGGTTATCAAGAAATTCCAGTTTTTGATGATGCAGGCCTCAGAACAGACACCCTTTTGGTTGAGCAAAAAAACGAAGACATTGTTGGTGGGCCAGATGATCCAAAAATAGAGGGCTATGTCCATGTTTCCCAAATGTCAAAAGAATTTCAGGTAGGAGAAGATAAGCAGTCACACTCGGCATTCTCATTTGCAAATGTACGCACAAATGCTTTGGGTAACGGTATGAAAAATAAAAGCGGATTCCTTAGTCTCGCAGACATTGATGTAAAAACCGTACAGGGGGCAAAGGACGCCGGTAAAATTGTCGACCAGGTAATTGAACAAATCTCTGTCTACCGTGGTGAATTGGGATCATTTCAAAAAAATACACTTGAGAGCAATCTCACTAGCCTGAAAGTAGCGGAAGAAAATATCACCCAAGCAGAATCTACTCTGCGTGATTCAGATATGGCCGCCGAAATGTCGAATCTCACCAAAGATCAAATCATGCTGGAGGCAAGTACCGCGATGATTGCCCAAGCTAATCAAGTTCCAAAAACTGTACTGGGTCTAATCCAAAACAGCGCATAGACTGAAAGCTGGTTCTCATTTTAAAGCACAGGTAGCTGAGTTCCCCTGTATCCTCCCATCTTCCATTTTCTCTTACGGACTTCCAACTGTTATTCTCCAAAAAAACTTGCCGTTTACTCAACTTAGGGGCTAGAATTACGCTGATTCAGAAATATTTTTCTGCATTCAGTAAATCTAAAAAGTCTGGGCATTACCGCCACTTTGACACTACAGAATGAACTCAACTTAAATGGAAACTCCACAAAAGTCCCCGCAACTTTCTTTGGAATTGAGAGGAATTACCAAAAAATTTCCCGGCATTGTTGCTAATGAATCGGTTGATTTTGACTTGCGTGAGAGTGAGATTCACACCATTCTTGGCGAAAACGGTGCAGGCAAATCAACCTTGATGAACATGATCGCCGGTCTTTTTCCTGCGGATGAAGGAGAGATGCGAGTTTTTGGTGAAAAGGTAAATTTCACTAATCCCCGGCAGGCGATAAAAAAAAGTATCGGCATGGTTTTTCAGCATTTTATGTTGGTAAAGAACCATACAGTTGCAGAAAATATCATCCTGGGTCAGCCCGGTATGGTGAGGCTTAATTTGAAAGAAGTCCATCAGCAAATCAGGGAAATTAGTGAGCGTTATGATTTGTTTGTTGATCCGGAAAAGAAAATTCAGCAACTCTCAGTCGGCGAGCAGCAACGTGTTGAAATTGTGAAAGTGCTGTTCAGAGGAGCACGTATACTGATTCTTGATGAGCCAACCGCAGTTTTGACTCCGCAGGAATCGGAAGCATTGTATGAAATCATGCAGCGCATGACGAAAGAAAAACATTCCATCATTTTTATCACTCATAAAATGAAAGAAGTGATGGCGCTTTCACACAGGATTACGGTTTTGAGCCGTGGAAAAGTGATGGCAACTTTGCAGAGAAAAGAGACTAATCCGCAAAAACTAGCCGACTTGATGATTGGTAATCTGGAAGCTCAAGATGTTGTTAAAGTTTCAGAATTTCTGCGTAAAACAGTGGTTGAAGAAAGCATTGAAGTTGATTCAGAACCTCAAAAAATACAGCAAAAATCAGGAAACTTAACGGTTGCATTAAAAAATATTCATGCGGTAAATGACTTGGGACATCCGGCTTTGAAGGGAATTTCATTTGAGATACGTTCCGGAGAAATTTTAGGTATGGCCGGAGTTTCCGGAAATGGTCAACCGGAATTGACTGATGTGTTGAGCGGCTTGCGACCAGCGACTCAAGGTACGTATCAGTTTGAAGAGGCGGCACTAAAAAATCCTACAGTGAACGAAATGATTGAACGTGGAATTGGTTATATTCCGGAGGATCGTAAGAAGTATGGAGTGTCTTCCGGAATGTCGATTGCCTATAATTTCCTGCTGCGTGATTTTCGAAATCCGGAATTTTGTTCTCACCAACTGCTCAAGCAGGCAAATATATTTGATTATGGTCAAAAGAAAATGGAGGAGTTTGATATTCGTGCTCCTTCAGCAAAATCTCAGGTTGGACTGCTTTCCGGAGGAAACATGCAGAAAGTAATTCTTGCCCGTGAAATTTCACGTCCGTTGAGTCTATTGCTGGCTTCACAGCCAACCCGGGGTTTGGATATTCATGCGACCAGTTTTATCCGTGAGCAAATCTGCCGTGCACGCGACAATGGTCTGGCGGTGCTCTGGATTTCAGAAGATTTAGATGAATTGCTGATGGTCGCCGACCGTATCGCGGTGATTTTTGATGGACATATTGTCGGAATACTTTCGCAAGAAGAAGCCTCAGTCAGTCTGATTGGACAGATGATGACCGGGATGAGCGGTGACGGACCGGAAAATTTGCTGGAGAACAATGAAAATGCGTGATTACCTTTTATTTTATGTAAACGGCATACGCCACCAAATTTCCGGTGAGCGTAGTTTTCAATCTCTCTCTGAATTTTTACGTGGTGATTTGGGATTTGTCGGCACAAAAGTAGTTTGCGCTGAAGGGGACTGTGGTTCATGCACGGTGCTGATTGGACGTGTCCGGAACTCCGTGATGTGTTTTGAAGGAATTAACAGCTGCATTCAGTATCTGTATCAACTGGATTGTGCCCATGTGATCACCGTGGAAGGCTTAAAGGACGAAACCAAAAAAATACATCCTATACAAAAGGCGATGATTGACACGCTTGGGTCACAGTGCGGATATTGTACACCGGGATTTGTGATGTCACTGGCTGCAATGTTTGAAACACAGGAAGCTATGACGAGGAGTTCAGTACAGGACGGTTTAACCGGAAACTTGTGTCGCTGCACCGGCTATGAACAAATAATAGACGCGGCCTTGTCTTTGAATCCAAAAGAGATACCCAAAGCATCTAAACGTTTCAATGCAGAAGCAATACTGACGGATTTTAGGGAACATGTTTCACAAGCTGTTTCTTGTGAATTTGAGGAAAAGTGGAACGGCAGCTCACAAAAAGTTCAGTTTTATGTTCCGACTACTTTGAACGAAGCACTTGAGTTTAAACAAAAACATCAACATGTCACCGTGGTTGCCGGAGGTACCGATATTTCGGTACAGATGAACAAGGAGCGTCTTGAGCCAAGCAGGGTGATGAGTCTTACTCATTTGAGCGGGTTGGAAAGTTTCGAAATAAACAATAAAACTGTGACAGTTGGAGCAAAGCTGAGCTGGTCGAAATTAGCAGAACATTGCCAACAGCATCTTCCTCAGTTTGCCAAAATAATCGAAATTTTTGCTTCACGGCAAATCAAGAATGCGGCAACACTTGCAGGCAATATCGCCAATGCCTCACCAATTGCGGACTCTCTACCCTTCCTTTATGTAATTGACGCAGAAATTGAATTGAGCGCATTTCAGCCGAATGCTGAAGTGGCTGATAAACGTTGGGTCGGGATTAATCAGTTTTACCACGGTTATAAAATAACCGAAATGAAAGCGGATGAATTGATCACAAGTATTCGCTGGAATCTGCCGGAAACGGAGGATGTTTTGAAACTCTACAAAGTTTCAAAACGTAAAGACTTGGATATTTCAACGTTTACCGCAGGAATATGGCTGAAGTTGAAAAAAGCTAAAATACAAAATTCGCGTCTTGCTTTTGGGGGAGTTGGCCCTGTTGTTCTGCGTTTGCCTGAGACAGAGGAATTTTTGCGGGGCAAACCGCTGCTGCCGGAAATTTTCCAGCGGGCAGGTAAAATAGCTCGCCATGAAATTAGCCCGGTTTCAGATGTACGCGCTTCTTCGGATTATCGGTCGCAGTTAGCGGAGAACATTTTGTTGAAGTTTTTTCATGAATGCTGCGACTCCAGGAACAAAAAAGAGGCGGTATGAAAGTAGTTGGAAAACAAGTTCCGCATGATTCCGCAGTAGGACATGTGACAGGAGAGGCCTTGTTTGTGGATGATTTAGCCTTCACACAAAATGAGTTGATCGTTGATTTTATCGCAAGTCCTGTGGCACATGGTAAAATAAAAAGTATTAATACCGCGGAATTGTCCCAACTGGACGGAATTGTGGGAGTTTTTACTTTTGCGGATATTCCCGGACATAATCTTTATGGACCTGTAATTCAGGATGAACGCTTCTTGGCGGAAGAGATAGTGGAATATGTGGGGCAGCCAATCGCGGTTATCGCAGGAGAGTCCCGGAAAGCGATTCGTCATGCCAAAAAAAAGTTGTGCCTCGAAATTGAAGAATTGACTCCGGTTTTCTCTATCGATGAGGCACTTGCCGCAAAACAGTTTATCGGTGACTCACGTGTGTTTAATCAAGGTGATTTTGAAAAAGCCTGGAGCACAGCAGAACACACTGTGGCAGGAACTTTTGTCTGCGGTGGTCAGGAGCAATTCTACCTTGAATCACAAGCTGCAATCGCGTGGCCGGGAGAGCACGGTGAGATTCATGTTCATTCTTCAAGTCAGAATCCTACGGAAATTCAGGAAGTTGTGGCAGAGGCCTTGGGTTTAGGTTTTCACGAAGTGGTATGTGTCTGCAAACGGATGGGAGGCGCATTTGGCGGTAAGGAAACGCAGGCGGTGATTCCGGCTGTCATGGCGGCACTGGTAGCGGCAAAAACGAAACGACCGGCGCGGGTTGCCTACACGAAAGACGACGATATGCGTTCAACCGGAAAAAGGCATCCGTACAAAATTTATTACAAAGCCGCGTTCACCGCTGAAGGACAGATCACAGGCGTGAACTTGGAAATTTATTCCAATGGTGGAGCCGGAGCAGACTTGTCAACCGCAATCCTGGAACGTACTTTGTTCCATGCAGACAATGCTTATTTTATTCCGAATCTCTTTTTTAAAGGAACTATCTGTAAGACAAATTTTCCGCCAAATACAGCATTCCGAGGATTTGGAGGACCGCAGGGCATGGCGAATATCGAATACGTGATTCAGGAAATTGCCCTCGTTTTGAAAAAGGACGCTTTTGAGATTCGTCGCCTCAATTGTTATGCTCACGCTGAACGCAATATAACTCCATACGGACAGGTCGTACGCAATCATCTCCTCCCGGAAATTCTGGATCAACTTGCCGAGACTTCAAAATATCGACAACGCTTGCAGGAAGTGGAGGAGTTCAATCGACAGTCCACTACTCACTTGCGTGGACTTGCTTTAACGCCAATGAAGTTTGGAATTTCCTTTACTACAAAATTCCTCAATCAGGGAAATGCGCTGGTGAATGTTTACAAGGACGGCACGGTGCAGGTTTCAACCGGTGGTACAGAAATGGGGCAGGGTCTGAATACTAAAATCAGGCAGTTAGTCGCGGATGAATTCGCAATTTCATATGATGATGTACGAATAATGATTACTTCCACGGAAAAAAACAACAATACTCCGCCGACTGCCGCTTCCGCAGGAACCGACTTGAACGGCATGGCTGCGCTAAACGCATGCCGGAAAATTAGAAAAAATTTGACGGAATTTGCCAGTAGTTATTTGTTGTCGCCTGATAGTGGTTTTGATCCATCTCCGGAAAATATCATTTTCGAAAACGGAATAATTTATGATGATCGGTGTAAGGTTCGCTTTCCGGAACATAAAATTACTTTCCGGGAACTGGTAAAGCTGGCATTTATGGAAAGGATCAGTTTAGGCGAGCGAGGTTTTTACGCGACGCCTGAAATTGATTTCAACCGTGAAACGGAGAAAGGCGAACCATTTTATTATTACACAACCGGCGCCTCAGTTTCTGAAGTGCTGATTGACCGTTTTACGGGACAGCTCAAACTGGAGCGTGCAGATTTGCTGATGGACATTGGTGAGACAATAAATCCAGGAATTGACAGGGGGCAAATTATTGGAGGTTTCATTCAGGGAGTCGGTTGGGTTACAAATGAAGATCTGCGTTATTCTGATAAAGGAGAGCTCTTGACCTATTCTCCGACAACTTACAAAATTCCGAATATTCAGGATCTTCCGGAAATTTTCAATCTAGACACAATCGAAAATCCGCAACATAAAATCAACGTCCGCCGCAGCAAGGCGGTAGGCGAACCGCCGCTGATGCTTTGTCTGTCAGTCTGGATTGCGGTTAAACATGCTTTATCGTGTGTAAGAAATGACTCAATACCTCGACTAAATCTTCCAGCTACTGCTGAAGAAATACTGCGTAGAATCACAGAACTGAATGACGATTCTAAAGATGCTGCAGCAGGAACTTCTTCTGCAGATGAATCAGAAGTCTCGCTGGTTTCCCTGCCGATACTCTCACCTGAAAAAAATATACAACCATAACAAGACTCAAGTTGTAGATTGTTTTGCCCGCAAAATAGCTGATTGAATTGACATTTAAGGTTTATTTTAGCATAGTGTAAGTTATAAATTCTTGAAAAAAGAATGCTTGAAAATTAAAAAAATACTCACAATGGAGAGAGAATGAAGGATATAGAAATTAACGGGATTAAGGAAACCATCGTCGAGCGCTCGGATTATCCGATTGAAGAATGCAAAAACATTCTGGGACAGGAAGTAACTGCAATATTAGGTTATGGACCGCAGGGCAGAGGACAGGGACTGAACATGCGTGATCAGGGTTTCAAGGTTATTTTGGGACTGCGTAAAGGTCGGAGCTGGGACAAAGCTCTGGCAGATGGTTGGGTTGAAGGCGAAACGCTTTTTGAAACAGAAGAAGCAGCACAGCGAGGGACTATTCTGCAATATTTGCTCTCAGACGCCGGACAGATTGCTGCATGGCCCATGGTAAAATCAAATTTAAATGATGGCGACGCTCTCTATTTTTCCCATGGTTTCGGAATTGTGTTTCATGAGGATACGAGCATCATACCTCCTGAAAATGTTGATGTGATCCTGGTTGCACCAAAAGGCAGCGGACTTACCGTGCGTACACATTTTCAAGCAGGACGCGGAATTAACGCTTCTTTCGCAATTCATCAGGATTATACTGGACGTGCCAGAGAACGCTGCATTTCAACAGCCTTCGCAATTGGTTCCGGACATCTTTTTGAAACCACCTTTAAGAAAGAAGTTCACAGCGATCTCACCGGTGAACGTTGTGTTTTGATGGGACTGCTTCAGGGAGCTTTTCTCGCGCAGTACGAAGTTTTGCGTGAACAAGGACATTCGCCTTCGGAAGCCTACAATGAAACAATTGAAGAAGCACTGCAAAGTCTATATCCTCTGGTTGCAGAAAAAGGCATGGACTGGATGTATGCTAACTGCTCCACTACTGCTCAACGTGGAGCGCTCGACTGGGCACCGCGTTTTCGTGATGCAATAAAACCTGTGGTAGAAAAGTGCTATCAGAGTGTGCTGGATGGAACTGAAGCTAAAGTATCCATCGATTCCAACTCCCAGGCGGATTACCGTGAAAAATTGGAAAAGGAGCTTGAGGAAGTCAGCAATCAGGAAATGTGGCAGGCAGGGAAAGTATTACGTCAATTGCGTCCGGAAAACTTATAAGCATCAGCTAAGGTCACTATGGGTTTTGTCAAGTTACTTGAAGAAGGCAAGTATTTTGAAATACAAAAGCGGAGTGGACGTTCCGAAACTTTGGAACAAGAGGCAACATCATTTTGCGGTGCGTTGCGTCCACACTACAATCCTAACATGATTCTGTTGTTGTCAAGTCCGCTTGAATCACGTGGTGACGTTTTCGAATTCAGGTCAGAAGATATTATTTACGCAGAAGAACTTTCCAGTATCACCAAGCCAAACGGCGTGACCGTTGAACGGGTACGCCTTTGGGTCAAGAATGGTAGTCCAGCAATGCGTATGGAACCGATACTTGTAGGAAATGACGAGTAAGCAACGCTAAATCTTTGCTGAAAACAGGTGCAAAATTTAAGTCACCGTTTTCAGCAGCTTGACAGACTGTTTTTTCACTTGCCTCTTCTGCAAGATGTACAGCCAATTCCGAAAGTCACAAATCATGCCCCCCTTCATTTCAACTAATACAAATTTAAGCAAATCAATTCTTCTGTTGGGGAAGCTTCTGTTGCTGGTTTTGCTGTTCATTTCCTGGCTGCCAAACTCAGTCTTTGCTCAATTTGAAGATGAAGTAGAAATTCCGGAAAACGTTGTAACTTTTCATGCACGTTTAGAATCTGAAAAACCACGTCCGGGAGAACACGCCCGTATTATTTTGGATTTGAAAATTCATCAGGGCTGGCACGTTTTTTCCGTAATTCCCGGTGAAGGAGATTTCGCCCCTATTCCCACCACTCTGACTTTCGAAGATGAGTCTCTGCTCCTGATAGGTCCTGTCTACGAAAGTAACCCTATTACTGCTCCGGATCCTTTTCTGGACATGGTGTTGAGCTTTCATAAAGAGCAAGTCAGTCTGTTCCAAAACGCCCAGATTCCGCAGGAAATGAACGGAGGTACTGTTTGGAAAAACAGTGGAAATCTCAGTTATCAAGCCTGCAGTGACCGTGTTTGTCTGCCTCCCAAAACTGATCGGTTTTCCATCGAAATTCCGCTTGGAACAGGAGAGACACGTAGCGAATATAAAATTCCGCAGTTTGCGGTTGATAATCCTCCGGAAGATATTTCTGAACTTGAAGATGCACTCAAGGGGGGTTTTTGGAGTTTTATCGGTTTGGCTGTAATTGCGGGATTCCTGGCATTATTGACACCCTGCGTCTTTCCAATGATTCCGGTTACTGTCGCTTTTTTCACCAAACAAGGTGAGTCCAATTCCAGTGAAACGCTGCGGTTGGCAGCACTTTTTGGTTTGGGAATCGTTGGAACCTATACTGTAACGGGGATGCTGCTTTCCATGGCTTTGGGTGCAGCAGGTGCCGTACAGTTTGCCACTAACGGCTGGGTCAATTTAGCAATTGGCCTGATGTTTACTCTTTTTGCCTTCAGTCTGATGGGTTTCATACAACTGAACGCACCGGGTGGTTTGGGAAATATTGTGGACCGCTGGTCCAGGTATTTGAGTGGAACTGTAGGGGTGCTGGCCATGGGACTGGCTTTCACGCTGACATCTTTCACCTGCACAGTTCAATTTGTAGGTACACTGCTGATCGCCGCTTCACAGGGCATGTGGTTTTGGCCCGTTGTGGGAATGCTGGTTTTCTCAACGGTTTTTGCTTTCCCTTTTTTCCTGCTGGGAATTTTCCCCCGTCTTATCCAGTCAATGCGGTCCAAGTCCGGCAGTTGGATGCTGCATCTGAAAATAATCCTTGGATTACTGGAACTGGCGGCGGCTTTTAAATTTTTCAGTAACTCAGATTTAGTCTGGCAACTGGGTATAATTGACAGGGATTTTGTGTTGGCTGCATGGGTCATACTGTGTACGATTGCAGCGCTCTTTCTTTTAGGAGGGATCAACATTCACCATGTACGTGTTGAATTGACAGGCGGTAGCGGATTTGCGTCAGCCTTCCTGTTTGCCATGCTCGGCATTTATCTGCTGCGAGGGCTGTTAGGAGTACCGCTTAATCCATGGGTCGATACATACTTGCCGCCTGTCCTGCAAACATTTTCAGAATCAAGAACCGGTTTTACAACAAGTTATGAAACTTCCGGAGAAGTTAAGGCACATGCCCTGCCTTGGCAAACAGATTTGCCTGCTGCTTTGATACAGGCGAAAGTGGAAAACAAAAAAGTGTTTATTGACTATACTGGATACACATGTGTTAACTGCCGCTGGATGGAAAAAAACATTTTTTCTCATCCGGATGTGATGACCCGGTTTCAGCAGAAATTTGTACTGGTTCAGCTTTATACTGACGGCGGTGAAAAAGCGGGCGAGAACCAACGTATGCAAATCAGTAGATTCAAAACCGTTGCCCTTCCATTGTACGTGATTCTAGATGCAGATGATAATTTGCTGGCCAAGCGTGCTGGAATTATAAAACCTGCAGAGAAATTTTTAGAATTTCTGAACTAATTTTCCCTCTGATCAAAATAAACTGTGCGTTCTGAGATAAAATTATTCTTAACTCTTGGAGCAGTATTTTTTTTGAGTAGCTGTTCAGAACTTGGGTATTACTGGCAGGCTGCGTCCGGTCACCTCGAATTGCTAAACCGTAAGCAGGATATTCAGGAATTACTGGAATCTCCTGAGACATCTGCGGAATTAAAACGAAAACTGAAACTGGTTGAAAGTGTCCGCACTTTTGCGAGCGGGCGGATGGGGCTTCCGGATAATGCAGCTTACACCGCATATGTTGATCTGGGACGTCCTTTTGTGACGATGGTTGTTACCGCGGCAATGCCTCTCGAGTTGAAAGCACAGAAATGGTGTTACTGGTTTGTCGGCTGTCAGGAATACCGCGGTTATTTTGATGAAGCGGATGCCGAAGTGTTCGCGTTGGAAATGAAAGAGCAGAAGCTGGATGTTTCAGTGGGAGGGGTAAGCGCATACTCTACTCTAGGTTGGCTTAACAAGCCTTGGCTGCCGAATTATTTTTCAGATCCGGTTCTGAGTACTTTTTTGCTTAAGAATGACGCAGAACTGATTTCGACACTGATCCACGAAATGGCACATCAAATCGTTTATGTTAACAATGATACAGCGTTTAATGAATCATTCGCGGTTTTTGTGGAACAGGAAGGTCTACGGCAATTTCTTGACGAAGCTGAAAATTCCAAGTTTTTTGAAGGCAAGGTGGAGAAAACCTATCAGTGGTATTTGAGTGCGCGTAAAGATCGCCGCCTCTTCCGGCAACTGGTTAAAACAACTTTTGATAAAATGGAGATCTTATTTGCGGAAAATTTTCCAGATTCTGAAAAGTTGCAGAAAAAACAACAGTTGTTCAATGAATTGCGTGAAAACTACATGAGTCGCAAGGAAGAATTTCAGGTACTTTCCTATGGTAACTGGTTTGCTAAAAAACTGAATAATTCACATTTGCTGGGTGTACAACGCTATAACAGTCAGGTAGAAAAATTTTCTCTTCTTTTTGAAGAAAATGGACAACAGTGGCCGCAGTTTTTTGAAGCAGTCCGGAAACTGTCAAAATTATAAAATTCAAAATTTTATATTTTTTGAAGCAATCTTAATAAACATGAAGGAAATGTCCAACTCTATTTTTAATAATATACGTGTCATTCTGCTGGACCGTGACGGTGTAATTAATGAGGAGCCGGGACCTATCCTGAGTCCGGAGCAGTTTGTGATGATTCCCAAAAGCGCTGAGGCACTTGCCAGACTTAATGCCAGGGGTTGGCGCTGTTTCGTAATTACGAATCAGGCTGCATTTGCCAGAGGTGATTTGAGTGAGAGCGTTTTTCAAACTATAACAGAGAAAATGCGTGCTGAACTTGAAAAATCTGCGGCGCATATTGACGGTCAATATTATTGTCCGCATCATCCGGACTGGGAGAACGGTCAACGTAGATCAGCAGCAAAAGCATGTAATTGCCGTAAACCCGGCACCCTGCTGCTCGAGCAGGCATCCGCGGAACATGGATTTAGTGCGGATGAAACGGTTTTTATTGGAGACTCCACCAGTGATTTTGCGGCAGCCACCAAGTGGGGCACATGCTCGATTGGTGTACGTACCGGACATGCAGGTCGGGACAGGAAGGTATCCGCAGAGCCGGATTATTGGCAAGCAGATTTATGGGAGGCAGTTGAGTTTTTGCTGAAAAATTCAATCTGAACTTAAATCTTGATGGAATTTGCCTGTGATGATCTAAAGCAGCGCGCTATTGATTTGCACAAATAACTTGAGACCAACATCACAAAAAGCTAGTTTAAAAGGATTACTTTTACTCAATTAATTGTTTTAAATCATAGTTGATGAACAGGGAAAAGTCCTAAAACGGTGTCGTTTCAAGTGAAGCAAGAAATTTTCTTTAAGCCGCCACTCTAATGTTATTAAGATTTCTCCCTACGTTCAAATGACAATTTGTGTATTTTGGATTGTTCACGAATTTGTCAAAGTTTCATATATTTTATAGTATGACCCTAAATAAGAATTATCATGACTAATATAATTTCAGCCATAACGTATTTTTTTAAAAATTTCATCACACTGTTGTTACTCTCTTTTGCGGTAGTTCACATTTCAGGTACAGTTTTGGCCGGTACTCTTCCGGATGGACTCTATGCACAAATGAAAACTTCCAAAGGCGAAATAGTGTTAAGGCTTTTTTACCAACGCGTACCTGTGACAGTTTCCAATTTTATCGGACTTGCAGAAGGCACAAAAGAGTGGAAAGACCCTGTTACAGGAAAAAGCAACAAAACGCGATTTTACGATGGTTTGAGTTTCCACCGTGTGATCAAGGATTTTATGATTCAGGGAGGAGATCCTCTTGGAACGGGTTCCGGCGGACCGGGTTATAATTTTCCGGATGAATTTCATCCTGACCTGAATCACAGCAAACCGGGTATACTTTCCATGGCCAACGCTGGTGCAGATACAAACGGTAGTCAGTTTTTTATTACACATGTTCCTACACCGCATCTTGACAATAAACACTCGGTTTTTGGCGAAGTCGTTGAGGGGATGAATGTTGTAAATGCTATTCAAAAAGGGGATCAGCTTCTGGCGGTTACAATTCTCAGAAATGGGGAATCCGCAAAGTTGTTTGATCCGGAAGCCGCGGAAAAACTGCTTGCACAGCGTAACAAAGAACTTACTGAAAAAAATAAGAAAGTAATTCCTGCAGCAACCGCAAAAATAGATCCTGAAACTGTTCCAAAATCAGGACAGCCGGCGGCAGAGGAAGTAAGTGTTGAAATGCTTGTTGTGACATACAAAGGTGCACGTACACCTAAACAAAATATATACTACGATAAAGCCGCGGCTGAAAAAGTCGCAGAAAAACTGACTGATCTGGCCAGACGAAAAGGTGTTGTTTTTTCGGAGCTAATCGACCGTTTCTCTGATCTGGCCCAACAGCCCAAATTGCCGTTATTATCTTCAAAAGAACCTAATTTGCCTGCTTTCCTCAAATCTGCTTTTAATTTAAAAGTAGGACAAATCAGTGATCCTGTCGATTCAGCATTTGGCTATTTAATTTTCCGTCGTGTATCTTTTGAAGCTGTAACTGCTAGTCACATCCTGATAACCTACGAAGGCGCTTTGCGTGCTACAAAAAAGCGTGACCGAAAAGATGCCAAAAAATTAGCAGAGAAAATATTGAAAGAACTTAAAGATGGGACTGATTTCGCGGAGTTAGCACGTCAATATTCTGACGGACCTTCCGGTCCTAAAGGTGGAGATTTAGGACGTTTTACACGTGGACAAATGGTGCCGGAATTTGACCAGGCGGTTTTCAGCCTGGAACCAGGTGCAGTAAGCGGTGTGGTAGAAACGCAGTTTGGTTATCACATCATCAAACGCATTCAATAACTGAAAAAATAAGATCTTGGACACTCCTGTTTCTCAGCACATCTGAACGCCAGGTCTGAGGTTATTTTTGTAAAGTTGAGGAGTAAGCAATTGAAAACCGCGGGTATTATCATTATTGGAAATGAAATTTTATCCGGAAAAGTTACTGATATAAATTCGCCATATCTGTGTCAGGAACTGAGGACGCTTGGAGTAGAGGTTCAGCAAATTATCACTATTCCGGACCTTCCGGAAATCATCGGCCGAACTACAGTTGATTTTTCAGAGCGTTTCAGTTGGGTTTTCACTAGCGGCGGGATCGGTCCAACTCATGATGATATTACCGTTGCTTCAATTGCCAAAGGTTTTGGCACAGAACTTTTTGAATCACCCCGAATCATGCAGGCTATCCATAATTATCATGGTGATAAAATGACTGCTGCACACCGCAGAATGGCCATGATTCCAGAAGGTTCGGAACTGATTGAATATTCCGAAGGCCGCGGGCCGCAATTGCAGTTTCATAATATATTTGTGTTTCCGGGAATTCCGGAATATCTTAAAATCCGTTTTTCAGGCATCAAGGAACGCTTCCGGACAACTCCGATTGTGCTGAAACAAATCTATCTCAAAGCAGATGAAGGCGTAATAGCTGAGTCTCTGGACTCAACTCAGGAAGCATTTCCGCAACTGATGCTTGGATCATATCCGAAAGTAACAGGTGAAGAGTATGACGTAAAATTGACTCTTGAGTGTCGAGACTCTGCTTATTTGGAAAAAGCCTTCCATTTTCTTCATGAACGATTACCCGAAGGATGTGTTCTTCGGATTGAATAAGAAACTCAACAAAAGCTAATGCTTGCGCTTAAAAACCTCCCACAACATTTTTCCGGACGAGGCCCTCTGATTCACGTGGTTTTGGACGGTTGGGGTGTTGGTCAAGCTGATGAGACAAATGCCATTTATCAAGCAGATCTGCCGGTGATGAGTCGTTTGACAAAAGGTTGTCCCTACACTCAATTGTGGACACACGGTCTGCACGTCGGGTTGCCGAATGAAAAAGATTTGGGTGGTTCAGAAGTTGGGCACATGACGATGGGTGCGGGGATGATCAAGGAGCAGGGGCCGACGCTAATCCAGAAGCTGATTCAATCAGGAGAATTTTTTGAAAATCCGGTTTTAAAGCGGATCACCCGGAACTGTGTGCTACATGATACTCCGCTGCATTTGCTGGGTCTGCTTTCTAACGGCAATATTCACAGCCACGTTGATCACAGCGAAGCAATAATCCGCTATGCATTTCAGTCCGGAATCCGGCGTTGTTATTTACATGCGCTGTTGGACGGAAGGGACGTTGGGGTGCAGTCTGCTTTGGATTTTACGGAACCGTTTGAGCAACTGTTTAGTGAATTAAAGAGCCAGCGTGCCGAAATAGATTATGCTTTTGCTAGCGGCGGAGGTCGTGAAGTTGTTACAATGGATCGTGACAACAACTGGAAAAAAGTTGAAGCAGGCTGGAAGATTCATGTGAAGGGAGAATCAGAAAACCGCTTTCCGTCCGTCCGGAGTGCGATTGAACATTTCCGGAAACTTGATCCGGAGATCATAGATCAGGATATTCCCGGCTTTGTGATTGTGCGCAACGGAGAGGCGGTTGCTAAAGTTGAAGATCAGCATGCTCTCATTTTTTCGAACTTCCGCGGGGATCGCGCCAGTGAATTTTCAGAGGCGATGCTGGCAGATGATTTTCCGCATTTTGAACGAAAGGTGCGTCCCAAAGTGATGTTTGCGGGAATGACACAGTACGATCAGGATAATGAGATTCCTCCGGATTTTCTGGCAGGAACTCCGGAAGTTGACGATCCGTTCGGTAAACGTATTTTGGAACTCGGGCTCAAGCAGTTCCGTTTAACAGAAACACAAAAATTTGCGCACGTTACTTTTTTTTACAATGGCGGTTATCGTGAACCGCTGGACATTTCGATGGAAAATTATCATTTGATTCCTTCTGATAATATTCCATCCTTTGCAGAAATGCCGGGAATGAAAGCCAGTGAAATAAGTAAAAAAGCAGTAGAATTTATCCGTTCCGGAGAATATCAATACGGTTTGATAAATTTCGCAAATGCGGATATGGTTGGTCACACAGGAGATTTACAGGCTGCAATTCAGGCAGTTGAAACCACAGACGCGGCTTTAGACAATATTGTACGTGCTATAGACTCGGTTAACGGGTTGCTGGTTATCACAGCGGATCACGGCAATGCGGATCAAATGCTGATCGTAAATAAAAGTGGAACTTTGGAAAAAAGCACCAAACACTCAATCAATCCTGTACCGTACTTGGTTTATGATCCGCTGTATGATGGTGATTATAAACTGAAACCGTTTAGTGTAAATCACAACAACAATTTGAGTCATGTTGCGGCCACAAACTTCGTCCTGCTTGGGCAGGCAGTTCCGGATGACTTGGCACCAGCGCTTTTTGCTGAATAAAAAATATATACAATTCAACTTACAGACAAACAAACTAAATGAAGAATATTCTTTGTATCGGCGCCGGTTATGTAGGTGGACCAACAATGGCGATGATTGCTAAAAATTGTCCTGAACACAAAATAACCGTTGTTGACATAAATCAGGAGCGGATTGACCGCTGGAACAGTGATGACCTGCCTATTTATGAACCGGGACTGCTGGAAGTCGTAAAGCAAGCCCGCGGTAGAAATCTGTTTTTTCATACTGATGTTGCTGAAGCCACCACGGATGCAGAAATAATTTTTGTTTCAGTAAATACGCCCACCAAAATGTTTGGAGAAGGTGCGGGAAAAGCGGCGGATTTGCAATTCTGGGAAAAAACCGCACGTGAAATTTTGGATAATTGCCGGAAGCCAAATGTGATTGTGGTTGAAAAAAGCACTCTTCCGGTACGGACCGCAGAAGCGATGGCTCGAATCCTTGAGTCCGGAAAAAGTTCAACCCAATTTTCGGTGGTTTCGAATCCTGAATTTTTAGCAGAGGGTAGTGCAATTGAAGATTTAACAACTCCGGATCGTGTTTTGATTGGAGGAGAAGAAAATGAAAATGGCCGTAAAGCAGCGGAAACTGTGGCAGAATTATACGCGCACTGGGTTCCGCGGGAACGACTGCTGCTGACCAGTGTCTGGAGCAGTGAGCTCTCTAAACTGGTGGCCAACGCTATGCTCGCGCAACGTATTTCTTCAGTCAACAGTATTTCCGCACTTTGTGAACGTACAGAAGCGGACATTGCGGAAGTTTCCAAAGCAATCGGGATGGATACTCGTATTGGTTCAAAATTCCTCGAAGTCAGCGTTGGTTTTGGGGGTTCATGTTTCCGCAAAGATATTTTACACTTATCATATCTTTGTGAGTACTATGGACTTCCGGAAGTAGCTGATTATTGGGCCAGCGTAGTCAGGATCAACGAATGGCAAATCGATCGTTTTTTTCAAAATATACTCCAAGAACAATTCAACACTTTGGCCGGAAAAACTGTTACTCTGCTTGGCTTTGCTTTTAAGCAGGATACCGGAGATACGCGCGACTCTCCGGCAATTCCGCTTTGTGAAAAATTATTGGGCGAACATGCGAAAGTCAGAGTGCATGATCCAAAAGCTTTGGAAAACGCCAAGATTGATCTGCAGGAAATGCAGGGCGATGTGAGATTTGTCGAAGATGTTTATGAAGCTGCTGAAGGCGCGCATGCAATTGCGCTTGTTACTCAGTGGACAGACTACAGTAGACTTGATTTTGAGAGAATTTTTCAAACAATGGTCAAACCTGCTTTTATCTTTGACGGACGTAATCATCTTGATCATAAGCAATTATTTGAAATCGGCTTTAATGTTTTTCCGCTTGGAAAACCTCCTTTGAAACATGTTTAATCGTTTACGGCTATCAGGAACTTTTCTTGCTGCAAGTTACTTCAGGAGCTAGTGCCATTCTTTAATTCTATTTCTTCTATAATTAAAAATGGTTTTTATGTCCTTTCTAATGAACCAATTTAAGAGGTTACCGCCGTAGCGAGGAAAAGGAAGTCGGTATACAACTTTGTCTTCAAGTAGAACTCCCCCAGCTAAGGCACTAAATAAATGACGATGGTACCACTTAGCGTAAGGTCCTTTAATTTGTACATCGGCAAACTGGGACATTGGCTGCCAGTTTGTAATTAGTGACGTCCAACTTGCAGGTATACCTCGAATTTTAAGTTTATAATAGATTTTAGTTCCTTCTTGAATATTTTCAGTCGACTTACCTTTTACTTTAAAGTTTAATAATGGAGGGGTTAGTTCTTCAAGGTTTTTCACATCACTAAAAAAATCAAAAACTTCATTAAGAGGTTTATGTGTCCACTGTTGTTGTTCAAATAATCTGTCGTGACAGGATTCCTTCCAATTAAAAAGTGAGTTAAATGCATCTGCTAAATTTGTGAATTTGAAAGTATAATTATTTGCAGTTACTTTTTCAGGTAAAACTTTTTGGCTGGACAAAACCACACCAGCCATTTCGCCCAACGCCAACCTAAGAGCTATTTTAGGAACGGGTAATATTGCTTTTACTTTCAGTGCACTTGCTAATAATTTTGTAAATTCTTTGTTTCTTACTGGCGTTGGAGAAACAATGTTTATTTGTCCAGTTAACTTATGGTCATGAAGGGTTTTCATTGTAATTCCTACAACGTCGTCGATATGAACCCAACTCATCCATTGAGTGCCCGATGATAAGGGACCTCCAAAACCATTTTCAAATATTGGCAACATCTTTTTTAGCGCACCACTATCGTTCGATAAAACAATTCCAAACCTGAGTTGGACATTTCGGCAGGAGGATTTCTTTGCCTCCTGCTCCCATTCCTGACAAAGTTTTGCCAAAAAACTTTCACCAATTTTTGAGCTTTCCGTTAAGGTGTCATCACCTTTGTCCCCATATATTCCAATGGCAGAGGCAGTTACAAAAACTTTAATACGTTCTAGGGAATTCTCAATAGCATTTACCATGTTTTTTGTGCTGTTAATTCTAGAAGAACGAAGTTCTAGTTTTTTTTGCTCAGTCCATCTAGTTCCATCTAATGGCTCCCCCATTAGATGAATAACAGCATCAACGTCCATAGCCTGAACGGGAGGTAAACTCTTTGCCGGGTTACTCCATTGAAAATATTTGCAGGGCAGCGAAAATTCCTGCCGAAAATTTGTCTCATTCTTCCTGCCTAAAACAATGAGTTCCATTTCCGACTCCAGAATGGCCAAACATATATTGTAACCAATTTTGCCGGTTGCACCTGTAACAAGTATCCGTTTAATTTTACTATTCATGATGTAACCACCTTTATAATTGCCTCTGAAACAATGCTATTATTTCCGACAACATCATTTATCTTAAATTTAAGATGGGGATAAATTGACTGTAGATCATAAACCATTGTCTGGATGTCTTCATTAAAATGAACACCAGCTGAAAGAAATATAGGATGAATAATAATGGTTGATATTTTAGAATTATTATCTGTTAAATTATTAACGGTTTCACTCAGACTCGGACTACATAACTCCAGATAACAGAGGCGGAATATTTTTTTTGGTGAATTATTTTCAATCTTTTCTAGGAGAGTTTCGAATGGCTTTCTCCATCTAGGATCTTTTGATCCATGAGCCAGCAGAATATTAGCTTTGACTGTTTGTGATTTATTATGTTCTTTCATTTCACTGTTTTATTGGTTTTCTATAAAATACCTAAATGTATCGTGTGTCATATGCCCAGTGCAGCAATGCTTGTCGTTGTCGGGGCCTACAGTCTAAATCAAGAGGACGACAGTTCTTAGTGATCTGCCCTATGTGTCGGCGCATACATTTCCAGCGTTTTATCTGACGCTCATCATCTGAACATCGGCGTCCCATATAATATCTGCAGTACCATTGGAACCAACCGCGTGGGTCCTCTTGGAAAATCCAACCTTTTCTTCTCCACTCCCCTAAAGTCTGCGAAGCATTAACACCAAATAAATTAAGATCTGGATCATGATTTTTAGAACATAGTCGAGCCTTTTCGAACCAATCAGCTGGAAATTCTAAAGTACAATCCGTCATATATTTCCCTCCAAACACACCAAGTTCCAGCATCTCCTTTGGCGAGAGTTGTGGATGGAAATCAGAATGAAAATTTTTACCCATCGGCTCAGTAAGAAAGTAGACATAGCCCATTTGCATTAGATCTTTGTCCACTACAATCTGTCTTTTCATATGTTGTTATCTAACTAAAAATATTCGCTGTAAATTTATTTAGAAATACCCATTAATAGGCATCACTTAATGATAATAGATTCGGCAATGTAATAACTGAGTACATATTGAGGGGAATGCTTAATCTTTACCTATGGATCAATAATATAAGTAACTTTGAACATGTATACTTCCATATATTTGCGTCTGGATGTTATATCAATTAATTCAAATCCTATCAGCCTTATTACAAGAATTCAACGGAGTCAGGTAATTCAAGTAATAATTCTTTATTTTTATCTTAAATGGCGAATTGTATTATTTAGGCAATCAAATAAAAAATTTATTATATCAATATATTATATTTAATTTAAACATATATTATAAATTATTTGTTAAAGAAAATAATTAAGTATTGTTTAAGTATTGTTTAAGTATTATACTATACAAATATTAATTAAATAATGCTATGAAAATATCAGCATAATATGAAAAAAGAATTTAGCATAAATGTAATTTCAACTGCTTGTGGTGTTATGCCCCACACAATCAGGATGTGGGAGAAGAGATATCAGATTTTTACACCAAAGCGTTCTGAAGGAGGGCAAAGGCTATACAGTGAAGTTGATTTGGATAAAGCAAAGATAATTGTTTCATTGAAAGAGCAAGGTCACACTATATCAAGTTTGGCGAGACACTCATTGCAAGATCTTCGTTCATTACTGGAGGTAAATAATAGGGCAGATTCTGAATCAGAAAAGATGTTTACTTCTATTGAAACAAAAAAATTACTGAAGCATTTGGAAAATTTCGATATTGACCTGGTTGTTTCAGGGATGCAACACCTCCGCTTAAGTATGGGCGTAAAAGAATTTATATTTAAAATTGTTTTACCAGTAATGCATGAGATCGAGAAGTTGTCTCTTAAAGGAACGTATTCGATTACACAAGAACATATTATCTCAACTATCGTTAGAGATCAGCTTAATCAAATTAATTTAGCTAATGAAGGGCCTAACACGAAGAGATTTGCTTTAGCGACTCCTGATGGGAACTTACATGAACTACCTATTATGATTGCAGAAATTATTTGTCATGCGAATCGAGTTTCAACTAATTACCTAGGCGCTTCTCACCCCGCAGAGTGTTTGGGCGAGGCTGTTAATGCTATTAAATGTAAAACTATTGTGATGGGTGTTATTTCATCGGCTCAATGGAATTACGAAAAGAATATTGTAAAATACCTTGAATCAATTGATAAATGTTTGAGAAATAAAGTAGAAATTATACTTGGCGGTGGTTATAAAATTGATCTTCCAAATTTTAAGAATATAGAAAATGTTAAGTTCGTCAGCAACTTTGAAGACTTCGATAAAATGCTAAAAGAAATAAAATAAAGTTTTGAAATGAAAAAAGTAGCAGTTATTGGTTCAGGAATTTCTGGTACGTCAGCTGCCTATTATTTAAATAAGCTAGGATATGATGTTTATCTCTTTGAATCTGGGAGTCATTTCGGAGGGCACACTAATACTATAGATTTAGACCTTGAGGGACAAAGAATCCCCGTTGATACAGGTTTTCTTGTTCATAATGATAGAACTTATCCAAACTTAATAGATTTTTTTGAAGAGTTGAAGATTGAAACACATCTAAGCGAGATGAGTTTTAGTGTAGTGAGAAGAACTGATGACATTACTTGGGCTGGTACAAATATTTTTACAGTATTCGCACAACCTGGGAATTTGTTTAGTATGAGGTTTTTTAGATTCTTAAAAGAAGTGTTGCGATTTAATAAGGAATCTAAAAAATATCTTTTAGAGTATGAAGGGAAGCCAGAATTAACACTCGATGAGATGTTAATAAAGAAAGGATATACAGAGGATTTTAAAAATTGGTATCTTCTTCCCATGGGAGGATGTATCTGGTCTTCTCCTACTAACGAAATGCTGAATTTCCCAGCATACACATTTTTAATATTTTGCTTGAATCACGGTTTATTACAAATCTTTAAAAGGCCACAATGGAAAACAGTTTTGAATGGCTGTAGGACATATATTGAAACGGCCCTATCCCAAATAGATAACAAGTTTTTAAATGAGCCAGTTTTAGAAGTTGTTTCTGAAGACAATAAGTTAAAACTGATTACAGAGAAAAGGATAGAGTATTTTGACTATTGTTTGATTTGTTCTCATCCACCACAAACTCTGGAGATATTTAAAAATGCAGATTTTTTAACTAAAAACCTTCTTTCAAAGTTTAAATATCAAAAGAATAAAGCAGTATTGCACTTTGATGAAAGTGTCCTTCCAAGGGAAAAAATTGCATGGGCAGCCTGGAATTATCTTTCAACAGAATCAACAAGTGGAAATGACAAAGTTTCAGTGAGCTATCTGATAAATAAGTTACAACCTCTACCGGTTGAAAAAGCAGTGATTGTAACCTTAAATCCTGCTAGCAAAATCGAGAAGAATAAAGTTGTCAAAGAAATTAATTATCAGCACCCGCTTTTTTCTATAGATGCAATTCGGGCTCAGCGAGAGATGGTAAATATTCAAGGAAGACAAGGGGTATATTTTTCAGGAGCATGGTTAAGATATGGTTTTCATGAAGATGGAATACTAAGTTCAAAATCAGTTATTAATAAATTGCTGAAAGATGATGAAAAGAATGAAGAATTATTGAGGATTTTATGAAGTCACTATATAAGGCAAAAATTTTTCATAAAAGATTTTTGCCTCGGGTGAATAAATTTACCTATTCAGGCTTTTATATAAGATTCTCTCTTGAAAAATTGAAAGAACTTGATTCTCTGCTGTTTAATGTAAATAAGTTTAACCTGTTTTCATTTTATGAAAAAGATCACGGCTATAGAGACGGTTCATCACTTGAAATATGGGTAAATGATATTCTCGGTACAGCAGGGATAAATAATTTTTCTGGTAGTATTGTTTTACAGACATTTCCAAGGATTATTGGCTACGTTTTTAATCCAGTATGCTTTTGGTACTGTTATGATGAAGACAAGCTGATCGCTATTATTTGTGAAGTAAATAACACATTTGGAGAATCACATAGCTATGTCATTAAACAGGGCGAAGATCACACCACTTATACTCTTCCAAAAGAGTTTCACGTCTCACCATTTTACGACATTAAGGGGAAATATAAATTTGATTTCACAAAAAATAATACAGTTAAAATAGATTACTACTTTGATAAAAAACTTCAGCTTTGTACTGGTATAAGTGGTGTAGAGATCCCCTGGAATGATTTAAATTTATTAAAGACGTTTTTTCAGCACCCTTTTTACACAGTGCTGGTAATAATTTTAATTCACTATCAAGCATTAAAATTATTTTTCAAGAAGAATAAATATTTTTCTAAGCCTATTAAATTAAGTAAGGATGTAACATATGACCAAATTGAATAAAAGATCAATCGATACATGTGAGGCTTTACCTAAATGGGGTCTTCATTTTCTAGAATTGGTATCTAATATTAAAAAAGGGACTATAACAGTTGTCACTCCAGAGGGAAAGTATTTAAAATTTTCAGGTATCACAGAAGGAGAGCACGTCATTATTCGTATAAATGATTGGAGATTTTGTGAGGATCTCTTTTTGAAGGGAGATATTGGATTAGGGGAAGCGTATGTTTCCGGTTATTGGGATTGTGACAATATCAATAAACTTATTAAACTTGCAGTAGAAAACTATAAGGAGTTAGAGAGAGTTATAAAGGGATCTTTTCTAAAAATCATTTTCTTTAGGATTATGCACATTCTGAATAGAAATTCTAAGAAGGGGAGCCGGAAGAATATATATGCCCACTATGATATTGGAAATGATTTTTTTCAATTGTGGCTGGACCCTTCTATGACATACTCGGGCGCTCTTTTTAAGAGACCGGAAGAAGAACTATCAAAAGCTCAAGAAAATAAGTATGAAAACATTCTGAAAAAGCTAAATCTTAAAGTTGGGGATCATATACTTGAAGTTGGTTGTGGTTGGGGAGGCTTCATGGAGTATGCAGCCAGACAGGGGGTTAAAGTTACAGGTGTGACAATCTCAAAAGAGCAATATGAGTTTGCTAGGAAAAGGCTCTCGCAATACGATGGAATTGCAGAAGTAAGGCTTCAGGACTACAGAGAAATTACAGGAGAATATAGTCAAATTGTCTCAATCGAAATGTTTGAAGCATTAGGAAGCGAATACTGGAAGAAGTATTTTAAAATTTTGCATTCTATTTTAAAACCTGGAGGAAAAATGATTATTCAAACCATTACAATAAATAATAATGATTATTCTTCGTATCGTAGATGCAGTGACTTTATACAACAGTATATTTTCCCTGGAGGACTGCTACCTTCTCCGGATATTTTTAAATCCACTGCAGTTAGGCAAGGCTTTAAGTATGTTGGTGATTTTGAATTTGGCCTTGACTATGGGCTTACTTTAAAGAGGTGGGAAGAGAATTTCACACGTGTATTAGATAAAGTTAAAGATTTAGGTTTTGACGATAAATTCATAAGGACATGGAAATTTTACCTTAAGTATTGCCAAGGTGGTTTTGAGGCCAGAAAAATTAGTGTCTCACAATTTAATTTTACAAAGTAATGCAAGGGAGTATTTTTATAAAACATACATCTCGTGCAGTTTCAGTTCATTGTTATATAATATTATAAACTATTGCAAAGCTAAAACGCTTCAGGATAAGCTTATTTAATAAAAAAGTGTTTTCCTCAAACTTTTTACAAATTCATGTTTCTAAAACAGAACCTAATTCAACAATTATATATTGTAACTTTTTCGCTCAACTCCAAAATGCTTAAAAAGACATTATTTCTAATTCCCTTTTTGTTTCTAATTCACTCAAGTGTTTCTGCGATTGAAAGAAGGACAGAGCAATTTTCCACAGAATTTGGCTACTTAACTTTACCATTACCCTATGTAATACCCGGAGCAGGAATGGGACTTGGTTTTCTTGGCGGATTTAATAATGTTCCATTTGGAAGTACAGAAACTACTCTTGATCTTTTCGCTATTCTCATCACCGGTGATATTGGAGGTGGAATTGTTCTAGCTACAGATGTACCTGTTATTCCTAAATTTCTTCTTCTTGACATTGGTCAAGGAAACTTTGATAAGGGGTCTTTTAGATCATATAGGGACAGGAGGATGAGTTCCGATCCTGATGATTATGTCATAAGTGAACTATCAGATACCCGCTTTAAGTTTACTCGCTTAACGTTAACTTTTTTCGATCGAATGTTAGATGTTTTCACATTCGGAACAAACAACAAGTCCACTCTTTCAGCAGTACGAGATAAAGACGGAGATCTTATTTACGAAGCTAATCAAAGTTTTGAAGGAGATTCCAGGAGCAATGGGTTTCAGATAGATTGGACAGATGACCGTACTGATCCGCAAAAAGGTTTGAAGCTTATCTATACAAATTCTGATTCACCCGCAAGCACTTCTGAATCCCCAGATTATTATGTCGAGAACTATAATATTACAGGTTATGTACCAGTTTTAAGTTATAGTACTATTGCTCTCAATTGGTACCGTTCTGGGGCAACTGTTCGCAGACAGGGAAACACTGACTTGGATTATCTGATTGCCAGAGAAACTGCAACCTGCTTTTCAAACTGTGATGCCGCAACTATAGAAGTACTGGCGAAGAACCGACAGGCAACAAATCAGTACGGTTCTGCAGGTAGTTTAGGTGGAACAGAGAGATTGAGATCTTATGTTGGAGGACGTTTTAGTGGTGCTCAGGTGGAGTCCCGAGGTATAGAATTCCGCTGGAATTTGTCTGATGAAAAAACTGCCTTCGACTGGTATTTCATCAAGGATATCAGAACAGGATTCCAGGTGGCATTTTTCTATGAAGAAGGAACTGTGGCTGATATCGAAAGTGACCTCTGGAATGAAAAAAGGACCTCTGCCGGTATAGGAACAAGACTGGTGACTGGCTCGGGGTTTGTATATCGTTTAGATTATGCAACTGGCAAAGAGGGTGGTTCAACCATTGTCATTTTCGATTATCCCTGGGGAACTTTTGGTCAATAGTTTTACTGTTATAAATCAAAACCATTAATTTAAAACAGAAAACCCTTCAACCCATAATTCAAGTAAAAGTGAAGTTTCTCCGATTCAGTTTTTTTGTAACGTACTTGATATTATGGTGGAGTTTTAATTAATTAGCTCTAAATCAAAAAAACACTCACGAGAATGTTATGAGAATATTCTGTATTTTCTTCCTATTACTTCTATCTTCATGCACTGATCATAGTATTAAATCTTATAGTGGTGAAGAACCAAAAATCAATTTAAGAGAGTTCTTCAATGGAGACATTTATGCTCTAGGAATTGTTCAAGATCGATCAGGCCAAGTTATCAAAAGGTTTAAAGTAGATATTAAAGCATCTTGGAAGGGGGATAAGGCTTTATTAGATGAAAAGTTTGTCTATTCTGATGGGACTGAGAGCTCAAGAATTTGGGAACTCAAGGAAGTTGGAAGGTCAAAGTACGAAGGTCGTGCTGATGACGTAATAGGAATAGCCAACGGTGAAACTGCAGGGAATGTATTTTACTTTGTATACGACTTAGATCTTCTTGTGGATGATACTACATATAAAGTCAATTTTGAAGATTGGATGTACCTCTTAGATAAGAATACTCTTCTGGCAAGATCTTATATGAATAAGTGGGGCTTTGATCTCGGAGAAGTAACCATCGTGATGAACAAGAAGGAGAGAATTTGAATAGCTTAAAAGATCTTACAAGAGGGTTTGAAAATCTAAAAAAAGAATCTTTAGATGAGATAGGCTTTTTTTATGATGAGAATGTGTTTTTTAAAGATCCATTTAATGAGATTGTGGGTAAAGATAAGCTAATTAAGATATTTGAACACATGTTTGAGAATTTGGAAAATCCACATTTTGTTATTCTTGATACCATTGAAAATAGTGATGGAGCCTTTTTGACATGGGATTTTTTTTTAAGTATCAAAGGGGCTGAGCATAAGATTCATGGAAGCTCTCATTTGAAGTATAGTGGAGAAAGAAAAATTGTATATCATAGAGACTACTGGGATGTTGGTGAAGAGATTCTTTTAAATGTTCCGTTTATAAAGTTATTGTACGGTTACTTTCGAAAAAAGATAGCCTTGCCAAAGGAGTATTTATGTTAATTCTAAAAGTATTTTTTTTGCAGTTATTATGGCTAGCTATTGTTTTTTTTGGAGCTTCATTAAATGTTATTCTTCTAATTGGAGCATCTATATGTTTGGTAGTTATCAACTACATAATATATAAACCTACAATCTCAATCGGTCGTTTTTTTTTGTTGTTTGTTTATTCACTGTATTCGGATACATACATGACTCATCATTAATTTGGTTAAAAATTATTTTGAGGGAATCTTATAGTTATGGATTCCTTTCATTATGGCTAGTTTTTATTTCTTATTATGGTGATGTATTTAATAAGCTCAAAGAATTACCCTATCTTCTTCTTGCTATTCTTGGTGGAATTGGAGGCTCCCTAGCCTACTGGAGTGCTTATAAGTTAGGAGCACTTAGTATTTCACAAGACAATCATACTTTTTATTTACTATTTGTTTTTGCTGCGTGGGCAATTTTCTTTCCATTTAGTATGTGGTTATTTTATGAGGATAAATATTGGAATTATATTTTGGATAAGAGCATTGTTTTTTCATTTGATAAAACGGGCTACCAACGGCATAAATTTAAGTTTAATGAAGACCTCTCTCAAAAGAATTTAACAGGTAAGGTTTCTTTGGTTACAGGCGGAACATCTGGAATAGGCGGAGAGGTATCAAAGGAACTCTCTCGTTTAGGTTCTAAGGTTTATGTGACAGGACGCAATAAACAAAAGGGCAATTATTTTGAAGAAAATAATTTGAATTTGAGTTTCCATGCATTAGATATGGCAAACTGGGATGGGCTAAATGATTTTTGCAAAAATAGTGATTGTTATGATTATATAGTCTTAAACGCTGGAGGCATGCCAGAAAATCTGGTATTAAATGATTATAATTTAGAGTATCAATGTGCGTCACAATTATTAGGTCATTACTACCTGATTTATTTGTTGAGTGAACACTGTAAAATAAACAAAAATGCCCGTATCATCTGGGTTAGTTCAGGAGGAATGTACTTAAAAAAACTTGATGTAGATTCTTTGTTACTCAATAAAGAATATGATAAAGTTACTACCTATGCCAATGTAAAGAGGGGGCAGATTACACTTGTCGAAGAAATTAGTAAGCAAGATAGATGGAAGAATTTCCAGATTATAAATATGCATCCAGGATGGGTTGCTACTAGCGGTCTAAAAGATTCACTACCAATGTTCTTTAGTATGATGAAAAATAGACTTCGTGACTTGGAAGAAGGTGCAGATACAATTCTTTGGCTTTTATTAACTGAAGAAAATCTTAAGTCAGGCGGTTTTTATTTTGATCGCAAAATAGCCTCTCCCTACCTATCAAGTAGTTTTAATCCATCAAAAGAGCAGAGGAGGAGACTGTTGGAAAAAATAGAAAACTACAGAGAAGAATACCTATTGTCTGAAGAAATCACTTAAGAAACAAAACCTCTAGGGGAATTCTTAATTTCGAACTCAACTTGAGAAGACGCTTCTTATAGGCATATTTATAGTGGCTACCTTTTTTGTAAGAACAGAGAATTATTGACAGTCTTGAAAAGTACATAGTGTCAATATTTTTCCTAAAAATGTAGACAAATAAGGGCTATTGCTCTACTCTTGCTGTTAAAATATTAGTTATTAATTGTTTGTAGAAACATATTAAGGTGAATTATTTAAATTACCAGTTAACACCTCCCAGTATAGGAAACATCTATTACTAATCATATCCAATGAAAACATTTGCAGAAAATCTTAAATCTATTCCAAGCACGAAAAAAACCGTGTTGCTGCGTCTCTACAATGAACGTAATGATCTCGTTTCCATCATTCCTAATATTCCCGGTCGGCAAGGCTCGATCCAGGTGTTCCAGCATATTGCTGATAAAAAAGGTGGAATTAACCAGGAAGCGGCCAAAGAAGGATTGAGGCTCTTTGGAGAACATGTAGAAGATGCGCAGAAAAATCCCGGAAAACACAAGAAACTCGAATTGCTGCTGGGCCTTAAAAAAAGGCAGTCGCTGCGGATTGAAATTGTGGAAAGTTCATTCAGTGATCTGTTGACAAATCTTGAGGGACAAAAAGCATCTGCCGCAGAATGTGAGGTTTTTATTGATTTGTTAAATCAGGGTAAGGTTCGGGCTGCAGAAAAAGTAAAAGGTGTCTGGGAACCTCAACCATATACGATTGACGGTGTTTTAAATTATTTTGGTACACACGGCAACGAACGAATGGAAGGAAAATACTGGGACAAGATTCCGCTGAAAACCGCAAACTTCACTGAAGCAGATTTTGAGCAGGGTGGTGTGCGTTATGCTCCGGGATGTATGGTACGGACAGGTGCCTACATTGGTCCAAAAACAGTTATTATGAATCTCGCATTTGTCAACATCGGAGCTTATATTGCAGGCGAGGGCTGTATGATAGACGGAGGTGCGCGGGTAGCGTCTTGTGCTCAAATTGGTAAAAATGTGAAGTTTGGCGCAGGTTCCGGAATTGAAGGAATTCTAGAACCGGCAGGCAGGTTGGCTTCCATCGTCGAAGATCATGTCAAGATCGGCGCGATGTGTGAAGTAACCGGAATTATAGGAGAAGGTTCGGTAATCGCTAGCGGTGTAATAATGGCATCCGGAAAGAAAATATATGATGAAGATACCGGTGATTTTGTGCCTCCTTTAGAATGTGTAGTCGGTGACACAAAGTTCCTGTTACCTGTTATTCCTCCATATCGGCTTGCGGTAGGAGGTTCTTTGCCAAGTAAAAAAGGAAAGCATAATACTGATGCTGTAATTCTCAAAGCGGGTGATTTAAGGGACTCTGCGACAATGAGGCATTTCACAAAACAGGGGATTTTATACGGATGACAAAAATGTCACCTTTGTTGGTGCGTGCGCGCGAAACGCTAAAAATTGAAATTGCAGGACTTGAGGGACTGATTGAGCGTCTGGGTCCTGAATTTGAGGAAGCAGTCAATCTACTTTATGCCTGTCAGGGAAAAATTATCCTGGCCGGAATGGGAAAAAGCGGTTTGATTGCCCAAAAAATAGCAGCCACTCTCAGCAGTACCGGAACGCCAGCACTTTTTTTACATGCAGGAGAAAGTACTCACGGTGATTTGGGAATAATTAGTAAACAGGATGTAGTAATTGCTTTCTCATACAGCGGTGAGACCAATGAAGTTCTGCAGATGATTGGTCATATTCAAGCAATTGGAGTCCCGCTGATTGCAATGACCGGAAAACGTGATTCAACCCTGGCACAGGCGGCTACAGTTCATTTGAGCATATTTGTTGAAAAGGAAGCTTGTCCGCTGGGACTGACTCCCACAGCTAGCAGTACGGCTACTCTGGCTTTGGGTGACGCACTTGCCATGTGTTTACTTGAGCAGCGTCAGTTTAGTGAAGATGATTTTGCCTTGTTTCATCCTGGTGGTAGTCTCGGTCGTAAATTGACCATCAAGATTGAGGATGTGATGGTGTCAGGGGAACCATTGCCTGTAGTCCCTGAAAATATGCCAATGCGTGACGCACTGAATGTTCTCTCCAGGAAAAACCTTGGGATAGTTGTTGCTGTAAATCGGGATGAAAAAATAAGTGGTGTTTTTACTACAGGAGATTTAATGCGGCTTCTTGATGATGAGCAGTCTTTTCTTGACAAACCCCTGCTTGAATTT
>Ga0208766_1000062_pt1 | contig 56348 bp, 48 predicted proteins | sample ETN01SmetaG_3_FD_185792 | JGI IMG/M metagenome (GOLD analysis project Ga0208766, IMG submission 185792) | Marine microbial and viral communities from oxygen minimum zone, Eastern Pacific Ocean - ETNP2014F12-01SV263 (SPAdes) (version 2) | ecosystem: Environmental > Aquatic > Marine > Oceanic ... | reverse complement strand
GACATGATGGGAAGAAGGGTCATAACACTTGTAGATGGCCCACAGACCGCAGGAAACAGATTCACCCAATGGAATGGCACCGATGAGCAGGGAAGACCGGTTACATCTGGTGTTTACCTTGCTGTATTGAGAGATGGGACCAGTATTGATATTCAAAAAATGATCTTATTGAAATAATTCCTATATCATATAACAAAAAACCCACTAATCTTAGTGGGTTTTTTGTCAGTGAATTACCAGTAGCGGAGGAGGGACTCGAACCCCCGACACCCGGATTATGATTCCGGTGCTCTAACCAGCTGAGCTACTCCGCCATTAATTTGTTTTTTAAAGCCCGGAAAATTATATGATGCTTCCCCCTAAAACCAATGAGAAATAAGAAAGTAATTTCCCCTTTATATCATGATTGTTTCCCTTAATTTTCAGGATTAAAATTTAAAAACAGAGGACTAATATGTATTCAACGATCGATCAATTTATGGATGCTGTAAAAGTTAGAAACTCCGGTGAAACTGAATTTCATCAGGCCGTTCACGAAGTTGTAGAGTCTTTATGGGACTTTTTAAAAGATAACCAACACTATCTTCATGCAAGGATCCTTGACAGGGTAGTAGAACCTGAGAGAGTTTTACAGTTCAGGGTGCCTTGGAGAAATGATAGAGGTGATGTCGAGGTAAATCGTGGTTTCCGTGTAGAGTTCAATTCTGCAATTGGTCCTTATAAGGGAGGCCTACGTTTTCACCCATCGGTGAATCTATCAATTCTAAAATTTCTAGGTTTTGAGCAAGTATTCAAGAATAGTCTCACGACCCTGCCAATGGGAGGAGGTAAAGGCGGATCTGACTTTGACCCTAAGGGCAAGTCAGATAATGAGGTTATGAGTTTTTGCCAGAGCTTCATGACCGAACTGTGTAGACATATTGGTCCAGATACTGATGTGCCAGCTGGTGATATTGGCGTAGGAGGAAGAGAGATTGGTTTCCTTTTTGGCCAATATAAGAGGATCAGAAATGAATTTACCGGGGTCCTGACTGGTAAAGGACTTAATTGGGGCGGTTCATTGATTCGTCCAGAGGCAACAGGATATGGGTGTGTCTATTTTGCTGAAGAGATGCTCAAAAAGGTCGGCGATGGTTTTGACGGTAAGAGAGTGGCAGTATCAGGCTCAGGAAATGTTGCACAATATGCAACTGAGAAAGCAACTCAACTAGGGGCAAAGATTGTTACCCTTTCTGATTCATCAGGGTCAATATATGATGAGGATGGGATAGATCCTGAAAAACTTGATTGGGTAATGGATCTGAAAAATAATAGACGTGGTAGGATCAAGGATTATGCAGATGAGTTCAAGGTTGACTATCTAGAAGGTCAAAGACCGTGGAGTGTACCTTGTGATATCGCATTGCCCTGTGCAACACAAAACGAGATAAATGGAGAGGATGCTAATACTCTTATTTCCAATGGATGCAAGGTAGTTTCAGAAGGTGCCAACATGCCCTCTGATCCAGATGCTGTGAATTCATTCCAAGATAGTGATATTCTATTTGGTCCAGGAAAGGCGGCAAATGCAGGTGGAGTTGCTACCAGTGGTCTCGAAATGAGTCAAAATAGTATGCGCCTCAATTGGACAAGAGAGGAAGTGGACGGTAAGCTGCATCATATTATGAAGGACATACATGAGGCATGTGTTGAGCATGGACAAGAGAATGAATCTGTGAATTATGTGAAAGGTGCAAATATCGCAGGATTTATTAAGGTAGCTGATGCGATGTTAGATCAAGGGGTAGTATAGATCTAACTATATTCCACTGGATTCCTCCTCGTCCATATTTAGAGGTTCATTATTGGCATTAGGTTGATAGATCTCTCCATTTCCTGTGGTCCCATCCAAAGTAATGGTTATTGGGTCGTTGAAATGATACCATTCAGTATATTTATTTGATTCCAACAAATGGTCATCATTGAGCCACTCGAGGTTTAGCTGATCATTCTTATTTTTTGGATTTACAGTAAAGTATGCCACATGCAAACTTGTTATATTTTGAAAGAAATGGCTACCGAATGATGGGTCAATGGGAAGGTCTTCCAATCCAACTTCAATAATTGCCTTTGCCTGCGATATCTGACGCCATTGGACTGGTATTCCCAGCCAAGGATCTGCAGAGCCCCATCTTCCAGGACCAGCTATGATATATTTGTGTTTATTTTTGAATTTTTTGTTCAGTCTTGAGACCTCTATAGCTATATCCTCGGTCTTACTGGGGTCAAAGGATTCTTCCCGGATAATGATCAGATCCTTTATGCTATCGATTCTTCCATCACCTAATGTGACACTACTTTTGCAAAATATTTTCTTCGATTCAATTTCTGTCTCATTATTGGAACGACGAAGCCCTGTCAGTACCATGGGCTTGATCTGTAATAAACAGAATTCAGGCTTCAATTCTTTGTGCATGTTAACTGCAAACTCTATCTCCACTGGACAGCCTAATGCTTTTTTTCCTAGGGATAACATTTCTTTGGCCAGTCTAGAAAATGGAATCGTATCCCACTTCAAGATTGGAGCAAAAGAGACAATGCGAGATCCTTTGGTAGATAAAGTATCTCTTATGGTACCATCTTCATGAGAAATGACACTGCCTGACCATTTAAGTGAGTCGTCTTCCTCTGCTTGCTTTAGATCATAGGACATTAGATCATCTTCGCCTTGGTCCTTGGCTCTCAATGGTAGACCATAGAATTCATTCTGGGAACTCTGTTTGGTAGATTTTATTGAATAGAATTGCGGAAGTATGGTAGGATATTCAGGCGATATTCGGAGGCATTTTTCACCATCTACGATCGTTCTTCCAAATCCCAAAGCCAGATATACCACACCTTCTTCACGTTTCATATACGAGACAGGGTAGTAGTTAATACTTTGCATTACACCACTAAATGATGGATAGAAGCGTTGTCCATTATATGATTTTCCAACGATCTCTTGTATTAAGATCGCCATCTTTTCCTCTTGGATTCTATGAGCAGTATTGTCCAATAAAGATCGGGCCTCGCCTTTGAATGTCGACGCAAAAACTTTTTTTATGGCTTTTGTCAGTTGCCCTAGTCTCTTTTTATCAGATCTTGAGTTATTTGAAAGCATATACGTCTCATATGTTCCTGAGAGTGGTTGGTATTGCGAATCTTCCAATAAGCTAGATGAGCGTACTGCCAAAGGATATTTATTCTCTTTTATGAATACTTCAAGTTTCAGTGTCAGGTCTATTGAGAGTCTGGCATTTAAGAAGGTCTTTTCTAATTGTTTATCATCAGTGCCTAGTAACGCAATTTCCCATAGCTTATTATCTTTCATGAATTGATCGAACTCATTGGTGCCTATAACAGCACATTTTGGAACGCTAATTTTGATATCCCTGAATTTTGTCTTTATTCCGGAATTATTTATCATTGACCTTGCAAACCCAAGGCCCCGAGCTTTGCCGCCCAGTGATCCACCGCATAATCTGAAAAATTCTGACCTGTCACTGCTCAACCTTGCGGATGTATAGTTAGAAATACCCTCTTTTGAATCTCGTTTTTTAGTATGTAGTTGTTTGAGTAAAAAAGTTCTGAGTGATTCTCCATTGCTAAAATCATGCGCGAATATTTGTCGTAATTTGGTTGCAAGTTCAAATTCTGTCCTCGCTGCAAGCCAATTAGAAAAATGATGACTGTTGGCATGGTACAATAATGATTCCACAGGTATGCTATCTATCCCTTTGACAAATTGTTCTATAGTGGTCGCTCTTTCAACTTCCTCATCATTAGGAAGTCTGAAGATAAAATCTCCAAAACCAAAATTAGTCATCATGAATTCTCTCAGATCATTGAGAAGCGTTGGTGATTCCTTATGGAGAAAGTTTGCGCTGATTTCGTCAGCCATTTTCTCATTTTCACTTTGGGTAGATTGAAGTAGGATAGGTATGGATGGATCTAGCTCTCTAGCCCATGTTGCAAAATCAAGTCCAGCCTCTGAATATTTTACCCCTTTCCTGGGAAATCTTACATCTGAGATGATGCCTATCATATTATCCTTATATTTCTTGAAGAAATTTTGAGCTGTCTCATAATTAGGAGTCAACAATATTTTCGGTCGTCCTCTCAAATGCAGTAGCCTTTGTGATTGACTTAGGCTACGATTCACCAGATTCTTTGTTTGATACATGATCTCCTTATAGATAAGCGGCAATAAGACAGAATACATTCTTGGTGAATCCTCGATCAATAGAATGGAGCGAACATCTCCATTGGCTATATCTTGCTTAGCATTTTTTCTATCTTCTATGTATTTGATAATAGCAGGGAAAACGATTGCATCACCTGACCATATAAATACTCTATTAATTGACCTTGGGGAAATCTCATTAGGTAATTGTTTAAGTTCAGTTTCGTCAAATGACAATAAAATGACCGGCTTTTTGGGATAGGAATCTTTTATTTTTTTTCCTAATGAGATTGGGTCTTGGTCTTCAATGCGTAACATCAGAATGATAAGATCAAATTTTTTCTTTTTTATGATTCGCATTGCCTGGTACCCAGTTGAGACCCTTGTTACTCTTGGAGCGTAATTAAAATTCATTCCTATATATTCGGTAAGAATCTGTTCCGTCAGATGCCCATCTTCCTCTAGAATGAATGCATCATAGGGGCTAGCAACGAGTAAAATCTCATGAACTCTGTGACCCATGAGATCCTGAAAATCTATTTTGCTATTATGTCCAACAAAAAAATCAGCCATATGTGAAATTAAACAAGCTTAAAAGAAAAATGAATTTTCTTCCAAACGACTTTGGGATGTAAAAGTAAATAATCATAATTTACCGCTTATCTGATGGCTTTTTTGACAAAAGATCTTTTCACTAATCTATTTGTGGCTGTGCCACTCTTGAACACTATACTTTAATTTTTAATGATTAAGACACTCAACGCATTTGATCTTCGAGGGAAGAACATATTAATTCGTACTGATTTCAATGTCCCGATGGATGGAGAGACAGTATCAAATAATTTTAGAATAAAGGCAGTATTGCCCACCATAATGACGTGCCTTGATGCAGGTGCAGCTGTAGTGATCATGTCACACATGGGCAGGCCAAAGGGAACTATTGACAATGATCTTAGTCTTATTCCTGTAGGTGAGGAATTGGCTGGACTTTTGGAAATGCCGATCAAATTCTCAGATAATTGCATATCTACTGATTCAATCGATACATCCATCAGTTTGAAGCCAGGTGAAATTCATTTATTGGAAAATCTACGATTCCATGCTGGTGAAGAAGCAAATGATATGGAATTCTCATCTCAACTTGCACGACATGGCCAATTATTCATAAATGATGCTTTTGGAACTGCTCATAGGTCGCATGCATCCAATGTAGGTGTTTTACCATATTTCAAAAATGCCGGCATAGGTTGGTTGATGGACAAGGAATTGAATTATTTAGACAGATTCATGTCTAGACCAAAGACTCCATTGACACTGATTCTTGGAGGAGCAAAAATTGATACTAAATTAAAATTGATCGATCAATTTCTGGATAAAGCGGATAATATTATAATCGGTGGTGGAATGGCCTTTACCTTTTTGAAGGCAAAAGGTAAAAAGGTGGGAGGTTCACTAGTTGATGGCTCGATGATATCTATTGCAAAGGACATTATGAACAAGGCAAGGGTCAAGGGTGCAAAAATTATATTGCCATCTGATGCCTTATGTGCTTTGTCATTGAAGGATAATATTCAGGAAGGGCCTTGTTCTATTGACGATATTCCTGATAATATGATGGGCTTGGATATTGGTCCTGATTCAATGCGTAGGTTTAATACTATTCTAGGCAATTCAAAAACCATTTTATGGAATGGACCAATGGGAGTATTTGAATCTAAGGGATTTGAGTCAGGTACTAGAGAAATGGCCATTCACCTTGTAAGTTGTGTAACATCTGGTTCAAAGGTCATTGTTGGAGGAGGAGATACTGCGGCTGCATTGGAACAATTTGGATTAATGAATGAGATGACCCATGTTTCGACAGGTGGAGGTGCGTCATTGGAATTATTAAGTGGGAACTCTCTTCCTGCGATAACCGCATTGAGGAAATAAAATGAAAAAAATGCCCATAGTAGCCGGAAACTGGAAGATGAACAAACTTCCATCAGAAGTGATATCCTTTGTTGATGAGGTGACCAAGTTGGTTTTGGATATCAGATCTGTATCAGTTATCTTCGCGCCGCCATTTACAGGGCTCTTTGAAATGAATGTTAAACCACCCTTCTATGCCGCTGCACAGAATTGTCATTGGGAGGAGTCAGGTGCATTTACTGGAGAGATATCAATTCCCATGATCAAGGATTGTGGAGTTGACTATGTGATTGTAGGGCATTCTGAGAGGCGACATGTCTTTGGTGAGACCGATGAGTGGATTAATAATAAGGTGAGAGGTTTACTCTCATATGGATTAAATCCCATCCTATGCATTGGTGAAACGATTGACGAGAGGAAGTCTGGTGAAACTGCGCTTGTTCTGAAAGACCAACTGGAAAAAGGATTTGATTCTATTGATAACATCAGAGATTGCATTATTGCCTATGAACCAGTGTGGGCAATAGGTACTGGTGTTACCGCAACTATTGAGCAGGTGCAAATCGCTCATACAGTAATTCGTGAGATCATTGGTAAGAATTATGGTATTGGCAATGATGTTCACATTTTATATGGTGGCTCTGTAAATTCAGATAATGCAAAGGATCTCATTCAAACAAAAGGAGTTGATGGATTTTTAATTGGAGGTGCAAGTTTGGATGCTAATTCATTTGCATCAGTGATACGAACTGTTGAAGAAGTTCAGGAGAATAGAAAATGACAGGATTTTTAATAATTATACATACCATCGTCAGTCTGCTACTGATAGCAGTTGTCTTAATGCAGGCCAGTCAAGGTGGTGGACTTTCAGGTACATTTGGTGGTAATGCCGCCAGCTCTGTACTTGGTGGCCAAAATGCAGGAAATGTTCTCAGTAGAGTAACTACTTGGCTTGCAACCTTATTCCTTGTTTTAGCCGTCGTAATTAGTGTACTTAGTGGACCTAGCGATGAAAGCACAACCTCTCTGGTCAAGAGAGCTGCTGAGAACAGACCAGAGGTACCTGCCTTGGATGTCCCTCCTTCTGGTGGAGAGACCACACTTGACCTTGATGGTGGAGAATAGCAAGATATTCTTATCAAAAAGAAACTACGCTAGAATACAGTATTATTTTATTTTGCCGAAGTGGTGGAACTGGTAGACACGCTGTCTTGAGGGGGCAGTGGGGGAAACCCTGTGCCGGTTCGAGTCCGGCCTTCGGCACAGATAGAAAAGCCCTGTACAATAGAGGGCTTTTTTTATTTTTCAATGAGTTGCCCAAGACCTTGCAATAATTTAGATTCTCCCGCTAAACAAGTAACATCATATGTTAAAAAAACTTATAGTTATTCTTCTTCTTACCATAGTTAGACTATCTGCACAAGATGTATCCATATTCTTTCTTAAAGATGGGTCCATTGTGCAGGGGCAGGTGGTCAATGAGAATCAACATCGAATATTTTTAAAGACCGAACAAGGTACTATAAAATTACAACCCTCTGATATACTAGGCAGAGAGGATGCTGCAAAGAAAGGAGATTTGACCTTTGTTTCCGAAAGACTTGAATATTTACAAGGGAATGTCAATCATCTTTCAGGGCAGGTCAATCACTGGAATGACTCACTGAGGACGGCACTCAATGATCTTTACGAATTATTTAAGGACCTAGAGGTATTGCAAAATGAATTCGAGATCGATCTTCTTAGATTGCATTCGCAAGGACGTGAACAGAAAAAGAAGATAGAATATGTCCAAGATGATCTGGTCACTCAGAGAGTAGACATTGCTTCGAATAGGCAAGATATGGGTGGGCTTGATGATACTGTGTCCACGATGAATAAACAATTTTCTCAAGCTAGACAAAAGCTTGATATCACAGCAAATCAATCCTATCTGTTATCAGGAAATTTGTCATCAATAAAACAAGACATACAATCCATTCGCAGTATCCAAGAGAATCAGCAAAATCAAATAGATATGATGGCCGGTGCACTGGCAAATAATATTCAAGAAGTGATCAGAGTACAGGGAAAATTTGGTGATGTTGAGGATGGTGTTGATAATAATCAAAAGGGAATAAAAAAATTAAATCATAGTTTAGAGGAGAAGACAGATGAACTTTCACAAACTATGAGATCGATGTTAAAGGATCTAACAAATCGTTTGGATGTGATATCATCAAAAATAGACGATATGGACAACAATGCCTTAAAGGCACGTAAGAAATTGGCAACAGACACAGGTGACCTGAAAAATGAATTGGACATTATTAGTGAAAAGGTGATTACCTCGTCTAGGGATATTCGTTCTAATGAAGAAAAGTTGAATTCAATAGGTGATAAGATTGATAAGGTGGAAGGTTCTGTTAAAAAGGCGGATGCTCGGTTATCAAAACTTAAATCTCAAGTTGATGAGATTCCACTTCCTGCAGACACAGAAAATTGATTCAAATCTGCTAATCTTCATTATTTAGTATTAAAATCTGCCGTTAATATTTTGGTTATTTTCAATAAAATTTTATAGAGTTGAGGTAATATGTTTTTTTCAAGGTTCTTTACATTATTATTTATAACAACAATTGTCTTCTCGCAAGACCCGGAACTCTTATTAGATCAAGGTGAATCAATGCTCTCATCAGGAGATGTGAATGGTGCAGAATCCTCATTTAATAATGCTCTAAAAGTAGATCCTTCTTTTGCACCTGCGCTCCAAGCCTTATCAAAGTTATATCTTCATAAAGGTGACTTGAAAAAAGCCAATGAATATTCTATCCAGGCAGTTCAGGCTGATGAGGATTTTCGTGATTGGTCAGAGAAAATCGGAATGATCACAGAATACATTCAAAATGGAAATCGTAATGTACAACAGAGCCTATTTGAAGAAGCTATCAATGAATATGACAAGATCTCTAAAGCACATCCATATTTTCCTGATGCAGAATTTTATAAAGGCTTGACTAGATTCAGACAAAAGGACATTGAGAGTGCTGCTAGACACTTTAGTAATGCTTTGAAAATATATTCAGAGCATAAAAAAGCACGTAAGGGCCTTGATAATGTGACAAAGCAATTTCTTAATGCTGGTAACAAAGCCTACAAACGTGGTGACCTAAACAAAGCAACTTCATACTATGAAAAGGCATTGGAATTCGATCCAGAATTCTATCTTGCTTATTTTCAATTGGGCGTATTGCAAAAGAAACAAGGTAAGTCAAAGTCAGCCATAGAATCCCTTAATAAGGTATTGGAAATCAAGCCTGACCATGATAAAACTTGGTTTACCCTTGGTACGGCTTATGAGACAGATGGCAATACAGAAATGGCCATGGAACATTATAGAAAGGCAATTAGCATCAATCCAGGATATTCAAAGGCATATGGTAACTTGGGGAAATTATACACTGACAAGCAGCAATTCAAAGATGCAGAAGATATATTAAAGACGATTATTCAAATTGACACTGATTATTCTGATGGTTTCATGCGATTAGGATTGTTATATATTGAACTAGAAAATTATAATGATGCTGCAAGTAATTTGAAAAGATCAATTGAACTAGATGATAAAGACTACAATAAATATTTTAATCTTGCTTCTGCATACAACCATCTTGGACAATGGAATGATGCTGCGTCATCGGCGCAATCATGTATTGATTTGAAAAAGAAATTTGGTGGTGGTTGGTTAGAACTTGGGTTGGCTGAGATGGGTCGGAAGAATAGGACCAGAGCAAAAAGGCATTTTGAGGAAGCACGGAAAGATAGAGATTGGCGAAAGATGGCTGAAAGAAAGATAGATGAAATCAATAACCCTTCCAAATACGAAAAATAATATCTATCTATGAGAAAGATCAGAGGCGTCATTTTTGATTTAGATAATACCCTACTAGACTTTATGAAAATGAAGGAGTTTGCTGTTAAATCTGCAATAAAAGGCATGATAGAGGCTGGTTTATTGGTAGATGAAGATTCCTCTTATAATGAGATCGTATCTATATATGAACAATATGGTTGGGAAAATCAGAAAGTATTTGATGTGTTCATTGAAAAACAGATCGGTCATGTGGAACATAAATTTCTTGCAGCAGGGATAGTTGCTTACAGAAGAGCAAGAGAAGCAAATCTCATGGCATACCCTAATGTCAATAAAACCTTGATGGCACTGGCCAAGTCAGGTATAAAACTTGGTGTGGTCTCTGATGCTCCTAGTAGAGAGGCATGGATGCGCATTTATTATCTTAATCTATATCATTACTTTGATGTGGTTATAACATTTGATGATACAGGGGAAAGAAAACCATCTGAGAAACCTTTTAAAATGTCATTGGATTCTTTAGGCTTGGAACCAGAAGAAACAATAATGGTAGGGGATTGGCCTGAAAGAGATGTTGTTGGTGCAAAACAAATTGGAATGAGAACTGCCTTTGCACGCTATGGAGACACCTTTGGAACTGTCAATTCAGGTGCGGACTGGGATTTAAATGACATATATCAATTGGTTATGATCATTAACGAAGTTAATGGAAGCGTCTGATATATTCTTAGGCAATGATCTGGTAGAAGTCTCTAGAATTCTATCTTCAATCAATAAAATAGGACAAAGGTTCCTAGACCGTATTTATACCGAATCAGAACAAGATTATTGTCAATCCAAAGCAATACCTCAAATACATTACGCAGGACGGTTTGCAGCCAAGGAGGCTGTGATGAAGGCATTGAAATCATCTGGTTTTCAGAAAGCCATCTCATTTAAGTCTATAGAGATAAGATCAGGAAACAATGGGGAGCCAATTGTTGATCTTCATTTTCCATGTAATGGTCAATGTAGAGTATCCATATCTCATACCAGTGACCATGCCATCGCATCTGCAATTTTTATTTCTGAATGAGATTATTAACATCAGATCAGGCACGTTTTCTTGATCAGGTCTCAATGGATGATCTTGGAATCTCTAGCATTGATCTCATGAGGAATGCAGGAAAAAGAATCGCTTCCAAGGCCAAAGACATGGTAAATGAATATATCAATCCTACAATATTGATCATTTGTGGAAAGGGAAACAATGGCGGAGATGGTTATGCAGCAGCATTAGTGTTACATCATGAGGGGCTTTTGGTCAAGATTCACTCAATTGTACTAAAGCAAGATATCATCAATGGATCATTGCCATTCTATGGCGAGTGTGTTTCTCTTGGCATTCCAATCTCATTTGGAACAGATATGAATGACTTAGCAAAGTCTGATCTGATCATTGATGGAATATTGGGCATTGGTCTAAGAGGTGCTATTAGAGATGATATTTTACCACTATTGAACTGGATAAATGAATCGGATAGCAGAGTATTGTCCATTGATGTTCCATCAGGTTTAAACTCTGATACAGGTACCGTTGAACCTACTTCAGTTAAGGCTGATGCCACATTGACCTTTGGAGCACCTAAGGTTGGCATGTCCTTAAGACTAGGTCCTGAATATTGTGGAGAAACCATTGTGGAGGATATTGGTTTTTCATCGTTGGATATGGTAGAGTTCCCAGGATCAGAATGGAGATTTATTGATCAAAAAATTGTACAAGATCATTTTCATAAACCAACAAATGACCTCAATAAGTATTCTGCAGGTAAGGTGCTTATTATTGCAGGTTCTAGAGGGATGACTGGGGCAGCAATTTTATCGACTTATGGCGCATTGAGATCTGGTGCAGGATTAACGATCACAACTAGTCCAAGTTCTCTAAATGAGATTTATGAGCGATCGATCATTGAGGGAATGACCTTGCCATTAGATGATGACGGTACTGGTATTGTAGGGTATGACCATTATGATCTAATCATGGAAAAGGTTGAATGGGCAGATTCTGTATTATTAGGACCAGGGCTGGGTCGCAATATTTCTACCCAGCGTCTAATTAAGAAATTATTAAAAGCAATAGAAAAGCCACTTGTACTTGATGCTGATGGCCTATTTCCATTCTCAAATGATATAGTATCTTTATCTCAAAGAGAGTATCCATTGATAATCACTCCTCATTTTGGAGAACTTGCTAGATTGATGGGGAAACAAAAAGAATATATCATTTCTGAATTTCCAACATCTATGAATATGGTAAAGGAAAAATTTGATCAAGTATGTCTTGTGAAACAAGTACCAGCATGTATTGTTGAAGGAAAGCATATCAGAATTAATACCACAGGTAATCCTGGACTTGCAACTGCTGGGACTGGTGACGTACTTGCAGGGTTGATAACAAGTCTGGTTTCTCAAGGAGTTAATTGCTATGACTCAGCATCAATAGGTGCTTATATCCATGGCGAAGTGTCAGATCATTTGATATCTGATAAGGGGTATAGAGGGCAACTTGCTTCAGACCTTCTTGAATATATCCCAGTTGTAATAAAATCTTATGAAAAATCCTAAGATACATTTCTATTTATTTTTATTGTTAATTATATCAGTATCTAGCATACCGGGGAAAGCTGTTCCTAGTATCATTGGTCTAACTTGGGATAAGTTGCTTCATTGTATAGAGTATTCGATCTTGGGTTTACTAGGTCATAGAGCATATTATAAACAAAATAATTTTAATATTTACATATTATGCATAGCAGGTGTTCTATTTGGATGCTTTGATGAATTATGGCAGAGAATGATACCAGGACGATTCTCAAGCCATTATGATATTATTGCAGATGGGATTGGTGTAATTTCTGGTGTGTCGATTAGCCATTTTATTTATAAAAAGCGACCGTGATACAAAGGTTATACATAAAAAATTTCGCGATCATTGATGAAATTGATATCAATTTTGAGCCAGGTCTGACGGTTGTGACAGGTGAGACAGGGTCAGGTAAATCGATCTTGCTGGAGGCTTTAGGAGTCGCACTTGGAGCAAAGGCTGATAAGATAATGGTTCGAAATGGTGCCGATAGGGCTGTTGTTGAAGCAAAATTCAATGATGTGGAGATTCGAAGAATAGTTTCTGAAACAGGACGTACAAAATCATATAAAGATGATGAATTTGTCACTTTGATCGATTTGAAAAAGGAAAATATTACTAGAGTGGATTTCCATGGCCAACATGATCAACAATTGATCTTAGATAAAACTAGTCACATTGATTACCTAGATAGGTATTGCGGACATCAAAGTGAAGTGGTGGAACTAGAAAAGATCTTCTCTGATTTAATAGATATGAGATCAGAGCTTGATGATCTAAATAAGAATGAGCAACAGAAAAAGGAACGCTTGGATCTCTTGAGATTCCAAGCGAGTGAGATCGATATGGTAAAGCCCGTGGAAGGTGAAGACCAGGAGGTCAAGGAAGCCTATAAAAGGCTCAGTAATATTGAAGAAATAATCAGATCTCTGAGAAATATAAAAGGTAAGATCCTAAACTCCGATCATAGTATAACCGATCAACTAAGTTTAACATATCAGGAACTGACAAAAATTGAGAAATATGATTCCAATATTTCTAATATCAGTAGTTTAATATCAGATTCAATTTTGCAATTAGAAGAAACAGGCTCTGAGATCAATTCTCAATTAATGGAAAATGAATTTAGTGAGGAAGAATTTAGTATTTTGGAAGATCGATTGAACGCTTTAGAATCCATAAAGAGAAAGTATGGAGGGTCAATAGAAGCTGTAATTACTGAGAGAGAAAGAATAGATAAAGAAATTAATTCTCTTAATGATATTGGTATCTCTAAAGATGGACTGACCAATGCAATAAAACAAAAAGAAATAGATTTTTCTCAAAAAGCAATTTCCGTACACAACAAGCGTATGATAAAATCAAAGGAATTGTCTAACAAAATAGTTTTAGCAATGTCTGATTTGAATATGGATGGTTCACATTTTGATATTATTATAGATCAAGATGAGGGCGACGAGAGTTTTATTGAATTAGATAGAAAATTAGTTATTGGAAATGCTAAAGGTATAGATAGAGTAGAATTTTATCTTTCGGCTAATCCAGGTGAACCTACCAAGCCATTGTCTTCAGTTGCCTCTGGAGGAGAAATATCAAGGATAATGCTTGCAATCAAGACCGTATTCCAAGATATCGACCCAGTGCAAACTCTTGTCTTTGATGAGATCGATTCAGGAATATCTGGTAAAGCAGCGGAAAAGGTCTCGATGCATCTATTACATTTGGCACAAAAAAAACAGATCATATGTATTACACATCTATCCCAAATTGCAAATCAAGCAGATCATCATTTACATATAAAAAAATATGTGGACGGGAAAAAGACATTTGTGGATATGGAATATTTAAAAGGCATAGAAAGCTCAAAGATCATCCGAGAACTATTCATTGGAACGGAAAGAATTAAGGCATAATGGATCAATTAATCATACAAGGCCAACATTCACTCTCTGGTTCAGTGAAGATCAGTGGTGCTAAGAATGCTGTTTTGCCGATCATGACAGCTGCTTTGATGGCTGAAGGTGAAAGTATCATAACAAGAGTACCTGATCTACGTGATACACGTACTATGATCAAATTAATGGAGATTGTGGGCGCTAGGTGTTCATTTAAAGACAATCATCTAAAAATAGATGCTTCAACCGTAAATAATCCTGAAGCGCCTTACGACCTAGTTAAGACCATGAGGGCATCATTCTATGTCCTTGGTCCATTATTAGCAAGGTTTGGAACGGTGAAGGTATCTCTTCCGGGTGGTTGTGCATGGGGACCACGTCCAGTTGACTTCCATTTGAAGGGGCTAGAGAAATTAGGTGCAAAAATAACTTTGAATAGCGGTTATATCTTGGCTGAGGCAAAGAGATTAAAGGGTGCAAAGATCAATTTTGAATTCCCATCTGTTGGTGCAACTGGAAATATTGCCATGGCGGCAGTTACTGCTGAAGGTACAACAGTTATAGAAAATGCAGCAAGAGAGCCTGAAATAGTTCAATTATGTAAATATCTCAATCAAATGGGTGCCTTGATCAGTGGGATAGGTACATCTAGAATTATCATAGATGGTGTCGAGTCACTTCATTCTGCAAATATTGATGTCATACCTGACAGAATTGAGGCGGGTACATTTTTGATGGCAGGAGCTTTACTGGGAAAAATCACACTTACAGATGTAAACCCAGACCATTTAGATTCAGTATTGTTAAAATTGAAAGAAGCAGGCTCATCAATAGAAACTACTTCTAATTCTATTACCATTGAACCAGGGCATTTAAAAGCAGTTGATATGTCAACTGCGGTTTACCCAGGATTTGCTACTGATCTACAGGCCCAATGGATTGCTCTGATGTCCTTGGCCAAAGGTTCATCAATGGCAACAGATACAGTATATCATGATCGTTTTAGTCATACACCAGAATTGAATCGTCTTGGAGCCAATATAAAAGTTGAGAATAATACTGCTTTTATAAGAGGGGTAAAGGAACTTGTTGGTGCACCCGTTATGTCGACGGACATAAGAGCCAGCGCCTCTTTGATCATTGCGGGATTAGTAGCGCGAGGAACAACAATTGTCAGTCGCATTTATCATATTGATCGGGGCTATGAGAGAATAGAAGAGAAATTTGAGGCATTGGGTGCTAAAATATTTCGAGATAAGACATCTGGATAAATTGTTTACTTTACTTGAAAAATAAGTAATTTTGTCAAGTATCTTATGAGTCCAGACAGATGAAAGTTGTTATTATTGGCGGTGGAGAAGTTGGTTTTCATGTCGCTAAAGCGTTAAGTGAGGAAGATTACGATATCACGGTCGTTGATATCGACCCCATCAAGTGTAGAAGAGCATCAGAGAATCTTGATGTTATTGTTGTAGAGGGTAATGGTGCGAGCCCTAATACGCTTAATGAAGCCAAGGTTGGTGATGCTGATTATGTATTGTGCCTCACAAGAGTTGATGAGGTTAATTTAATTGCATCCCAGCAAGCGCATAAACTTGGTGCTAATAGGATAATTGCCCGCTTACGTAATCAACAATATACCACGCAAGATTCAATCATACGTCCGGAAAAATTTGGAGTGGATATTGTCATCCACCCTGAAAGGGCTGCTTGTGAAGAAATTACAAGATTGGTGAAACATCCATACGCTGTACAGGTTATGGACTTTGAAGCTGGACGCTTGACAATGCTAGGCCTTACCATCGACAATGACTGTGAAATTATAAATGGCATTCCACTAGGAAAGATAGCAAAGAATAATAGTCATTTTAGATTTGGTGTCATAGCTGTCCTAAGGGGTCAAGAAACGATAGTCCCATGGGCGGAATTCACATTCGAAGAAGGTGACATTGGATATTTCATTATTAAAACCGAAGATATTCAAAACCTAATGACATTGTTATGTAAAGAAGTAACAACAACTAAACGGGTAATGATTATAGGAGGTAGTAAAATTGGACGCTCCCTTGCGAAAGAATTACCCAAGGAATCTTTCAATACTAGGCTGGTTGATTATGATCGTCCAAAGGCAGGACTTATATCACATGCAATTGATGAGTCTATGATCATATATGGTGATGGTACTGACATAGAATTTTTGAGGTCAGAGAATATTCAAGACGTTGATAGTTTTATCTGTGTCACAGAGAATGAAAAGACCAACCTTATTGCGGGGCTCTTGGCCAAACATCTTGGAGCAAAACAAAGTATTATACATGTTTCTACAACAGAATATATTCCAACGATTCAAGAAATTGGTGCAGGAGCAGTTATTAGTAAAAATCTATCAACTGTTAATGCAATCCTCAGAGAATTACATACTGACATAACAGAAATTCCAGTGGTTACCTTTGATGAGATCGAGGTTGATGTAATAGAATTCCAACCTGAACCAAATAGCCCTGTAACTCAACGACCTTTAAAAGAATTGAATTTTCCTAAAGATTGCATTGTTGGTATGATCAATCATCACGGAAAGATAAGAATTGCACATGGGACCTCTCTCTTGACCGAAGATGATACTGCATTGGTTTTTGCTAAACCTAAAGCCATAAGTAAATTGAAAAAATTGTTTTCATCATGAGCTTCAGACCTCTCCTGAATATAATAGGTGCACTCCTTTCAATATTAGGCACTACTATGGTAGTGCCTATTTTTATTTCAATCGGATATGGTGAATCTGATATTGATGGATTTATCATATCCTCGCTCTTATGTATTGGATTTGGTCTGCCCTTATGGTTGGCAACGAGATATTCTCGAACTCTTACAAATCGTGATGGTTTTGCAATCGTAACCTTCTCATGGATAGTGACTGCAATCATTGGTGCTCTACCTTTTTACTTCTCCGGTGCAATTCCAGATATCACTGATGCTTTCTTTGAGTCTATGTCTGGAGTTACAACTACTGGAGCATCTATTTTAGGAAATTCTATCACCCATCCTCATTTGGAGAATGGAATTGAAAGTTTACCGCATGGAATATTATTTTGGCGATCATTCATACAATGGATTGGGGGCATGGGAATTGTTGTGTTCTATATTGCCATATTACCATTATTGGGTGTTGGTGGGGTGCAATTATTTAAAGCAGAGGTTCCTGGGCCGGTTGCAGATAAAATCAAGCCCAGAGTGAGAGAGACAGCAAAATTTCTTTGGATAGTCTATGTTGGCATTACTCTTACACAGGTCATAGCATTAATGGGAGCAGGCATGGACGCCTTTGATTCAATATGCCATGCACTGACAACAATGCCTACAGGCGGATTCTCTACCAAGAATGCTAGTATTGGTCACTATGATAGTTCAGTGATTCATTTCATAATCATATTCTTCATGTTTATTGCAGGAGTGAATTTCTCATTGCATTTTCGTGCGATTAATGGTGACTTTGGATCTTATAAAAAAGATAAAGAATTCATTGTGTACATTGCTGGTATTCTTGTAGTTACCCTTTTGATCTTCATTTCAATTGCATTCCAGAACAATGAATTTTCACAATTAAAATTTAGAGAATCACTCTTTGTGACTGTTTCAATTTTTACTACTACGGGATTTGGTTCTGCTGATTATGAATTATGGCCAGTTTTTGTACAGTTAATACTTTTAACTCTCATGTTTGTAGGTGGAATGGGTGGTTCTACTGGTGGTGGAATGAAAGTGATACGATGCATGCTTTTGGTAAAATATGCAGCATTGGAAACTAGAAGGATGCTTCATTCAAGAGCATTGATACCAGTAAAGATAGGAAAGCAATTAATAAAGGAAGATGTAGTGAGGAATACATTGGGTTTCTTCCTTTTTTTTATGTCTGCATTCATTATATCCACTGTTTGCCTTGCCGCAACGGGTCTTGATATGGAAACTGCAATTGGTGCTGCTGCATCGGCGATGGGGAATATAGGTCCAGGACTTGGGTCTTTTGGTCCTACTGATAATTATGCATTGTTAACAGATCCTGGTAAATGGGTTCTAACATTTTGCATGTTGTTAGGTAGATTAGAGATTTTCACGGTAATGGTATTGTTTAGCAAAACCTTTTGGAAGTAGGAAAAAATATGTATATAAATAAAAAGGTAGTGGATCAAATAGGTATTTTGACCGTAGATAGAGAAGATGCCTTAAACGCAATGAACCCAGCTGTGTTAAAAGAGCTAGACCAATCAATCAAAGAATACATTAGCGAACAAGAGGTAGGTGTCATAATAATCACTGGTGTTGGAGATAAAGCATTCATTGCAGGTGCAGATATTAAATTAATGCAAAACCTTGATACTAAGGGTGGACTTGAATTTGGAAGATTAGGTCAGGAGGTCACAATGACAATAGAAGATTCACCAAAACCTGTCCTTGCAGCAGTTAATGGTTTTGCATTGGGTGGTGGGTGTGAGATTGCTATGGCATGCCATGTGAGATATGCTAGTGAAAATGCAAAATTTGGTCAACCTGAAGTCAAACTTGGTCTTATACCTGCTTGGGGAGGAACACAAAGGCTCCCTAGAATTGTCGGTAAAGGAAATGCAACAGAATTAATCATAGGTGGTCATATGATCAATGCAGACGAGGCCTTAAGAATTGGATTGGTCAACAAAGTATTTCCTCAAGAAAACCTAATGGATGAGACAGTTGATTTTGCTAAGACCATACTCAATAATGGACCCGATTGTTTAGCAGAATCCTTAAGATGCATAAATGATGCTGCTGGCCATTCACTTATAGATGGTTTGAATATTGAAGTGGAAGCATTCAGCGAGTTATTTGGTACCGATGAGACAAAAGAAGGTTTATCTGCATTTGTTGAAAAGAGAAGGCCTAGATTTAGGAGTTAGATGCCTCGCTATGTTATCTTAGCTCATGGAGCATTTGACTATATCTATAGTAAGACTGGCAATATGCTTATTAGATATAGAGCTGAGGATGTTTGTGCCGTGATTGATTCTAGTCAAACTGGAAAAACTGCAGATGAAATACTGGGATGGGGTGGAAACATTCCCTGTGTTGGCAGTTTCAATGAAACTAAACAGTTTTCGCCAACACATCTAGTAATTGGTAGTGCACCACAGGGAGGAACTTTAGATAAAGATAATTTAATGGAAATAGATAATGCAATTGATTATGGTTGCGATATCATCAGTGGTATGCATGTTTTCTTAAATGATAATGATTTCTTGAAAAAAAAATCTAAAGCTAATGACATATCACTAATTGATCTACGTAAACCCCCAGAACCGGCCCATTTTCCTCAAGGTACATGGAAGAATAGAAAATTCCCAGTTCTTTTGGTTGTGGGTTCAGATTGCGACACAGGGAAAATGACGACCGCCTGGGAAATCACTCAATTATTAAAGAAAAATAATAATAATGTTGAATTTTTTGGTACTGGCCAAACTGGAATTCTTCTTTCTGGAAATGGAGTACCGATTGATGCTGTCAAAGCTGATTTTATGGCAGGAGAGATCGAGCATTTCTTAGATCAATTTCCCAATGAAACCGATCTAGTAGTGGTAGAGGGACAGGGCGCATTGAATAATATGCTCTATTCAGGTGTGACATTGGGACTTTTGCATGGTTGCATGCCAGATTTTCTAGTGATGACACACGAACCTGATCGTGTGATTGATGTCTCAGGTCATCCAATTCCTGAATTAAATGCACTGATGGACCTGCATTTGAATCTTCTTAAACCTTTTAAAGATTCTTTATTTATAGGAATGAATTTTCTAACATTAAAACTTGAATATGATTTAGCAACAGAATACATCAACAATACACGGGATGCATTTAATTTGCCAGTTACTGACCTAGTTCGTTTTGACACACGAGAAATGATTGATGCCATAGAAACTGCAATGCAAGAATGGAAATAGATCATAAAATATATCGTGTTGAATTAAAACATACCTTTGGCATATCAAGGAGTAAAAATGATTGGTATGATATTGTAATTATTTATATAAATGATGGATCGATAATAGGAAGAGGTGAGGCAGCACCATCTGTCAGATATAATGAATCTACAGAACGAATTATATCAGTTTTAAATAAATCTATTCAATTACCTGAAGATTGCTCTGATAGACAGGTAATATGGGATTTTGTCTTTCCTCAGTTACAAGGGATAAGAGCCCTAGAGGCAGGGGTTAGTATGGCATTGTGGGATTGGTGGGGACAAAAATTAGGAAAACCTATATTTGAATTATTGAATGTTGATGCCTCAAGGATGCCTCTTACAAGTTTTACCATATCGATTGGTCAACTTGAGGAAATAGGCCAAAAGGTAGAGGAGACAGAACCGTATTCTATTTTAAAGGTAAAATTAGGTACTCCTGGAATGGATAAGGAGATTATTAAAGAAGTTAGAAGACACACAGATAAATTAATCAGAATTGATGCAAATGAAGGCTGGGAAAAAGATAGCGCATTCGAGATGGCTAAATGGTTGGCAGATCAAAATGTCGAATTTATCGAACAACCCTTTCCTGCAAATGATCTGAATGCGACTGCAGAATTAAAACAAAGATCGCCATTGCAAATATATGCAGATGAAAATAGCCTTGTTGCTAATGACATCAATCAAATTCGTCATGCATTCCATGGTATAAATATCAAATTAATGAAATGTGGATCTTTAGAAGAAGGGAAAAAAATGATAGATATGGCAAGACTCTACGACTTGAAGATAATGTTAGGTTGCATGGTTGAAACATCTGTCGGTATAACTGCAGCATCTCATTTGGCGGGTGAGGTAGATGCAGCTGACCTTGACGGTAATCTCCTTATAGAAAATGATCCGTATAGTGGAGTGAAGATAAAAGATGGCAGATTGGTTTTGCCAGAACTTTACGGTAGTGGTTTGAAATTAAATCCAAGCTTCAAAGAGTTGTTATATTGAAAGTAATTGGTATAGAGCATATCGGTATTGCTGTCACAGATTTAAATAGCAGTGCTAAATTTTGGAAAGAGGTAATTGGGCTTAAATATTTATCAAGAGAAGACGTTGATGGTCAAGGGGTTACAACTGATATATATCAGGCAGATTCTGGGAAAATAGAATTACTTTTGTCAAAATGTCCAGATTCACCAATTGAGAAATTCATCAAAAAAAGAGGGCCTGGAATTCATCATATTTGTTTGCAGGTAGAGAATATTGATGATGCGATCAGATTTATGTTTGAGAATAAAATAAAATTAATTGGCAAGGAGCCTACTATAGGTGCAGAAGGCTATAAGGTAATCTTTATACATCCCAATTCAACAGGTGGAGTATTAGTAGAATTAGCAGAAAAGCCTATTTAGGCCTTATTTTTTCAGGAAACTTGGTAGTTTGAAGATGCTTTTACTTTTTTTTGCCTTCGATTTGTTGCTGCGTCTTTTCTTCTTTGTGTAGTCCTTTAATTCTTCCATAGGGTTGTCCTCATTCCCATCCAAGACAATAAGCTCATCATCTATTATCATACCCATATCATAGACAGACCTTCTCAGAGGTACCCCCTTTGAATCATATTGCATCCACTCACCATTTTTCTTATTACTCTTCATTAATCCTCTTTCTTTAACTCGGCCATTTCTATGATATTTGATGATCAATTCATGGCCAGGAGGGGTGGTGTTTGCTATCACCTCTCTACGTTTGTCAACAATAGATGTGTCATATTTTACATAAGTCTGTTTGACTAGATTTTTTACTGTATCTTGGATCAAAGTGGTATCAAAGGTCAATATTTTCAGTGTATCAAAAATGACGCTCTTATATCTCATTTCGGGGCCAATGAAAGATGGTTCCTTTGGTTTTCTAGTGATGGCCTGGACCATGGATGTAGAATATATTTCCTGTAATTTTTGATACTCTCGTTCGGCACGTGTCCAATCACCTCCTGCAGCATTCAAAGCTTGATTGATCCAACCTTGTGCAGTTTTGTCACCCATGTCTCTAGCTCTAAGTGCATCGCCAAGGCTCTTGTACTTAGGAAATGCTGACTGTTTCTGATCGATCATATCAGGGGAAAAGTTATTAGGGAACTTGCTTGAATATGTATGAATTGTAACCGTATCATTCTTAGACACTACAAGGGTATCAAACGTTTTGATCGTATCCACTGCAAACAACCAGATTGAATCTCTTAGAACGGTGGTGTCGTGAGCATATACCCAAGTAGTATCATAATAATATGTCGTATCATAGGCAAAAGCCCAGACCGTATCTTTCATTACGGTTGTATCATAGTTCACCAAGACCGTTGTATCCATAACAAAAATAGTATCATAATTGGTTTGAATGACAGTTGTCGTATCATAGTTATTAATATAGATACTATCAATGACTACTACTGTGTCATATGATGTCGTTGTAGCATTTGTATATATGAATGTTGTATCCAATACGGTGGTGGTATCATAGAGAGTGGTATAAACAAAAACCGTATCATTTTGACTTTGAGATAGCTTTTCCTCATAGTTACTTTGTAATTCTTTTGATTGTTTTAGAAGCTTAGAAACTGTGTTTTTGAGACTGTCAAGTTCATTGCGATAAGTGGTCTCAACCTTTTTGGTACGTGCGAGTGCTTTGCTTTTTTCTATTTTTTTAATTCGTGGCTCAGTTTTCTCTTTTTTTGTTTCACGTTCAAAAAGAGGTCGAGGAGCTTCAATAATAGAACCCGTTTGGGTCCTGTAAACCTTTCTCTTCTTTTTATTGGCATTATCTTGTGCCATCAATAGGACACAAAAAGACAGTGCCGCACTTATTAGGACTCTATGCATATATTCTGTATAGTTTTATCTTTAATTGGATTTTACTTGGATTACCGACCGTGAGTTTACGACTCAATGATCAAGCATAACCATACTCAATTTTAAAAACAAATTATTTTTTAAAAAATAAAAAATGATTGATATCAAATTTGTTGGATAAATATTAGGATCATTTTTTTCATTTCATCAATAACGAAGAGAAATAATAAGATAAATGATTTTTAATATTTCAAGGAATAGTCACTAATTTTTCTTGAGATTAATACTTTTAGATGAAAGAATTCCTTCAGAAAAAGATCAAACAAGCTCCCACCGACCCTGGTGTCTATCACTTTCTAAATTCAGATAAGAAGATCATATACATTGGCAAAGCAAAAAACATAAGGAATCGAATAAGAACCTATTTTCAAAAGAGTAATAATATATCTTCGAAGAATGCCACAATGGTCAAACATGTGACTGATATTGAATGGATCGTGGTGAGGAATGAGGTTGAAGCGTTAATGACCGAGGCAAACCTCATAAAAGAGCACCAACCACGCTATAATGTTGATTTAAAGGATGATAAATCATACCCATTCATCAGAATAACAAATGAACCGTTTCCACAGGTCTTCATAACAAGAAATATTATCAGAGATGGTTCTAAATACTATGGCCCATTCACAGATACTCGGAGACTGAGAATGATATTGAAGGCTCTCAATAAAGTTTTTCCTATCAGGAGTTGTAGTTATCTCATAGATGCAAAAGTAATCAAGGAAAAGAAGATATCTATTTGCCTAGATTACCATATTAATAAATGTGAAGGACCCTGTGAGGGGCTTGTATCTAGAGATCAATATTTTATCATGGTCAATAGAATAGAGGACTTCATGAGAGGTAAGACCAAAGTAATAGAATCTCATTTGAATGATATGATGGTAAAAGCCTCCAAAGAACAAAGATATGAAGAGGCAGGGTTGTACAGAGATCAACTAAGTGCAATAGATTCATTTAAGAGGAAACAAAGCCATGTTGCTACAGATTTCACAGAGAGAGATGTTATTGCACTTGCTAGAGAAGGTAGCTATGGTGTAGCTGTAGTTCTTAGAATAAGAAATGGTAAAATATTTAGTCGAGATAAATTATTATTGAAACAATTGACTGATGATGAAATCATAATGAAGACTGTGATAACCCGTTTTTATATGGATAGCGATTATTTACCAAAAGAAATTTCATTGCAAGTGGTACCAGCAGATGAACAGGAGTTAATTCTGTGGATGAAGGAAAGGAAAAAAAGCTCTGTAAAATTTATTTTTCCTCAAAAAGGTGAAAAGGCCAAAGAATTAAGAGTTACCATGCAAAATGCTAAATTATTATTAAGTGAATGGCTTCTTAATCGGCAAAAGAGAAAAGATCAGGTACCAAGTATCCTAGAGCAATTAAAGGATGATCTGAATATGGATGTGCCACCTAGAAGAATAGAGGCTTTTGACATTTCTCATCTAGGAGGGACCAATACGGTAGCATCCCTTGTCTGTTTTATAGATGGGCGTCCCAAAAAAACAAAATATAGGAAGTATAATATAAAATCTGTAAAAGGTATTGATGATTTTGCATCGATGAGAGAAGTTGTATTCAGAAGATACAGAAGGATTAAAGAAGAAAGTAGATCCATGCCCGACCTCATATTAGTTGATGGTGGTAAGGGGCAGTTAAGTATGGCTTTGTCTGCATTGCGGGAACTAGGAATGGATTATATCCCGATTATAGGTTTGGCAAAAAAATTAGAGGAGGTATTTGTCCCAGGTAATTCAGAATCACAGTTCATTCATAAGACCAGCCCAGGCCTTCTCTTATTAAGAAGAATAAGAGATGAAGCTCACCGTTTTGCCATCACCTTCCAAAGAAAAAAAAGGAATAAAGACCTAACTAAGTCTATTTTTAATGATATCAAAGGATTAGGCGCTAAAAGATCAGCGATGCTATTGCAATCATTTAGTGGCCCCAAGCAAATTGCCAAGCAAACTCCTGAGGAAATTAGAGCTAAGACTGGAATCCCTATGAAAATAGTAAAAGAGATCATTAAGGTTGCAAAAAATTATAATTCATCAATTATCTAATAATTGTAATAGTCTGCCATTGACCACCCTCTATAATAATTATTAAATTAGCCATTATGGCAGATTTCATTATACACTCAGAATTCTCTCCTCAAGGTGATCAACCTAGTGCGATCAATGAATTAGTGCGTGGTTTGGATAATGGAGATAAATATCAAACTTTATTAGGTGTTACAGGTTCTGGCAAGACATTCTCCATGGCCAATGTCATAGAAGAGGTACAGAGACCAACATTGATCATGTCTCATAATAAGACCTTGGCAGCCCAACTATATGGTGAGTTTAAACAGTTGTTCCCTGAAAATGCGGTAGAATATTTTATTAGCTATTATGATTATTATCAACCTGAGGCATACTTACCAGTAACTGATACATTCATTGAAAAAGATAGTTCAGTGAATGAGGAAATTGACAAACTTAGATTGAAGACAACTAGCTCCCTTATGTCTAGAGAAGATGTCATTGTTGTTAGTTCTGTGTCATGTATTTATGGAATTGGGTCACCAGAAGAGTATTCTAAAGGTACCGTAAAAATATCTAAGGGCGATATAATGGATAGGCGATCCTTCTTGTCAAAAATGGTTCACATACACTATTCTAGAAATGATAAGGTTCTAGAAAGAGGTAATATTCGTATTCGTGGAGATGTAATGGAAGTATACCCAGCTTATGAAGATACTTGCATCAGAATCGAACTCTTTGGCAATGAGGTTGACCAGATAAGTAGATTTGATCCAATATCTGGAGAATTAAAGGATGAGTTGAATTCCGTCGTTATTTTTCCTGCAAAACATTTTGTTACAGATAAAGAAACTATATTAAAGATAATTGAGGAAATAAGACATGAATTATCTGATAGACTCGGATTCCTACGAAATAATAATAAACTTTTGGAGGCCCAACGCCTAGAACAACGAACAAATTTTGACATCGAGATGATGATAGAGTTAGGATATTGTTCAGGGATTGAGAATTATTCTCGATTTTTTGCTGGTCGTGCACCTGGTGAAAAACCATATACATTGATTGATTTTTTTCCTGCTGATTTTCTGACAATTCTAGATGAATCACATGTCACATTACCACAGATACAGGCAATGTACAATGGCGACCGCGCACGTAAGACAACCTTGGTGGAACATGGTTTTAGACTACCTAGTGCTCTAGATAATAGACCATTAAAATATGATGAATTCCATTGTGCTCAAAACCAAGTCATCTTCACTTCTGCAACACCATCACAAAGGGAATTGGAGTTTTGTAAAGGTGCCATTATAGAACAGGTTATTCGCCCAACGGGATTACTTGACCCTGAAGTTGACATTAGACCATCAATAGGACAGATTGATGATCTAATTGGAGAGATACGCTACCGTTCATCAAAAAAAGAGAGAGTTTTGATTACAACATTGACCAAGCGTAGTGCAGAGGATTTAACAGAGTATCTGACAAGTTTAAGCATTCGTGTGAGATACTTACATTCTGAGATTCAAACCTTGGAGCGGGTTCATATCTTACGTGAGTTGAGAATCGGTACTTTTGATGTATTAGTCGGTATCAATCTATTAAGGGAAGGACTAGACCTTCCTGAAGTAAGTTTGGTCGCAGTTTTGGATGCTGACAAAGAAGGGTTCTTAAGGTCCAAAAGCTCCTTGCTACAAGTAGCAGGTCGTGCGGCTAGGAATGAATCCGGCCTGGTCATCCTTTATGGAGATAGAAAAACCGAAGCAATGTTGCACTTGGTTGATACAACCAAAGAAAGAAGAACAATACAAAAAGAATTTAATAAGATAAATAATATCACACCCAAAACAGTATATAAATCTGTTGATGAGATATTGGACTCTACTGCAGTTGCAGATTCAATGAAAGGGAATGATGATGCTCTCCTTCCTGTATTTGATAAAGGCCAAATAACAAGAGAGGATAAGGAAATGATTCTTGATGAACTGCGTAAAGCGATGCTAACTGCAGCTGAAGATCTCGAATTTGAAAAGGCTGCAAAGATTAGGGATGAGATCGTGGAATTTGAAAAAGATCTTGGGTTAGCAACCGCATGAATTTTTTACTAAAGGAGTTATTTGATGTTTGATATGGATAGACTTCAAAAACAATCTGGAATCATTGGTACTTCTGTAGGCATTCACCAAGTACTTGAAATGATAACCCAAGTGTCACCTGTGGACATATCGGTATTGGTAACCGGAGAATCAGGTACTGGCAAGGAAGTCGTTGCCAAGGCAATTCATCAATTCAGCAAAAGAAATAACGAGGAACTCGTGGTCGTCAATTGTGGTGCAATTCCAGAAGGTATCATTGAATCTGAATTATTTGGTCATAAAAAAGGTTCTTTCACAGGGGCTGGGGAAGATAGGAAAGGATATTTTGAGCAAGCCAATAAGGGTACGATCTTTTTAGATGAGATAGGTGAGACACCTCTTGAGACCCAGGTTAAATTACTGAGAGTTCTTGAAAGTGGCGAATTTATGCGCGTAGGAGAAGCGAAAACTCGAAAAACAGATGTAAGGGTTATTGCAGCAACAAATAAGAATTTAGCAGAATTAGTAAATAATGGTGATTTTAGACAGGACCTATATTTTAGACTCAAAACGGTCACTGTCAAATTACCATCATTGCGTGAAAGAGTAGAGGATATCAATGCATTCATTGAGAGATTTGCTCTGGAGTTCACTCGCTCAAATGACATAAGATATCGTGGTTTTATGCCAGATGCAGTACGCTTGATGAAGCAGTATGAATGGCCTGGAAATGTAAGAGAGCTAAAGCATTTTGTGGAAAAAGTATTGGTTCTTGAAAAAGGTGAGAGAATTACTGCGGATGTTGTAAAACGTGAGTTAACTGATGTTTTACCACATCAAACTTCATTTAACCCTGCATTACCAATTCTCGTATCAAAATCTACAGACAAAGCTGAAATTGATCTTATCCTTCGTCAACTTTTCATGCTAAAACAAGATACTGAATTAATTCAGAAATTATTGGTTGGTGGTGCAGTTACTCCTACTACTGCAACTGGACTTACTAAAATAGAGCCAATTGAAGGGGTTCAAATTCCTCAGAAATCCATGGAGATAGTTGAAGATGGCTATCGTTTCATTCGAGATGATGCAATAGGTGATATGCTTATTAAAGATCTTGAGAAAGAGGCAATTAAACGTACCTTGAATTTTTTTAATAATAATAGAAGAAAGACCGCAAGATCATTGGGGATGAGTGAGAGAACACTATATCGAAAAATTGAAGAATTTGGGGTAGCACCAAAGATCAAGAGTCGACGGTAAGATGCATCATTTTATCCTTATCTTTTATTTACTATTCATATCATGTGGATTTTATTCCATGGCCGGTTCAATTCCTCCACATATTAAATCAGTTGCCATACCTCTTATGGATAATCAGACTGCCGAGTTTGGGTTGGCAGAAAACATAACTGATGGAATCCTTGAGCAATTCAATGAGGCGGGTATTCTTTATATTACAAATGAAGATATTGCAAATTCAGTATTGCGAGGCACGATAAAAAAAGTTAGTGAAGGTCCCTACACATACAGTAAACAAGAATCTGTATCAGAGTACCGGTATAAAATTGATGTCAAAATAGAGTGGTTTGACGTTAAGAATGATAAGAATCTATTTGAGGGAGTGTACTCTGCATTTGGAGCCTATGGGCTCAGTGGAGACATTGGTTCGGACGGAATTGATAATGACAATGATGGTAAAATAGATGATGAAGATGATGATGAATTTGGTGAACCTAGAAGTTTTGCAACTAATGTAGCAGTGCGTAAAATTGCTGAGGATATTTTGAATGATATTATGACAACGTGGTAAAGGAAAGGATATGGAAACAGTAAATATTAAAGATTTAGATCAATATGTAGGTCAAGATGTTGAATTAAAGGGTTGGGTCTATAACATACGAACTATTGGAAAGATCTGGTTTGTTATTTTTAGAGATGGTACTGGTCTATTGCAGGGAGTTGTTGTAAAAGGTGAGGCTACTGATGAGACCTTTTCCTTAGAACAAAAACTCCATCAGGAAGATTCGATTATCATTAATGGTATAGTAAGGAAAGAACCACGATCAGTGGGAGGATATGAATTAGGAGTTAAAGAGATCAAAGTGGTGAATCATGTAACTGAGGAATATCCAATCACGCCTAAAGAACACGGTGCTGATTTTCTTATGTCGAATAGACATCTATGGCTCAGGTCAAAGCGACAAAATGCTATTATGCGAGTACGCCATCAAGTAGTAAAGGCAATCCGTGACTATTTTGATTCTAATGGTTTCACTCTAATTGATTCTCCTATTTTTACAGGTAATGCTGTTGAAGGTACAACTACGCTATTTGAAGTGGAGTATTTTGAACGTTCTGCTTATTTAACGCAAAGTGGTCAATTGTACCAGGAGGCGGGTGCGACTGCATTTGGTAAGACTTATTGTTTCGGTCCAACTTTTCGTGCCGAAAAATCAAAAACTCGTCGACACCTAACTGAATTTTGGATGGTTGAACCAGAGATGGCCTATGTCGATCTTGACGAGAATATGACCTGGGCAGAGAATTTAGTGGGTTTTATTATAAAGAGAGTCTTGGAGTACTGTATCACAGAGCTTGCAGTTTTAGAAAGAGATACTGCTCAACTCGAATCAATCGTTCCGCCATTTCCTAGAATTACCTATGATGAAGCAGTAAAGTTGCTGACGGATAATGGCAGCGATTTTGAATACGGTAATGATTTTGGTGCACCTGATGAAACCCTCCTATCTGAGCAATATGATAAACCACTAATGATTCACCGTTGGCCTGCAAACATTAAAGCATTTTATATGAAGCGGGATGAACAGAACAATAAACTAGCATTGGGTGTTGATATGATTGCTCCAGAGGGATATGGTGAAATTATTGGAGGCGGTCAAAGAGAAGATGATATAGATATATTAATTGATAGGATACGCCACCATGATCTTCCACTTGAGCCATTCAAATGGTACCTTGACCTAAGGAAGTATGGTTCTGTACCGCATTCGGGATTTGGTCTAGGCCTAGAAAGGACAGTGGCATGGATTTGTGGAACAAAACACATACGTGAAACAATTCCTTTCCCAAGAACAATGTCACGATTAGAGCCATAATGGATAAAGCCAAGCGAGTCTCAGTATTTGGTGGACGAGTTATAACGAAAGAAGTTTATGATGATACAGTGTTCATTGGAAAGGAACTCGCTAAAGAGGGATATATTGTATTTTGTGGAGGAGGGCAAGGTGTCATGGAAGCAATTTCAAAAGGTGTTAATAGTGAAAATGGCCTAGTGGTGGGTATACTTAAAGGGCAAGATATAGATGAGGCAAATGCTTACCTTTCAATTCCAATTTCAACAGGCATTGGTATTGCAAGGAATGCTGTCTTAGCCTATAATTGTGATGTAGCTATTGCAATTTCAGGACAGTATGGTACACTCAGTGAGATAGCATATGCATTTCAATTAGATAAACCTGTTATCGGGTATGAGACATGGGATATTGAGCCTATTATAAAAGCGGAATCACCAAAGGATGTAATAATCAAATTAAAAAAGGAATTTAATAATGTATAAAATCCGTGTAATGATATCAGGAGATGTACAGGACGTCTTTTTTCGAATTAGTGCTCAAGACAAGGCAAATGAGTTAGGCCTAACTGGATGGGTAAAAAATCTTTTTAATAATGCAGTTGAGATATTGGCTGAAGGTGAAAGAGATGATCTATCGGTATTTGCTGGCTGGCTTCATGAGGGTCCTCCAAATGCCACTATTGAAAAGATCAGTATTGAATGGGAGGAACAATCCGAGAAAGAATTCACATCTTTCGAGATTCATAGATGAAGATTGCACTTTGCCAGATAAATACGATCCTAGGCAATTTTGATTACAATTATGAAAAGGTATTAAAGTTTTACAATAATAGTATAGAATTAGGTGCTAATATTGCAACATTTCCAGAATTAACAATATCTGGTTACCCACCGCAAGACCTACTATTGAATGACGATTTTATAAAGCAAAATATATATTTCTTAAATGCCATAGCTAAAATGTCTACGATTCCGCTTATTATTGGTTATGTAAGAAAAGAGGGAAGGCAAATCTATAACTCTGCAGCAATTTGTATTGATGGTAAGATACATTCATCCTATGATAAAGTTTTGCTACCTACATATGATGTATTTGATGAGGAACGTTATTTTACAAGAGCGTCAGAACCTAAAATAAGTGTAATACCTTTAGATGATGGTGAGGTGAAGGTTGGATTGCAAATTTGTGAGGATCTTTGGGACCATGATTATGATTGTAAGGTCAGTATGATCCAAAAGCAATTAGGAGCTGAGATATTTATAAATATCTCAGCATCACCGTATCATAAAGATCGTCTGATTAAAAGGCGTAGTATTATTGAAGAAAAGGTCAATGAATTACACCTGCCATTTCTTTATTGTAATATGGTGGGAGCTCAGGATGAATTGATTTTTGATGGACAATCAATTGGAATGTCCAAAGATGGTGATTTGATTGCATATGGTAATCCTTTTGAAGAACAAATTGTATTAGTTGACCCATACTCTTCAAAAAAAATAGAGGTCACTAACCAATCAAAAGAAGAAAGGACATACAATGCGTTATGCCTCGGCGTAAAAGATTATTTTGAGAAAACTGGACATCACGAGGCTGTAATAGGATTATCTGGTGGAATTGATAGTGCTCTGGTTGCCTCAATTGCCGTGGATGCATTAGGCTCAAATATGGTTCACGGAGTATCGCTGCCCTCAAAATATTCCAGTGATCATAGCCTTTCTGATGCCAAGGATTTAGCAGATTCTATTGGAATAGATTATATGGTAATTCCAATTCAAAAATGTGTAGATGAAATGGAAGTTACTCTAGAACCTTATTTCCGTGGTCGTGAACATAATAATGCAGAAGAGAATATTCAGGCTCGTATTAGAGGTGATTTGTTGATGGCACTGTCCAATAAGTTTGGATGGATGGTCCTTTCTACAGGAAATAAAACAGAATTAGCTCTAGGATATTGCACACTATATGGTGATATGAGTGGAGGTCTATCAGTAATATCTGATCTAAGTAAAACTGATGTCTATGCATTATCAAAATGGATCAATACTGTACACCCTGGACGAATCCCCAAAGGTTCCATTGATAAACCACCTTCAGCAGAATTGGCACCCGATCAGGTTGACCCCTTTGATTATACCATTGTCAGCCCTCTTGTAGATGCAATTATTGAAAAAGGTCATACAATTGTTGAATTGGAGAGATCAGGACTAGAAAAAGATTTAGTAAATTCCATATATAAAAAAATAAGGATGAGTGAGTATAAGAGACGCCAAGCAGCGCCAGGGTTAAGAGTATCTACAAAGGCCTTTGGCATAGGAAGAAGATTCCCATTGGTCAATCATTTTGAGCGATAATTTAATAATGAAGAAAGCAATACTAACTTTTGCAATATTTTATTCATTACTACATGGACAGAGTGCATCACCCGCTGATTTTTGGATTAGCTATACTCAAGATGAAAAAATTTCTTTTATTAATGGTGCATATGGTGCCATTTCAAAAATAAAGGCACATCACAGATCAGAAGTGCGCAAGCAGTATATGCATAATGATAATTGGGTAGAGCCATATTACATTGAACGTTTCTATCAAATAGCAGATGAATACCTGGCTGATGAGATTGGTTATAATCTAAAGATCATCGCGATGCATATGGATGCATTCTATAGTAATTCTGACAATTTGAATATTCCAGTCATGGAGGCCCTTAGAGTTGTTTCACTTATGCAAGATGGGGATAAAAAAACTGCCAATTCAAGACTTTTACGTGCCCAACAGAAGCATAATTAATAAACTTAGGTGAATTTTATTCAGCGTCATATAATAAGATTAAACCGAGATGACGTTCATCGAATTGAATTCTTTTTTTGCCAAGTTGGTTTTTTAAAGTCTCTGGAGGGTCTTCTTGTAGTTGGATCGCGAGAAAACCTTTAATAACACTATACAAATCAATAAGATCATCCCTATAAAAGAACAGGGTTTTAATAATAATCTCCTATGAATACGAGTCTTATAAGAAATTTTTGTATCATTGCACATATTGATCACGGTAAGTCAACTCTCGCAGATAGGCTGCTTGAAGAAACAAAGACAGTATCAGATAAGGATATGAAAGCACAGGTCCTAGACAGTATGGATCTAGAAAGAGAGAGGGGTATAACGATCAAGAGTCACCCCATACGTATGCAGTATAAGTACTCCGATGGTAGTGTATATACCTTGAATCTTATTGATACACCAGGACATGTAGATTTTTCTTATGAAGTATCTCGCTCTTTGGCAGCATGTGAGGGCGCTTTGCTCTTAGTGGATGCTGCACAAGGCGTGGAGGCACAAACCGTATCAAATACCTACCTTGCAATTGAAAATGATCTGACTATTGTACCCATAATCAACAAGGTTGATTTACCGTCTGCCATGGTAGATGATGTCAAGGTACAGATGATGGAGTTAATCGGCTGTGAAGAGAGTGATATCATAGAGGCTAGTGCAAAAAGTGGTAAAGGAATATCTGATATTTTTGAAGCAATTATTAAACGTATCTCTCCACCGTTAAATAAGCCTGATGAAAGCTGTAGGGCTTTGATATTTGATTCAATGTATGATAATTATAAAGGTGCAATACCTTATGTACGAGTTTTTGATGGAGTGTTGCGCCCTGGAGATACCGTAAGATTCTTTGCGCATGATAGAGAATATGAGGTCACTGAAACAGGTCACTTTGTTTTAGATAAGGTCAAGACCTCTGAATTGCGTTCAGGCGATGTAGGGTATTTAGTGGCTAGTATCAGGGATATGGCGCATATTGAACCTGGTGATACCATCACTACTAAATCCAATGAGGCAAAAGACCCTTTGCCAGGTTATAAAAAGATCAAACCGATGGTATTTTCTGGCCTATATCCTGCTGAGGCAGATGATTATGATCAATTACGCCAGGCACTAGAGAAATTAAAATTAAATGATGCTTCACTGGATTTTCTTCCAGAGACAAGTGAGGCTCTTGGTTTTGGTTTTAGATGCGGGTTCTTAGGTTTGTTGCATATGGAGATCATTCAAGAAAGACTGGAAAGGGAATTTGATCTGGATTTAGTCACAACAACTCCAAATGTTATTTACCAGATTAAGACTAAAGATGACAAGGTCTTAAATGTGGATACACCAGCAAAAATGCCCGAGATTGGAGATATAGAGTCTATTCTAGAGCCTATTGTATCATCTGAGATACTGACTCCTAAAGAATATATTGGTAGTATAATGACACTATGCCAGAAAAAACGAGGTGTCTATAAAACCACACACTATCTTTCACCCGAGAAAGCACAACTCCATTACGATCTTCCACTTGGAGAGATCATCTTTGATTTCTATGATAAATTAAAATCTATTTCAAGTGGTTATGCATCATTTGATTATGAGCTTAAAGAATTTTCAAAAGCTAGTCTTCAAAAATTGGATATTATGATACATGGTGAGCCTGTCGACGCCTTGTCAATTATTTGTCATTCAGATGATGCGTATCACAGAGGTGTCGCATTGTGTAGCAAATTAAAGGAACTGATTCCTAGACAAATGTTTGAAGTTGCTATCCAAGCTGCCCTGAATAATAGAATTATTGCAAGGACAACAGTTAGAGCATTGAAGAAAAATGTGACAGCAAAATGCTATGGTGGTGATATTACACGAAAAAGAAAACTTTGGGAGAAGCAGAAGAAGGGAAAGAAGCGGATGAAGATGATAGGCAAGGTTGAAGTACCTCAAGAAGCCTTATTAGCTGTTTTACAGATTGAAAGCGATTAATGTGGGTGAAAACATATTGGAACAATACACGATCTCCTCTTTATAGTTTTCTCTTTACCGTACCACTATTTTTCATATATGAAATTGGTATCTTCCTCACATCATCTGAGGAAATGATATCAATGCGCAATGGAGCTGATGCGCTAATGAGACAGATTCTATCTACTTTGGGAATGAATGGGTTTTACTGGATGGGGGGAATTTTCTTTTTCGGTTTCATAACAGTATATCTTTTTCAAAAGCAATATTGGAATGATATTGCAATAGAAGGAGAGCATTTGATATTGATGATGATTGAAAGTTGCCTCTGGTCTCTGATCCTCTATTTTTTCATGTCAAATGTCTATGTTCTTTTAATGAATCCAAGTGGTGCCTTAATGATTCAGCAAGTGACGCTTGCTGTAGGTGCTGGAATCTATGAGGAATTCTTTTTTAGAGTTCTGTTGATCGCAGGAATAGCAGGTATACTTGGTTTTATATTTCAATGGAATGACCGATTAAAACAATGGATAGCAATGTCCATGGCAGCCGGAATCTTCTCATCTTTTCATTTTATTGGTGAATTTGGCGATTATTTTTCATTTAATATTTTTATGGTGAGATTTTTTGCAGGAATTGTATTGGGCATTCTCTATTTTTTCCGCGGATTTGGTATTACCGCGTGGACACATTCAATTTATGATCTAATAGTTCTCACAAAGATTGCGACTCAGTGACATTCGAATAATATTATTATGGTAATGGTGTAGATATCAAAATCATGAAAGACCCGAAATTATTTGTAGTGGAACTAGTCCTATGGTTTTTGAGTTGAAGAGTGCAGATTCAATCATAATTTTTAATTTAAATTAAGTTATAAGGAGAATACAGTGTACCCGATCATATATGATTTTGGAATGATTGATTTATTTGGCTTTCAATTTCATCTGGCTATCTATTCATTTGGTTTGATGTTGGTGGTAGCATTCTACGCTTGTTACTTTTTATTGGATAATGACCTTAGGCGGTTAGGGCATGATGATAAATTAGCATCTGACATTATTTTTTGGTCAGCACTTGGTGGTATCATTGGTTCAAAGGTCTATCATGTGATTGAGAACCTCGATCAGATAATGGCATCACAAAATCCAATGGGAATGATCTTTAGTGGTTCTGGTCTTGTTTTTTTAGGCGGTCTGATCGGCGCAGTATTTGCTGTAACAATTATTTTGAATAAATACGAGGTATCTTGGTTAATGTTTGCAGACCAATTAGCCCCGCTGATATTACTAGGTTATGCAATAGGTCGCATAGGGTGCCTCCTTGTCGGTGATGATTATGGCATTCCCTCAAGTTTGCCTTGGGCAGTCTCATTTCCAGAGGGTCTTCCGCCAACAACAACAAGTGTTTTTGCCTATCAATTTCCATGGATAGACATATCAACTCAGACTGCAGGCGTAATCAAGGTACACCCAACACAAGCATATGAGACACTGATCTGTGGGGCACTATTCTTTTTACTATGGTCAAAACGACAAAATGTAATTGTTCCAGGCAGTTTATTCTTTCAATATCTTATTTTTGCTGGAACAGAGAGATTCTTTATTGAATTCTTACGTACAAATGAAAAATATCTATTTGATATATTCTCTGGCGCTCAGATTCTATCTTTGTTCATGATTTGTATTGGATCATACCTTTTAATGAACCCAATCTCTAATGGTAAAACTGATACTGCGTAAATATTTCCTCAGAATAATTTTCTGTTTTTACTTTATTTGGGGCCAATCAGTAGAATTTGAGATTAAAGAATATCGCCCGTTTCCCGAAGACATATCCTCCTTAGGTCTTAAGCTAACAAAGTTCAATTGGTCTATTGGTAATCGATTCTTATTACTTGATGAGGTAAAAAATCAATTAATTGATATAGACCCATCTGGTAGACTGAGTTTTCCAACTGGAATGGGAGAGAACTCTGTTTATGGTCAGTTTATTTGGATGGGAGTCGCACCTGAGGGGATTCGAGTGGTAGATAGATTAGAAAATAAGATACTCCACTTTGATCATAGATTGAATTCCAATCAAATGATCCAGATCGAACCTAGATTATACCCGGAACTGGCAGCCATTAGTTCTTGGGGTGTAATGTATCTTTACTCACAGACATATAATGCGATTTTCTCGTTTGAGAGATCGAAAATTAATTTAATTCCATTCATAGATATTTCGAAAGAGCGACTACCAAGTAATTGTTTTGTTGACATGGCATCAAATGAGGATGGTGACCTCGCACTCCTATCATGTAGTGGTACAATTTATGTTTTCAGCAAAAATGGAAAGATTAAACTAGCATCTCCATGTGAATTAGATAATCCCAAATATATTATTTGCCTAAAAGATGATTGGTTTATATTCAATAGTGATGGAATAGTGGTCTCAATGAAAACAGGTATCCGGTATTCAATTCCTTCATCAAGTGTGCCTATCTTAGACGTAGAATCAATGAATAGGTCAATCGCCGTGCTTGCACAAGACCATATACTGATCTTAGATGTTGAATGATAAAAGGTTAATCATTGTCCTGTTTATGATTACACTTAGGACCTATGCCCAGGTCACGAGTGCGATAGATACTTTATTTTATTCTGGAGATTCAAATGTGATCAAATTGGATAATCAATTTATCATTGAATCTTCTTTAAAATTGGTTGGCCAAAATTCAACGGTCATACCTCTTGATGTGCGTCCTATTATTGGCGAACTATTATTTGCAGATACCCTTAACTCTCAAAAAATAGTGATTAGTTATGATTACTTGAAAAATGGACTTCCACTCACTCTAGGACCGAAATGGAAAACTCTTCCAATACTGTCTCCTAAAAAGGAGGTGAATGATTCCATTCAACAAGTGAATAAAGGAAAGACGATTAATAATAATTCAAACGTGTTTTCATCGGGTAGCTTATATCGCCAAATACAAGTATCACCAATGGGTGGATCTGACTTTACAGGGGGCCTTCAAATGCAGATAAATGGAAAGATATCTGAAGGTGTTAGTATTAGCGGAATATTGACAGATCAAGATTTTCCAATTCAGCCTGAAGGCACCACTCGAGAATTAGATGATCTGGATAATGTGCATTTTATGATCACACATGACAATTTCAAATTAAATGCAGGAGATATACTCTATGAAAATCACAATATCAAAAGAAAATTAATTGGCCTGAACAATAACTTTGACTATACCGGTCTTAGTGGTTCTACGGTTTATGCTAAATCAAAAGGCAATTATAAGTATTTAGAGATAAAGGGTAGAGATGGTGATCAAGGTCCCTACCAGTTATTAGGGAATGATGGTGATCGTGATGTAGTAGTATTGGCTGGGACAGAAAAGGTATGGGTCAATGGAAAAGAATTGATTCGAGGAACAAACTATGATTACATCATTGATTATTCAACTGCAGAAGTGACTTTTACACCACGTGTCATGATTGACTTTGATTCAGACCTTGCTTTCGAATATCAATATTCAGATTATCAATATCAGAAGGCTTTCATCGGAGGACACTTTAAAAAGAAATTAGGTGAAAATGGTCTAATTGATATAGGCCTATATAATGAAGATGATAGATACCAGGAGCAGGACTTGAATGATGAATACTTTGATTCTCTTGCATCGATATCTAATGGCTCAATTATTGTGTCCACAGCCATTATCAATGAAGACGGAGACTATATTCTCAATAATGGCGTATATGAATATGACCCTTCATATATGAGTGCTGATTCAAATCGTTATCAGGTTGTTTTTCAGCACAATGGGAATGGCGAATATGAAAGAAAAATATCAGACCAAGGAAGGATTTATTACGCATTTTTGCCAGAGGAGGATAGGAATAAATTCATTCAATTATATACCCCTTTCAGGACCATACAAGCTCCAAAGTCACATCACTTTGGATATGTGGACTATGGATATATAGTTAATGATTATTTGAGCCTAGTAGGAAAATTTTCTGGTTCTCTTGTTGATCAAAATAGAATGAACTCAGGTACATTAAATAGAGGAGGTTCATATAAATATGGTTTAAACATAGATTCACTCGATTTGGGACCAGGCTTATTGAATCTAAACTTTGATAATTGGAAAAGAGAAACCAGATATAAATCGATTGGGAGGGAGAATGAGGTAACGCATACTCGATTATGGAATTTAGATTCGTCAATGACCAGAGATGTGAATGAAACTTCAATTCAGTCTGAATATATTATTGATGGTTTGAGCAGGTCACATTTTGAGTTAGCTAGATTAAGTTATCTTGGAAAAGAAAATACGAGGATCAGTCTTCATCAGAGAATATTAAATAAAACCTTCAATAACTCATTTTTTAATTATATCTCAATAAATGATGAGCCCAAAAATTTTCATAGAGCAGAAGCAAATCTGCAATTTAACATAAATGCATTCTCACCATTTTTAGCTCTTCTATCAGAGGAAGATAAATTGAAAGGCCGTTTTTCGAAAGTAGGAGTTGGATTAAATATTGACCAAGGAGATAGGAAGTTAAAAACTGGATTTGATGTGCGAATTGATGAGAATAATATTGAGAATGATGATACTTATAGCACAAGAGATTTTGTCGGGTATATCCAATATTACAAACGAGGTAATAGTGGTATTAATCAAAATATTATTTTTAAGAAGCGTATAAAGAGTGGTGGGCATACTATCAGTGATCAAGATTACTCATTGTTTGATATGGATATTTCAAAATATGGTGGGACTAGCCCAATGAGATGGGGGATAAAACTTAGACAAGAGCAAACATTGGTTCAGCAGAGAACTGTTGTATATGACTCAGTGGGTTTGGGATTAGGGCAATATCGATATGACCCTGTATTTAACACATATATATCAGATCCAAATGGTGCATTTGTTTCATATAGCATATTGACTGGTGAAAGAACCCCGAACACAGTTATCAGAGGGTCACAGGATATGACATTAGATTTGGAAAAAATTGCAAATATTTCAAATACGATAGTCAGAATAAATACAAGGCAAGAGTTCCAAGGTGGCAGATCAGGCTTTGTGAATTTCATTGATCCAGAGATCAATGATAGTCTGATCTCAAGGTCCAATCTTTTTAATAGATTTGAAGTAAACTACACAGACATCAGAAGGGTGTTGTTTTGGTTAGAGAATTCTGAAAATTTTAATGGGTTTGATTCAAGAGGTAATAACCTGGTTAGTTCAAAAGAAACCGGTTTGGATATTAACCAGCCATTGACCAAAACCCTTGCAATACGCAACCAAGGAAAAATAAAGTCCAATGTTGTTCAATCTACTGTATCTACACTTAGAAATCGTAATTCATCCGGCTGGTGGAATGACCTACAGATACAAATGAGATTAAATCATTCAATGGATTTTGACATAGGCCTATTATTGGGCGCTGAAAGTGGACTACAGAAAGAAATGAATTTCAATGGAAATGCCATTGGGCTGAACATATCAAGTCGGATATTATTAAAGGATGTTGGGCGTTTTCAGACTGATATTAATTATGTGAAGGTTATTGAAGAAAACAATTTGAGTTTTTTACCGCCAGAGACATTTAATGGTTTCCCAATCGGAATCAGTTTTAGAACTAACTCAAGGTTTACCTATTCCATAAGCAGATCTATTTCAATCGTGTTATCAATGAACACAATTGATGATCAGAGATATAATGATTTCATCTCATTCCAAGGAGAAATTCGTGCGTATTTTTAAATATATGTGGTTCACACTGTCTGTTGTAAGCGCCCAGACTGGAATCATAAAAGTATCATCCTTGGATTCTGATACTGTTCTTCAAAATCTCAATGAGCGATTAATTGATGATCAGAGATTATCTTTATCCTTTCAACTAGAGTCATTCAGTTTGAATGGTAATGAATCAACTTATAAGATCATTGATGGTAAAAAGAAGATTGATACATTGTTGGTAAATAGTAATGATGAAATTCATAAAAAAATATTAGACCAAGTTTTTTATCCCTATAGGAATGTGCAAATTGATCATGAATTCGATCATATAGGAAAAAATCTGGTCTCAAGATATTCCTTTATCACTGAGGAACCAAATTACCAATTAGGATTGATTGATAACAAATTGGGCGCATCTGTCTTCTTTCTGCCAGCATTTGAAAGCAATTTTTCAGGAATTCTTGGAATGAGTAAAATGGACAACAATTGGACTTTAAATGGTGAATTAAATCTGCAATTGGAAAATTATTTTAATAATGCAGAGAGTAGCAATTTCTATTGGAAACGCATTGACTCTCTTTCACAGGTCATCAAATTAGGGTTCTCATTACCTCATCCATTTGCTTGGAATACCGGAATTGATATAAAGTACCACCATGAGATATTCAGAGGTCTATTTGCATCAATGGAAAATAGATATATGTTGAACACCTTTGTACCATTATTAAATAGCGTGGGTATTGGGTATGTTCGTGGTAGGACAAGTCCAACAGAAAAGGGTAGTGGGTATGGCTACAAAGAAATATCATATCAGGCATTTTCATTTGTGTCAAAGAAGGAGGACATAAATGATAGATATTTACCTACATCGGGGAATGTAATTCAATTGATGGTCGATGGTGGTTTAGACAATGAGCTTCGGTTTATTAATAGTAGTATTTTTTTGATGAGCATTATCCCAATCAATAATAGTACGCAGTGTAAACTCAAGTTTACAGGAAAAGGGATAACATATGGAGAATCACGTGTGCCAATGAGTAGATATTATTGGTTTGGTGGTGCATCGTCCATAAGAGGTTATGATGAACAGCAATTCTCTGCTACGCAATTTCAGGTTTCATCAATTGAACTAGGATATAGGACAAGCAATATGATGCAAGCTATTGCTTTTATAGACGTAGGATCAGATCAGATCAATATTATTGAAAGGAATTGGTTTGGTTACGGCATTGGTTTAAGTCAATTAAATAAGGATTTTATGATAAATTTAGAATATGGGCTTTCTGGTACTTCATTAGATAATGGTAAACTCCATGTTAAGTGGGTATCCCGTCTATAAAACTTGATAAGGTGACTTATAAGATGTGGCTGGAAAAATTGATGTTTTTGTTTGTTTTATTATTAATTGTAAATGGGTGTGAAACAAAACGAGAAGCTTTGGGAGCTGACAATGAGATACGAGTCATATGTTCCAAAGTTGACCGAGCCATCATTAATGAATATCTGTCCTTGATCTTTATCGATACTCTATTTACGCCAGAGCCTGAACCTTTTTATCATTTGAAATTTTCAGAACCTGAGACATATAATCAATTAAAATCTCAATCTCAGGTTGTTGTAGCTGCAGTAAATCGGGATATAAATAATTCTGGATATCAATTGGTGAAAAAGCTGCTTCCACCAGCACAGTTTGATTCCACTCAAAATGGTGACCCAACTATTTTAGGAAAAAATATTCATGCTAATAAACAATTATTCATGATCATAAATGCTGGAACAAAAGAACAATTGATGATGAACATTGAACAAAATAAGAATCAATTCAGAAAATATTTTCATGATCAGTTCATTGATCGCCAATCTAGATTCATTTTTGGAGAGGATAGGAATAAGAAACTTGAGGATTCATTGAGATTAGAGTATGGATGGACATTGAAAATTCCTTGGGGTTGGGATAGAATAAAAAATCGTCCAGATTCAAATTTTGTATGGCTTGGTAAAGAAATGCCATTTCAATGGATAGGTATTGGATGGGTCAAAGGTAACTTATTAGAAGAGGAGTTATCTGTAGGTGAATATCTTTGGGAATGGCCAAAAGAACATTATAGATCCATTCAAATTAATAATTATAAGTTCAAGTTAGATAAGACAAATTACGGTGGCACTTTTGCCTGGAGAGCTCAAGGGATATGGGAGACAGTGGACCTTAAAGAGTCTAAGGGAGGGCCATTCCAATCCTATCTATTTTATGATCCCATAAATGATCTGACATATCATTTGAATTATTTAATACATCATCCAGGAAATGATAAATCTATTTTTATGAGGCAGATGGACATGATAATAAAAACCTTTAAAATTTTATAATTTATGCGAGTACTAATCACTGGTGCATTTGGACAGTTAGGTTTTGCCCTATATGATGCCCTATCAAAAAACGATCAATTTGAGATTCTTCGTACTGGTCGTTCTATACCATACGGGCAGGAAGGTATCGCTTTAGACATTCAAAATCAGGTGTACCTAAAAGAGGTGGTCCATTCAACCAGGCCTGATATTATAATCAATCTTGCAGCGATGACAAATGTTGATGCTTGTGAAAGAAATCCAGAACTTGCTGGCGAAATAAATGTTGCTGGATTGCAACATATTTGTGATTCCTTTTCAGGTAAGATTATACATCTTTCAACAGATTATGTGTTTAATGGTAAATGTGGACCCTATACTGAGGAAGACCAGGTATGTCCAATATCCACATATGGGAAAACAAAATTGGCATCTGAACGTATTTTATTGGACAATGATGTCAATAACCTGGTGATCAGAGGAAATGTACTTTATGATAATTCACCTCATACCAAAGCAAGTTTTCTAAACTGGGTGTTATCATCATTGAAGGGGAATAAAGAAATAAATGTAGTTGAAGATCAAATTAATAATCCAACTTGGACTAGGTCAATGGCTGATATTATTGAACTTTCCATTACCAATGACCTTAGTGGTATCATTCATTGGGGTGACGCAGATCATATCAATAGATATGATTTTGCAATCAAGATAGCGGAAAATTTTTCTCTTGATGCATCATTGATAAAACCTATTTTAACAGAGGATTTAAAGCAAACTGCACCAAGGCCACTACAATCTGGACTCGTTACCACAAAATTGGTTAAAATACTAGATGTTGTGCCACCATCAATTAATGACTGTCTAGACGAAATAAAAAAATTATAATATAATGAAGACATTAATCATATCACCTACATATAATGAAAGAAAAAATATTCAACGTTTGGTTGAACAAGTTTTTAATCTTAATTCAGACTACCATTTATTGGTGATCGATGATAATTCACCTGACGGTACTGCAAAAAAGGTAGAAGAATTACAAACACTTTTCCCAAATCTTCATTTAGAGAAGCGCCCAGAAAAAGCAGGGTTAGGGACTGCATATCTTTTTGGCTTCCATTGGGCACTTGATAATGATTTTGATGCTTTTGTTCAAATAGATGCAGATCTATCACATAATCCAAAAGATATACCTAGGCTAGTTTCAAATCTTGAAGAGAATGATCTAGTAATTGGTAGCCGATATGTTGAAGGGATTAGTGTTGTGAATTGGCCTATAAGAAGACTGATCCTAAGTTATGGCGCAAATATGTACTCAAGATTAATTACTGGGATGCCAATCAATGATGGCACTGGGGGCTTTAAGGCATGGCGTTCTTCATTGATGGAAAAGATCGATCTTTCTAAAGTAAAATCCCAAGGATACAGTTTTCAGATAGAGATGAATTTTAGAGCTTGGAGGCTTGGTGCAACAATCAAGGAAGAATCGATAATTTTTATAGATCGGACTATTGGTGAATCAAAGATGTCGTCTGCCATCATGTATGAAGCGATATGGATGGTCTGGCGACTACGGTTGTGGAAAATTTTCGGATGGATATAAATACTAGATATGGATATATCATTTTGTATAGTTAATCTTAATTCTAAGAATTATTTAAATAACTGTTTAAGGTCAATTGGAAAATCTACAAAGTCAGATGCTATTGAAATCATTGTTGTAGACAATAACTCATGTGACGATTCAGTAAAGTTTATCCAGTCCAATTATCCTAACATACATATGATTGTTAATTCAAGAAATCAGGGTTATACCAAGGCAATGAATCAAGCGCTAATAATGAGTAAAGGCAGATATAAGGTCGTGCTTAACCCCGACACTGAATTAAATTCCGATTCAATTGATGTTATGATAGATCATATGGTGTCTGATAAAGCTATTGGTATTATTGGTCCAAAGGTCAATAATAGTGATGGTTCTTTCCAAAGATCCTGTAGAAGAGGAATTGCGCGTCCATTTGCAGTATTTTCGTATTTTCTTGGACTTTCTGAACGATATCCATCAAATAAGAAATTGACAGGATATCACTTGAACCATTTGGATGAGAATGAAATAAATGAGGTCAGTGGGGTCTCGGGCTCATGTATGATGATCCGCAAAGACCTTATAGATGAGATAGGATATTTTGATGAAAGATATTTTGCCTATCAAGAAGATTCTGATTACTGTTTGATGGCAATTAAACATGGTTGGAAGATCTACTATAATCCGTATTCTATTGTAAAACATCATGGAGGAAAAGGCGGCGCTCACTCCTTACCATCAAAAGCAATATTTGAGTGGCATAGGTCATACGTTAGGTATTATTCCAAACATTTTTCTAGAGAATATTCTTTTATCTTCAACCTGTTCTACTATATTATCATGTTTGGGAAATTGATTTTTACTGAAACAAGGTTTTTAATAAAAAGTTAATGTATCAGACCTTACACATGGACAATGTTATGTTATTGCTTTTAGCAAGTATCATAACTTCAGTGATATTAGGTTGGGTGAGTATAAAAATTGCTCCCAATATTGGGCTGATGGACATTCCTGGTAGTGCAGACCATAAAAGTCATGAAAACCCAGTCCCTATGACTGGTGGAATAGTTCTAGTTGACACAATATTTGTTTTAATGTTATTCACTGGTATGTGGTCTGCGCCAGAGGTTGGACCTATTTTGATATCAGGGTTGATCATATTCCTATTTGGACTTGCTGATGATTATTATCACTTATCGCCCATTAATAAACTCTTAGGACAATTATTTGGCGCATCCATTCTCATATATTTAGGTGTTCAGGTAAATATATTTGATTCACCAGAGTTTATATTTAGAACTGGTTCAGAGCTAGATATTTGGCTAAATCTGTTATTTACATTACTGTGGTTAGTCACTCTAACCAATGCATTTAACTTCATAGATAGTTCAGATGGATTATCCGTTGGACTCAGCGGTCTTTCTGCAGCGTTCTTTCTTGTTATTACATTGTCTAATGGTCAGTCTACCATGATTTACTTTTGCGCTATTCTTCTAGGTGGTTGCATAGGACTTTATTTTTTCAACTCATATCCAGCAAAGTTATTTTTAGGTGATTCGGGTTCACAAACCCTTGGGTTTCTATTAGCGGCTATTGCAATAGTCTATGATCCGAATACTGGAATACAATCTTCAACATGGTTTCTTCCAATAATGATCTTCTACGTACCCTTGTTCGATCTGGCTTTGGTAATACTCTCCAGATTGAGGAGAGGTAGGCCAATTCATCAAGCCTCTCGGGATCATACCTATCATCGTTTATCAAAAAGAGGAGTATCCATCAATCATGCAGTACTTGTACTACATGGGATTTCTTTGGTCTTGAGCATGACTGGTTATTTATGTTTAAATTTACCGGCGTTATATGCAAATATTGTCTTTTGTTTAACAATGACTCTAGGAATTGCAATATTCTTTGAATTGGATAACAATTATTCCTGAATACCATGGCTAATTTTTACCTCGAATTTGAAAAACCTCTAAAAGGCCTTGATGAACGTATTATCTCATTGAGTTCTATGACCAATCCTAATAAGGATGAGATCTTATCTATTTCAAAATTAAAAGAAGAGCGAGCAATATTGATCAATGAGGTTTATTCTGGATTATCAAGGTGGCAACGAATTCAACTTGCACGCCACCCAGACCGTCCATATTCATTGGACTACATTACTCATCTATCTCCTGATTTCATAGAATTGCATGGAGATAGACATTACATGGATGATCCTGCAGTGATTGCCGGACTAGGTCATATTGATGGTCATAAAATAGCATGGGTGGGACAGCAAAAAGGTAGGAATACCAAGGAGAATCTATATCGTAATTTTGGCATGATGAGACCAGAGGGTTATCGCAAGACCATTAGAGTAATGAAACTTGCTGAAAAATTTCATTTGCCAGTTGTCACACTAATAGACACCATAGGCGCCTACCCTGGCATCGGCGCTGAAGAAAGAGGACAAGGAGAGGCGATTGCAAGAAATCTCATGGAAATGTCAAGTTTGAATGTCCCAATCATAAGTATTGTCATAGGTGAAGGGGCAAGTGGTGGAGCACTGGGCATTGGTGTATGTGATAAAATGCTTATGATGGAAAATACATGGTACTCTGTAATCAGTCCTGAAGGTTGTGCCTCAATCCTTTTTAGAGATGCCAAACGCGCTGAAGATGCTGCCGAAGCATTGAAGCCCATACCAACTGACCTAGAGAAAGTTGGAATCTGTGAGAGAATAATAGATGAGCCCAATGGAGGTGCGCATCGAGATTTCACCTCTTCTGCTCAGTCATTAAAAACTGCATTGATAGAAGAATTGGACAACCTGTCAAAGGTCGATTCATCGGATTTCCTAGATAATAGAATAAAGAAATATGATGCCCTTGGCTATTTTGAAGAGGGTTGATGATTAAACATGATCATTTTATCAAGGTCTATTATAGAGATGTCGACCAGATGGGTATTGTATATTATACTAGGTATCTTGAATATTTTGAGGAAGCTAGAACTGAATTATTAGATGCACTGGGTCTAAGCATTTCATCAATTGAAGAAGGAGGAATGCAATTACCAGTGATAACTAGTCATTGCGAATACAAATTAGGTGCAACTTTAGAAGATAAACTCCTGATTGAAACCTCCATTAAGCAAATTCCAAAAGCAACACTATCAATTGATTATAGCGTACAAAATAGCCTTTCTGGTCAAATTCTAGTTACTGGCTATACCAAACATGCGTTCATTGATATGTCTGGTAATCCAAAAAGAGTGCCGAAATTTATCTTGGATAAGATAATATCTCATTTTTAATAAACATTTTACAATATCAATAATGTTCCAAGCCCTCTATTTAATAGGTTTTTTTGTTTGTGGGTAGGTTGGTATATATTTAGTTATATAACATAGATCATTAAAATAAAATTTTGATTATCTATTGATTAGGTATACTGCAGATATTCCAAAGATTCCACCTATCAAGGTTGATAGTTGCAGTTGCTCTGATAAGAATATCATTGCGAATCCCATTGCTGTTATTGGCACCATAAATATGTAGGCGCTAGCTTGTTTTGGACCTAATTCTATAGACGCAAGAAAATATATTGATGTCCCAAAGGACATTGCAATAAATGAAAGGATGAGGAGATTGATCCAGAAAATCCAATCAAATTCAAAAACCAATAGTAGATTCTCATTATATGCAATTGGCAGACTCAAAATAAATGCAAAAGTAAAACTCCAAAAACTATAGGTCATATATGGTGTCTTATCCTTGGACCTAGAAGTGACTATTGTAACGCAGACCCATGATAATGAGGCCAAGAGAAAAAATAAATTACCGGATCTGAGAATGGAGATTAGATCAAATTCCCATATTCGTATTATCAAAGCACCACCCAGTAGACCAAGCATGAATCCGATAATATCCTTATTGTCGATTTTAGTGCCAAAAATAGTACTAACAAAGATCACAGTAAGAATTGGATTTAAAGTTGTGACCAAGACTCCACCAGCACCTGCTAAGCCTATTTGTGTACCCTTAAAATAAAAATAATTATAAGATACCATAAATACGGAATTAGTGAGGATAAGGAGAATATCTTTTTTGTCAATTCTAAACCTGGCTTTTGATAGTTTTAGTATTGGTGCAATAGATATGGCTGCCAGTAAAAATCTCCAGACCATTATGAGGGGTGCCTCACCATATTGACCAACGATCTTTGCATTGGTCCAAGATAATCCCCAAGATAGCATGGCAAGAACCATTAGGATATTTAGTGTCAGGTCCTTACGAGGAAGCATGGGGTAGGGTTCACATTCTGAAAACTGGGGAACGGGTGTCAGAGATGGGGTTATGTTGTATTGCTTGGAGTGCTAATATCAATTTTTCTCTTGTCTCCAATGGGCTAATGACACCGTCATCCCAAATGCGAGCACTCGCATAATATGGATTTCCCTCTTTTTCGTATTTATCCAATATAGGTTTTTTTACCATCTCTAGCTCATCATCTGTTACGGTTCTACCATCTAGCTCAGCCTGATCCTTTTTCAAAGTAGACATCACATTTGCAGCCTGGTCACCTCCCATCACTGATATTCTTGCATTAGGCCACATCCACAGGAATCTTGGTTGATATGCGCGACCATTCATTGCATAGTTTCCTGCACCAAAGCTACCACCGATCAGAATTGTGAACTTCGGTACGTTGGTGGTTGCAACAGCCTGTACCATTTTTGCACCATCCTTGGCGATGCCGCCTGCTTCAGCTTTCTTGCCTACCATGAATCCAGTTATGTTTTGTAAAAAGAGCAGAGGTATCTTTCTTTGCCCGCATATTTCAACAAAATGTGCACCTTTCAAAGCAGTCTCACTGAATAAGACACCATTATTGCCTATTATGCCCATTGGGAAGCCACCTATCTTGGCAAAACCTGTAACAAGTGTTTTTCCATAATCAGACTTAAATTCCTCAAAGTTTGAGCCATCTACTATCCTAGCGATAATCTCATGTACATCGAATGGTATTCGATGACTTTTACTTAAAATGCCAAACAATTCATCTTGTTCATAGATAGGCTCTGAAAATTCTTTAAGGTGTTTTGATTGTCTGGGTAAATGATCTATGATGCTACGCATTTTTTCGATTGCGTCATCGTCATTATCTGCAAAATGATCGGCAACACCGCTCATTCGTGTATGGAGTTTTGCACCACCTAATTCCTCAGCAGTAGCCGTCTCGCCAATGGCAGCCTTGACCAAAGGAGGTCCACCCAAGAAAATTGTTCCAGTCTTGTTAACTATTATCGCCTCATCACTCATTGCAGGTACATAGGCTCCTCCAGCTGTACAAGAGCCCATCACAACTGCAAATTGAGGAATGCCTTTTGCGCTCATCCTAGCTTGATTGTAAAAAATTCTACCAAAATGATCTCTATCGGGAAATACCTCATCTTGTTTTGGTAGGAAAGCTCCACCACTATCTACAAGGTAAATACATGGCAAGTGGTTTTCTAGGGCTATTTCTTGTGCTCTAAGATGTTTTTTTACTGTAAGAGGGTAGTAGGTACCACCTTTGACGGTGGCATCATTTGCTATTACTATGCAGGATTGCTCATTTATCGTTATTATTCCAGTGATTATTCCTGCAGCAGGGACATCGTCATCATAGACCTCATACCCAGCGAATTCAGAGAATTCAAGTATTGTGGTATCCTTGTCCTTTAATCTATCAATTCTTTCCCTAGCGGTGAGTTTCCCACGTGACCTATGTTTCTCAACTTTATCATTAGTCCCCATCTCTCTTATCTTTTTGATCTTATTATTTAGATCATCAGAAAGTGTCTTATGATGATCATAATTTGAAATAAAACGATCTGAGTCTTTATTGATCTTTGTTTGAATTATGGACATTGTTTATAAGCTCGATAATTTTTTCATAATATCCAAATTTCTAGCCATTTACAATGGAGTGTTTAGAAATAATATTTTCTATTATCAATTACGTCAGCATCCTCTTTCAGGCCTTCTATCCATGCTTGAAATAGTTCTCCTTGTTTTCTGGAGAAGATCAGATCTCGTAATTGTAATCTCTGAGTCTCAAACTTTGTTGAGTCGAATTCTTCAATCTCGATCAATTGGACTATCGCTTGTCCGCGATTGGTCTCCAGAGGGCCTAGTATATCACCAGGTTCAGCAGCTAATAAAGCGCCATTTAAAAAATGACTTCTTCCAATGGATGTAAATCCTTGCAATAGAGTTTTTGATTCATTTTTAAATCCATCTAGGTCTTCTTCGCCTTCAATTAATTCTTTCAAGGCAATCCCTTTACTGGAAAGTTTGATCAAAAGGTTATTTGCCTCTTCCAAAGTAGCATTGGTTGCCTTTTCCTTATCGATCTTCCTAGTGATTTGGGATCTGACCTCTTCAAATGTCTTGACACCTGGAGGAGTGACGGAATCGATTCTGCATATGGCGTAATATTCTTCATTTTCTAGAATATCAGACACTTCACCTGTTTTACCATTGAATGCAAATCGAATGGCAGACCTTAGACCACCCAAGCCAGTAACAGCATAGCCTGTATTGTCAAATCTATTGTAAATACTTATATCTAGGTCGTGCTCTTGAACTGCTTTTTTAAAACCAAGATCCTGTGCATCATAACTGAAGAGGGTCGCAGCCTTTTTTATATTGGATAGTGTTGTCGGAGACATCTCAGTTTGAATCAAGATATGTGAGGCTAGTAATTCCTTGTTTCCATCATCACCAATTCTATTATCACGAACGTGAATCACGTGATATCCAAAGTCTGATTTGATAGGTCCAACTATTTCATTCTTCTTTGCATTGAAAGCGGCTTGATCAAAAGGTTTGACCATCCTGCCCTCTTTGAACCATCCTAGATCTCCGCCTTTGGTATTTTGGTTGCTGGGGTCCATTGAATATTCATTGGCTAATTTTTCAAAATTTTCACCTGACCTTGCCCTTTTGTATAATTCTGTGGCAAGGATGTTAGCTGAGCTAGAATCAAATTTGGAAGGCTCCTTTTTCCATGATACAAAGGATATGGAGCATAGTCCATCATGGGAATAATCAGATTTGGTATTGGCGTATTCAGCACGCAATTCATCGATCGTGGCTTTCGATTCTTCTTTCGATACAGTTGCCTCTGTAATATGTGCCCCAGTTACTGTGAATTTGATATTGCGTTTGATGAACTCATTCCTAAGGTCATCTGGTGTAATGATTATACTTTCATCTATCATTTTCTGAAGTTTATAATTAGGTATGTATGTTTCTTTCATGAATGACTCGATTGGCGTCCATTCATTACCTTGAGGATTTGCCAATGCTTGTAAGTATTTATTCTTATCAAAGATCCCATTGGTTTGAAAATTTGGATTTTGAGTCAGGAATGGGGGAGGATTGTTCTCCAAGTGATAGATGACCTCATCATCTGACGCGGTTATGCCTAATCTTTCGACCTCTTGAGATACAAGGATGTCCTGGAGAAGATTGTCCCAGGCACTATTGCGGGCTCGTTGTAATTGGAAGTCATTTATTGGTTGTCCACCTGAACGAGCATTTTGTAGTTGCTGGTTTACAATATTATTAAAACGGTCAGGGGTAATATCCTGACCATTAATCCGAGCAATAGTGGTCTGAGGGTCCACATTGCCAAACAATTGGTCGATGATATTTGCACCGCCAACCAGACCACCAACGGTCATGCTTAAAAGGAAAAGTGCAAGGAGTACCCACAGTACAATATGCATCTTTTCGCGCATTGATGTCATTAATGCCATAAAAAATCCTTCCTAATTTTAATTGAATTCCATGATCAAAGATTATTTAAAAATTTTGCTGGCAAATTTATACTTGGGTATTTGATGAAACAATGAGCAAGACGGATATAACTTCCATACCTAATTATGAAAGAATGTCGATCAGCATTTGTCATAGGTGATGGTACAATCAATGTTCTGATAATGGGACATGAGACAATTCCATACTTCAATATTTATAAGATATTAACATTGGATGAAGCTGCAAAAGCCCGTCAAAATATTGCAGATAAAAAGAAATTTTGGAAATTATTACTTGCTTCAGAATGATTAATTTAACGGAACTTGAAAAAGATATACTGAAATGTAAAAAATGTGATAGGCTTGTTACATTCAGAGAGAAGATCGCAAAGGAAAAGCGAAGGTCATATATGGATTGGGACTACTGGGGGAAAGCTGTTCCTGGTTATGGCGATTCAAATGCAAGGATCATGATATTGGGATTAGCACCAGCAGCACATGGTGGGAATAGAACTGGAAGAGTTTTTACAGGAGATAAGTCTGCAGAATTTCTATTCAGATGTCTCCACCATGTTGGTATGGCAAATCAACCCAACTCAGATCACAGAGATGACGGACTAGAGATTGATGGGTACATTACTGCAGCAGTTAAATGTGTGCCCCCTGGTGATAAACCAACGGCTCAAGAGAAGGAAGAATGTAAACCATTTCTCACAAGGGAATTTGAGATATTACATGATCTGAAGGTGGTCCTGGGTCTGGGAAAGATAGGATTTGAATCATGTCTTAAATTCGTGAGGGAGGCATATCCACTCAAGATGAAGGATTATAAATTTGGTCATGGGGTTCGCTATGAGCTTCCAAATGGCCTCATTCTATTTGGTTCTTTTCATCCAAGCCCACGCAATGTCAATACTGGAAGACTCAGTTTTGAAATGATGGTGGATTTTCTTGAAGTTGTAAAAGAGGAAGTGAATTGATTCGTCTTATTATCTATCTGATATTTGCCATGCAGTCGGTTCATGCGGTTTGGCTAACCTATGAGGAGGCCATGCATAATTCACCTTTCAAATCTGCAAGCATGGGGTGGACGATACCATTTCCAAATGAAGATGCGATCCTCATTAGAGGTAGTGGAGATAATTGGAGAAAATGGTACAAGGTTGATCTCCTTTCCAGTGATACCATATTGTTCTTAGACAGTATGGCATTGAATAATAAAGGTGATGATATATATGTCAGTGACCTAGAGTTTTCAAAGAAGGGAGACAAGGTACTTATTCGAACTGACTCAAAAAAAATATGGAGGTACTCTCATTTTTCCACCTATTTTGTTTATGATGTCCTAAAGAAGAGATTGAATCCACTTACAGATCAAAATAAGGACCTAAGGAATGTAAAATTCTCGCCGAATGGTGAATTGATCGCGTACATTAGGAAAGATAATAATCTATATGTCTACGATATACCTCGAGGTCGACAACGTCAACTTACGACAACGGGTTCAGAGACAATCTCAAATGGTCATTTTGGATGGCTTTATGAAGAAGAATTGACAGGGTATGATGGATATCGTTGGTCCCCAAATAGTGAATCGATCGCGTATTGGGAGGAGGATGAGTCTATGGTTCCTGAGTTCTCAATGATCAATGACCTTGGCCAATATCCTTCAACAAGGAAAATACGATATCCAAAGGCTGGTGAGAGAAATCCAACCCTTAGGATCGGTGTCATCCGAATCAAGGGTGCAGGTCGTAAATGGATAGATAATGCATTGGTAGATGATGATTATCTTCCATGGATGGAATGGGTCAATGATCAAAAATTGTCATTCATTAAGATGAGGCGGAATCAGAAGAATTGGGATCTCTTTGTATCAGATCGGACAACAGGTAGATCATTGAAAGTGCTATCTGAGGATGATGAGGCTGGTTGGCTAGAGAATCATGGCCAGATCAGGTATCTAAGTGATGGAAAGATCATTTGGATATCTGAGAGATCAGGATACAAGCATATTTGGATGTCCAAGCATTCTGGGTCACGATATTGGCCTATTACAGAAGGGTCTTGGGAGGTATCGAATATCGTGCATATTGATGAAGAATCGAAGTTGATCTATTTCATGGCCAATAAGGAATCCATCTTTGAAAAGAGGTTATACTCCATTCGGTTTGATGGAACAGAGCTAGCCCTACTCACACCAGAGAGTGGCAGTCATTCAGTTAGAGTTACAGGCACAGAAAGATATTTTATAGATACTTATTCCAGTTTAGATGTTCCAAGAAGAATATTATTAAAGGAATTGAAGACTGGAAACATCATCAGGGTATTGGGCGAAACAGCATTGGATCAATTCAATGAATACGAATGGTCAAACCCCAAGATAGTTCATTTCCCATCAGCCGATGGTTCGACGATATTAGATGGCACATTGATATTGCCACCTGATCATGACCCTGATAAAAAATATCCTGTGATCATTCATGGATATGGTATGCCAGGTACACAGATCGTATGGAATAGATGGGGCTCTATTTGGGATCAGTATCTAGCACAGCAAGGATATGTCGTCTTTTCAATGGATTCTAGGGGGATGAGCGGTAGAGGAGAGACTTTTAAGAATCTAAGCTATGGTGACATGTCCAAATATTTGGCATTGGATAATGTTGCAGGAATTAATTTTCTCATTGACGAAGGGTATGCCGATCCAAAACGAATTGGAGCTTGGGGCTGGAGTGGTGGTGGATATTTCACATGTCTGATGCTAACAAGAAATGCAAAATACTTCAAGGCTGGTGTAGCCATAGCGCCTTGTACCGATTTTAGACTATATGATACAGCCTATACTGAAAGGTCCATGGGTATGCCACAGACCAATAAGGCTGGATACGATTCTACAAGTGTTTTGTCCTGGGTCCATAGGATGGAAGGAAGCATACTTCTGATGCATGGCACGGAGGATGACAATGTACACGCGCAGCACACTACACAGTTTGTCCAATCAGCGCTTAGGTCTGGCAAGGATGTTGAATGGTATCAGTATCCAGGGCGTAATCATGGGATCTATGGTGGCGGGGCAAGAGATCACTTATACAAAAAGATGATGGAGTATTTTAAGGAAAATCTATAAACCTAAATATATAGAAGTATAAGGTTTGTTAATTATGGCTTATAATATTTGTTGTCCTTCTTCTTAATCCTTAACTTATGTTCTTAATACTATTTGCACTTTAAATAAAATTCAATCAAATTCAAATATTATGAAAATAAAATATGTACTACTAGCGACATCCTTGACGTTGACCTCCATTGCAGGACAGACATATAAGAATGTAAGAGCGAAACAGGATGGGCTATCCATCACTGTTCAATATGATATGGCAGGAAAGTTATATAGAGGTGACCAGGTATCTCTGACCTATTCTCTAGACAATGGCAAGTCATATTCAGTAATAAACAATGCTGAGGGAGACATTGGTGCCAATGTATTGCCAGGCAAGAATAA
>Ga0208766_1000052_pt1 | contig 59316 bp, 60 predicted proteins | sample ETN01SmetaG_3_FD_185792 | JGI IMG/M metagenome (GOLD analysis project Ga0208766, IMG submission 185792) | Marine microbial and viral communities from oxygen minimum zone, Eastern Pacific Ocean - ETNP2014F12-01SV263 (SPAdes) (version 2) | ecosystem: Environmental > Aquatic > Marine > Oceanic ... | reverse complement strand
GTTCGAGGTTGATCGTGGCGCTGGGCGAAAATGTACGTATTACATGTTGCAATTGTTGCCGGCAAGTGTCCTTGATCGATCACGTGGTCGTGAGCTTCGCTGGGATACAGCTTCTTGCAATGGTTTTGCGCGATACACAGCCTGCATAGATCCTGTTTTTGCAGGCCTAGATTTTGGTAATCAACCACTGCATTTTGCTAGCAATATCTCACAAAATGGTTCTTATATAAAAACCTCCAACAAACATCTGGAATCACCTCGTACCCTTCAACTGACAGAAGGACAGACCTACCTGCTTTCTGCCCAAAAGGAAAAGGGTCGTTACCTGCGACTTTCCTTCCAGCATGGCGTTGCAAGATTGTCTGGCTCCTTCGGAGATCACCTGCCTGATGTAACACTTGCTTTTTGTGGTGAGCATGAGGCTGGATGGCTACGCCTACCAGAAGATAACTCCTTCTTTATTGAAGCTCTTACCCATAGCTCATTTGAGTTCCATCATTCTGACCATTGCCCAATAGAGCAAGACCTATTGTGGAATTGGCTTTTTGACCTACATCTTGTCAGGCACCCTGTTGGTGCCGAGGCGAGACTTGTTGCGCTACTACAGCTTTTAGTTAGTCGTTTTGGCATTCGTAGAGGAGATGGTTATCTCCTGCCTATGCCTCTAGCTCATGCACGAATTGCTGAATTAATAGGTGCTACACGTTCCACAGTGACGCGTCAGATTTCTTTGCTCCGCAGGCTGAACCATCTTCAACTTATCGATCCTGATGGGATTTTTCTGCTCTCTGAGCAGCTTGTTGAATCCACTACATCTCTAAATAGCTGATTGTGATTACCCACCATCTACAAATAGAGGACCTTTGGCACCATTACGGTGATACTTCTGCAGAAGGGTGGACTCTGCAATCCATCAACATGCACCTCCATAGCGGTGAACTTGTTGGCCTATTAGGACCGTCTGGCTGTGGCAAAACCACCCTACTTCGATTGATTGCAGGCTTTGAGCAGCCAGTTCAAGGAAGAATCATCATCAACGACCAGGAGGTTGCATCCCCCGTTGGCATGCTCCCTCCAGAGAGAAGAGGAGTTGGCATGGTTTTTCAGGATTACGCTCTTTTTCCCCACCTCGATGCCTGGAGGAATGCCTGTTTTGGTCTTCATCGCGGTCAGGACACAAGTCGTACAAAGTGGTTGATGGAGATGCTTGGCTTGGCGGATCTTTGTCATCGATATCCACATCAGCTTTCAGGTGGTCAACGTCAACGATTGGCACTAGCTAGAGCACTCGCACCAGGATCTTCACTCGTCCTTTTGGATGAACCCTTTTCCAGTCTTGATGTTGAGGTACGTCAGCGCTTGCGCAGTGAACTTTCGGCTGTTCTTCAGACGTGTGGTGCTAGTGGTCTCCTTGTAACCCATGACCCTCAAGAGGCGCTCGCAATTTGTGATCGAGTAGCTGTTTTACGCGCTGGTGAGCTTCATCAATGTGCCACTCCCACAGAGCTTGTTCATAAACCAGCCACGCCATTTGTTGGTCGCTTTGTTCTTCAGGGCAATTTGCTCCCTCTAGATATCGGTGGTGAATATTGGCAAACACCTATTGGCCCTATTGCAAGGCTTATGGAACCGAGTGCGGCTAATGCAACTGAATTGATGGTTGATGAACAGGCTCTTCAGATTCAGCAGCATCCCCATGGTGAAGCTCGCATACAGGGGCGAGAGTTTCTCGGTAGTCATTGGCTTCTGCGGGTGGAGCTTGGCAATCACCTATTGCGAGTACGCCAACCGCTAGAGGAACCTGTAAACACAGGTGAACGTTGTTCCGTAGCCTTTCGTGCTGGTCAAAAAGGAATTCTTTTCCCAGGAGCTATTTCCTGTCCACTTACTTAAGCTTCCCTTTCAGAAGACTTTATACAACCTATAAAAAATTAAACCTCATAATTTCGTTTCATTTACTTGATGATTGTCTTTAATTAAATATTAACGAATTTGAGGTGGTCGATGATTCAGTCCCGACAGCAAATGCATTTGCCTCCTTTCCATTTTGAGCACTTCCCCTTTTTACACGCTTTTTTCTTACTTGAAATTAGCAACCGCCCTTGTGGATTGTCCTTCAAGTCAATACCTATGGATTTGGCCATGATGACCTCTGGTACTTTTTGCACCTGAGACTGATTCTCATTTTACAACGTCGATATCGCACTCGAGTGGCTCTTTTCAATATGTACAAACCCTTGTAGCATTGGATACATTGCAGGGAGCAGGAGTACTGACCTTCTTCTTGATACAAGCCGTTTAAAGCATTCACCTTGAAATTAACGATGCCTTTCCCTTCAAGTGCTTCCACTGTTGCTCCGATTACTGGTCCTGCAGGACGAGCAATGGCTCAGTCTATGGAGGCTGCTCTTGTAGAGGCACTAAACCAGCATCTCACTATGGAACGCAGTGCAAGTGCTGCATACTTTGCTATTGCGATTTGGTTCGCTGAGAGAGAATTACGTGGCTTTTCCCATTTCTTTAAGCAAGAAGCCATACAAGAACAGGTGCACGCAGCTCATTTTGCTGATTACTTAATTGCACGTGGACAGTCGGTTGTGTTGCAAGAAGTGCCCGCACCACGACAGGAATGGTCTAGTACAGACGCAATCATGGAAGCTTCATTCCAAATGGAGTCTGATGTAACTACTTCACTTCATCAGCTCTATGCAATGGCTGAGCGTGCAGCAGATATGCGAACAACTGTTTTTCTAGACCCACTTATAGAGAATCAAGTTAATTCTGAAGATCAATTTGCTCACCTTCTAGGCCGTGTGCGCTTTGCACAGAATCAGGCTTCCGCAATGTTGATCATTGATGGTGAGCTAAGCAACGGCAATAACTCACCTGCAAAGATGGCTTGATTTTAACTGATATAACCCCAAACAATAAGAAGCTTTAGTAGATCTTGCTTATGATTAAATTGCTATAGATGCAAGACTTACAGCGATCAACTATATGCGTTAATTGATATTGGCCTGCTACTTATCTCAATAAGGAATGCTATTGATAGCTTGTCTTCTACGCCGTTATTTTCGCACAATTTTGCAGCTTTAAGCAGTTCACTTCTTCTCGTATTCAATTGCTGCAATTCGCTCTTCAAACGACAGAATAGACAGTCGTCATTACATCTAACCATTGCTTCAATTAATGAGCTACAGCGATGACGTATCGAATCAACTTCTCTACATAAGCTGGCGATAACGCTATCTGAGGTGGTTACTAATGAGCCTTCCATGTTGTTTGGGAAATTAGGCAGCCAGGGGTGCGGACTCGATCAATGCTGGCGCCAAACGCAAGATTGGTTCGCCATTAGGCACATTCAATAGTTCTGCAGTGCGCAGTCGCGAGATCAGCCGAGTTGAGGTAACACGTGTGGAACCAATGAGTTCTCCGATTCGCTCATGGGTTAGTCGGAATGGAAGGTCACACCATTCGCCACAGCGTCTTCCTAATCGGTTGACAAGCAATGCAAATAAGGCTTGTAGGCGCTGCTCTGCATTTCCCAGGTGGCGGATGCGTAGTAACTGAAGGGTCCACTCGTTCACAGCATCGAAATCGTGACCTTCACGGATTTCAGCATCGCTGCGAAAACATAGTGGCGTAAGGGCTTCAACACATACACCTTCACTGCAGAGGCGGTCGGTACGCAGTTGATCGCCTTCTTGGAGAAATGCAAGGGTCATCCCCTCGGTTTCTTCGCAAGGGCAGTAGACCCGAGCGATACCTTGAAGTACTTCTATGCAGGCGCCACCAGAGCGAGCTGCTGGGTCAATCAGGATTGACTGACCAGGAGGCATCCTTACTGCTGGCGTTGGGTCGTCGGGAAGAAAGCGGAAGCTCATGAGAAGCCCCTTAGCGGCTTTTGAGAATTCTTCGCAACTTAGATGAAGCAGGGGGCTTTTTGCAAGCGATTCTCAATAGCATTTCAATTGTTGCGAAATGCATACCTTGTTGATTGACCTAAGTGTCTGTTTCGTTACAAGCCCACGTGTTGTCTGGTCATTTTTTGCTGTTGAGTCGTCACATGCTGACTTCCCTTTTCAGAGTTTTGTGGCATATGCACAAATTCTTCTTCGCGATCAATCGGCTGCCTGGTTTTGGGTTCGCTCCATAAATGAAAAATCAGAATTATTCGGGAATATATAAAATTTCGGAGAATCAATGATCACAAAATGAGTATATACTCTCAAATTAAAATTGATGTTTGAATGAATCTAAAATATATTGGAGCCGCGTGCGTAAAGCAGCGATTTGACAATCTAATCCTAGGATATACTTCAAGTGGCTATTTGAATTTGATTTAATTTATTAAAAATGAGAGGATAAGGTGGAAATAATTGCCTGACCCAAGCATTCAAATACATGATTAAATGCTTCTATTAACAAATACAAGCTAATAATAAAAAAACTGTGCCATTACTTTAAATGCAAATCCAATATCAATTGAAGATTAATTATTTACATTGTTTCTTTCTTTAAAGTCGCAAGACCTCCTTTTACAGCCAACAGAGCTGTCCCATCAAGAAACTGCTGATCCAGTAATAATAGTGCTGCAGTGTTATCACTTGCTAGGCGTAGGCGTTTACGTACAAATCGTGCTTCCGCTTCTTCTTGTAGTTGTTCGGCAATGAACCAATCAAGCATGGCAGTGGCACTTCGTTCACCAGCTTGTTCTGCAATAGAATAAATACGATTGATTGAGGCTGTGACGTCTTTTTCCATCTCGTATACATGATCAAAAAGACTTTGGGTTGATTCCCAATTACGTTCAGGTGCTTCAACAGCAGGAAGCTCAACTTGCTCATCGCTGTCTACTAGGTAGGCGATAAGTCGGTCAGCATGACCGCGTTCTTCCTGGCTTTTCATCTGCATATATGTAGAAAATCCAGCCAAGTCTTTTTCGCGTAGCCAAATAGACATGGCTAGGTAGGCATGACTCGCTTGGAATTCGCAAGCCAAGTGACTGTTAATAGCATTCGTTAGTTCCTGCATGGTCAATCCTATTTAATGCTCTTATTTAAAGGCATAATACAGGCAGGTCAGCTAAGTGCGGTGTTTTGTTAGTGTTGAGGTGTAAATTCTTTTGAGTTTAATCTCTTAGCATAACGAACTCGTTAAAAGTTGTTAGCATATTAGTGAGTTCAGAGCTTTTTGTCCTGCATACGTGATTTATATATTGCTTTAATTTACTACTTCTATAGCGATTTTGTTTGTTTTTTCGACCTTACCACAAAATACACATAGGTATTTTTTTAAATAAATACATTTGTTTTCTTATAGGTCATTAGTCTTTGCGCTGAAAGGTATAGCAAATACCATCTCTGAAATAAAAAAATAATCTAACAAGTTAACATTATTCACTTAAATTCCTTAATTGATATCTTGGCTATTTATACTTGTTTTTAGGTAAGGATCTAGAAACGATAGAGGACGTGCCATGGTCTCTGAGAATCCAAGAATCCCTTTATCCTTGTGAGAATAAAGGACTGTGTTATCACAATCAAGCAGGTAAGTGCCGCCTCTTTGTGTAATGAAGTCGTCACGAGGTACATACGTACGCCAGTTAGTTAAGACCTCGCCCATGTTTCTCAGGCGTATAGTTGCAAGTTCAAATGGTCTTAGATATCCCTCACCACCTATATTCGCGAATAAAGAACCATTAATAGCTGGTAAAGGTGATGCCTTGATTGTCTCGTCTCTATCTATGCGTTGTGGGGCACTCCTATCTCCTGTGTAACCACGGATAACCTCTAATAGAGTACCTGGAGATCCAAACCCTGCGCACATAAGTACTAAACCTGGCCATGGATTTATAGGAGTTCTTAATCCTGCGTAAAGGCCTAATTCTTGGTGAAGTGTAGGTTTAGCATCAACTATCATTCTTTTTCGATCAAATCCAGTGAATTGACAAAACTGGTCGGCTCCTTTTGGATCACCAATGCCAATAGCAAGCGTTGAAATGCCAGATGCTTGAAGCCTTGTTAGCTCAGGTGTTAATGCTTGAGCATATTCCAAACTATCAAAGTCACCTAGAGGAGAGAGCAGTACTACAAGACGACGTTTCCCATACTCCATATCAGGCAAATCTCTAATACGTTCAAGCAAGGCATGTGGTGCTTTAACGATCATTTCGAAGGAATATCTATATTATATCTAATATAAACCACTGATCATGCCTGGCCTAATTGGACGCACTTCAATTCATCACTAAGGATTATATTATTCTCTTTTGATGTATAACTATTTATACTTCTATAGCCAAGTTTGCAGCCAAGATTTTAAGACTGCCTTGTTAAATATTCTTTTAGATGACTTTACATATAAAAGTAGTGTAATTTGAATCATAAGTCTACCTGTTCGCTTATTTCTTAATTAAATCATCGAGCATATAGGTATATTTTGAATGCTGGATAATTATCTTTACATAGAATTATGTGATTCAAACGGAGCATTGTAATATGTAGGGAGTCACACGAAAACCCTTGTCATTGCAAACAGTAGTCAAGTTTAGTTCAAATGAATGCGGTGTTTGTCACCGCATGAGTCACTATGATTCTGTAATTTGTAATGAGCTTGGCCTCGACTTTGTTAGTGTAATATTACAAGATACTGATGCATATCGCCGCTATCGCCATTTGTTATTGGAATACTATCCTACTCCAGAGCAAAGAGGCTGGCCTACTTACTTGGTAGTAAGTGATCCTGAAGGTGAGTACATAATTCATGGTGGATTAAAGGGTGGTATTGCCAAGGGTGATTTTCGTACTCGCCTTGCAGCATTAGTACCTGATTAGCGTTTAAGTTGAATATCTTTAGTTAAAATATATTGCATGATACTAAATTTATATTCAATTTTTATTCTTAGTTATCATGCGCCAATCGGAACTATTTACCTATTAGCATTGCTTGAATAGAATAACAAAAACATAAGTACATGTAATGTACCTATAAAAAATATTATAAAAAAATTGTTCTCGTGAATTAACTTTAATGATTGATTACTTTTTCCTCTCTTGTTGCTTGATTTAAGTGTCTGTTGGCTCTGGGCTCATTTTTTTCTATTATTCTACATATTGTTATTGTACTTTTACTCAGCTTATATTTATCAAGCTATTACATTATTCGTAAGAGTTCTTTTGACTACATTTCATATCTTATAACATCATATTTAAGCAATCAACCACTTACTGATTTCATGAGTCAAAGTCCATGTATTAAATGTGGCAGCGTTACTTTCCGAGCTGATCGCTCTCTTGCTGGTCGCCTGGTTTGTACCAGGTGTGGTTCACCCTTGGTTATCAGAAAAGGTTTTTCTAGTACTCGATTTACTTCAACGTCATTGGTTGGCACAAAATTAAATAAGCGTTGGGTTTTGTTTCTGGTTTTAATGGCTATCCTAATTTTAATAATTGTAGTGTGCCAATAAGGGCATATTGTAATGAGTCAAAAATGAAGATCACTCTACGAAAATTGTTTAATTGTTCTTGCATTATCTAATTTATGATTCGTAAGTCAATATTAATAGCCCTTTATTTATTTTTCATATTCGTGATACTACTACTATTTCCCAAACGAATGTAGTGTGAAGTACGATGATATATTTAGAGAAAATATAATATAGATAATATCCATTAACTTATTGGATTTCCTAGTGCTATATGGATGAAATGTCCCCGGGCAATACTTGCCAGTAGCCATTTATATGTATAACCTCCAAAGGCGTTTCGAATAATCCACTTAAAAGATCGGATTTTAATTGATTCTTAGGTGCACCATCTCCAATCAATATTCCATCTTTTAGGAAAATTACACGTTGAATTTCTTCTACGATTGATTCAATTTGGTGAGTCACCATCAGAATCGTAGTACCGGCTCTCGATAGTTTTCGTATTAAATTCAGCGTCTGATGCCTTGCTTTGAGATCTAAACCCTTTATTGGTTCATCTAGTACTAAGACATCAGGATTATTAACCAGTGCTCTAGCAATTAGCAGTCGCCTACGTTCTCCATCTGATAGTTGTGCGAATACTCTTTTCGAAATCTTGCTTAATCCTAAATCTTTCATTAGTTCAGATACTTTTAGGATCTGATTGTCATTGGGTTTTTGGCTTCTACCAATACCAATAGATCCAAACATACCTGACATCACAATATCTATAGCACTTGCGTAGCCTGGTGTTCTAAGCTCAAGCTCAGTCGAGACTACACCAATTCTTGAGCGAAGTTGAGTTAATCTTACGGTCTCACTACCAAAGATTTTCAAAGCTGAGTTAGGCTTTACAACAGGGTAGAGACTTCGGCAGATAAGTTTTACCAGTGCACTCTTACCTGCCCCATTTGGACCAAGTATTAGTGTATTTTCTCTTAACTTTAGGTTCAAACTAAGCTTTTCAAATACTTGCCTTGAGCCATGCCATGCTTCAACCTCCTTAAGTTCTAGCCAACAGTTGTCATAGCTCATATGGTGGGTTTCTCTATACATCATTTAGATCACATTATAACTTAGAGTGCAGTTTGTAATATTGTCAAACTTAGGATCTGACTAATAATTAAATTGTATCAATATAACCAACCGAATGTAGATGAATATTTCCATTTATAATGATTATATAGAAAAGTAATGTATACTTAACCTAGCTCACATCTTGTGAAATTAATACATTCTAGGTACTTAACTCATCTGATCTGACAATTATTGATCTTGTCATTTGCCTCCTTTGTCGAGCCTCAATTAAATTGAACCTACAACAAGTCGTTTCTTCGACTAAGCCTGATTTTATTTTGCGTTAGAGTATTTTTAATTTAACGAACATATTGTTATATTAATTTCTTATTCTCATTTTTAATATTGTATTAGTGCTTCACTATCTAGCCATGCTTTAGAATATTGATCATGAGAGACACTATCTTTTTTCGTGTTGCATCATGGGTTACATTCTTTTTTTCATGTTACTCATGGTGGCTGCTTTATAATCAGGGTACGTTGTGGTGGATTGCACTTGGTCTATTATTGCTAATTTCACTTTTTACAATGATAATGGGCCTGAACGCTGTAAAGAGAATGTTTTATATGCCAAGTATTCAATACCCTATCTTTAGAGTTATTATTGCTGCAACAGCTGTTGGATATTTCTTATCTGCCTTTTTGGGCTGTATTCACATATTTTCTCAATTACCAGTTAATGATAAAAGTGTTATTATTTTCCCTTTAATAATTTCTGCATTTATCTTTGCTGGATCTACATTTGGTTTGTTTTTAGCGGATGATTAGCGATCGATTATATCGACATAAGACTGGTATATTTACTGGTAACCCTGTATATCTACATATCTAATTCTAGGTTCCTGTTGATTAATTCTACCTGAAACTGCTCATGTGTAAATATCTATATATAGTTAATAATTTTATAAATAAATTCTTTATTTTGATATTTTAATCGAAGTTATTACTCTTTAAATCATTTAAAGCCTATATACAGGTCCCGCCAGGGTAGACAATGGTATAATACTAGCATATAAGCCTTTACACGTATTGGTATGAGTCAAGCTATGAAGCAGCAAGTTCTATCAAAGGACTCAGATGATCAACTTTCAAATGGACTGTATGGCTGGTATGCGGTTTGCGTTAGCAGCACACTTGTGAATGATTTTTTATATTTCTTTTCTATGTACAATGAACCTTTGATTTTATATAGAGACAAATACTCTCGTGCAGTTTGCATAAAAGATTTATGTACACATAGAGCGGCTTCTTTTCAGGGAGGAGAAATTAAATCTGGTGAGATCATTTGCCCCTATCATGGAGCAAAATTCTCTTCTGATAAAACTAGTAAGGATCCAGATAGAATATGCTGCAATCAGATTGTTGACTCAACTTACAATACATACGCTAGAAATATACAGCTACATCAATATCCCTGTGTTGAAAAGGATGGATATATATATATTTACTATACTGGAAATCCATCTACCAATGTTCATGACATTCCAATACATTCAACGCTAGAGGAACTTGAATTTACTCCAATATCATACGGATTTAGAACTTCTGAATATGTCTATGAAGAAGCGCTATTAGATTTTAGATGTGATTGGTCACGTATTGTTGAGAATCACCTTGATATTCTACATATTTTTTGGATGCACGGTAATTCATTGCCTGGAAATCTAGTAAATAGAAAAACAATTAAAAGCTTCAATCATAAGATAACAAAAACGAATAATTATATTAAATGTACTTACACACACAAGGACAATGAGAATACTGAATTCATAACACAGGTCTTTGTCCCGCCTGGTAGGATTTATATGTATCGTGGATCCCCTGAAACAGCAAGATATATTCAAGTTTTAGATCATATACCTTTGGCTAATAATAGGGCTCGTGTAATGGTACGTCATTACCGAAAATTTATAAAAAATAGTACATTATGTAAATTAATCTTGTTTAGTCTTAGACAACGTTCAATTTTTTATAGCATCTTCTCAGAGGATTACCTTGCTCTTAAAGCACAGACATTCAATGAACAAATGGGCTATATGACTAATAAGAATATGAAGCTCCTTGCTGAAGATAAAGCGATTAATTGGTACTGGAAATGGTATGAGAGTTGTTTGAAGAACGATTCACCGTGGGATCGACATAAATTATCGCCTAATACAAATACACTTTATGATGATAGTCCGATGACTTATCCACCTGAAAATCTAAGACTAGAAAGACTGGTTAATTATCGCTTTAAAATTAGACTAATTTTACGAATTCTGATTTTAGTTGGCTTGTTACTGTTAGTCTATTCTATATTTAGATTATAACTATCCTGCATAGCACTACGACATCAGCAGCAAGTTTCAAATACCATCACCACCGTTCATCCTATTTTGCAATAGTTATATCTACTATTGTTTACCACAATACGTATCAATAAGCATATAATACTAAATTAGATATCCTATTTTTTACCATAGAAACTTTTTTTTAATTTTATCAGTCTAACTTTTGCTTTGAGAACTTTCACTGTCTCTGAATATTTATATATCTAAGTAGTCTCCTTTTTGCAAATCAATTAACCAATTACAAGTCCCTGCTTATGGGCTTTCTTGCGATATCTCACGAAGCTCTATCATATATCCAGCATTCATAGCCTGCGTTCTTCAACCTTCCCGTTCATGCCAATAGTTGATCCGAAGCAACCTGTAGTAATTCTTGGTGGTTTTTTGATCACTGATGATGCTTATAGCTCCTTGTCTTGTTGGATAGAATCCAATTACGGTCTAACTGTACGCGTTGTTGCTTCTAGTAAATTTGATTGGCTTCTCACTACTTGGGCTGTTGGTTGGCGTCGACTCCTTGATAGGGTTGACAATCATGTAAAGGAACTACAAGCTCAATCACCTACTGGCAAGGTGACTCTTATTGGTCATAGCTCAGGTGGTGTAATGCTACGGCTGTATCTAGGTGAGAAATTATTTGCAGGTAGAAACTATTCTGGCCACCACAGATGTAATCGCTTAGTGATGCTTGGCAGCCCTCATCAGGCTATTAGAGCAACCCCATTACGAGCTCTTGTGGATACTCTCTATCCAGCTACATTTTATTCAACCTACGTAGATTATGTTTCAATAGCAGGGCGGCTGAATCTCGATGGACCTAATGCCTCACCTTTTGCAAAACGTAGTGCATCTGGCTCATATCGCAGCATAATTGGAGATTCTGACGTTGAAGGTGATGGACTTGTTCCTATAAACTCTGCTCTATTGAAGCAATCTCGGCATTTAATACTTGATGATACTGCTCATGGTGGTTTGTTTGGACCTTTATGGTATGGATCTTCCGAGCGTATAGAGCAATGGTGGAGCACTGCTATTGCTGAACTTTCTTAATCGCATCTCTTTTCTAACCTTTAATTATCGAAAATATTCTTTACTCCTATTCTCATTGTTATTCTGCACCTAGATTTATTAAATATTTCGTATTTGTTCTCATGGCTATAAATTTCATATAATCTTATAAATCACTTTGCATATCCTTTTTGCTATGTATTGTCTTTTATTGGGTATCACGTGATTTTAAAAAAACAGTCCTTTTGGCCCTTTTTCATTTAATCAAATTCATAACGCAAGGAGGTTCATTCCTGTGCAGCGCTTTGATTGCTGCTATCGTTTTTTAGCAATCAATCAAATTGCTGATATGCTTTTTTGAATGAACTGTTTATTTGTTTGGATGTTGCATATCTTTATTGACTTACTTAGTTTAACATATATCATCTAATACCTTTTGACATCTCCTGTACCAACGGTTATTTGCTCATTTCAAGCATGCGTTTCATGGGAACTAATGCCTTTTTGCGTAGTTCATCATCCATTACAATTTCTGGTTCCATTTTTTTGAGACATTCCCATAGCTTTTCTAGTGTATTTAGCCTCATGTAAGGACATTCATTACAGCTACATCCATCGATGCCCGGTACATCAATGAATTTCTTCTTAGGCATTCTTTGCTGCATTTGATGTATTATTCCAGGTTCTGTAAGCACTATGAATTCTTTAACAGGACTTGTTTCTGTATATTTAAGTAATTTACTTGTTGAGCCAATGAAATCTGCGAGATCAAGAAGGCTTTCTATGCACTCTGGGTGGGCAATTACTTCTGCAAAAGGGTGTTTGATTTTTAGCTTTAATAGTGCTTCTTCACTAAATGCTTCATGTACCAGGCAACTCCCTGGCCAAAATGTTAGCTCCCTTCCGCTTTGACGTTGTACCCAACGCCCTAGGTTTTTATCTGGTGCAAATATAATAGGACGATCTTTCGGCAGTTTATTAACTAGATCTACAGCGTTACTACTTGTGCAGACCAGATCGCTTTGCGCTTTCACAGCTGCTGTGCAATTGATGTAGCTCACTACGAGGTGATTTGGATGATTAGCTCGAAAGTTTGCAAATGCTTCAGCTGGACAGTCATCAGCCAGGGTGCATCCGGCATCTAGATCAGGCAGTAGCACAATTTTCTCTGGGCTGAGAATCTTTGCAGTCTCAGCCATGAAGTGAACTCCGCAAAAAACGATTACATCAGCATTAGTATTTGATGCCTTTCTTGAAAGTTCTAAGGAGTCACCCACGAAATCAGCGATGTCTTGTATTTCTGGATCTTGGTAATAGTGGGCAAGAATTACGGCATTGTGCTTTTTGCGCAGTTCATTAATCTCGCTGCTCAATTCGTTTTTGTTCAGTGGGACCGGTGAGACCGTCTTTGCAGTGGATGCAGCGGTCATTCGCACAGCCTGGGGCAGGATGTATAAAGCCTAATCATTCGTCCTGTCTGTTCTACGCCTCGCCATCGTTGGAGACTTGCATGGTGCTTGGGTTGCTGATGATAGAGATCTGCTTATTCAGCTTCAACCTGATGCAGTTCTTTTTGTGGGTGATCTCAGCGATGGTGATCTCAAGTTGGTTAAGGCAATACAGCAACTTCCACTCCCCGTAGCAGTAATCCTTGGCAATCATGACCGCGGCCACGATCAAAGCGGTGAATTACTACGGCAGCAACTGACATTATTGGGTGAGCGGCATTGTGGGTGGTGCTTTCGACAGTGGCAGACTCCCCCTATTGCTGTGATCGGAGGTAGGCCATGCAGTTCGGGTGGTGGTTTTTATCTTTCCAATGCTGTAGAAGCAACTTTTGGTCCGATCACGCTTAATGAATCAGCAGATCGCATAGTTCAGGCAGCTAAGCAGGCTCCCGCTGATTGGCCACTAGTTGTCCTGGCTCATTCTGGACCCACAGGACTTGGCTCAGACAAAGACAGCCCTTGTGGACGGGATTGGAAGGTTCCCGCGATCGACTGGGGTGACCAGGATCTTGCCTTGGCAATTGATCGAATCCGTAACCATCGGCTTCCACAGTTGGTTGTCTTTGGTCATATGCACCATGACCTCAAGCGTGGCCAGGGTTGTCGGCGTACGTTTTCACAAGATCGTTTTGGCACTGTCTTTCTCAATGCAGCCTGTGTGCCACGGCGAGGACATGATGCTTCTGGTCGTCAGTTATGCCATCTTTCCTGGGTTGAGTTTGACGACGCTCAGCTGAGTTTCGTAAGCCATCGATGGTTCCTTGCTGATGGATCAGTGGCCTATGAACAAACTCTTTTTCAGAGATCAAAATCCACTGTTATGCCGTGCTGATTTATCTCTGCCTCAGCAGCCACGGCTATGGCCACGCAGCGCGCCAAGCAGCTGTATTAACTGAACTTCATCGTCTATATCCAAACGTGCGTTTGGTCGTTAGTAGCCATGTTGATCTTGAGTTTTTAAATCTTGTATTTAGAAGTGTCCCTTTTGAACACCGCAGGCTCCGTTGGGATGTCGGCATGGTTCAGACCCATGCCTTTGGCATTGATAGCTCAGCCACTCTTAAGGCATTGCATGAACTTGAAATAAGTAACCCCGCCCAGATTTCGGCTGAGGCTGCTTGGATTCGTTCTCAACAAATCCCAGCAATGATTCTTGCTGATATCCCTCCAGCTGCTGCTGAGTTGGCAGATCAGGCAGGTGTGCCTTTGCTGTGGATGGGTAACTTTGGCTGGGATGAGATTTATCAACCTCTAGGTGATTACTTTCTTGCCTACGCAGAACTAGCGGCAACAGAGTATGCAAGAGGACAGCAGCTGTTGCGATGTCCTTTTTCCTTGAAAATGGACTGGGGTGTGCCAGAGCAGAGCATTGGGATAACAGCTGCTAAGCCCCGACCATTACCGATTGCTCTGCAAGAGAAATTGGCTTCTTCTGATGCACCAATTGTGATGGTGGGCTTTGGCGGAATGGGTTTTGCTCTACAGCCAGATCTGTTCAAACGTTGGCCTGATCATCTCTTTTTGGTGCCTCAATCTCGATCAGCAAACACCTCTGGTGTCGATCAACAGCCTGAAAACGTTATTTATCTCCCTGAATCATCCCTTGTCTTAGATGCTCTCCCGTTTTGTGCAAGACATCTTGGTAAGCCTGGCTACAGCAGCTTTTGTGAAGCAATTAGTTTGGGAGTAGGGCTGCATGTGTTTCAGCGGGATGGTTTTGCGGAGGCCAAGGCGCTAATTGATGGATTGCAGAGCTATGCCGCCCATCGGTTACTTGAGCGTCATGCGTTGGAACTTGGAGAATGGGAGCTTGATCTACCGATTATTTGTCCTTCCCAGCAGCCTCTGGCTAGCGATGGTGCGTTAGTTGCAGCCCATGCAGTGCTCGAGTTTGCAGCCAAATTAGCAATTCTGATCTGAAAGCTTTAATTGTTCAAAATCCATAAAATTACCTATACAGCTTTGGTTTCGGTGAAATTGCGGCTCCAACCACCCCTGCATCGCGGTGGACAATCTCCATACCGTCACCAGGGACTTGCCTCTTTGGCCTGATTTCGACAAAGTCAGCCGGATCATTAAACAAATCTGTTGAATGATCTTCTTCCCTAAGACGCAGCTCCCATTCGCTTCTGGGATTTGCTTCATCCCTTCCTCGTTTTGAGAAAGGTCTTTATTCTCCGAATGCCAGGTATGACCACTCCCGCCTCGACTGTTTGCCGCCTCGTCTCAGCAGTCGCCGCAGGTTTAATCCCATCCACAATCGCAATAAATTCACTACAGGCAGCCAATATTCCACTCCTACCTGCACTTCCCACTGATCAGGTAGTAGCAAGATCCCAGAATTTGAGTAGTCCCGATGAGGTTTCCTCATCCTCTCTACCTTTCATCATCACTCCTGAACGTAGGGCCCTTCTCAATACCATTCGTTTTGCAGAAGGCACTTGGAAGAATGGAGATGATCTTGGATACAGAGTGATGTTTGGCGGAGGCCTGATGGCTTCACTTAATCAGCATCCAAATCGTGTCATTTATTCCTCTCGTTACGCCAGTGCAGCCGCAGGTGCTTATCAATTCATGCCATTTACCTGGGATATGGTCCGCACCAGCCTTGGTTTGCGCGGCTTTGGACCAGAAGCTCAAGATCAGGGCGCTCTATACCTCATTCAACGACGTAAAGCTCTAGGACTTACTGATACAGGCTCAATGACACCTTTACTGGCCGCCAAGCTTGCGCCGGAATGGGCTTCCTTTCCAACTCTTAGCGGCAGGAGTTACTACGGTCAACCAGTGAAGCGCTTCAGCCGGTTAAACGGTTTTTATAAGTTCAACTTGGTTAAATTGAGAAAAATCAGGGATCAGCATCGTCAAGAGCTATCTGATGCAGCTAATGGTGTTGTACAGAAACCAGTATGTAAGTCCCCCAAAATTCTTTGTAGCCTTTAACGCTGGTTATCTAATTAGAATTTCAAGTCTTGGTTTCTTGGTCTGAGCTGCTACCTAAAGCAGCTTGAGCTGCTAGGTAAGCCGCTAACGCACCGCCGATAAAACCCAGTCCGTTTCGCACAAGCGGTAAGACCTCACTAGTTCTTGAGATAACAGGAGCTATTCCAAATACACCGAACAGCATTACCCAAAGAGGTGAAAGGAGTAACAACCAGGGCCAAGCGATCAACTCACCTTCTTTTTTTGGGTAGGAAGCAATGCCGGCAACTACTCCTCCTAATAAAGATGTCGTGAAGGTCAGCAACCATTGTTCCTGTGGCAACCCAGGGACAAATTGACAGCCTCCACGATCTAAGCAAGTTTCAACTGCATCGAGGGCATCGAGAATGGCGATGTCTTCTCCATGATCTTTCACGTAATACTGATTTCCGAATCGGGTTTGTAGCTCTACCCAGTAGGTACGTGGCATCAAGGCGTATAGAGCATCACCGACGTTGAAGTTGAGCAGATTTCCGCCACGTGGGTCAGCTACTACAAGCAGACTTCGTTCATCTAGACCCCAGAACTCTCTCACTGCAAGGCCTGGTGTGCGTTCATATTGCGTAAGTACACGCAATTTCCAGCCTGTACGTTCTTCAAAGTTGTCTAGAGAGTTCTCGAGATTGGCTCGCTGGGTATCGCTGAAGGCTTTCGCTAGATCCACCACCGATGTTGGCTTGTTGGGTAAGAGCTCGGGGTTGTCAAAGGCCACTACAGGAGATGCACAGCAAATTAGGCAAAGGGCAAATCCCAGCAGGGCTTCTAAAAGTCTGTTTCTGTGATGTGCTCCCATGGGCCTGTCTCGCTGTGGGGCATTCTCTCTAATGGATCACTCTTCTGTGCCTTGTCCGGCTTGGTTGATTAAGCGATTGGATCAAGCTGGAGGAAGCATCAGCTTTCATCAATACATGGAGTGGTCGTTGAATGACCCTGAGCATGGTGCATATGCCACCGGTCAGTTGAAGATAGGTCGGCATGGTGATTTCACGACTTCCCCTTCCTTAGGTAAGGATTTTGCCCAACTACTTGCACTTCAACTCGCTGATTGGTTTGAACAACTAAAGCAATCTTTCGATAAGGAACGAACTCTTTCCTTGTTGGAGTTTGGGCCCGGGGAGGGTGATTTGAGCTTTGATTTGATCTCTGCTCTAGAGGACATCTGCCCAGCCTTGCTGCCAAGGCTGGAACTGATTTTAGTTGAGGCCAATCAGGCCATGGTCAAACGACAACAAAAGCGACTGGGCTCTTTGACCAAAGTTCCAATTCATTGGCGAACCCTTGAGGAATTGGCGAAAGCGCCGGTTGTAGGCGTGATGATTGCGCATGAAATGCTTGATGCTCTTCCGGTTGAGCGTTTGGTGTTGCGCGAGCAGCGCCTATTTAGGCAGGGAGTATGTCTTGAGAGCGATGATTTTGAGTCTTATCTCAGCTTCACGGAGCTTCCCCTTACCGCTGAACTGACTTCTTCGTTAGCCGATGCTCAAGTCTGCTTAGGTATCCAGATCCCACCAGCCGATGCTGCTGATGGTTGGTGCAGTGAATGGCATTGTGAGCTGAAGCATTGGTGGCAGCAGGCTTCTGCTGCAATGTCTTGCGGCCCATTACTTGTTATTGATTATGCCCTTGAGGCACGTCGCTATTACAACGCTTCTAGATCTGCTGGAACCTTGATGGCTTATCGACAACAGAGTGCAAGTGGTGCTCTGCTTGAGGATCCCGGCCAATGGGACCTCACAGCACATCTTTGCCTTGAGACTCTTCAACTTCAAGCAGAACAACAGGGCTGGACCTTTCTTGGTGAAGTGCGTCAAGGTCAGGCGCTCTTGGCACTTGGATTAGCTGAGAAGTTACATGCACTTCAAGCTCTTCCTTCTAGTCAGCTCGACATTGCATTGCAAAGGAGAGAGGCACTTTTACGGCTTGTTGATCCTGTGGGGTTGGGTGAGTTTCGATGGCTGGCATTCGAGTTCAATCAAAATTCAAAAGGCATTGCTGAGCCATTAAGGCTTCGCTGTCGTTTTCTGGAGGATCCGATTAGTTGAGCCTTGATATGCAGGCTTGGATCTCTTCGGTGCTCACGTCGTTTTTGATTTCTACACTGCCGATTCCTGTGGGCATGACAAAGCGAACTTTTCCATCCCTAACTTTTTTGTCACCTTGCAATGTTTTTAGTACAGCTTCTGGATCGAGCTTGGGCCAGCTTGTTGGCAGCCCAGCTTTGGCGATTAGAGCCCGTTGCCGGTTGGCATCATCTCTGCTCCAGCTCTGTCGCATAACCGCCAGTTCTCCAATCGCCACCATGCCGATGGCAACAGCTTCACCATGAAGCCAAGTTCCGTATCCGCAAAGGGTTTCCACTACATGCCCGAAGGTATGCCCGTAGTTCAAGATGGCGCGAAGTCCTGCTTCTCGTTCATCTGAGCTCACCACTTTTGACTTGGCGGCAGCAGACCGTTCGATGATTTTTTCTAGAAGAGCCGTTTTTAATTCAGATGGTGTGGCTAATTCAGAAATTCCCTCTAGAAGTTCAAAAAGTTTTCGATCACCGATTACGCCGTATTTGATTACTTCGGCCATTCCTGCGCGGAATTCGCGCTCAGGCAATGTGTTCAGAGTTGACGGATCGATCAGTACAAGTCTTGGTTGATGAAAAGCACCAAGCAGATTTTTGCCGCCTGGGTGATTCACGCCTGTCTTGCCACCGATCGCGGCGTCAACCATTGCTAAAAGAGTTGTCGGCAATTGTGCTACCGCTATACCTCTTAGCCAGGTGGCGGCTGCAAATCCCGTCATATCTCCTACGACCCCACCGCCAAGGGCGATCATCAGTGAACCCCTTTCCAGCTGCGCTGTGTAGGCAGCATCGTGAATCAGGGCAATGCTCGCTTGTGTTTTTTGATCTTCGCCAGCCTCAATGACTAGCAAGGTCGGCTTGTAACCACTTTCTCTAAGGCTTTCAAGGCAGAGATCACCATATGGCTGAGCAACATCTGCGTTGCTAACGACCAAGACCTTGATTCCTTTTTTTATTCCAGCTAGGCGTAGCTCCTTGCCTATACCCTTTAAACCTGCCCCGCCAATCACTACCTCGTAGGGGTGGAGCTTGAGTGCTACAGGGATACGGAGGGCGTCGTTATTCACAAGAGCGAAGAGGGAAGGGTAGGTCTGCTTATCTCACTTTGCCGGGTGGCATTACACAATCCCAACTAATCTCCCTTCATTGAAGGCAGTGTGGTGATGGCAGGCCCTTTGATTCGAGAATCACGACTGTTCCGGCGGAACACTCTTACGGCATGGATGTTCCTCTTGCCTGCGCTCCTATTGCTGAGCTTGTCAGTGCTTTTACCAGCGCTGATGGCGTTAGTGATGAGCTTCACTCAGACAGGATTAGACGTAACTGAACCGTTGGTATTTATTGGTTTGGCCAATTTCCGGCGTCTTCTTGGGGATCCGATGTTCCTCAGGGTTCTCATTACAACTTTGATTTATCTGGTTGGTGTGGTTCCCCCGATTGTCTTGGGTTCTTTGGTATTGGCTGTATTGCTAAACCGTTCCCTGCCTGGCATTCATGTCTTGCGCGGTGCGTTTTATACACCTGTGCTCGTGTCAATCGTGGTTGCGGCAATCGCATTCCGCTGGCTTTATGCGGAAAATGGACTGATTAATGGCTGGTTTTCTGTTCTTTTGGGATCAGAGTTTTCTCCAATTGGGTTTCTCACGAATCCTTTACTGGCTCTTCCTGCAGTGATGCTGGTGACTTTATGGAAGGGCCTTGGTTATTACATGGTGATTTTTCTTGCTGGTCTTCAAAGTATTCCCGGCGAGCTTTATGAGGCAGCTGAGCTCGATGGAAGTGAAGGTTGGCACAAACATCTTGATATCACTTTGCCCTTGTTGCGCCCATATGTGACCTTGGTTGCGGTGGTTTCCTCCATTGCTGCCACAAAAGTATTCGAAGAGGTGTTTTTGATGACTCAGGGGGGTCCCGCTGAGTCAACTCGAACTGTTGTTTACTACGTTTATGAACAAGCTTTTGCAGAGCTTGAGATCAGTTATGCCTGCACGGTTGGCTTGGCGCTGTTCTTATTAGTCATGTTGCTCACTGCAGTGCGTTTGACTTTCGCTGGCGATCAGGGCTTGCTCTGAAATTAGTTTTTGCTGAGATGCCAAGCTTTCAGGATTCTGTTGTTGATGCTCCTTGCATGAGTGGTCCTGCAAAACCAATTATTGGGGTCATAGGCGGTGGTCAGTTGGCCCAGATGTTGGTCCAAGCAGCAAGTGCTCGCGGTGTAGATGTGGTGGTTCAGTCTGGCTCGCCAGAAGATCCTGCTGCTGCTGGGGCATTCAAATTTGTCACTGCCGATCCTAAGGAAGCCGAAGGAACAAGAAAGCTTGTTCAGGACTGTTGTGGTGTCACCTTTGAGAACGAATGGGTCAACATCGATGGACTGACTCCTCTTGAGAAAGAAGGAGTGTCTTTTCGACCGCCTTTAAGTGCATTGGCTCCTTTAGTTGACAAGATCTCACAGCGGCAGTTACTTAAGGAAATTGGTTTTCCAAGTCCTGAATGGACTTTATTGAGTTCAATATCTTTTGAGCAACCCAAGCTTCCTTCTGGTTGGAGCTTTCCTGTGATGGCCAAGTCAAGCCGATGGGGGTATGACGGAAAAGGAACCAGAATTCTCAATAACATCAAGGATTTGACACAGCTTCTTCAATCAATTGATCCGGCTAATTGGTTGCTTGAGGTCATGGTTCCATTCGAAAAAGAGCTAGCTATTGTTGCCAGTAGAGATCAACAAGGTCGAGTACGTAGCCTTCCACTTGCAGAGACACACCAGTCTCAGCAGGTCTGTGATTGGGTAATTGTCCCAGCGAGTGTTGAGCATGCTGTAGAAGCCATGGCATACAACATGGCTGCTTCACTGCTTATGAAGCTCAATTACGTGGGTGTTCTTGCCATTGAGTTTTTCTACGGACCTGACGGATTACAGGTCAATGAAATTGCTCCTCGTACCCACAATTCCGCACACTTCTCTATCGAGGCCTGTAGCAGCAGCCAGTTCGACCAACAACTCTGTATAGCGGCTGGTTTGCCAGTTCCTTCACCTGAACTCACCGCTCCTGGTGCTGTGATGGTCAACCTGCTCGGTTTAGCAGAAGGAAAGGCCTCTTCTTTGGCAGAACGTCTTTCGAGACTGCGAAGTGTTGATCAGTTCCATGTGCACTGGTATGGAAAAGATATTGAAACTCCAGGACGCAAACTTGGTCATGTGACAGTGCTTCTTAACGGTGTTGACGCAGTGAGCCGTCGCAATGAAGCAAGAGGTGTTTTGGAGCGAATTCGCTCAATCTGGCCTACGCAAGGAACCAATGTCGCTTAAATTCTCAAAGGACTGCTTTGTTGGTGACGGCCTTTTCTAGTGCTCTGATCTGACTCTCTTCTCGACTTGGGGAGGCTGTCGTGACGGTGACGTAAACCGGTCTTGCTGCCGGAAACGAATCCCCACTTTGCTTCCTCTTCTGGTTCTACCAGGTCGAACACTTGGGCTCGCACGGCATGGCGGTTCATCTTTTTCCTGGACCAGGTTTGCTTTGAATCAGACGTAGCAGCAGGGTTGCTTCGTCCAGTGTTGTGACAACAAAAACTTCCTGTACTGAGCTCCCTCGCCTGGCAACCAGCTTGAACCCACCTTTAATTGGTGTTGAAATTCTGAGTTGAAGTTGAGGACAGCGACCTTTGACGCGTTTTATAACTGCTGGAGTAATGGTTTGGATGTTTTTATCCTCTGCAAGGGCCTTTAACCAAGGGATAAGACCTTCTACGTAGGTGCTGTGGGTGATTACAACCCGTCCCATCACAACATGATCTGTCTTGATTGGTCGAAATTAGCCAGAGTTGCCACGAAAAAGGGGCTTATGTATTTGATGCGATGCTCAAATCCATTGATGGAATCCATGCTGAGGTTTTGGCATGCTCTTCGAGTCTCTTGTGTGCTCTAGCGATAGTTCTTACTGTTGATAGACATGGCGAAGAGTTTCGCGGTATAGCCCTTTGCCCTGGCAAGAGCCACTTTTATAGGTTCAATTGCGAATCCATGCGTTTTTTGAAAAGCTGATCTGCCTAACGATTACACCTTCAGCAGGAGAACCAATGGTTTAATCACTAGATATGCTTGTTTTGGAAAAATTCTCAAGCTTTAGAAAGTCTTGTCATCAAAAGGGTTTTTTGATTTCAGAACGTCACGTTAATGGTAAGGATAGTTACGTGGGTTCCCTTGTTACTGCTTTGCATTTCTGTTTTAAGGGTTATCTCTTTCCACTTACAAGATGTTTTTGAAATAGGCAGAGCTATGTGGTATTTAGGCATCTAATATGCTCTCATTGATTAATGGTCTAAGCCTTATGAGTCCTCGGATTTAGATGCAAATTCAAGGTCATTTTTGATACTTGCTGAAGCATTGCCTTTTTTAGCATTGTTCAAGTGGTGCCATGGTTAGTCCCTCCCCAGCCAATTGCTGGTGGTAGAGCTCTGCTTGTTCTAGTGGGCCACACCATACCTCTGCAGAGCCCTGCCCATCGATTTGATAAGCAAGGTTCCAGGCACGCTCTTCGCTCATGCCTGGAATGATCTTGCGTAGACAATCGACGACGTGTTGAAAAGTGTTTACGTCATCGTTGAGGACTATCACGCGGGCTTGCGGATACTTCTTGGTTTCCTTGGTACGTTCTAGAACTGGGGTTGTACCGGGAGTCGCAAACGTCATGACTGATGAAACGGCTGTGACGTGTAAAATGGGTTTAGCCTCGACAGGCTAGGTCAATCTCATCCTCGACTTCTATGTTGTTCACTCTCGCCTGGGCCTCTTTGGCGGCTGTGTTCAGTTTCTCTATCGCTATGGTCGTTTGGGGACGTAATGGCGATAATACACTGAACTTCTGAGGTGCCAGAGGCTCTCGATTTCCCAGGACTTAATCAGCTCCTGTCAATAACCGCAACCGCGCTGTTGGTCTTTGTGACCATAGCTGCGATATATCTTTCAACAGTTGATTGGAGTGATAGACGACGGCGTAAAAAGGCAGATGAGAAGAAATGAACAACTTAAACTTGACACAAGTGTGAACAGGTTTAGAAAGTCAATCTACTTTTTGAGCCTTAATCGAATTAGGCAGTATTTCTTTCACTTTCCCGTCACATCAGCATTCTTGTTGACATTGTTGTTAATACCTAGTATCGGTATCTTGTGCTTAAAGGATTATTTGCCATTTAACTCAGCTGATGGGGACAAGAACTTCTCGAGGCTGATGATAAGGATGAATTTGCTGCAGAGTTTTGAGGGTGATTCACAACGTGCTCCTCCTCGCCTTTGGAATGAAAGACTTGGCATTAAATTGGCTAAGGACCTTTGGCGCCATCAGGGAAGGGGTATTTGGTGGAAAGCATGGGCAGATGATGGTGGGGCCTATTTAATAGTCCCGGCTATTATTTGGCCTAACAAGGTCAATGTTCGGGTAGCATCAAAACGCCTTGGTGATTTCGTTGTTGTTGGCTCAGATGCCTTGCATCGTCGACTGCTGATTCAAGGATTAGAGCAGCAGCCAGATCAACTATCAGTAAGCACTTCTGATTTGCTGCGTCACTGCAAATCAGCCTTGGAAGCTGGACCGGCAGTTATGTGGCGTCCTGCAGCTTTAGCTTCAATAAGTAAATCAATTGCACCAATACTTCAGTTTGCTCGCTTTGGATGTATTTCTCTTCGCTCTGATCAAAATCAGCTCAGTTGGCAAGGAGTGGTAGGTAGGCTTTCTCTTGCCTCAGCCCCGGCTTATCTAAATTCCAAGCCTTCAAATAATCGTTCCTCGACTTATAACTTATCAGCAAGCCGCGATGATGAAAGCCTGCTTTTGAAGCTTCAGGCAGAGAATGTAGATTTGCTTATTGGAGGCTTGCTTTCCAAGCCTGTTATTGTCAATTCTCTTGAAACTAATTACGGCTTGCAGCTAGATTCGAGGCAGAGAATTGCGGCAGCGCCCTTGTCGTTGAAAATGAGTAAGGAGCCTAAAGGTAGTTTTATGGCTAGTCTTCAAATGAAGTTGAAACTTCCAAAAGGACCCTCTAAATGGCAATCTGCTATTAACACGATTACTCAACGGCTAGAGGAGCGTGGATATAAAAAAGGAGTTGATTTGGCTAATAAAAATAATCATAATATTGACGAGGATATCTCAGGGCTAACCATCTGGCGTCAGCCAGGTGATGAAGCTGTTATTGGAGGCTGGGCTTGGCAACAACAAAATAGCCTACCTACTAGTCTTAGTATTGCTTTAGGTGCTGCTCCAAATCCAACTTCAATATCTAGCCATTTTCTATCACCAGTTCATGGTGAGGTTTTGAGATTCACTGCTGACCCAGCAGAGTTGAATCGTTTAGGACTTCTAGATGGCCTTTGGCCCACCCTTGTTAAACAGGCAGGTGGAATTAGTGTGAACCTGCATTCATTGCATGGCAGCAAGTCGAAAACTCATCACTGGTGGTGGATGCATGGTCAGTTGAGATTGGAACCTGCCTCACTTCGCTAAACCTTTAGTTTTCTAGATTAGTTTTTGTTTTTTCAGCTTCCCTTCGTTCCCGCTTACGGCGTTCTGAAGCCACAGTCTCTTCAATTAGCTCTACAGCTTGAGCCATTTTTTCGAGGTTGCTCTTATAGAGGTTCAAGTCTTTTTCTACTCTGGCTTTAGTGAATCCAATTGATTCGCTTAGCTCATGAGCGATTTCGCTAAGTCGTTCAGGATCCGTGGATTCATCATCTTGAGCAGACGCAAGAAGTCTGAACAGGCCAACAGCCATTAGACGTGTGTAATGAACCGTATTTTGCCCGCTTTTACGTAATCCTTGAGCTAGAGCTTCAGGAGCCCCTTCGCCCTGCGTCAAGATCCAGGTTTGGACATCTTTAAGAGTTTGACCGCGGACAGACTCAAGGGTTTTGTGGGCTTGTTTACGAAGTGCATTTGGATCGAATCCGCAGCTACGGCACAGAGCACTAAAAAGGGCCTCTAGGTGGCCTTCTGGGCGGTACCCGCGGGTAAAGACATCAAAAACTTCGTCAAGGCCAACAGCAAAAAGTGCGTCGGGATAGAAGTGCTTTTGGTGACTCAGGAGATGAAGTTCGACAAGAAGCTCATCGGCAGTGCGTTTGTATAGAGCTGGGATGACGTGTGGGAAGTCATGGTTGAACGCACGTTTGCTGTCAGCAATGGTCTTTCGGTCACTCAAGTGCCTGGCCCGAGCTCAGTGGTATTTGACCTTAGCGCCGTTGATGGCACCGTTAGGATCGTGAAAACCGAGCAAAGCAGCATGATCCCGATTGTGATTGAAGAGTCGGGCCGTGGAGAGAGGGCCTTTGATATTTATTCGCGACTTTTGCGTGAAAGGATAATCTTCTTGGGTGAAACAGTTACGAGCGACTCCGCCAATCGAATCGTTGCTCAGATGTTATTCCTTGAGGCAGAGGACCCTGATAAGGATATTTATTTGTATATCAACTCACCAGGTGGATCGGTTTACGATGGCTTAGGTATCTTTGACACAATGCAGCATGTAAAACCTGATATTCATACTGTTTGTGTTGGTTTGGCTGCAAGTATGGGTGCTTTTCTCCTCTGTGCAGGAACAAAAGGTAAGCGCAGTAGTTTGCAACATTCTAGAATAATGATTCACCAGCCGCTTGGAGGTGCTAGTGGTCAAGCAAGTGATATTCGCATTCAGGCAGATGAGATACTTTACATTAAGGATCGCTTAAATCGCATTTTGGCTGAACGTACTGGTCAACCTCTAGATAGAATACAAGAAGATACTGATCGCGACTTTTTCATGTCTCCTGGTGAGGCAGTTAGCTACGGCTTGGTAGATACTGTTATTGATAAGCGCCCGGTACATTCGCTTTGATTACGTAGCGTACTGTTTGATTGAGATTGCTGGTTCATTTTTCTTGAATATTAAGCAGAGGTATGGTCCTTTCCTTTTCAGGGATAGCAGTGAATTCGGTCACAATTGCTCTAAATTCATCGCCATCAATAGTTTCCTTTTCGATTAGTATTTCAACAAGACTATCCATAGCTTCACGGTGCTTTCTTACGAGTTGAACAGTTTCTGCATAGCAATGTTTTACCATTGTTCTTACTGCCTGATCGATTTGGTGGGCGATAGCATCTGAAATATCACTCCGGGTCATTAGATCACGGCCTAGAAATACTTCTTGATTGCCACTCTCTAATGAAACTGGTCCTAAATCACTCATGCCGAATCGTGTGACCATTTGACGAGCCATTGATGCAACCTGCTGTATATCCCCACCGGCGCCTGTGGTTATCTCTGTATCACCAAAAATTACATCTTCTGCAGCACGGCCTCCTAAGGCTCCCATGATTCGTGCTTTTAACTGGGCTCGAGTTATTAACATCTGCTCTTCATCTGGTGAGAACCAAGTCAGCCCCTGAGCTTGACCTCTAGGTATAAGAGTGACTTTCTGAACAGGATCGTGATCCTTGACTAATGTTCCCACCAGTGCATGACCAACTTCGTGGTAAGCGATAAGTCTCTTGCTGCGGCCATCAGTGAGTGGCCGTCCTTCCATGCCGGCAATAATTCTATCTACAGAATCATCTATTTCAGCGATGCTGATTGCTTTCTTTCTACGGCGGGCGGTAAGAATTGCTGCCTCATTAAGCAAGTTAGCAAGGTCAGCTCCAGTGAATCCTGGAGTGCGTCGTGCGATGTTTTCTAGTGAAAGCTTCTCTTCAAGTTTCTTGTTACGAGCATGCACCTCAAGTATCGATAAGCGACCTTTAATATCAGGTGAATCTACGGAAACCTGACGGTCAAAACGACCTGGACGCAACAGTGCCGAATCAAGTACATCAGGGCGGTTTGTTGCCGCAATAATGATGATGCCGCTATTTCCCTCAAAGCCGTCCATCTCTGTGAGCAGTTGATTAAGCGTTTGTTCTCGCTCATCATTACCACCACCAATACCTGCACCTCGTTGACGTCCTACTGCATCAATTTCATCAATAAAGATTATGCAAGGTGTGTTCTCCTTCGCCCGCTTGAAGAGGTCACGTACACGACTAGCACCTACACCAACAAACATTTCTACAAATTCTGATCCAGAAAGAGAGAAGAAGGGAACACCAGCTTCTCCAGCAATTGCTTTGGCGAGGAGTGTTTTACCAGTACCTGGAGGTCCTACAAGCAGAACTCCTTTTGGAATCTGTGCACCTACAGATATGAAGCGCTCAGGTTGTTTTAGGAAGGTCACTACTTCTTCTAGATCCTGTTTTGCTTCAGTGATGCCTGCAACATCATCAAATTTGACCCCTGTTTCAGCTTCCATCGCGAAGCGGGCTTTGGTTTTGCCGAATTGCATCGCTTGTCCTGGGCCCCCTGGCATGGAGCTAGAGCGACGGGCTAGCAGGATCAGTCCTCCAATCAGCAGGAGCGGGAATAGGAGACTGCCTAAAAAACCAAGGGCTGGAGGAGTGGTTCGCGCAGGATGAATGTCGAAACTGATTCCTTCAGCTTTAAGAGTGTTGATTAACTCAGGAGCTAGGCCAGGTAGGTCAACACGCAGTCGTTGTACTCGATTATCAAGTTCAGGATCTACGGCCTCCACGACCGCATTACGCCCGCCGTCGTAGATGTCAACAGCAGTTACTCTGCCCGCTTCCACATAGTCGAGAAAGCGTCCGTAGCTCATGCGAGTTACAACCGCACTGCGCGTTGCAAGTGTTGTGTCACTGTTCGGTGGGCCACTGAGTTTGCTGCTGCCCAATATTTGCCAGCTAAGCAGCAAGGCCACAATGATCGGGAGCAGCCAGAGAGCAATGAGACGCCAGCGCTGATTCATCTGCTGCAGGATGGTTCACTGACTGTAACGGTGCTGATGGTTAGATCGTTGGTCGAATTCCCCGCTTCAAGCGCAATGCCAATGGAAAGCGGAAACGAGTTTTCCATCTCGATCCCTGATCAGTTATCAAGATTACTCATTTTAGAGGTTGATAATAGTTCTATCAGCAGAACTGATTGGGCCCTATTACGGTATTAATAATCAACTGACTGCTGTAGATAAATTTTACCTATTAATCCATTGGTTGCTCATAGTTGATCATTGATATTCCCACAAAGTCATTCTTGTTTAATAATGCCTTCAAGACACATACAACAAATCAAAGGCGACGTAAGGCAACAATCGGGTCAAGCCTTGCTGCTCTTCTGGCGGGAACAACACCGAAGAACAAGCCAATTGATCCTGATAGGGACACGGTGATTAGAACCATGCCTGCTCCAATAGTTGCAGGTAGAGGAGTTAATACCGATATTGCCAAGACTGTGCCAACGCCCAACGTTGTGCCGATGAGACCTCCTAGGGATGCAAGGGCAAGTGATTCGACCAGAAACTGTTTCAAAACATCGTTACTACGAGCCCCAAGCGCCTTTCTTAGACCGATTTCCTCTGTGCGTTCACTTACTGAAACCAACATGATGTTCATTATTCCGATCCCTCCTACCAATAGCGATATTCCTCCGATAGCCGCCAGCATCAGGGTTAAGCCACCAGTGATAGTGGTGACGACGTTGAGGGCATCTTTTTGTGAGCGAACGGCAAAATCGTCATCGCGAAGAATTCGATGTCGCTGGCGCAGAAGATTTGTGATCTGAAATTTTGCAGCTCCAGTGCTCGCTTTGTCATTGGCTTCCACACTGATGACACCTAGGCTTATTCCATAGGTTGGATCTCTGCCTACGAGTCGGCTCACCATTGTTGTCAGAGGGATATAAGCATTTTTATCCTGATTGTTGCCAAATACAGCGCCTTTAGGAGCCATCACCCCAATCACATCAAATGATTGATCCTTGATACGTAGGGTCTTACCAATGGCCTGGCTAGTAGGGAAGAGCTTGTCAACGAGGTCTGGACCAATTACCACCACATTTGCGTTACTACGAAGGTCTTGATCACTTATGAAGCGTCCACGGGCTATCTCAAAGTTGCGCACCTGTAAGAAAGCTGGTGTGATCCCTGAGATGGAACTAGTAGCACTTCTCGACCCAGACTGAATCACTTCGCTTGAGGTGATTTGTGGTGCTACTCGCTTGATGCTTGGAACTTGCTCAGCGATCGCCTCAGAATCTTCGATCACAAGAGTTTTTGGGAAATCCACACCTCGTCGACGAGTGTCGTTATTGCCTGGAACCACAAACAGCACATTGGCGCCAAGGGTGCTTAGTTGTGCTTCTGCCAGATTCTGAGCACCACGTCCGACACCAACGAGCGTGATCACAGATGCATTCCCAATTACGATGCCAAGCATTGTCAGCAGACTTCGCAGTCGATTGGCTTTCAGGTTTGTGAATGCCATGCTCACCGTTTCGATGAGTGGCAACTTTCTTGCCATAAGCCCTTAGAGCATTGAGTCGAGCTTTGCGGACATGTTCTCGCTGTCACCGCGATGGATAGTGCCCTCCCGTAGCTGCATCGTCACCATTTCACCTTCACGGAGGTCTCTAGTGGCATGGGTTACACCTGTGATGACTGGAATGCCGTGCTGTTTTGAGACCACAGCTGCATGGCAGTCTTCACCCTCTTGTTCTGCAATCACTCCTGCAGCTTCTTTGATGGCATCGAGAAAATCATCACTTGTTTCTCGCACTACAAGTATTTCCCCTGGCTCAATGCGAGCCGAGTCGCTTGGGCATAAGGCAATTCTGATTTTGCCTCTGACGGATCCATTGCCGATCCCGACACCGTGACCAATTACTGCACTAACAATTCCTACCTTCACCAGGTCAGTTGATCCGCTAACACCAGCCAATGTCCCTGCGGTTTGAATTACAAGATCTCCCTCTTTAAGCAGATCCATCTCTTGAGCAACAGCCATGGCTGTGCTGAAGGTTCCGGTGGTGCTCTTCTGGGTTGGGATCAGTAGTGGAGTTACACCCCATACCAATTGCAGTTTTCGAGCGACGTCCAACTCACTAGTTACCGCGAGAATCGGTGTTGCAGGTCGGAATTTGCTGACGTTGTGGGCGGTTGCACCACTTTTGGTTAACGGCACGATTGCAGCAGCAGTGAGCTGCGTAGCAATACTGCTCACTGCTGCACTGATGGCGTTAGGAATGGTGCTTGCAAGATGACTATCGGTTGGACGCTGGGGATAGTCCCTTTCAATGCGTCTGGCAATGGTGGCCATGGTTTGCACCGCTTCTACGGGGTAGTCACCTACTGCGGTTTCGTTGGAGAGCATCACCGCATCAGTACCGTCAAGGATTGCATTTGCTACATCACTTACTTCGGCTCGTGTTGGTCTAGGGCTTGAGGCCATCGAGTCGAGCATTTGGGTTGCTGTGATGATCGGAATCCCAAGGCTGTTTGCTTTGCGGATGAGATCTTTTTGCAGTAAAGGAACTTCCTCAGCAGGCATTTCAACGCCTAAGTCACCCCTGGCAACCATGACTCCATCACAGAGAGGAAGGATCGCGTCGATTTGATCAATCGCCTCAAATTTTTCTATCTTTGCGATTACTGGCGTGTTGTGGCCATGTTTGCGGATGAGTTCGCGTATTTCCTGCATATCTGAAGGGTTCCGTACAAAGCTCAGAGCCACCCAATCCACGCCTTGTTGGAGCCCGAAGTCGAGATCTTGGCGATCTTTGTCTGTGAGGGCACGAACCGATAGCTGAACATCAGGGAAGTTCACTCCCTTGTTATTCGAGAGCACACCCCCAACCGTGACACTGCAATGCAAGGTTTGTTCTGCAATATCAACCCGTTCAACCTTCATCTCAACCCGACCGTCATCAAGCAGGATTCGACTGCCGCTTGTGACTTCATTGGCGAGCTTCTCGTAAGTGACCGTTGCTACTGCCTGATCGCATTGCACATTTTTAGATGTCAGTGCGAATGGATCGCCATTGCTCAGCGTGATTGGGCCCTTGTTAAAGCGACCGAGGCGAATCTTGGGACCTTGTAGGTCTTGCAGAATGCCGATATGCATTCCTAATTCTTCAGATACCTGCCTAATGGTGGAGATGCGCTTGGCGTGTTCGCTGTGGTCACCATGTGAAAAATTCAGTCTGAAGGTTGTTGCACCAGCGACAACAAGATCCCTGATTCGTTCAGGGCTTTCAGTTGCCGGACCAATAGTGGCAACGATTTTTGTCCGTCGGGTCAGATCAATCTGGGCCATCAACGGGACCTGAAACATCGCGGAAACTACCATCCAGGCGTCAATAAGCTGTTTTTAACAGCATTGTGATTGGATTTGCTATGGACATTAATCAATACCAGCTTGGTGCTCGAGCTACTGCACGCTACCCAGACGTTGGTCAGAATCCGATCTATCCAACTCTTGGTCTTGCTGGGGAGACAGGAGAAGTGGCCGACAAGGTTAAGAAGGTCCTTCGCGATCGAGCTGGTGTTTTTGACCTAGATACGCGTGAAGCTATCAAGCTCGAATTAGGTGATGTCCTCTGGTATTTGGCCCAGCTAGCTAGTGAGTTGGGCTTTGAGCTTGAAGACGTCGCACAAGCCAATCTCGATAAACTAGCCAGTAGGGCAGCCCGTGATCAGATTGCAGGCAGTGGTGACGATCGATGACCATGATTTTTTTCAATGGCACCTTCATGAAGGCCGTTTTAACAACGTTGTTACTGGTTTTCAGCCTTGTTCTTTGTGATCAGGCATTAGCTGCAAACCTCAGCTTGGATCAGCTAAGTATTGATGCTTGTAGACCATCGGATCCTGGGGCCCAGCCAAGTTTGGCTAGACCTGTCGGCTCTAGTTGCTATGTGCTCTCCGGTGAGGTGACAAATTCCGGTAAGTCAGCAGTGATTGATAGTGATGTGTTTGCTCAGATCCTTGATCCGAGTGGGGAACCCGTGCTGCCAAATCGTGCTCGCGTTGGATCTATTGGTGATGTACAGCCTGGAAAAAGTTTTTTTGCAGTGCGCTTAGCGATTCCTCTTGGAACGCCAGGGCCCTTACAAGTCAAAGGTGCCAAGGCAAAAGGCTTCAACGCTCCTGTTCGTACTCGTGCTGGAGAGGAAGACGAGTTGTTACCGCTAGAGCAGGCAATCGATCCAGGTGCATTGTGGGGATCAAATGGTGAGTTGCTGTCAATGGATAAACCATTGGGTCAGCTGTAAAAGCTCGTTCCATTATTGAAGGCCACTCCAGAAACGTTGACAAGCAATCCCTGCATGAATTGAAGGGCTAATATTGCCAGGATCGCAGAGAGATCTATGCCTCCAAGAGGAGGAATTAAACCTCGGAAGATATTGAGGTATGGGTCAGTGATTGAGCTGATGCTGCTCAGTATTGGATTTGACCAGTCAAGATTTGGGAACCAGCTCAGCAGTATGCGAACGATCAGTACGAATGAATAAATAGAAAGTGTGCTAGCAAGCACATTTGTTATCTCGGACAGGATTACCAACGGGTCCATGAAGTCAAATTAATCTTCTAGATAACTCTATGCAACCTGAGAGGGTTCGGCTGGGCTCAGATCAGGAAGTACAGAAAAGGTGCGATGGAACTTTTCAGAGAGGGTGAGCCAGTAGGACCTCCCTTCGCTCTGACGTTTGCGTTCGATAAAGTTTTGAGCAATAAGTTCTTTGATGTGGTCGTAGGCGCCTGATCCGCGTAGATCAACCAGTTCCGATTGAAGGATCCTTTTCTTTAGAGCAATGGTTGCAAGGGTTCTAAGCGTTGCTATGGAGAGATCAACAGGCAATAGGTTGTGTACGAGCTCGCCAAGGCCTGTACATAACTGAAGGCTATAGCGGCCTTTATTTTCTTGAATTTCTAGGGCTGTATCTCTTTGTGCATAGCCTGCCATCAAAGCCATTAAGGCTTGTTCAATATGCTCTTCGGTTTCCTGGGCAAGCTCAGCCATTTCTTTAATGGAGACAGGCCGCCCTTTTAAATAGAGAATGGCTTCCAGTCGTGCTGGTAAGGAGATGATTGCGACCTCACCCCTTTCTTGAATTGGTGAATCGGTGGCCATGGCAGGCCCTGTTATTGGATACGCCAAGTTACCGCGATCAAACGGCCTGCGCACCTAGGAACAAGTCGTAAGCGGGGTTGCCTGTCTCTTCCCAGCTTGGGTAGCCCAGGTCATCAAGAAAGCGCTTCCAATTAACCATTTCGCTTTCTTGTACAAGAACACCAACAACAATCTTGCCAACATCTGCACCGTGATTGCGGTAGTGAAAGATGCTGATGCTCCATTCAGGATTAAGGGTATTTACAAAGGTCATTAGGGCACCTGGCCTTTCAGGGAACTCAAATCGATAGAGAAGTTCTCTACATCCATTTCGACAGAGGTCTTTGGCAGAAGCAGGCAGTCTTCCGCCAACCATGTGACGAAGGTGCATCTTGGCCAGTTCGTCGTCGCTTAGATCAATGCAGGGGAAGCCTGATGAATCCAGTCGTTTTAGGAGCTCGGTTCGATCATCAAAGTCCTCAACTTGCACTCCCATGAAGATATGAGCCCTATACCCTTCTGCCATTCGATAACTGAATTCTGTCAGGCTTCTGTTTCCTAGTGCCTCGCAGAGTTTTCGCAGGCTCCCAGCTTGCTCAGGGATCTCCACAGCGAGCATTGCTTCCCGTTCTTCACCAAGTTCGGCTCGCTCTGCGACAAATCGGAGCCTGTCAAAATTCATATTTGCGCCACAGGCCACAGCAACCAAGCTGCAGTTATGTAGTTCACGTTTGGCGATATCTGCCTTCATGCCAGCAATCGCTAGAGCACCAGCTGGTTCAAGTATTGAACGCGTGTCTTCAAATACATCCTTGATTGCTGCGCAGATTTCATCAGTGCTTACTGTCACCATCGCGTCCACGTGCTTCTGAGCTATTAAGAAGGGGTGTTCACCAACCTGACGAACAGCAACGCCATCGGCGAAAAGACCAACTTTTGACAATTCAATGCGTTTTCCAGCTTCAAGTGAGAGCGTCATTGCTGCCGCGTCATGGGGTTCAACACCGATGACTTCAACTTTTGGCCATAGGCTCTTTACATAGCTGGCTATTCCGCCGATCAATCCACCACCGCCAACGGCTACATAGATCGCATCAGGTGGCTGTTTGCTTTGGCGAAGAATTTCCAGAGCAATGGTGCCTTGTCCAGCAATTACCTCTGGGTCATCAAAAGGATGAATAAAGGTGAGCCCTTCACTGACACTTCGATGATGTGCTTCTTGATAGGCCTCGTCGTAGGTCTCTCCATGAAGCAATACGTCAGCACCAAGGGCGCGTACTGCCCTTATTTTCATTTCGGGGGTAGTGATCGGCATCACGATCACAGCTCTGCAATTGAGATGAGATGCACTTAGAGCCACGCCCTGGGCATGGTTGCCAGCACTTGAGGCAATCACTCCACGATGCAACTCCTCCTTGCTCAGTTGCGACATACGGTTATAAGCACCACGAAGCTTGAAAGAGAAGACTGGCTGGAGGTCCTCACGTTTTAACCAGATTTGGTTGTTCAGCCTGCGACTCAGATTTTTTGCTAGTTCCAAGGGGGTTTCCTGGGCCACGTCGTAGACGCGTGCTCTCAGAATCCTTTGCAGATAATTGTCCATAACATCAGTTTCGCAACATCTTGATCCAACAACTGTTTGTACTTGCCAGGGCTGCTCACGCCGATCTATAGCTGAGAGCACTTAGATTGCAAACATTGGAATGGGACTGGTGCGCGAATGCGTCTGAGTGAGTTAACCCATCCGAATCAGCTTCATGGCTTGAGCGACATAGAGCTTGAGGATGTGGCACGTCAGATTCGTGAACGCCATCTTGAGGTTGTGTCCACCAGTGGTGGCCATTTGGGACCAGGGTTAGGTGTCGTTGAACTCACGCTCGCCCTCTACCAAACGCTTGATTTAGATAAAGATCGAGTTGTATGGGATGTCGGCCATCAGGCTTATCCCCATAAGTTGATAACTGGTCGATACAAAGATTTCCATACCCTGCGTCAGAAGGGCGGCGTTGCCGGTTATCTCAAGCGCAGCGAGAGCCCATTCGATCATTTTGGTGCTGGACATGCAAGCACCTCGATATCAGCAGCACTTGGCATGGCTGTTGCTCGTGAGCGACGCGGTGAATCGTTCAAGTGCGTTGCAGTCATAGGAGATGGAGCGCTCACTGGTGGCATGGCCCTTGAAGCAATTAACCATGCGGGTCATATGCCTAATACGCCTTTTTTGGTTGTCCTCAACGACAACGACATGTCTATTTCTCCTCCAGTGGGAGCGCTCTCGACCCACTTGAATCGCATGCGGCACAGCCCACCACTGCAGTTCATATCTGACAGCGTTGAGGAGAGAGTTAAGAGTCTTCCTTTTATGGGAGGAGAGCTGCCGGCGGAGCTTGACCTTCTCAAAGGCAGCATGCGCCGTCTGTCTGTGCCAAAAGTAGGGGCTGTTTTTGAGGAACTCGGCTTCACCTACATGGGACCTATTGATGGTCATGACATACCTCGCATGGTGCGTACCTTCCAGACGGCTCACCGGGTAGGCGGACCGGTGCTTGTTCATGTAGTCACAACCAAAGGCAAGGGATATCCCTATGCAGAGGCAGATCAAGTTGGCTATCACGCTCAGTCAGCTTTCGATTTGAGTACTGGCAAAGCTCTTCCTTCAAAAACATCAAAGCCACCTAGCTACAGCAAGGTGTTTGGCCAAACGCTTATCAAACTCTGCGAACAAGACAGCACTGTGGTGGGTATCACAGCCGCGATGGCCACAGGTACCGGCCTTGACCTCCTACAAAAGGCTGTTCCTGAGCAATACATCGATGTAGGTATCGCTGAACAGCATGCGGTAACCCTTGCTGCTGGGATGGCTTGCGAGGGTCTCAAGCCTGTGGTGGCTATCTACAGCACATTCCTGCAGCGTGCCTTCGACCAGTTAATCCATGACGTGGGGATTCAGAATCTTCCAGTGACCTTTGTGATGGATCGCGCAGGCATTGTTGGCGCTGATGGACCGACCCATCAGGGTCAGTACGACATCAGTTATTTCCGCGCCATTCCCAATTTCACAGTCATGGCGCCGAAGGATGAGGCTGAACTACAGCGCATGATGGTTACGTGCCTCCAACATCAAGGTCCAACTGCACTACGCATTCCAAGGGGATCTGGTGAAGGTGTAGCTCTGCTTGAAGAGGGTTGGAAGCCTTTGCCGATTGGCAGAGGAGAAGTGCTTTGTGAAGGTGATGATCTCTTAATCGTTGCCTATGGACTCATGGTCCCAGCTGCAATGATTACAGCCCAGTTATTGAAAGAGGCTGGCATAAAGGTAACGGTGATTAATGCTCGTTTCCTCCGGCCATTGGATCAGGCCTTAATCCATCCATTAGCTCGCCGCATCGGTCGTGTTGTCACGATGGAGGAAGGTGCTCTTTCGGCCGGATTTGGTGCCGCTGTGGTTGAGTCACTCAGCGATCATGATGTACAGGTGCCTACATTCAGGATTGGAATTCCAGATCAGCTGGTTGACCATGCCAGTCCTTTGCAAAGTCAACAAGCTCTTGGTCTTACGCCAGAATTGATGGCCGAACGTATTAGAGAACGTTTCGACTGGAACTCGAAGGCATCCTTGATAGGGCAACCAGCCCCAGAGGCACTTTCTACTTGAACTTTATTTATTGACTGTTCTGGTTGCTGGGGCAGGCCCCGCAGGAGCCCGTCTTGCGCAACAACTAGCTATTCAGGGCATCTCGGTAATTCTTGTAGAGCGCCTTATAGATCCTCAGACAGATGCTTTTTCTAGTGCTGTTGTCCCAATCCAGGCACTTGCTGATTTGTCTATTCCTGATGATTCAATTTCAGTCCGTTGGAAAGGCTGGCAATTATTCGACCCTGACGGAATTAAATACCAATGGTGGAGCCAGCGTGACCTTGGCGTGATACTGAATTTCGGCTCATTAAGACAACAGTTATGGCAAAAAGCGCTTGAGGTCGGAGTCGAGTTTTTAAGTGGTTGGCGCGTCAAGTCTGTTCTTTCTTCCCATGAATGGGCAGACGTTGAATTGGTTGGACCTAATGGATTGCATCAGACAAGGAGAGTTCGCTGGGTTGTTGATGCCACAGGCCATAGTCGCGTTTTGTTGGGTTCTTCTGCACCATCAAAGCCTTTCAATGCAGATCTTTTTCTTGATGGTCTTGGCGTTGAGTGGATCCTGCAGGGTGATCAAAACAGCTCAACTTATTGGCGTGATCGAGTCAGCTTTTTTCTTGGATCTCAGTGGATTCCATATGGATATGGATGGATTTTCCCCATGGCCGGAGATCAATTGAAGGTTGGGATTTGCCGCTTGCCACCTCCATTAACGGATCACCTTGAACCATTGAGCAGTTTGTTGAATCGGCTTTTGCTTAAGACCCAGCTCGATTGTCTACCTGTTCTTGATCGACACGGCGGCGTTGTGCGCAGCAGCATTCTGCGTAGAGAAGCGCACGTTATCGGTCGTGTTGTTGGTGTTGGCGATGCCGTAAGCACAGCTAATTTGCTTGGCGGTGAGGGAATTCGACATGCCCTTGTCAGTGCAGATGTTCTTGCACCTTTGTTGGTGGAGGCTTGTTGTCAGCCCTCTAATGCCAGTCAAAGCAGGAAAATTAACCCATTGCTGCAGTTTGAAAGGCAGCTTCGTCACCGGCTTGGATGGCGCTGGAATCTTTCAGGTCGCTTAGCGAAAAGAACCTGGTGGGGTTTGTGCGATCAAAAGAGTGATCGACGCCTGGGAAGCTTGATAAATGCTCTTTCGACGAGTGCAAACGCTGAAGATCTAAGCCGTTTACTGTTCGACTATCGCTTTGAGCGTTATGGACTTCGGTTTTTGCCTTATTTGATGGGCTGGCGATGAATGCGCCAGCCCATATTTGATGTTCAGAGAACTCCGCGTGAAGCAAGGCCAAGGATTGTGCCCATGCCCAGAATGTGACCTAAGCATTGGGAACCGACAACGGCGCCGTGGCTCATGCTGCCGTAGAACTTGTTGTTAGGCATGTCGAAGCCTTCGTTTTGCTTCTCGATGTTGGCCTTGGCAATGACAAATGCGAGCACGTTGCAGGCGATCATCACCATGCCCACCGCAGGCGACCAGGTGAATGTGGAAGGAGCAGCTGCAGCAAGAAGGTGCGTGAACATGTGGAACGTGGAAGCGACAATCTATTCTCCGACATTGATTGATATTCCTGGCAGACAAACCGTTCCTCTTAAGAGTTTTTTACCACCCGTCTCCTGCCTGCGCGGATAAAACCAAGGACAACGAGGGTATCGCTTAGTACCAAAAAGGCCTCTGCAGCACCGTGGAACTGATCTACTTCAACTAGTTCAAGTCCATATCGCTGGTTTGCAAGGATCGCGAAAACGATCGTCATTACAACAAAAAGAAGTGTGAGCCTGAATCCCCAGAGGCTCAGTTTTGGGATCGCTTTGCACTGTTGAGCCCACCATAGGAAGGCTAGGTAGGGGATTAGTGAGAGCCCATAGAGAGGAGCTGGGTCCATAGAAATAATGGCGTTCACTAGCTCAGTTGGCGTGGCAATGCTCATGACCTCTGCCTTTCTGTACGGAGCAAATTCCAGGTTGCTGCGGCTAAGCAACAGTTCCCAATCATGGTCAGCCAGGCTTGAAGTACAACCAGTCCACCTAGCGCTTGGCTGTTATCAAAAATGTGCCATGTGATGGCTGTCATGGCACTGGTCAAATTGGGGAGCATTGCCAGAGCCAGCCATGACATAGCTGGTGTCTGGTTCAGTTTTCCCCATTGCACAACCAGCACAATTGCGAGCATCCACTCGAATAAGGATGTGAGGTGAATCCACCAAGTGCCGAGGGATAAAGCGTGCACATGATTAGCTCGATCCGATAAGCCTAGGGAACTTCCATTGCTGATAATGGTTAACGCACTCTTTGCTTGGCTATGAATGTTCAGGCAAAGCAGCGTTCAGGGGTTCTCTTATGTGGTTATTACGGGGAGCACAACCTTGGTGACGATGCCCTTTTACAGGTTTTACTTCAAGGGCTTCCTGCGCATTTGCAGGCCACGATCACTGCAAACGATCTAACGGTCATTCAGGCGTTGGCCCCGAAGGCCCGAATCGTTAACCGCCGTTCATTACTTGAGACGCTCTGCGCACTTCGCAAAGTTCAGGCTTTGGTTCTTGGTGGCGGCAGCCTGTTGCAAGACAGCACAAGTTTTAAAAGTTTGATCTATTACATACTCTTGATTGCTGCAGCCCATGTACGTGGTTTGCCTGTTGTGCTTTGGGGGCAGGGACTGGGACCGTTACGTAATCGCTTTAGCCGTTGGATAGTGAGGCGGGTTCTGCGTTGGGTGCAGGTAATCAGTTGGAGAGATCCAGAATCCTTTCAGGTGGCTCAACGTTGGCGTTTACCTATGCCGATGTTGATGGCACCTGATCCTGTTTGGCAGCTTCCTTGTAGGGAATGGAAAGGTGGTGGGGCTGTCGTGCTCTGTTGGCGTCCTACATCAATGCTTGATCGCTCGGGCTGGCAGCAGTTGATCCAAGCTCTTGAGATGATCCTTAAAGATATTGATGTTCCAGTTCATTGGCTTGCTTTTCATAAACACCAGGACGGAGAGTTATTCCTTGATTTGGAGAGGCAAGGCCTTATAAGTTCTAATTTGAGATCGCGAAGTAAAACCTTTGTTGTTGGTTCTGTAGCAGAGGCTATGGAACAGTTCGCCATGGCCAAATTGGTTATTCCCATGCGTTTGCATGCACTTATTTTGGCTCAACTCACAGGAAGTCCCACAGTGGCACTTAGTTATGACCCAAAAGTTTCAGCAGCTGCAGCTATGGCTGATGTGCCTTCTATGAATTTGCAAACATTGATTGATTGCCGCGAGCTTGCTGGACTTTACAAAAGGACCATGGATGTACCAGTTAACTTAGATAAGATCGAATCCATTCGAGCTAATGCCTCCCAGCATAACAAGATTCTACGCAACTTCTTTGGCTGACTTTGATATAAACTTGCTACGCATATAAATACATAGGTATAAATAATAACTTGGTTTGTTTTCAACAATTAACTTCTAATATTGATGACGCATTATAGTTAGTTATTTAGTTGCATCTTAGACCTGAGCTGGCATCGAATTTATGTTCTTTCTCTGGCAACCAAGTTAATTGAATATCATTAGGAATAGAGGTGTCTCCAGTAGTAATAATCCTTAGTGGGCCACGAGAGCTCTCTAGAAGCCATAACTGAGATGTTCCTAGCCATTCTCTATGGATAAGCTGGCATGACAGACCTTGCGTACAAAGTTTTAAATCCTCAGGTCGAATTGCTGTAATAATGCCTGATTCTGCGGGTAAGAGATTGATCTGAGGGCGGCCGATAAAGCTAGCTACAAAAATAGAGGTTGGCTGGTGATAGAGCTCTTGGGGTGTGCCAACTTGTTCAATTTGTCCGCCACGCATTACACCAATTCGATGGGCCATGGCCATGGCTTCGTGTTGATCATGAGTGACGTATACAACTGGCTGTCCGTCCTTAAGTATTAGACGGCGTAATTCTGGACGTAGATCTTCGCGTAGTTGAGCATCTAGATTACTCATTGGCTCATCAAGCAAGTAGATTAGAGGATCTCTAAGTAGAGCTCTAGCTAGGGCAACTCTTTGACGCTGGCCGCCTGAAAGTTGCGCCGGGCGTTGATTTGCTTGATCTTCCAATTGCATTAATGCCAGAACAGATGCCACTCGTTGATACTGATCATTGGCTGAGATTTTTCGAACGCGTAGGCCAAGAGCAAGGTTTTCAGCAACTGTTAGGTGTGGGAACAAGGCATAGCTTTGGAAGACCATTCCTATACGGCGGTTGACAGGTGATACCGACGTGACATCTTTGCCATTGATATAGATCCTGCCTTCATTGGGTTGGTCGAGTCCAGCTATTAGCCTCAGGGTGCTGCTTTTCCCACATCCACTTGGCCCAAGCAGAGCAAGACATTCACCCTCTGCTACTTCAAGCTGTAGATGACGAACAATCCAGTCGCGACCAATACGTCTGCTTATATTTTCAAGAATTAAACTCATCCCTTAATCGCTCCTTGAGTTAGTCCAGAAACGATTTGTCGCTGGAAGATAATCACCAGCAATAACAGTGGCAGGGCTCCGAGCACTGTTGCTGCTGCATAGGCGCCATAGGGAATTGAGTAGACCGATGAACCGGCAATTCGCGCTATGGCAACAGGAAGAGTCAGAAGATCAGCACTACTGATCCAGGTAAGAGCGATTGGATATTCGTTCCAGGAGAAAAGAAATACCAAGATCGCAGTACTTGCGGTGGCAGGAGCGATTAGAGGAATCAATACCCAGCGCAAACGCTGCCATAATCCCAAACCTTCAACTCTTGCAGCTTCTTCTAGTTCAGAAGGTAGATCACGGAATGCTGATGAAAGCAGTAAGACCGCAAGCGGCATAGATAGGGCGGTGTAAGGAAAACTCAGAGCAAGCAGGTTGTTCCCGAGGTTCAGGTTCCTGGCTAGTTCCAGTAAGGCCAGAAATAGCAGAACATATGGAAACAGAGCAGCCCCAAGCAGAAAAAGTTTGGCCCCCCTGGCGACATTTCGAGGAACTTTTACAAGAGAATAGGCAGCTGGAATAGCTATGAGCAGGGTTAATCCTGTGGATGTGATGCCAACTAATGCACTGTTTAATAGATAACGCCAGAAGGGAGGATTTGCTGTAAGAACTTGGCGATAATTTTCAAGAGTCCAGCGACTTTGGTGATCTGTCAATGTATGAAGCAAGCTTTCATTGCTGCAAAAGGATGTATAGACCTGCCACAGCAGAGGAGCTAAGGACCAGAGCAACAAAGCTGTAATCCATAGTTTACGAGTTCGTATCACTTAAAGACTCCTCGCAAATGTCTTGTCTGATAAATAACCAGCCAGCTAAATAGACAAATAAAGACCAAGAGAAGAAAACTGCCAATCATTACAGTGGCGCTATAGCCAAAGTCGAGGAATCGCATTGCATTTAAATAGGCATATAACGCCAAACTTTCTGTGCTACTCGCCGGTCCTCCACCTGTCATCACCTGAATCAGATCGAATACCCCAAAAGCTTGCGCTAGGCGAAATAAAAGGCCTAAAAGTAAATATGGCTGCAAGAGTGGCAGCGTGACTTTGAAGAAAGCGGCACGAGGATTTCCTCCTTCTAGATAAAATGCTTCGTATAAGTCATTTGGAATAGTCTGCAATCCTGCCAAAAGAATTAGAGCCACAAAAGGCGTAGTTTTCCAAACATCACCAACAACCGTGGCAAGCCAGGTAATATCTGGATTCGATAGGATATTCAGTGGTGGAAGACGAAAAAGAACTGCTAGTTGCTCAATTGGTCCGTAGGGTGTATTGAAGATCCATCTCCAGCCCAAGGCCATAACAGTTGTTGGGAGTGCCCAAGGAAGGAGGGTAATAGCTCTCACCACACCTCGGCCACGCCAACGTTGATCGAGCAAAAGTGCAATTGCGAGCGCTAACAACAATTCGAGGCTGACTGATACAAATGCGAAACGAGCTGTTTGAGCCGAGTCCTGCCAGAAGCGTTCGTCGTTAAACAGTCGCAGCCAATTAGCACCATGGTTTGGGATTGCTACTAAGCCTGTTACTACAGAGTTAGCATGTACACTCAACCAGCAATAGCGAATAAGAGGAATACCAAAGACCAGAGCAATTAATAGAGCCGCCGGCAGAAGAAGTAATTGGATCATCACGTTTCACCTGCAGCTAGAAGAATTTGTTCGGTGTTCCTCTGGGCACGGTCCATGGCAGTATTAACATTGCTTTTTCCGGTGAGGATTGAGCTCAGTTGTCGTTGCAGAACATCACTAATCTGAGCATATAGAGGTGTTTGTGGACGTTGCTCAGTGCTTTGTAGGGCTTCTGCAAGTATTGGCAGGATAGTTGATTTTGCTAGTAACTCTGGGTCATTGAATAGTTCTGCTTTGGTGGGGGTGTAGCTGTTTTTGAGGAATAATTGCTTCTGTGCATATGTTGATGTGAGGAAAGCAATCACCTCTGCTGCTGCATCAGGATTTGATGATCCTTTTAGGATGGAGAATCCCCAGCTACCAAGTGTTGCAGTGGATTTATGGCCAGGCGCTGCAACCATTGTGGTTACACCTACTTTCCCTTTGATAGGGCTATTGGTTTTCTGAACTTCGCCCCAGGCATAAGGCCAGTTACGCATCAGCGCTGCATCTCCAGATTTAAACAACTGCAGGGTTTCATTTTCTGCATAATTAATAACGGCTTTAGGGCTTACGCCGCTGCTGATCAGCTTTCTCAACCAACTAGCAGCCTTTTGGCTTGCGGGGCTGTTGAGCCCAACAATGTCTGTACCTGGTGTTAGCCATTTACCACCGAAGCCATCTAGAACCTCGAGAAAAACACAGCTGAGGCCTTCGTACTGTCGGCCTTGCCAGACATATCCATATGGCACTCGTCCCTCTTGTTGAATCCGTTGACTAATTTCTAGAAGCTCTTGAGGTGTCTTTGGGGGCTCTTTCATTAGATCAGTCCGCCAATAGAGCAACCCCATATCTGCTACAAGTGGCCATCGATAGATCTGATCTTTGTAGCTATTACCCAACTGCGCGCCAGGAGCAAGGGAATCAATAGCTTGTTGATCGATCCATGGATCTAATGGAGCAAGCCATCCAGCGGCTGCATATTTCGGTAACCAGGTCACATCAATTAGAAGTGCGTCGAATGGGCTCTTGCCTAAAAGTAAACTGCTTATCGCTAAATCTGAGACTGCTTCTGTTTCCAGCGGACCTCTAGTCACGCGCAGATTTATCTTGCCGGTATGGTCAGCATTGAATTTGCGAACCAGTTCAGTAGTTTGGTCAGCAAATGATGCTGGCATCAGTACATTGATTCGGATGGGGCGCAAACTAAGGGCCCAACTTGTTAAGACTGCCAGGCTGGTAAGCACGAGAAACAGAGCTAATCCCCAGCCTGTCCTGCGGTTCATTCTATTGAAAGTTCTTGCTGTTTATTCAGGCTAGAAATTTGTTCTTCTGCCCAATCCTTGACTGTGTAGCCATCTACTGCAGAAGTCATTGATTGCATACGTTGCTGTTGTTCTTTATCTGTCATGTCTATTGCTTGTTCTATAGCGCGATCCATGCGTTTTTGTGAGTAGGGGTTTGTAAGTACAGCTCCATCAAGAAGTACCGATGATCCAGCAAATTCAGATAACACAAGCACTCCTCCTCGGTTTTTCCTGGCGGCAACATATTCCTTAGCGACAAGATTAAGTCCATCGCGTAAAGGAGTGATCCAGCAAATATCTGCCTGAGTGAACCAAGCCACCATTTCCTCATAAGGAATTCTACGCGTAGAAAAACGAATTGGTACCCAGTCGATACGACTAAAGCGTCCATTGATTCTGCCTGCCATTTCTTCAATTGAACGCTGGGTTTCTTCATAAATGCGCATGCCACTTGCTGCTGCCACACAAGCAAGCATGAGGACTATTTTGCCATGAAGATCTTCTCGTTTTTCTAGTAGGCGCTCAAAGGTGAGCAGCAGTTCTTCATTACCTTTGGTGTAATCAACTCTACTTGCAGAAAGAATTAGCTTGCGTCCCTTCTTTGTGTCTTTATTAATATGTTCGGCGTGGCTTCTAATGCTTGAATCTTCCATCAAGGATCGGATCACATCAGGAGAAGTGCCTACAGGTGAAGATAAAATTTGGGTACGTCTTCCAGCGTGGGAAAGCCAAGGAGTCACTGAAGGCTCAGTAAGGGCACTACCAACGGCAATGAATTTAGGGTCAACGGATTCCTTCGGTCCTTTTTTTGCACCTACTAGACAGTTCGCTGCACGGGCAAAATTCTCTGCGTAACGTGGAATATGAAAGCCAACCATATCGCAACAAAGTAAACTCTCCAGGATTTGGCGGCGCCATGGGAGGATGGCAAAAACATCATTGCCTGGAAATGGTGTGTGATGAAAGAATGCGATTTTTAGATCAGCTCTTTTTGCACGTATATATGCCGGCGCAAGCCATAGATTGTAGTCATGGACCCATACGGTTGCTCCTCTAGCGGCTTCAGTACAGGCAGCATTTGCAAAGCGCCTGTTGACATCTTCAAAGATTTCCCAATTAGCATTATTGGCATCAAAATATGTAGGGAAGGTATGCAGGATTGGCCAAAATGATTCCTTCGAAGTTATATGGTAAAAACTCGTAATTTGATCCTCTTCTAGAGGTATTCTTTTTAAGGTAAATGATGCTGGTTCATGCATTGTGATGCATTCATCAGTAGCGTTTTGTACATTGTCTACTTGCCGCCAGGCAATCCAGGTGCCATCAGTTCGACTGCGAAATAGATTGCGCAGAGTGGGGATTATTCCGTTTGGACTTTTTTGGTCACACCATATGCGTTCCCCAGTTTCGCTAATTCCTTCGTCGAAGGGTGTTCTGTGATAGAGAAGAATAAATGAGCTAGGACCATGATCGACATTCATAATGTTGACTCCAGTTTCAGGTCACCTTCTCTGTATTGACTGACTTTTGAATCAAGATATTTGATTATTTTCTTGCTATTTGCTGAATTTATAGCAGATGTTGCTAGTAACAAGATTCGATTGGTGAAATTTTCCATTTGGGAGATGTAGTGGTCAACAAGTAATCTGTCAAATACCATTTTCATATTTTTCCTATCTGCCAGATTGCAAATGTACAGCTGCTTAATATACGCAAGGAGTTTGAGCTAATAGTATCGGATTCATTTTGGTAATTTTTCATTAGCGATAGTGAATTGTTATCTTGTGATTTTTTGGTCAAAATGATCTCTTGTATATCCTTTTTGAGATTCTGAGTGGTCCTATATTAAAGGCTTTCTGATGACTTATATCTTGTTTAGATCTATTCCCAGAGATTTAGCATAGGCGCCAAGTCCTTTCTTTTGAATTGTTTTCAAGGCTCGTGTCGTAACGCGCAATTTCAGCCATCGCTTGCCCTCAGCCCACCAGAGGCGACGCTGTTGCAGGTTGGCCTGTTGCAGCTTCTTAGTACGGATATGGGAATGGCTCACAGCCATACCGTTATTGGCGCGAGTTCCAGTGAGCTGACACACCCGTGACATGTCTTGATCCTCTACAGAGTTAAGGGTGTTCAACCCAATTATCCATACTACCAAACCTTCTCATTGCTTATAAGGCTCGTTCCATAAGCTGTCCCATAAGCACAGCGCTGCGGTTTTGGAATCCAGCAATCTCATTGGGTTCTAGTCCCCCTACTCCAAGGCGGGCCATGTCGTAAAGATGACGCGCAAGGTCTTGTGCCAAGGTTTCGGTTGGGGACATTCCTGAAGTCCCAACTAAAACGGATCCTGATTTGAGCTTAAGAAGTCCTTCCACGAGGGAGTGACGACGATTTACAAGAAGTACATGATGCTCTGGCAGCCCAGGAAAGCGCTGATCCATAAGTGCCCCAATATCGTTGATTCGCCGCATCTGTTCCGGCAGCAGGATCATTGCAGGTGGAGCATTATCACCTTTTAAAGCTTGCACTTGTATGGTTACTTTGTCGTTATTGAGTGCTTCTTTGAGTAGGGTCCTTAGGCTTTCTGAGAGGGTCTCACCCTCCTGATCAGCCAACTCTGGTTTGTCGTCTTTAAGACTGTCGTCCAGTTCAGCATCAACTCGCTGGAACCGAAGTTCCTCATGACGATCTTCTAGCCAGGGTAGAAATTGGCTATCTATAACTGGCTCAGTTTTGAGCACCTCAGCGCCTTGCGATGTCCATAAGCTCAGAGCACTTGCCTGAGCTACTTCATCAGTGCAATAAAGGATTCGATTCTTGGAGTCTTCCTTTAGACGACTTTGATATCCATTAAGGCTGGTGAATGCTTTTTCCCCACAAGCAATAGGGTCAGGATTGCCATCATCACTATTTGTTGAGGCGGCAGCAGTCGTCCCAAACATTATTAGATCTGAGACTTGGGTGGCAAACTTTTCATCTTCCATTGACCCTATCTTTACAAATGGTGCTAGTGCCTCCCATGCTTCCGCATAGAATATTGGCTGTTCAGATTTCAGTACACGTAATCGATCTGCTACTTTCTTTGCTACGAAATTACCAATAGATCGCACGCGCCTATCTGTCTGCAATGCACTTCGACTGACATTAAGTGGAATATCTGGTGAGTCGATTACACCTCTTAATGGCAGAAGGTATCGTGGCACAACTTCTTTTATCGAATCGCTAACAAAAACCTGGTTACAGTATAGTTTTATCTCTCCTTTTTCCCAGTCTGCACGTCCACTGCTCCTAGGGAAGTAGAGAATGCCCTGGAGGCTATATGGATAGTCAGTATTAAGATGTACCCATAGTAATGGATCGCCTTGGAATGGATATAGATAGCGATATAGCTCTATATAGTCTTGGTCTGTTATCTCCTTCGGAGTGCGTCTCCAGAGTGGGTTGCGTTTATTTATAGGTTCGCCTTCAAGTCTTACTTCAACTGGCATAAAATCACAGTATTTTGTGATTAGAGTGCGAATACGAGTTGGCTCAATATATTCGAGCTCATCATCCATTAAATGGAGTATTACATCAGTACCTGGATGCTCACGTTCACCCTCATTAAGAGTGAATTTAGGAGACCCATCACAGCTCCAAATCACTGCCTGACTTTCAGGACAAGCAGATTTAGTAATTAACTCAACATTTTTTGCCACCATGAAACTTGAATAGAAACCTAGGCCAAAGTGGCCAATGATTACATCACTTTCCTTTTTATACTTTTCGAGGAAGTCCTCGGCGCTTGAAAATGCAACCTGATTGATATACCGCTTCACCTCTTCGGATGTCATCCCAATTCCATTATCTGAAATAGTCAATGTCTTTGCTTCTCGATCTATCTTGATTTCTATTAATCCCTCCTCAACCTCACTGCAATCACCGGTTACGGCCGCCATACGTCTTTTACTTATGGCATCAACCCCATTACTTACTAGTTCCCGTAGAAAAACTTCGTGGTCTGAATAAACAGCCTTTTTGATAATCGGGAAGATATTCTCAGTGTGAATCTGGATCTGTCCTTCTTCTAGCAAAGTCATGGTGGTCTTTTTCTCGACCATAGGAAGTTATTGCCTGATTGCTCAAGCTGATTTTTGGTGAGGTCACCGTACCTTTGGAATCTCTTAGTTACTACGTTGCAGATCGTGACGCTCTTCGGCTAGAACTGCTCCCTCTACAGGACAGACCTGGCTGCATATTCCACAGTCAATACAGATCTCGAAATTTATCCAGTAGAAATTAATACCTTTAATATTTTTGCCTTGGCTGGGCTTTATGCATCCAACAGGGCATGCCTGAGCACAGTCAGCAACTCCTTCACAAATGTCAGTCACGATGCTGTGTGGCATGGCCTTGCAGTTCGGCGTGATATCAGCGAGTTAAATCTTAGAGATCTAACCAGTCAAGTTGGTTGCAACCCCTCTCCTCCAGCCGGCTGATTGCTTGTTCACGATCTCGGCAGGGTTCAAGCTCAATTACAGCGCGTTGTCCTTGTTGGTGCCAATGGTGTTGACGTACCAAGGCGTTTTCTAGCGAAGCTTGTGTCCCATAGGCAACCAAGGTGGATTTAGCAACATCAGATGAACTGATCTCGCATGTCAGTAACTCACGTATGTCATCTATAGCGAGGCTGAAGCCCACTCCAGCGGCATCTGCCCCTTTAGCACCGCAGCGAGCCATAAGATCGTCATAACGACCACCTCTAGCAATCACGACAGGTGCTGAATCGCTTTGGCAAACTAATTGAAATACAAGTCCGGTGTAGAGCTCAAAATGTGGCTGAAATGTTGGATCTAGTTGCAGCCCTATTCCTTGAGCTGCTGCTAAAGACTCCATTTGTGCAAATAGCCGCTGCAGATCATTGAGAACTGATTGTTGCCCAAAGACATTCTTTAAACGTTCGAGTACTTCTGTTGGTTCTCCACGACATTCCAGTTTATTTATAAGGTTCTCGAATTGATCCTTGGTTAATTGAAGGTTCTCGAGGGCAAGGCGGTCGTAGTGGATTAGGGCTGTGCGGATTTTGTTGCGTAAATCATCTTCGTATGGCAATAAGATCAGGTCCATCAAGGCGGTGTGCCCGACAAGTAAGCGAGGTTTATTGCTTTTATTGAGTTTCAAGGTTCCCAGTGCAGAAAAAAGCAGCGATAGAAGTTCCATTTCCGCACTGATATCTTCGACTCCGAAGAGCTCTACACCGCTTTGAAGGTTCTCTTCAATGCAAAGACCCCCTTCATCAGCTGTACGGCTTTCGAACACTGTTCCTGCTGCCCATAGCCGTAAAGGACGTGGTCTCTGAGCAAGTCTCGTACAAGCGGCTCGGGCAATGGAGGCAGTCATTTCTGGTCTTAGGCCAAGGGGGTCATCGGCTACTAATCGCACGATGTCTTTACTGGCAATAGCGCCGCCTGCTTTTAGCGTGTCGAGTCGCTCAACCCTCGGTGGCGAGACTTCTTCGTAGCCCCACATGCGGTACACATCGGCAAGTCGCTGACTTAGCTGCTGGTTATGTTCGACCTGTTGGGGGTTCAGATCGCGAGCACCCGCTGCCGGTTGCAGGGCCATCCCTGATTATTTCGGAGTTACTTCAGGATCCCATGGCTCTGAGTTCAGGTGCACCGAATGAGTCAGGATCAAGAGGGGATATTTTGTTGAGTTCTTCAGTCAGGATTTTTTGCATTCCCGGAGGGCAAGCCAATACCCTGCCGCTATCAAGGTCAAAACTACCTCCCTTGTAGTCAGTTACGTTTCCCCCAGCTAGCTCTACAAGGGCTACGCCAGCTGCAAGATCCCACGGAGCAAGCCCCCTCTCCCAATAACCATCAAGTCGGCCAGCCGCCACAAAAGCCAGATCGACTGCTGCTGCACCACCTCGCCTTACGCCACGTGTACGGTGAGTCATCCAGCAGAACTCTGCATAGTTGTTGTCTAGACGGCTCTGTCTGTCATATGCAAAACCTGTTACAAGCAAGGAGTTCTCAAGACTTTCGCAAGATGAGACCTTGATAGGTTTTTCGTTGCAGAAGGCGCCGAGGCTTGGAACTCCCCAATAGATCTCATTTAGAAACGGAATAGCGATGGCACCTAAAATCGGTTGTCTATTCCAAGTAAGGCCGATGGAGGTAGCAAAGAAGGGATAACCATGAGCAAAGTTGGTTGTTCCATCAAGAGGATCAACACACCAAAGCAATGAACTTGCTTCACCTATAGATCCACTCTCTTCTGCAAGAACTGCTATATCAGCTGTTTGCTGTTGGAGGAATTCGAGGACGCATTCTTCAACTGCTAGATCAGCATTGGTAACCAAGTCGCCAAAACGCCCCTTGTTATTTATGGTCTCTAGATGTCCGTAATGCTCCATTAATAATTTGCCGCCTCTTTCGCAGGCCTGGCGCGCTATATCTCCGAGCCGAGTCAGATCCTCTATCTGCAAACCAGCTTGCTGAGCCGCATGGGAACAGATCAAGGAAGTCAATTTTCAGCGCTCATTAAGTTGGTATTCCTGGCAAGAACCTTCTACGTTCAAAGGCCCTTCCGAATTGGAGTTCATAGACCTCGTCCTCATCTTGGGTTTCAGCTTCGAGTGGACCTATGGCTTTGGCTACACAAAGTAGGCCATATCCCTTTGCAATCAGCTCTTTAGAGAGTCCCATAGCCTCATGCTGATCAATTTTCCCTGATAAAACTCTGACGGCACAAGCGGTGCAACAACCGTTCCTACATGAGAATGGCAGTGGGTCGCCTTGTTCCTCGAAGCTACGAAGAATGTAGTCACCTTCTGCGACCTCGTGGCTGATTGTTCGCCCACCTTGTCGCCAGTGGATCGTGATTCTGTGTGTTGGTCTCATGTTGGGTCTCCTGGAATGCCCTGCTACATTCGCATCGGCCAACGCTTTTGGAGAGGTGGCCGAGTGGTCGAAGGCGCAGCACTGGAAATGCTGTATAGGGGCAACTCTATCGAGGGTTCGAATCCCTCCCTCTCCGTTTTTACCGGCCCCTATGGCCGGTTTCAAATTCATAACAGGCTATTGTTAGAAATAAAAGGAAGGATTTGGATAGCCTGTAAATATAAATTGGCATTTTTAGTATAAGCTAGATATTATTCGTTAGTCATCATAGATAAAATTAAATGGTGATTAACCAACTGAATAAGTATTCTATTTAGCAATAAATCATCCGGTATATCGAGACCTAACTAATTTGAATCTCTGGAGGACTCTAGCCAAATCGCCCTGAAATATAATCCTGCGTTGCTTTCTGCACAGGAGCATGAAATATCTTTTCGGTTTCATTGAATTCAACAAGATAACCAACCTTGCCAGTTCCTTCTTCGAGAGCTTTTGCATTGAAGAATGCTGTGAAATCACTTACACGAACAGCCTGCTGCATATTATGAGTGACGATAATAATAGTGAATTTCTTTTTTAATTCATGCATTGTTTCCTCGATTTTCAGAGTTGAGATAGGATCTAGTGCTGAACAGGGTTCATCCATTAAAATAACCTCTGGTTCAGTAGCGATAGTCCTAGCGATGCATAGCCTTTGCTGTTGGCCGCCTGAGAGTGAGCATCCACTTTTATTGAGTTTGTCTTTACATTCATCCCATACAGCGGCTTGTCGTAGTGATCGTTCAACAAGCTCATTCATATCACCCTTGTATCCGTTAATACGTGCTCCAAATGCAATATTCTCGAATATACTCTTTGGGAACGGATTAGGTTGCTGAAATACCATCCCAATTCTTCTACGGACTTCTACCGGATCTATCATGGGGTCGTATAAATTTGCTCCATCAAAAAGAACCCGACCAGAAAGTGAGCAGCCATCGATTAGATCATTCATCCGATTAAGTGAACGCAGAATCGTTGATTTACCGCATCCAGAAGGCCCAATCAGGGCTGTGACTTTCCCGCTTGGAATGTCGCAATAGACATTACGTACTGCTGCTAAGTTGTTGTAATTGATCGTAACATTATCTAGAGATATGCATATATCAGATACCAAGTTCTGCCGACTAGTTGAAGGTGTGGAAGCCATATCTCTACTTGTGAGCTAAGTTGGATGTATCTGGGCACATGGGGCGAAAGGAGAACATTTAGATGTTGATTACTTTGAGGCTAGCCTGCCGAGCCAGCGAGAGAAGATATTCATCGCAAGAATAAATACAACAAGAATAAACGAAGCTGCCCACGCCAATTCATTTTGCACTTCATAGGGTTCAATCGAAAAATTATATATTAATACAGATAGTGTCGCGATTGGATCGAATAGTGAATTTGTCCCTGATGGCCAATAGTAAGAAAAAAGTGCAGTAAAGATTAATGGAGCTGTTTCACCGGCGGCCCGAGAAATAGAAAGAATTACACCAGTCGCTATAGGAGCGAATGCCATGGGTAACGTGATCTGAGTAATGGTTACAAATTTTGATGCGCCTACGCCAAGTGATCCTTTGCGTAGATTATCTGAAACAAGCTTTAAACCCTCATCAGTTGTTTTTATAACCGTAGGTAGCATTAAAATCGATAGTGCCATTCCACCAGCTATGGCGCTATATGAACTGCCAATAATTAGCCTGGTCGATACAATTATATTATAGACAAAAACACCAGTAATAATTGATGGGACACCAGCTAGAACATTGGTCCCAAAGCGAATGAATCTGGAGAAAGAACCTTCACGTGCATATTCAGCAAGATAAATACCGCCACCTACTCCGACAGGTATCGCGATTAGTGTCGCAATTATTGTGACAATGAATGTGCCTAGAATTGCATTACCAATCCCGCCACCTTCAAGACCTGGCGCAGGTGGTAGCTGTGTGAATAAGGCAAGGTTGACCCTAGATACTCCCTTAATGATTACGTAGCTTAAAACTAGAACTAGTGGTATTACAGCAATTAGTGAGAATACGCCAGCCATTAATGTAAGGAATCTATTGAAGATGTTCCTGCTATGGCCAGGGTTATAACAAAGGTCCGCTGCTGTTCGTTGGGATTTCAGGCTTAGTGTTGGTTTCATATTTAGTACTTCAGGCTTAGACGTTTTACCATTAGTTGTGAAATAATATTGACAACAAGCGTCAGAACCATCAGCACAAATGCTGCGTAATAAAGTGATGATACCTGGCTACCATCTGCTTCTCCAAATTGGTTTGCCAACATCGCGGCGATAGTATTCCCGGGTCCAAGCAATGACCAGCTAAAGTTATTTGAATTTCCTATTATCATTGTTACCGCCATTGTTTCACCCATTGCTCTTCCAAGCGCCAGCAGCACCCCTCCTGCAATGCCTGAAACAGCTGCGGGTAAAATAACATCTATTATTGCTCTCCAGCGTGTTGCGCCAACTCCGTATGCTGCTTCTCTTAGGCTGATTGGAACTTGATTTAGCGAATCTCTAGAGATGGCTGTAATTATTGGAAGTATCATCACAACTAATATCAAAATTGCTGGTGTTATTCCAGGTCCCATTGGTTGAGAACTGAAGAATGGAATCCAACCTAATGAATTATATAAAATTGTAAGTAATGGTCTTAGAAATGGTTCCATAACAAAGATAGCCCATAGCCCAAGTACCACCGATGGAATCGCGGCAAGAAGTTCAACAAGTATTCCAATAATATCTCTGATTCTTTTCGGTACAAAGTTTTCCGTTATAAAAATAGCTGTGCCAATACCAAGTGGTATCGCTATTAACAGTGAAAGGAATGAAGTGATAGCTGTGCCATAAATAGCAGTAGCTATCCCGTATTCATTATCTACTGGATTCCAGTTTGAAGTTACCAAAAATTTCAGTCCGTAGCGGCCCATCGACTCGATTGAGCCCCAAAAGACCACGATCAATATTGCGATCAATATCAGGGCCACCATTGAAGCCATAGTTATGGTGATATTTCTAAAGCTGCTGTCTACGAACTTTTCATAGGCCGGACGTCGCCTGAGCAAGTAAAGCTCTTTCTGGTCACCAGTTGGCATACTGACGCCCTACGGACCTAAGGAACCTAATCGCGTGAGGGGGTGTATTGCACAAAAAGGGTTTTTGAAGGGGCCAACTCAGAAAAACTAAAAAGCTTTGGTTTAGTGTTCTTGTCATCGTTAGCGTAGGGCTTCAGAAGACGCGGCCATGGGGCGGATAGTTGGCATAGACATGGGAACGACCAATTCCGTCGTGGCGGTGCTTGAGGCTGGACGCCCTCAAGTGATTGCCAATGCGGAAGGAAGTCGAACAACTCCTTCAGTAGTTGGTTACACCAAGGATTCTGAGCTCCTAGTGGGTCAGCTGGCGCGTCGCCAGTTAGTCCTCAACCCACGGAATACTTTCTCAAATCTAAAGCGTTTTGTTGGTAGAAGCTGGGATGAATTGGATGACAGCAGTCTCTCTGTGCCATACACAGTTCGGGCTAACGATCAAGGAAATGTCCGTGTCACATGTCCTGTTACGGAGCGAGAATACGCACCAGAGGAGCTTGTAGCCAGCATCCTTCGCAAGCTTGTGGATGATGCTTCTACCTATCTCGGTGAGCCGGTTGAAGCAGCTGTCGTAACCGTTCCTGCTTATTTCAACGATGCCCAAAGGCAAGCGACCCGCGATGCAGGAAGGCTTGCTGGAATCACAGTTGAACGGATCCTCAATGAGCCAACCGCAGCAGCACTGGCCTATGGCTTTGATCGAAGTGCAGCTCGTCGCGTTCTTGTCTTTGATTTGGGTGGCGGCACCTTTGACGTCTCATTAATGCGCGTTGCCAATGGTGTCTTTGATGTAAAGGCCACATGTGGAGACACTCAACTTGGCGGCAATGACTTCGATCAGCGGATTGTTGATTCGTTAGCGGAGGCTTTTAAAAGTGAGCATGGCTTGGATCTACGCCGTGATCGCCAGGCGTTACAACGCCTAACTGAAGCAGCAGAAAAAGCAAAGCAGGAACTCTCAGGTGTGCTTAGCACTCCCATCTCTTTACCTTTTATTGCTACCGGCCCAGACGGTCCTCTCCATATCGAGACCACTCTTGATCGCCCTACCTTTGAAGCTCTATGTCCTGACCTTCTTGATCGTTTGTTAAATCCTGTGCAGAGCGCACTCCGTGATTCAGGTTGGGCAGCTGATGAAATTGATGATGTTGTCCTTGTAGGCGGTGGCACCAGGATGCCAATGGTTCAGCAACTTTTGCGAACTCTCGTATCTAGTGAACCTTGTCAATCAGTTAATCCAGATGAAGTAGTGGCTGTTGGCGCAGCTGTTCAGGCGGGAATCCTGACTGGTGAGCTTCGTGACCTGATGCTCAACGACGTCACACCCCTTTCTCTGGGGCTTGAAACTATTGGTGGCTTGATGAAGGTACTGATACCAAGGAACACCTCGATACCAGCAAGGCAATCAGATGTATTCAGTACATCAGAGGCCAATCAGTCTTCTGTTGAAATCCACGTTTGGCAGGGTGAGCGTCAGATGGCTGCTGATAACAAATCTCTAGGTCGTTTTCGATTATCTGGCATACCACCTGCTCCACGAGGTGTCCCGCAGGTACAGGTTGCTTTTGATATAGATGCGAATGGACTATTGCAAGTGAGTGCAACTGATCGCACCACAGGCCGTAAGCAATCAGTCAATATTCAGGGAGGCTCCAATCTCAATGAGCAAGAACTAAAAGCATTACTTGCTGAAGCCGAAGCCAAGGCAGGGGAAGATCGTCGCCGGCGCGCATCAATTGATCGCCGCAATAGTGCACTCACACTTGTGGCTCAAGCTGAACGAAGACTTCGGGACGTTGCCCTTGAGTTGGGCCCCTATGGCGCTGAAAGGCAGCAACGGGCGGTAGAGATTGCTATGCGTGATGTGCAGGATCTATTGGAACAAAACGATTTACAGGAACTTGAATTAGCAGTTGCCTCTCTTCAGGAGGCTCTATTTGGCTTGAACCGCCGTATCTCATCTGAGCGGCAGACTGATGCCAATCCTCTTCAGGGCATACGCAACACACTTGGCTCGTTGAAGGACGAGCTCTTCTCAGATGATGGCTGGGACGATGATCCCTGGAATAGTCCAGCAAGGTCGTCTGGCAATAGACGCGGGTACGGACGTCGTGATCTTGATCCCTGGGACGATGACTTCTACCGCTAAATCAGATTATTGGTCTCTGCTCGGGCTTTCGCCAGGTAGTGATGCTGCTCAGCTCAAAAGGGCATTCCGACGTGAGGCTAGGCGGTGGCATCCAGATCTAAATGGCAACGACGTTCATGCTGAGGAACGTTTCAAATTGGTTAATGAGGCCTATGCAGTTCTAAGTGATCCGAGAAGGCGGGCTGCATGGGAGGGATCTTTATCGGTAGAGCAAACCACTGCTGATCCTTTCGCCGTTGGGTTCCCAAGTTTTGATGATTACTTAGAAGAAGTTCTTGGCATAGAAAACCAATTTCATGCAAATACTGATGATCCACATCCTGATTCCACCCCACAGGTCGATTGGCCTGCAACATCACCACCACCACCACCACCACCTGTTCAGGCCTCGGATGACCTGGAGACTTTGATTGAGTTGACTCCTGAACAGGCCCTATATGGAACTTCTATAGAACTCGAACTAGATGACGGCACCCTTGTTGAGGTTGAAACCCCTTTATTAGCTGGAGATGGTTGGCGCTTACGCCTAGCAGGGGTCGCCCCTGGAGGACGTGATCATTTCCTTCAGTTACGTGTTCAGACAGAAGACGGACTAAGGATTGATGGTTTGCGCGTGCTCTATCGACTTGAGTTATTCCCACCCGATGCTGCTTTGGGATGTGCAGTGGATGTACCTACCTTGGCTGGTCCAGTTACACTCCAAGTGCCTCCTGGCTCCTCAAGTGGTCGTTTGTTGCGCCTTAGGGGAAGAGGTCTTGAGATGGATGATGGTCGTAGAGGTGATCAACTGGTTGAAATCGTGGTGGTTATTCCTGCAGAACTGGCTGAAGCCGAACGAGCCCTCTATCGCCGATTACAAGAATTATCCCTTGACCCTGATGCTCTTTAAGGCCAGTTCAGATAAACAAGTAAGTGATTTCATCAGTCAGTACTGATCCTTATGCAAGTACACGTTTTGCTCTATGACGCTGGTCAAGATGACGAGGGTATTCACTCTCTTGAACTTGCAGGCAAGACATCAGTTCTGATGTTCGAGAATTCTGATGATGCAGAGCGGTATGCAGGACTTCTAGAGGCACAGGATTTCCCCATGCCAACAGTTGAGCAAATAAGCCGTGAAGAGATCGAGGATTTTTGTCATCAGGCCGGATATGAAGCACGTCTTGTCGAGTCTGGATTTATGCCGAATACGGATGAAGAACGCCTGTTACTTGCTCCACCAGAGGCAAATCGCGATGTGAGTCAATGGCAGGAACAAGATACTCTTGATTTACTTGATGATAAATCGGATGAGCAAAATAAATCCTCTGATTTAGACGAAATACGCAAACGTCTTGAAGGTCTACTTTAGTTATGAATTACAGAACATCTGGCAAAATAACTCTCCACCCTTCTGGTGACCGTGGACATCTTTTAACCGAACAAGTAAATCCCAAAAGCGAATTCCTCGATCAACTAAGTACAGAAGAATTGGTGAGCCTGTTCAGCGATGAGGATCAGCAACCACAGCGAGCTGTAGCTGCAGCGAAACCTGAACTTATTGAGGCAGTTGAAGCGATTGCAAACCGTCTTCGAACTGGAGGACGCCTTTTCTATTTGGGTGCAGGCACTTCTGGAAGATTAGGCGTACTTGACGCAGCAGAGTGCCCGCCAACTTTTTGCAGTGATCCTGATCTTGTTCAGGGAGTTATTGCTGGTGGTGCCCCAGCTCTACTTAAAAGTTCTGAGGGACTTGAAGATCTTGAACAGGCAGGGAAAAAGGATCTTGAGGACCGTGAATTTGGCTCTGCTGATTGTCTTGTCGGTATTGCGGCAGGAGGAACTACTCCTTATGTCAAAGGAGGACTTGCCTACGCAGAGCAAATCAATGCTCTGGCGATTGCAATTTCATGTGTGCCGTTAGAACAAGCTGTGTTGCCATGCAGCATTGATATTCGCCTTTTGACTGGTCCGGAATTGCTCACAGGTTCAACACGTTTGAAGGCCGGAACTGCAACAAAGATGGCTCTAAATATTCTTTCAACCTGTGTGATGGTACGTCTTGGCAAAGTATTTGGTAATCGCATGGTTGATGTGGCTGCTAGCAACAGCAAGCTGATGGATCGTGCATTGCGAATTCTTCGTGATTTGGCCGATATCGATCGAGACCATGGCTTAGAGTTGCTTAAATTAAGTGATGGATCTGTAAAAGTAGCTCTAGTGATGGCAGTAGGCAGATTAGATGCTGATGCTGCAAGAGAACTTCTGCTTGACCATGATAATCATTTGCGAATAGCATTAGCAAGCTCAGGCCATTACTTGCATTGAGAGCTTTTGCTCTTGCATATTTATTAGCGTTAGTAATCTTTAAATACTCTGGATCTGACTATTAATTAGTACTGCTTTTATTCAACCCTCTGCTCGGTCATGTAACATGCCGATGGGCTTGAAAGCGTCATCTGTCTGTTATTAGTATAGACGAATTTATTATATTTAATAATCAAATGCAAAGGGTTAGTTGATATTTAAGCCTGTCACGCATTTGGGGCTCAGTTGAGTAAGATGTTTTTTTGCTCAATTGGTTATGACTAAGGCCCTGATGGACACAGAAGCGGGCTTGATTGAGCTAGACCTATTTGATGGTGATGCTCCTCAAACTGTTGCTAACTTCACCAAGCTGGCCAAGGAAGGTTTCTATGACGGTTTGTCTTTT
>Ga0208766_1000051_pt1 | contig 59805 bp, 31 predicted proteins | sample ETN01SmetaG_3_FD_185792 | JGI IMG/M metagenome (GOLD analysis project Ga0208766, IMG submission 185792) | Marine microbial and viral communities from oxygen minimum zone, Eastern Pacific Ocean - ETNP2014F12-01SV263 (SPAdes) (version 2) | ecosystem: Environmental > Aquatic > Marine > Oceanic ... | reverse complement strand
GCAGCAGCAGCGTCTGCGTCATCAATTAAAGTGCCACCGAATGTACTTACAGCAGACGCAGCGAGTGCGTTGGTTGCTAAAGTACCCTGTGCGGCAGTAGCGAAGTCTCCTGTAGCAGCAACAGCAGCAGTTCCAAGACCAAGAGTGGTTCTGGCAGCAGCAGCGTCGGCATCATCAATCAGGGTGCCACCGAAGGTGCTGACAGCAGATGCGTCAAGTTTTCCAGTGATACCAGTGGCGACACGAGCATCAGCACGAGCATCTGTGTAGTAAAGGTTAGTGCCCTCTGTCAAATCTGCTGTATCCTGACTACTCAGATCAAGATTTGCACCAACTTGGAGTGCGATACGAGTATCAGCACGAGTATCTACTTGTGCGTTAGTGCGCTGAGTAAAGGAGAATTCACCAGTAGAAGCATTGTAAGCGAGATCGCCACCAGCAGACAATGCACCGCGAGTGCGGGAATCTGTAATGAAGAGGTTGGTTGATCCTTCTGTGAGGTTATCAGTGTTGATATCTGCCTGTGTAACTGATAGAGTGCCAGTATCTAACTGAATACCTGTGCCATAAGAGAAGTGATTCCTTGTCCTAGCAGCAGTTGTGAATAGATTTGTAGATCCTTCAGTAAAGTTATCAGTATTAAGATCTGACTGAGTAGCACTCAATGTCAGCATGTTACCTGCGTCATCGTAGGTAGCAGTAATACCTGTACCACCAACTATTAAAGCAGCAACACGATCATCTACTCTCTCATTGGTGTAGTAAAGATTACCTGCTTCTGCCAAGTCATCAGTGTCATGGTTAGCAATACTACCAACCTGTGACTGGAAGAATGTCAAGGCACCAGTAACATTCAAGTTACCTTGGACTTCAAAGTCAGTAGTTGACTTGAAGTTATTAACCGTCAGCGTATTGGTGCTTGGGTTGTATGTAAGGTTAGTAGAGTCGGTGCGAACCTCAGTGAATCCGTTGTTAGTAGAAACGAATGCAGGGTAGTAAGTTAGGTTAGAAGTTGTGGTGTCAGTAACGTCAACTAGATTTGACTTGTCTGCAGTACCTGTCAGGTCACCAGTAATGTTACCAGTGATCTGTCCAGTAACGCCCAGCGTGCCACCCATGGTGGAGTTGCCAGTAACACCAAGACTTCCAAGAGTTGAAAGACCAGTGATCTCAGCGTTACCTGAAGTAGAGTTAAGTGTAATCTTGTCAGTGCCACTGCCATTCTGCAACTTGAGGGTCTTACTAGCACCACGGAGGACCATGCTGCCCTTAAACAGTGAGGTGCTGTCAACCGTCAGTGTGCCATCCAGTTGCTGATCACCATCAACATTCAGATCAGAATCAAAGTCAACACTCTGAGTAACATTCAGAGTGTCATCGATGGTGACACTACCAGCAACATCAAGTGTGCCATCAATAGTAGTGTTACCAGTTGCACCTTGGACAATAAACTTATTAGTGTTAACAAGAATCGATCCACCAACGTTGACGTTAGAAGTTGTGTTGACGGTAGCAATGTTTGCTGTAGTAGCAGACACTGTGGCAGAGGTGATTATGCCGTCTGCAGTAATATTACCTGTAGCACCAAAGAAGGTGATGGTTTCATTCTGGTCAGGACCAACAAAGATATCCTCACCGAAGTAAGAATCTTCATAGACTGCAATACCACCGTTGGGGACCATCAGTGCTGCGTTTGCAGTCAGACGATCAGCGGTTTCATTAGCATTGAGTGTGACCTTCTCAGCAAAGGCAGCAGTGTCAGTAACTGCCAACGTGCCTGTGATACTACCGTTACCAACAGTAGAGAAATTACCAGATGCAGAGATAATAGTAAACTTATCAGTAGTGCCAGAGCGGACAGCGAAGTCATCGTCAACATCTACAATACCATTCAACTCTGTGCGCCCAGCAACATCAAGTGTGCCAGAAATATCCTGGTTGCCGTTGAGATCAATGTCATCGTTGACAGTTAGCAGACCTTCAATCTGAGTTGTGCCAGCAATATAGGTGTTACCGTTATCAGTATCAACAGTGAATCTATCAACCAGCGTCGATCTGATGACAAAGTTTTCGTTAGTAGCATCGATGATTACAGTGTCATTGACAGTCATCTGATCAGATACGACCAGAGTGCCGCTGACTGTAGCATTGTCAGTGATGTCTACTGATCCACCAGCAGAGTCAAGGACAAGGTTACCAGCAGTGGTGTCAATTTCGTTAGAAGCAGCAACACCAATTCTTACAGCATCAGCAGTGATGTCTGTAGAGGTAATTGCAGCGTTAAATGTGGATGTAGCGTTGACTACCAGAGTGTCGCCAGAAGCGTCACCAAGAGTTGTGTTGCCATCTACCTGTAGGTTGCCATCAATCTCAGCATTATCTGTGATGTGGACTTTACCGTCAGCAGAATCAAGAATCAGATTACCTGAGGAGGTGCTGATTTCATTCGTGCCATCGACACCAATCTTGATATTATCTGCGGTGATGTCGGTGGAGGTAATCGCTTGATTGAAGGTGACAGTACCTGTGATAACGTGGTTATCACCAGAGTTATCACCGATAGTTGCATTACCGTCAACCGTGAGTGTGCCATCAATTTGTGTATTGCCATCAACATTGAGGTTACCATCTACATCAGCATTGTCTGTAATGTTGACAGTGCCGTCTGCAGAATCAAGAATCAAATTACCTGAGGAGGTGCTGATCTCGTTAGCAGCATCTGTAGCAACCTTAAGGTCGCGAATGTTAAATCTCTCAGCAGCAGTCAGTGCTTCGTTAAACTGGACTGTGCCATTTACAGTGTGGGAGTCAGATGACTGGTTACCAATTTGTGCATTACCATTGACATTGAATGTGCCGTTGGCAAATGTATTACCAGTCTGTGCATCTACAGTAAAGACAGAGGCAACTGCGAAGTCATCGGTGACATCCAGGGTACCTGTAATGTCAACGTTACCGCCAAAACTACCATTGTCAGTGACAAAGAGATCATCACCAACATAAAGATCGAGACCGATGCCAGCGCCACCACCAACGATGAAAGCACCAGTAGCAGCGTTGGTTGCATTAGTTGTATCAAATAGTTTAATAGATCCAGCGTCAAGACCTGATCTTGTGCCACTGAATGCTTCACTAGAGTTAGTCGCTGCATGGTAGAGAGCATAACGCGAAGCGGAGTTGTCCCAACCAAAGAAACCAACACGGGCAGTCGTATCGTAGTATCGGAATTCGATACCACGATCTTTAGCATCCGACTGGGTAGGAGCAGTGTCCCCACCTAAAGTAATGACAGGATCATCCAGAGTCATTACTGTGCTATTTACTGTAGTCGTAACTCCGTTAACTGTCAAGTTACCTTCGATAATGGCATCGCCATCGATGTCGAAGTCACCGTTTACAGTAACGTTATCAGTAAATGTGGAGACAGCGTTGACTGTCAAGACATCGGTATTTGCATCACCGATAGTGGTCAGAGGACCATTGATTGTAAATTGCTCTTCAAATGTAGCGTAACCGTGTACAAGGATAGCACCATCAGTAGCGTTACCCTGACCCACACGACCAATCGTTGTGTAACCAGACTCACCAAGGACAGAGAATTCAACGTTGTCGTTAGTGCTGACCTTACCAATATAGAAGTCATCACCAACATGCAGGTCTTGGACAATACCAACACCACCAGCAACTCTCAGTTGAGCATCAGCATCATTTGCAAAGGATGCGTTGTGTGCTGTGCCACCACCCAGATAGGTGCGATATAGGACATCAACGTTATTAAGCAGGGAAGGACGGGTGCGAGCAGTGCCAGCATCCTTGACGACCAGACGGTCTGCCAGATAGATGTCACCACCAACACGGAGATCCTTATCCATGTTAACACCACCAGCGAAGGTAGCATTACCTCCAGTGCTTAGGGTGATGTCAGCATCAGTTTCAGCAATAGCGATATTGTTAGTGCGCTCAAAAGTGTTGACGCCCCCAACATTAAGACTACCTTCGATATCTGTATTACCATTCGTGCTCAGGATACGGAACGTTTGACTGGTGCCATTGGTAATAGTAAGATACTTACCAGTGACATCCATCAGGAAGTCATTATGGAAGACCACATCATCGTCAACATCGAGTGTTGCGTTGAAGGTTACATCATCATCTACATTAAGAGTTGAATCAAAGTCAACACCTTGGACTACATGCAGTGTCCCTTGGACATCGGTGTTACCGTTATCAGTATCAACAGTAAACTTATTGGCTGATGCAGCAGTGCGGATAATAAACTCTTTGTTATCAGCAGTGATGATGAGATTATCTGTAATCTCAGTCTCAAGTTGAATGTCAACTGTGCCTTCGATAACAGTGTTACCAGATGAACTCTCGACAGTAAACTTGTCAGTAGTATTATTTCTAACAGCGAAGTTGGCATCAATGTCAACTGTGCCGTCAATCTCAACATTACCACTCAGGTGGGTCGTGCCACCGACGTTAAGATTCTCAGAGATACCTGTGCCACCAGTCACCACCAAGGTGCCAGTTGTAGGTGTCTTCCAAGTAGAAGAAGTATTTGTGGTTAGTCTGAGGTTACCAGCAATGATAGGAGCGTCAGTGCCAGCGTAGACTTCAGAGGTGTTAGTCGCATTGTAGAGGAACCTATACCCGCCAGTGTCAGACCATATGTTAGAGTCCGCATAATCCTCGTCCCACCCATAGAAACCAAATCTTTCTTGACTATCATAATACCTAAACTCGATACCACGATCCTTATTGTCATCAACTGTAAGAGTATCTTCACCACCCAATGTCATGATGGGGTCTTGGATAGTCACCACAGTTGAGTTGACAGTGGTTGTCACACCATCAACAGTCAGGTCACCACGGATACGGACTGTGCCAGTAATGTCATCATCGTCACTAGGATCCAACACCATAATGGCATTGGTTGTAGATAAGACGTTATCTTGGAAGTGGAAGTCTTCAACATTAACTCTATGGTCAACGTCAGTCACCACAATGGTGATGTCCTGATCAGCAGTCAGGTTGAAAGTTGCATCTCCATTACCAGCATTGGTAACGTTGATGTCCATGGAGCGATTAGTCGCTTCATTAACTTCTAGAGCAATCTCTAGATTACCCGATGTCCTTTTAATAAACTGATCGGCTTTTGTAACGTCAAGAGTAATATTACCAGAGATGGTAGTATCGAGGTTAATGTCAACAGCGCCAGTGAGAGATGATCCACTGGTGGCACTACCGTTACCGTTAGCGTCATCAGCAGTAATAGTAGGATAGGAATTGCCCTGACCCAGAATGCCAGGCTGAAAAGGATATTCACCAGTATCGTAACCGACGATACGGAATACGCTACCGCCAGTTCTGTTGTTGATGTTAATATGATTAAGCTTGGTAATGCCATGATAAGCATTATCAGTCGTCCTTTCGGGGTCAAGCTCAAAGGTCTCCGTTGCATTTTGGTCAGTAAACATGAGATGACCCAACGATTGTAGTTGGGAATTCTCAATAGAATTTGCAGCAATCGTTACATGACCATTAACATCTACGTCGAAGTCTTCTTGGTCGAAACTCGCAAGACCCTTTTGCTCGTCGGCATCAGTACCCAGATCTCTCCATCCACCTTGATCGTCTGCATCACCATTTTGGATGTTGTGTGATGGCTCTCCGAGTCCTGCACCGATATCCCTAATACCCGCTTGGTAGCATCTACCGTTAGTTGCAATAACCTTTGAAAATCTAGGATAAGCAGTAGCGTTATCGTAAATGGTGAAAGATGTTCCATCCTTAGCTCCTTCAGTTGCCGTAGCAATCGGTGAAGTATTCGCATAAACCAGACGACCATACCTGTCAACTTGCAAGTTAACTGTGTTAACGGTCTGCTCACCAGTTGAAGCACTGATCAAAGGATTGACCAGAGGATCCATTGAGTTGAGGGTATTATACTTACCCACCACAACTGTGGTATCTGCTAGGTCAAGGAATGGATTATTAGTTTGAGCATTACCATGTTGTACAATGATACGCCCACTACCACCAGTGATGGTGCGGTTTACTAGAGTGCCTTCTGCTTGGCGAGAGATGAAACCAAAACCTGACATACCTGCCAGAGAGGTCAGGTCACTATCTAAAGGTTGTGCGTCACCAATATTATACTCAGAAAGAGTGGTAGGTGTTTCAGCATCCACAATACGACCACGGGAATCCACCGTGATACGGGTGTAGGTGCCAGTTGCTGCTAGGTCATTCTCATCATAGTGGGGAAGTGCCACCACATAATTCAATTCTGCAGTAATGGTCAGGTTTGAGGATCCATCAAACGTGCCAGCACCAGACATGTCACCACCTAGTGCAATCTGTCGTGCGTTTGCCAGTCGGGTTGCAGTAGCAGAGTTACCGACGAGAGAAGCAGTAATTGCACCTGCCTCAAAGTTACCGTCAGCATCTCGTTTAACAAGAGTGTTGGCAGTATTAGATTCCGTCTCAATCGGTCTCTCATATTTCAGAGAGTTCCATGCGGTGACACCATCACCGACTTTGATACGCGAAGTATCAATTTCAATGCCTAACTCACCTTGAGCGAGAATAGGGTTAACGTTTGCCCACTGCTGAGCACCGTCACGTCTTAATTGTATTCTATTTGCCATTGCTTAAAAGGATCCTAGCACAACAGTTAGTCTGTCTGACTTATTTATGTCACGAAAAAACCCCCTTTCGGGGGTAGGGGTCAAGTCTTTTCCAGGTCGTCGGGATCAATAGTCCCATCTGGACGCTCTTCGATTTCTTCTTCTTCTTGTGGAGGTGGGCTGAGATACTCTAGAGTCTCAATAGCACCGAGAAGTTTGAGAGCAGTAGCTTCATTGCTCTTAATTTTGTCTGCCATCTCGCGGTTGTCTTTCAAAAGACCCTGATAGCGAGATTTGAATTGCTCAAGCAATTCCTCCTGAGAGGCAGTTTCCGTCACGTCAGCTGGCATTGTTGTCTCCTTGTAGTAATGATTTAAGTAGGTTTTTGATTTCACCGATATCTGATTTTAACCCAGATACCTCATCTTGTAAAGTGGTCATCTTCTCTTCCTTCTTGGATCGACGGTCATATGCCGCCATATAGTTATCATACTCTGACACATTGCAATTTATAACTGCATTAGAATCAGGGTCACGATACCAACCTTCCCTGCCCTCGACAGGGATTAGGTCTCCTTTGAAAGGTCTGATGTAATCAGATTCGCTTGACATATCCAAGAATAATTATTATAATAACCGTGTTAGGTTGCAAGGGCAATGGATCTGAGATCAGCTAAGAGTGGTACTCGTGCTTGATTTTTAGATCTCATAACAATCTTCACTTGGAAGGCGTTAAAGTTAAGTCCCCTTGCTTCATATGTATAATCCTTCCAAAGATATTCTTCTGTGGGGCTTGTATCATATGCTTCACCCAAGTTTTGATTGGAAGTGGGAAGACCCATTTGTGTCCAACCAATAGTACTAGGATCAGTCGCGTCACCAACCTTGAATGCCTTGTAGTAGATACGAAGCTCGGTAGCAGGGTGACGGGTGACTTGGAAATCAATCTTCAGTGAGCGTGCTTCTCTACCCAGACGTGCGAGACGTGTGATATAGACAGCAGCATTTTGATCACCAATTGGAAGAGTAGAAACATCTCGATCTCTATCAATTTGTGACTGCTGACCGTAAGTATCTGGTCCACCTGGCCACATATTCACGCGGTTAGATGTTGTAATCAGTGACACACGGTCAAGGTCAATGCAAGGAGAGAGGGTTGGTTTGTCAGTCTCAAGCATGACTGACATAGTAAGAGACTTGTTACCATCCAGTTTGTTTTGCTCATTAATCTTAGATGCTACCATCTGAGGAGCAGTAAACACGTTTTGCTCATTCAACACAACGTCCACATAAGTGCCATTGTTAATAAAGGAGTTTTGATCAACTATAGAAGATCCATCTCCGACAGATGTAGAAGTAGTGGTATTCAGTCTTGCTGATATACTTGTTTCTGCCATAACCATCGTAGACACCGTAGGTGTAACGACTTCAAACTGGACATTCTGAGAAGCATAAACGTTAGTGCCACCGCCACGAATACCATTAGTTGCAACACTATCAATGTGTAACATGTAGGTATCCAACCATGGGCAGGAGATTTGTGGGTGGACCCTATTGATTTCCGTCAGAGGAATACCATCAAGGTTGTAACATTCAACAATTGCACCAGAGGCGTGATCAACATCAGCAGTGGCATCCTGACCTCTACCAGAAGTAGCAACTGTAATTACCTGCCCGTTGCCAGAGATTGAAGCGTACTGAATAATCTCATCATCAATCTTAAGATAACCCTGATTAAGGTTACCAATTGGAGATCCACTGATAGTGGTGTGGAATTGAGATGCATCATTAACCTGAATTGAAGTTGATCCAGCAGTCAGGGTAGTGGTCAGTGTAGTAGGGGGCACTTCAGAGATAATGCCCTCAACCTCAACGTTGTTAGTACGTTGGTGCATACCATGGTTTCTATGATAAACCAACACTTCCTTGTCATCGCTAGGATAAGAAGGAGCAGCAGTTGGGTATGCATCGTAGGAGTCACCGCTGTAGGTGATGCTAGTGATCGTTGCAGATGTGCCACCTGCATCAGACAGAGTATCCGAAATATCGAATGCTCTAGTAATGTAGCTAAGTGTCAGAGTCTGACTGCCAGAATCATATGCAGTAACAATACCAGTTGCAGCAGAAGTAGATCCACTGACTTCAGCACCAACATCAAAGGTGCCGTTGTAGATTGCGGACAGGACAATCGTGGCAACAGATTGAGAAGATGAAATGCCTTGGAATGTGTTGTTGTTGGCATCAAGGAAACCAGCAGACCAGATACCAGTAATATCTGAAATAGTAATAGTTTCAGGATCAGCCACAGAATCGAATTCAACAATAGTACCTTCTGCGGTAGAAGGTGTTTGGATGATTCGTGCTCCAACTGTAAAGCTATAGTTACTACCAACAGGAAGCGTGAGAGTTTGCTTGGGTTTCAGAGTCTGAATTGGATTTTCAATCAGTCTATGAATACCATTGTTACCCTTACCAAGCTCAGCGTTGTTAAAGATTGCTGTGCCCAAATTCTGAGTAAACTCAGCACGATACATGGTAAACTTCAAATCTTCATACTGGTCAGCAGTCCATGTAGAAGCGTTTTGTGACTTGAAGAGCACACCAGCATATGGTTGCTCAGAGATTGTCCTCGTGCCTGTCACATCAACGTCGCCCATTCTGGAGATCCAAACGTTATATTCGTTGGAGTCAGACAGAAGCACGAAGCAATATTCAATGTTTGACTTAATGTAAACAGGAGATCTGAATGTAAATCTTGTAGGAATACTTGCGTTTTCCGACAACTCAACAGTGCTAGGATCGATAGTATTATCAGAGAAAGGAATAATATCCTTAGTAGGATAACCATTCTCCATGGTTCTGACCTGAATTGAGATAGGAATATTAGCGTCCTTAGTCCTGAAGAATATATCAATACCTGTCAGGAATACACCGCCTTCCTCATCAACAATAAAGGATTGTGCAAGAGGGTCATACCAACCAATCTGACGACTCTCAGTCCTAGTTGTAATAATAGTCCTTTCATCGTTAACTGTATCGCGGACGATCTCAGCATTACGGACGGCAAGAATGTTTTCTCTAACAGTCTGCAAGGTGCCAGACGCAGAGTATGATGCGTCTGCAGAGGAATCCACATTTCCAGGAGTCCTATCATTCGTATCTGAAGTTGTGACTCTAACCGTCCTTGTGCCAGTTGCCCAACGTGGGTTGGAATCATTCTTAGGAGAAGGAATGAATAAAGTACCTTGAAGGTTACCAACGTTATCAGCAAGAAGACGACGGTCTCTCACAACAGCTCGAGCGCCAGAGGTCAATCCAAGAAGGACTTCACCCACGTTCATGTTACCGTAGAAGTTGGGGTTGACTGTCTCTGCCATTGCCTGGACATCAATATTCAGGAAGTTGGTTTGTGATGCATAAGACTCAGCAAGTCCAGTAGCACCAACACCATAAGGGTCAGTCTTATGTCCATCATTAGCAGGAGCAACTTTTAACCATACACCAGAGGTCTGACCCACCACAGTTTCACCAACAACGAAAGGTGTCTCGTTAGAGTTGGGATCTTGGGTAGAAGACTTAGTAAGCTCAATAATTTTAGGAGTCACATAACCGCTGACATTGACACCATCGAAGAAGAAATACATCCTTGTGCGAGGCTTGAGACGGTCGATGTTGAAACCGATGTTTCTGGATCTAATCCAGGGGATTGCTGTTTGTGACAGGATGTGATCACCAAGAGACTTGCGATCAATCTTGGGAGTGACACGAGTCCTAATACCTTGCCTTGCTTGGTTGTTAACAACACGCCATGTCCTTCTTTCGTGGACAAACAGTGGTTGTCTTCCTTGACCGTGACCCAATCTACCGAGTCTACGACCACCAGAGGAGAAACTACCAGACCTGTTTCTAGTTTGAGAGGTTGATTGCATCGATTCACCAGTCCAGTTGGTCTGCCAACTACCCCATTGGAGAGGAGCAAAACCATTCTGATCAATCTGAAGGTCTCTAGCAACAGCAGAGAAGTCACCTTCAACGTTTTCAACACGGGCAGGCAGACGCTCGATATCAATCCAGTCGTCAGATGCAGGTGTTAGGTCAATACGACCGATGAAAGTAAACACGTTGAATGGGTTAACATTCTCAGTCCTAGATGCATAAGGTTGTGTAATAACTGCCAAATCCTCGTAAGGCAGCATCACCATATTTCCAATAGTCTTAATGACGTTGCTGGATGCACCCATGTTAATTTGCAGGGGCACGTTAGAAGTATAGTGCGAAGGACGGAGGTGACCCTCTTTAAAGTCCATAGAGCACTTATAGTCAACACTGAATACGTCACCCACAGTATGGTCGGTGAAGTCGTCTACAACGTAACCATTCTTCAGACGGTCAAAACCATTATCATCGTATGTCTTAGTGTTATCTGCTTGTACTTCCAGCAGGGACAGAGATGTGTAATACTCAACGTGAGCGAGTCTGGTCTCCAGATCCCCAATGTCCTTCATGGTATAACGTTTGATGATCTCAGGATATACCAGGACATCACGCTCAACGTCATACACATATGGACGCATCTCAATCGTTGCGAGAAGCATCGCATTATCAATCTTATCAGGATGAGGAAGATCCTCAGAGGACACACCCTTGACAATCTTAAGTTGGTTATCATGTGTCAAATACAACTTGTCTGCTCTAGGAAGATAGAAGCAGTAGTCACATCTAAATTCTGTGTTAACCTTTGGTATATCAAAGATGGTAGATCCACCAACACCACCAGAGGTGTCAAATTGCCTAGATCCAAAATCAAGTGACGCACAGTTTACATAATACGGTGCAGTTATGGTACCTGTGCCTGATGCTAATTCACCGATACCAGGACGGAAGTCAATCTGGTCACGGATATAGTTAATTGATCCATCCAGTTTATTCTTAGGGATCTCCTTATACATGATACCAGTGTAAGACTGAGCTGAGAAGTAGTCACCTGAAGACTCATGCAAGAAGTAGTCAAAGATCACAAGTATCTTACGAATTGGTGGGGAGAATCCAGGAAGACGAGTTAGTTTACAAACGTCATAGAAGTGTGCTTTCTGACCACCTTCCAATTCAAACTGAGTTGTGATAACTTTAGATCCTGTGGAAACAGATCCTTCAGAGTCATCAACAATTGCCTGCAGAGCATTGCCGTCATCATCAACACCATCAATGGTCTCACCAGGTATGAATGGAATTTCGTTAAGTGCAACGAAGTACAGTCTCAGTGTGCTATTGACAAACTGGATAACTCGACCACGAGCACCAGAGGTCTTACCGACAACAACTGATCCATTATCAAAGAAAGTAGATTCCGACAACACCATGTAGGGTGATTCAGCATCGTTATCATTCTCAGACTCATACACAGCATGAATCTTATAGACATCATTCAATGCAAATGAAACTTCCTCATCTTCAATACGGGTGCCATACAGATTACCATATGCCAAACCAAACTTAGTCTGGTCATTGTTAATTCTTGTGCGAGTCACCTTCAATGCACGCATCTTAGCGGCAGTTTTAATCTTTCTGGTGACGATATTCTTAGAGATAAGAGCAGTCAACTTAACAGTGTTGACGTTAGTCAAACCAGAGATGGTAATAGACTGTGCGTCAGCACCGAAAGTAACAGTCAGTGTGCCAAGGTCATTGAGGGCATCAATGTCAAGGTTAGATCCAACAGCGTATGAGGATCCAGACTCAGCAACAACCGTCAACACATAGTTTTCATCATCAAGAGATGCAAACTGCTCTGATTCAGGCAGAGACACAGTAACACCACCAGACACAACGGTCTTGTTAGCGAATGTCCTGTATACAAAGAATGATTCGTCGGAGATTGACTTCATCGATGTACGAGGTGCATCAATAGACAACTCACCATTCTGATAGTCTTTCTGGAAGATGAAAGGACGCATCCTTACCATCTCAGCATACTCACCGTCAGCGTTGCCACTACCTCTCTTAAGGGTGGCATCCAGGACAGCAGTTTGGTTGAGGTAGTCGAAGATTGCTGTGCCACCTGTAGCGATGTTGCCAGTGTTGGTAGCGATCTGCGCGGGGACAACTCTCTTAATTCTTAGAGTATTGTCACCATTTAGACCAGCTGCAGTTGTAGTAACAACATCACCAGGACGGAGATCCTGTGCAAATTTGGTCCTAAAACCAGTAGCAAGAGCACCAGTGCCACTTACAGTAACAGTAGAGGACTCAATAGATGCTGCATCATTTAGCAACCAGTTTGCAGCGAAATCTACAGCGTTGCTACTATTTCTACCAACACAACGGCGGACATCAGACAGGTTATAGGTATGTGCTGCTTCCAGTGTGCCAACAACACGACCATCTCTTTCAATAACTTCATTGTTAAGGAAACTACCAGAGACCTGCTCTAGACGGCAGGCACCAAGGCTTCCTGATTCAGCAACGAAACCACGAGAACCAGAGCTGCGACCTTGTAGCACATCACCAACATTAACAGTGTTAGCGCCAGCTGCCAAGTTAATAGCAGTAAACATCTGTGGGTCAAAGAACCACATGTCATACTGGTCTGCCTGATCGATCTGTACCTGGACAACACGAGCACGACCGATTTGGTTACCGACAATTGAGCTGGATGCCCCAGGAATCCAGTCATCATACAATTCGATAACTTGGTATGCATCAGTCACACCCTCACCAGTCAGGTTAGGCCAACCATATTGCTCGTAGACCTTAACAAAGTTACCTAGTCTAAAATGGATAATTCCATTTTCTACACAGGAGAAATCTCTAGGTTTGGGAGCGTCAATATACTGAGGTGTAAGGAATTCAGTCCTGTATCCTTTAACGTACGCTCTACCAGGAGAGATCTCATAGGTTAGGAGATCATCTGTAGGAGTATTGTTTTGCTGACTTGTCTGAGAAACAGTGTAGACCCCGTTATTAAAACCATCATCAAGACATTCTCTTGGTGTAATAATGGGAGTGTCGATAACATAGTCACCAGACTCTTCATATGTCCGACGTGCGATCGACTTCTCCATCTCTGAATACGCAGTATGATCAACAAACTGCTCAACTTTACTGTTGTTAATTCGTAGTAACTCAACGAAGTTTTTGTCAGTCGAATCATTGATTGCTTTCTTGACAAGAGTGGTCTTAATCTTAAATCTGTGACCGCCAGGTGCTGAGTAGTTTGAAGTGCCTGCAGCGTTGTCATTCAGTGACGGATCGTCTTCAGGGGTAACAATAGATTCACTAACTTCCAGACCAATTCTATAAGAGGGGTTATTGCTATATTGCTCAAGGATTAGGTTTGCTGATTGGACATCAACAAAGTGACCTCTAACAAAGTACACACCATTGTTAATGTATGCAGCAGATGCAATCGCAGTAGCGTCAACGGGCAGCAGCTGTCCAAATGGTGATCCGATTTCGATCAGTGTTGTGCCGAAAGTAATTTCGTTTTCAGCAAGTAACTGCTCGTTTGGTTGGAATTTTTTAGTGGCGGTGTCAGAAACTGTATCACCAGATTCGATATACTTAACGTATAGAGTGAGGTAACCACGCTCAGATTCTGAAGCAGGAATTGAATACAAGACCTTTGCTTTCACGCCAGTCGTGATGCCCTCAATAACCTGACCATGCAGTTGAGTCCTGTAGGTTTCGATATCGACACCCAGGAAGGATTGCTGCAGAATGATTGCCTGCACACTCAAGTCATAACCGACCTGACCGGGAATGACCATTGCACCTTCTTTAAAGAAGTGTTGTCCAATGGATTCAATCTGATTCTGGAGAATCGATTGTAGAGTCGTTAACTCACGCGCTTGGATAGGATACCCAGGGCGAAATAGCACTCGGTAGAAATTCTTGTCCTTATCGAAGTCGTCGAAATAAGGAGCAATATTTAGATTGGTATTCTGGGGCATCGTTTAGAACTCTACTACGATCTTAATGTCTTCGATTTGGTCACCAGCACGAGTAATCGCGCCTCTATTATCTATGTAAATAACCTGACCCGAATTTGGCTCAACCTCTGGTTTTGCATAACCGTTGGTAAAAGACATACCCAAGTCATACTCAGTGTTGTTAATAACACGAGTAGATGCACCTGATACAATTGGGAAGTTAATATCAGGGTCAGCAGATGCACCAGATGTTGCACCCACGACAGGGTTACCACCTTCAAACTCAATCAAACTACCAGTGAATTCAGGGAAGACACCATCGATTCTATTCTGGTAATACTTAAGCACTTTGGTTGTGCTATTCCATGAGATCACACGTCCACGAGCAGTCACTTGCTGACCACCAATTGTGCGAGACTGTGTGATAATTTCGTCAGTAGCAAAGTTACCCGTAAAGGTAGGAGCAAAGATAACTGACTTTGTGGCGGACAGAGTAAGATCTGCTGCCAATTCTGTTGTGCCGAATTTGTTGGGGTTGATCACCAAACCAATACGACGGTAGTCGTTATCAGTTGGGAAGTCACCACTACCCTCAGCATAGGTAAACTTGGTGTTAATCATGACGCGATATCCACCCATCTCTGTCCCTGGATCAGCACCATGACCGACAGTTGGAGGAATTATCACTTCAACGGTGCCGCCTGATCCTGCACCTGCACCGATACCGTTGACTTCATCGATGACGACTTTACCGAAGTTGTATCCTGATCCACCCGAAGTAACAGTAGCAGATACAATGCGACCCCCATCGACAACCAGAGAAACACGACCGCCAACACCATCGCCTTTGATAGGTACATTCTCGTAGGTGCCATTGTTATACCCTGCACCAGAGGATGAAATAATAACCGTATCAATCTCACCACCGATTGCATCAGACACCACAGCGGTGTCACTCAGCACAGGCATGTATTCGTTAGAGAAGAATTTCAATACGAGACCCACAGGGATCGTATACATATACTTCCAACGATAACCGTCAGCAGTGGTAATAATAGAAGTTGAAGTACCCGTAGGCTCAACAGTAGAAGGCTTACCGTTAGGATCACTAGGGGATGTCCCGTTATAGATGCACTTATAGACTTGATACGATGAGTTAACAACGTAAAAGTCTGCATCATAAAGTTTGGTAGCACCAGAAGACGCGGTTTTAGTTGCGCTGTAGTCATGACGATACATATCGTAAACATAACCCAAGCCACCAGTGGTTTGCTCAGGAGGAATCCAGTCAGTCCTACGAATAACTTGAATAGTATCATTCGCCAACACTCGCTTCATAGAGATCATGTCAGAGAAGTCATCACTAAACTCTTGGAAAGAGTCCACAGGAGCGGGCGCTGCATTCTCATTATCCCAAGGTTGGGGACGACCGATGAAAACATACAGACGATCACGACTACTTCCAGCTTCACTATCAGTCTGAGCAGGATCGGGACCTTGCAGAGACTTGATCAGTCGGCTAGCAGTAAAAATTCTAAATTGGTCGGTTAGTAGCGCCATTTGTTACCAATTATCCTATAGATTTATTTATGGGGTTAATACTCACCCTCATTTCTGAGGAAGTTGTTATACTCAACTGCGATGATTTTTGCTTGGGCACCAGAAGAGTATCCTTGCACTGTCTCACCAACAGTAAATTTGTAAGTTGGATCATTATCTTGAATCGACTTAACATCTAGATAGAATTGACCATCTTTAGGTCCAAGTCTTCTATTTGTAGTTGTTGCTGCAACGCCTGATGTCTGTCCAGTAACAGTCTCTTCACCACCCGCTGTTGGGATGTTAAACAGAGATGCACTAATGTATTCAATAATAATAGTTGCAGTAGAGATATGGGCATCACCATCTCCCAAAGCACCAGCAGACTGGATAGTAGCAACTAACTGGTTAGGACTGCCATCATAGATCTGATCACCAATCTGGAAGAGCGTGGTGTTGGTGCCACCTAATTCTTCCTCAATACCATATTTAGACGAGGCAATGCCCCCATCTAGATTAATCTGGTCTTCATAATCTGTGCCAGTATTCAGAAGGTCGGGAATACCATCTCCAAACTGCTGCACACCCTGAGCATCAACATACTCTTCATCATCATCCTCAAACTTAAAGTTTTGAATAACTGACAGAGGTGAAGTAAATGCAACAATTTCGCTGCCTTCTAACTCAACCAAAGTATGTGGTACGACACCAGTTGCAGTTGATCCAGAAGTACCTGCAAAGAATGCAATAATTTGAGACTTCTCGCTTGATCTGCCAGCATCAATAAATGCTAACTCATCAACTTGGAATGTCAGATATAATGCTCTTTCAGTTTCATCCCAATCATAAACGATAGCGACTCTGTTACTTGCATTTTCAACAACACGTCTAACTTTGTCAGTAACTTGGAAATCATAAAGCGTGTCTCCAGTATTGGGATCATTTTGGAGAGTATCAAGAATTATCTTTTGGTCAAATCTAAAGTTTGTGCCCCTATCGCATCCATCAAATGTTGTGGCAGTTTTACCTGTATATCTAACAATTTCTCTACCAAGAAGGAATTTACCAGATCCAGGAAAAGGTGCTGTGGACTCAACGTGAATAGTTTCATCACCAGTGGTCACGTCAGCCAGAATACCTGACAAATTGTAAACAACAGAGTTTAGAGACTGTCTGTTCCTTGCAGTCTTAATTAGGTTTGTATCTCTTGTAAAGATAACCTGAGGAGCAACTACATAACCATCACCACCTGCTAGGAGGTCAATAGTTGTAATAGTACCAAGATTAATAAATGCCGAAGCACTAGCACCAGATCCACCACCACCAATAATTTGAATTAGAGGAGGATCTTCAAAAAACTCACCAGAATTGGTAAGGGTAATTGCAGTAACTTTACCAAATGGATTGACACCAGCAACACCAGTTGCACCTTGTCCACCACCACCTGAGATGATGATATTGACATCTTCTTCGGTATAGTTTCTACCAAACTCTTCAATAGCAAGACCTGTAACTAGACCTGTAATAGGCACTAACTCAGATCCAGATCCACCACCACCTTTAACTTCTGCTTCAGCAGCAAAGTATTCATCACCAAACTGAGTCATTTGGATGAGGTCAATACCACCGTCTTGCTTCAGGAAGATCTTACCTTCAGCAGGCACACTTGCATTCTCATCAGTAATTTCCAGACGCATGGGATCATACCCTTCGCCTGGATCCAATACTTCTACAGCAGTGATCTCACCATTGTCACCTTCAATGACAGGTCTTAAAACCGCATCTCTGATAGGTGTGCCACAATTTCCGACACGGAGTCTAGGGGGATCAGCAGGATCATACCCACTACCTCCTGCAGTAACATAAACTTCTCTTACCCCGAATATACTATTAAATATGGGGACAATTGAAGCACCAGATCCAGGGACTGTTCTTGTCATTAGACGACCACGAGATTACCGACCATTCCAGGATGAACGGTGCATTGATAGACATATGTTGTGCCTGCTGCAAGAGTCATAGGCACAGTCCAATATTGGACACCCTCCTGTGATCCACTCACACCAGCGGTTACGGCAGATCCACCACTTGTTTGTCTCAGAGCAAATGGGTGAGCAGATGTTGTGGTGTTGTTAAATCTATATGTGAAACCACGATAGACATAGATGGTTGGGTTTCCAGTTCCAGTCCATCCGTTGTTGCTGAGGTCATATCCACCGCCTGATGTCCCAGAAATCTCAAAACCAACAGCAGCAGAAGCAACCGCTTCAACTTCACCACTTGCATTAGTAATGAAACTCTGATTCTCTGATAGAGTCTGACCACTAGCAAGATATAAATCTGCAGCAATCGAAACTGAGTTTGTAGATGCAGTGGTAGTAATACCATTTCCACCAGAAACTGCTAACGACTCAGTAGGGGAGTTGGAAGTAGTAGTGCCGCTATCACCAGTTACTGTGGCAAAAATGTTTTGATCTGTGTTTGGTGAATCATTGGTAATCGTCAGATTATCACCAGAAACAGCAGTGGAGATCCCAGTACCGCCAATAAGGTTAACAGTAGTAGTAGTGGAATTAGCCGTCTTGGATCCCGAATCAGATCCGATAGTAGAGAAGAGATTTTGGTCAACATCACCTAATGTCCCCGTCATGTCAATTGTTAACGTATCTCCAGCAATAGATGTGGAGATATTTGTGCCACCAGCCACAGTAAGCACATCAGTAGCAGCACTCGCTGTAGTAGACCCCGTATCAGCATTGATACCTTCAAATAAATTTTGTGTAGATCCTCCACCACCACCAGATGCGGTAGCATCATTGTCTGGATACCAATAACTATTGGTAGCAGACCACTTAAGGACCTGACCATCAGAAGGACCACCGCCGACTGTCATGTCAACATCGGTAAGCTCACCGATAGAAGATCCACTATCAATTAGTTGAACCCAAGCACCATCATGTGCAAAGTATCCATGACTTTGATCATGGACATGTGCAAACATACCATGATGATCTCCTGCAACAGGAAGATCTGCTGTTTGGGCAAAATGGTTTGTATACTTTAACTTACCGTCTGCGCCATCAATATATGTCAGAGCACTTCCAGTGCCACCTGCCCAAAACTTAATATCACCGCTACCATGAGGTTTGATGACTACATCACCATTATCAGTAGATCCAATCTCAAATCCACCAACGTCTAAACTTGAAGTTAACGTATCAAAATTTCCCTCAGCAAATTGAGATCCATCCCATTTCATTAATTGTCCTGCGGTAGGACTGCCAATATTCACCAGCAGGTTGGTGTCATTACCAAGAGCGGTATAGAGCTCGTCAATAACGCTATTCAGTTTGATAGCACCATCTCTGAGACTATCACCTGTCCCGTCGTTTGCTGACGATCCAATACTAAGATTTTGCTTTGCCATGGTTGGTAGATTTCTACAGTGTTATTTAGGTGCCATCGAAGGTTTGTGACGTAGAGTCAAGAGTGCTCTGCGTGCTATCGAATCTATTAGCGGTAGATCCGCTTCCACCACCAGATCCAGTAACAGTCAATACTGCTGCATTGGAATCAAGTGGTGAGTTTTCTGCTTGAGTCGATACTCCCAGAGGACCGATGATACGGCAACGGAATCTATATCCCGTCATGTATCCAAGAGTACTGAGTGTATATGAGTTTGTAGTTGCTCCTGTAATAGCAGCAAATGCGAAACCGCCATCTGTGGAGCGATACCACTGATAAGCAATAGGTCCATTTTCTGGACTGATCTCTGCTTGCACAGTAAACGTTGCCGTCTCTCCTGGATTTGCTGTAGCATTCTGAGGTTGGCTGTTAAACACCAGAATTGAAGGTGCTCCACCTCCATTACCGCCACCACTGGGTGGAGCGACAGGTGCTTGTAGTGTGAAGTTTGTATTAATTGTCTCTCTAGTAGAGCTTCCAATCATGTATGGAAACTCAGGGGCATCAATATTGTCTGGATCTACAGACAAGAAATATGCATAGGTGCCATTCTGGAATTCTGGAGTAATACAAAATCTACCATTATGAAGGTCTAGGTCACCAGTTGCCTCAACATACTCCCAGTCCTGCACCAGAGCGCCTGCAGGGGGGTTTGCGATGGTGTTACCATAGTCAGGTCTACCTGCTGCCTCAACTGATAAAGTTGAGAAAGAAGACTTCATAATTTTGGGAGAAGTCAGATTGTCCCATGGTGATGTATAAGCATATGGACCATAAATTGGGAATCCATCAAATGCAATACCGATGATCTTAGAATGACCATCAGGATGTCTCAAGTTATCGCCGTTATATTGTGTAGTGCCATAATAATCATTGTATCCTGCCATCGAGGACCCATCTCGCCAACAATCCAAGAAGTGTGTATCATGATAATGATACTGACCACTTTGCTCAGGATGACCACCACACTCATCCTCACCAAAATCTACAGGAGATTGTGGGTAATGAGCATTCCAACTGAATCCTACTGGGGGGTTTCCACCAGTACCAGCAGAAGGACTAAACAAAGCAACGCCATTAGCGGCAATACCAATAGTACCTAGTGGAGTTGCGCTTCGACCATTTCTTTCATCATAATACTCATAAGTGCCGCTAGTTAGAGACTCTTGGTCTCTCATAATAAGGTCAATTCTATCGGATGTTGCTAACCAACACTCATCTTCGATGGAGGTAAAAGTAGTGCCCTTATAAAGGAATACCCTTTTAATACCATCACTGAAGGTAAACATAAGTCTGTCACCCACCTGAATCTCATTGTTAAACAATGAGTTATCATTAACAGAAATGACTATAGACCTAATGAATCCGTCTTGATTCCAAGCGTTAGTATCGAATGTGCGACTAATACCAAAGGACCCACCACGGTAAGTAAAAGCATGATCGAAATCTTGCTCCGTTACTGTGTTTGGGTTGTTGGCATTAGGAAACGTGCCAAACCCTACAGGAGAAGGAAGACCATCCGCCTCTACTGTAAGAATGTCAGTGGCATCGTTATAACTTGCAGTTGCCCCCATGGTTTTACTTTTATTTAGATGTCGTCGAAGATTTGAGTTGGAGTGAAGTTGCTAATCACAGTAGCACCAGTCTGGACCGTGAGGATAGCAGACAGTGAGTAAACAGGTGTAGCACCTGCAGCAGTAATTGCAACTCTGTATTCGTCACCATCGTCTGCCTGAGCGGCATCGTTGGTGTTGTATATTGACTGGTTAGCACCGATGATGTTACTCCAGGTCTGAGTGCCGTATTCCTTCTTCTGCCACTGGTAGTTGAGTTGCTGACTGTTGGAGACAGTAGCAGCAACCGTGAAGGATGCAGTCTGACCTTGGTTAACTGTTACGTTTACAGGATCCTGAGAAATCGTAATCGCGCCAGGATCGATTGTAGTGGTGCCACCACCTGCCTCGTCAGCGTTGTAGATATCTCTACCACCATTGACCGGCGTGCCCGAAGGATTAACAAAGTCGTCTGGGACAATGTTATCAATCTGGACTAATGGTTGCAGATAAGAAACACCAGGCGTCTTCACGTCAATGCGTGTGATACCCATGAGTGCCTTGATACGACCATCGAAACCAGAGGATGAAATCACGTCCACGTTGGGGCGTGAGGTGTAACCATCACCAGAGTTGGTGAGAATTGCAGTTTCCAACTGACCAGAGCGGATCTGGGCAAGTGCAGCAGCGTTACGACCCTTAACGGATCCTGTGTATTCAAAGGTGATCAGTGAGTTGGAAGATTCGATCAGAGCAACTTCACGAGCGAATTCTTCACCATCAATCTCAAGTTTGTCACCTGCTTCCACAGGTGGCACAACGGTTGCAGCGATCACGTCAGTGTCAGATCCAATGTAGGAGAATCCAACAAAGGTTGATCCTGCGCGAGGCACTTCAGCGAAGATGACTCTAGATCCGACGAGCTCGTATGCAACGCCAGGTTCCTGAATGATACCGTTGAGTGAAATAATGATGTTGTTTTCTGGGCGAATCACGTTGGAAGAAACACCCTCAGTCAGTGTCAGCGAGTAGAATAAACCTTCACGTCTGAGGTTGAAGGACGAGCGTAACGAGTCAAACTCGAAACTGATATCATCCATCTGGCGAAGTTTACCAACGTAGTAACCAACGAATTCAGATCCGATTTCGGGTGCTTCAGAGAAGTTAATCTTATCGGAGAATGCAACGTAGGAGTTGTTACCACCAGGAGGTTGCAGGATACCGTTGACGAAGATGAGCATGTGACCAGCAGGATCTGGGTAGTATGCTTCACCATTGCTGATCGTGAGATCAAACTGAGTCTGATCACCGTCGAAACCACGGAAGTAACGATCAACGCGACCCTCAAGCGTGCGTGCCTTAGAAATCGCACCACCCCAACCATAGTCGGAGACGACGGTCATATTGTTAAGGAAGTCACCCTTGACATTTTCCAACCAGACGGTTGCTGTAATGCCTTGCTGGTCAATAGCAGCCACGCGCCCGTAAGAGTTATATGCAGTATCCGTGTATGCAACAACGTTGGCATAGATGCTTGGGAAGTTGGATCCCAAATCAAGTTTACCAATGTTATTAGTGCCCTGAATAACTTCAGAGATGTCAGCACCAATACCCACAGGAATCAGGTTACCAATAAACAAGCGATGGATGCCATAAATTGGATCAGAAGGATCTGCATTTACGCCGTTGATGTATTCTGTGACTGTTGCCCTGAAACCAGGATCCTTTAGTGTGGTGCCCTGCAGGAGGACAATCTCATCACCCACTCGGAATGTATCAGAAATGCCCGTATCAATAATCGCAGTGCCAAGCTCCAACTGATAGATGTTGGATCCATGTATATACTGGTTAAGTTGAATCTGCGTGCCAGAGAGACCCTCAATTTCAAGGATGTAGTCAGTGACGCTACCGTAGATGATATCGCCAGTATCCCATGCATCTCCAATGGTTTCAACGTCAATCGTAATACGACCACCGTCATTACCTGTGAGAGATCCAGACTTATTGAGGTATCCGTTAGCGTATGCCTCAACAGCAGAATTCTTATCAAACAACCAATCGCCTTGTGCGAATGCTCCTCTCTCGACGTTAATTAACATGCGAGAATCGAAGGAAGCAACATCAGCAGTTGTGCCGCTGTCATCACCAACCAGAGTATCACCCACGTTAACGACGCCTGCAACATTGATCAAGTTGGCGAAGTTTAGACCACTTGAATCAGTTTTACCAGTTTGTATGAGTTGACCATTGATTGCTGAGTTTCCATTGACTCTAATAATTTCACCATCGGTGAAGTTTTCATAAACACCCAGATTCTGACTTACATTATTCAATTCAAAACGAGTGTAGATTCTATTGATCTCTGCTTGGTTGAGTGAGATGCTACTAACTTCAGATGAAGATTCAGACGTGGTGCCGTAGATAACATCTGCAGGGTTGAATCCACCCTGAATAGGAGTCTGCGAAGGATCTGCGGGGAAGAGTGGAGTCTGTCTAGCAATGCCACTACGTCTGACGATAGCGAAGATCTGCTGACCAGTGTTGGTAGTGTCAACTTCAATTTTTCTAAATCTACCATCGTGCATGTAGTGAGCACCAACCTCAAACCACTGTGGAGTGGCAGTGATCACATACCAGTAAGATTGACCAGCAAATGCTGCGACTGAGGTCTCAGATGCTGGGATATACTGGAGGATATCGCCACGACGGAAGGAGTTTGTGCGGTTGATTCTAACTCTATACTCAGCGCGATCGAAACCAACAGGGACGATAGGAGTCAGGATAACCAGAGCAGGATCGGTGTTATAGTCATAACCCAATTCATACTTGGTGCTGATGTTAACTGCATCGCTACTTGGGACCCAAGTAACGCTACCTTCTGTTGGGAATTCAGATGTTTCTAATGAATACTCAATAGCGTTGAGTGAAGAGTCAATGATAAATTCAGATGCCTCACGGTTGTAATCTAAGCGACCATTGATACCTAACTGATAGGTATTGTAGGTTGCCCAACCAGGATCTTCAGTCAACTGATACAACACAGACTTGATATACTCACGCACGCGAGTATTTGCATAAATCAGGTGTATACGGGACACATCTTGGAATGCAATGAAGCTACCTTCACCATCAAACCAGGTTTGGACCAGTCCAAATGCACCTGCGTTACCGCCAGTGATCATGTCATATCTGACTGCCTTAAGGATGTCAGCACAGAAGTCCACGGTCATGTTAGTGGTGCCGTAGTAAGTCACAGTCTCATCATATGCTCTCTGTGCGATAGCATCTTGGTTAAAGAGCAGCATATTAGCAATTACTCTGTCGGTATTAAAACCAGCACCAAGAGTATCTGACATGATGTCAAACAAAGTGTCAATTGCAGATTGTGGTCCTTCACATGTGCCTGCTTGATATTGTGTGTTTGTGTAGTTTGTAGATCTAGTTGTCCTAACGATGGTATTCAACTGATTCGTGTTGTTGATTGCTGCGTTTTCAATTGTCTCAATATAGATCTCAATGAGTGTATCAATAGCAGAAGCAACTTCAGCACAAGTCTGATTCCATTCAGCAGAAGCACCATCATATGTAAGACCAGTGTCTCTGACTATAATATCAGGAGTATATTTAATAGGCCAAATGCTAGGTAGACTGCTAGTGCGATTTGCAACGTTACCAGGATTGCTAATTGCATCTGTAACCAGTGCCATCAGAGTATCAATTTCAGTTGAAACGTCATCTGATTCACTACCTGTATAGTCAGGATCAACCAGACGTGATCTGAAGTAAGACATATCACCTGTTGTGTATGCCCATGCTGCTGTAGGCTCTCCTTGTGGGACATTACCTGCTGTAGCACCAAAACCACCATCATTAGTGTCTGACCATTCACCAGCAGCTTCACCAAGACCAACGTTTAGACTAGGGGTTTCAGCAGATCCGACTTCGTTACCGTCAATCCAAAGTTTGACACGACCATTTCCAGAAGCGGCAGTGCCACCAACTCTGATCTCCCAAGTAATCTCATGCTCACCACCATCAAAGTAAGTTGATAGATTGGAGACTTGGACATCAAGCAGTGCGAGACCGTTATCTGAGGAATTAGATGCACCACCCGCATAGGAGTTAGCACCATTACCAGCACGGAGACGGAGGTATGTGCCGCTGTCTCTGAAACCGATCCATGATCCACGACCACTTCCACCACCTTCCCAGAGCACGCCGTCAGTAGGTGTGCCAGCAGGAAGGGTAGTAACACATGAGCAGACTAAATCTTCATCATTCGTTTGACCTGTTGAAGATGCTGGTTGATTCTCGATTGCGATATTGCCATTAACAAATGTGCGAGTGATGAGGTTATTGTATGATCCAATATCGATACCAGTATCCGGTGAAGAATTGAGAAGAACCGTAGTAGGTTTGGGGACTGCATTGCTAAATGATTGTCCACCTTCTGCCTCAAGAGATCCACCATAATTTGCAACGTTACTAATAATCTGACCACGCATTGCACGCTTCACCAGTGTCTTTGCTTCACCTAAAATCCAATTTACCTCTGTTGCCAGAGATGTAACGTGTGCGAGAGATCCACTGTATGTTGTATAGAATTCAGATACCCAGTTGATCCAGTTATCTCCACCATACTTGAGGTTGAAGACCAGTGCTCTGAGGATATCAGTTACATCATGGACACAATCAATACTTCCAGCAGAAGTAATTGAATCTGGTGCAGACCCTATGAATGTGTGAGTGTATTGCTGACCAGCAGGAGATGCGCCAACGTTAACTGTAACCTGACCATCTTGCTTAATAACTGCACCAGCAACAGCACTCACGAATGTGTGTGTATACTGATTTGCAATTGCAGCAACACCCACATAGCAGGTGAATGTGTCAGAATCTACAACACTAACAATTAACCACTTATCAGCAGCAGGGTCTGTGGAAAGAGGATAGTTGTGGTTGCTACCATTATTATCCTGAGTGCAAGTAAATCTCAGAGATCCAGTGGCAAGCTTGATTCTGTTGCCAGTTGACAATCCATGAGCACCACTTGTATTGATGGTCACCAGACCTGAAACTGCATCATACGACGCAGAGCTGACGTTTTGAGTAGTCGTGCCAACTGCAGTAATTCCAACTGTTGTGCCGTATGCTGGATCACCCTTGTGTGGGTAGGAATGCTCACTACCGTTAGCATCCTGAGAGCAAGTGAAGATCAAACTATCGGTAGCAATAGACATTCTATTACCAACGTTGAAGGAATGGTTGGGGATAGTAAAGACCATATCGCCCGAAGATGCTGTATATGTGGCACCTGTTGGAGCAAACTGCTCTCCACCATCACTCCATCCATAGCGAATTGCACCAGTAACTGCAGATACAAACTGGTGAGTGTATATTCCAGCAGACTGTATAGCATTAACAGATGTACCACCTGCCCAGTTGTGTGTGGTTATGTCGGATGAGATACCAACGTTAACTGTAATTGTGGTAGCAGATGTACCAATAACAGCAATGCCTTGGTCGTATGCTCTGTCACGCTTAGCTTTGATACCATTTGGATCTCCTTCTACAAATATATGAGTTGTTGTATTCGTTGGAGTTGTTCCCTGAAGGATATTAACCTCAAATGTATTTGAAGTTACGTTATCAATCTTGATCCACTCTCCACTAACAGGATCTGTTGTACGTGGATATGTGTGCTCAGTTTGATAACTATCTTCATCACACTTGAATACTAATGAGTCATCGTCAAACTTAACAAAGTCTCCATTCTGGAATCCATGAGCACTATCAGTAGTAATCTTAAGAAGACCAGTTGATGAATCGTATGATGTACCTGTTGTTGCAGAAGCAGTATCAATTGTATTTCTAGGATAAGACTTAACAGTAGTATTACCATCACCATTGTAATCACATGTGAAGGATAACTTACTATCACCAATCTTAATTCTTGAGTTGGACTTAGTGATAGCACCTGTTGCAGCAGAAACGAATGTATGTGTGCTAATGACGTTACCTTCACCAACATTAACATCAAATGTTGTAGCAGTTGCATTAGAGATAGTTAACCACTTACCTCTTGCAGGATCAGTGGCACGCGGGTATGTTCCTTGGTTTCCACTTGGAATATTAGCGTTAGCAATACCAACGTTAACTGTAATTGTGCCACCTGATTGGTCTGCACCAGTAATTGCCAATGTTTGTCCAGATGCAGGGTCAGTTGCTCTTGGATATGAGTGGTTGGTTGCATTATTATCAGCATCACAAGTGAAAGTTACACCATTGTTAGCAATAGTAACTGTATTTGAAGTTGTAAGACTGTGTGCTCCAATTGTTAATACTAGATCACCAGTTGCAGGAGTATATGTTGTACCTGTAACTGCAGTGTAATTACCACCTAAGTTATCAAGGATACCATTTGGAGCTCCTTCTACAAATGCATGATCACCCATAGGAGCATCACAACTGAATACTAATGAATCATCAGCAATCTTGATTACTTGTCCATTTTCAAATGCTCCTCCAGTAGCAGTATGAGTAAATGTCAATATACCACTGACAGGATCGTATGCAACATCAGTAGGAGTATATGTTGTTGGAGCAGGAATGCTATGAGTACCAACTGTTAATACCAATTCACCTGTTGTAGGTGTGTATGTTGCATCAGTTACGTCATGATTAACAGTAGGTGTTGGACCTATATTAACTGAGATTGTATCTACATCAGCATCTACAATTACAATACGTTTTTCATAAGCAGGGTCGGTATTGCGTGGATATGAATGGTTAGATCCATAACTATCCATGCTGCAAGTGAAGATAAGACCATCTGCTGCAATACTGATATGCTCACCAATATTCAATCCATGATTGGGAATTGTAAGAGTCAATACACCAGCGGCAGCAGCATAAGTTGCATTGGTTGGAGTAAACTCCTTCCACCACATTGCACTAGATCCACCGTTGATACTTAGTGAAGGATACTGTGTGGTGCCTGCCTTAACTGCTTGCTCAGCAATCCAACGAATGTTTGTATCAATAGCATCAGCACAATCAGCAAAGACTTGCTCTCTGGAGTTTGCTTCGAACGAGGAAAGATCAACATTACCAGGATCATTTCCAGGAATGTAATCTCTACCAAAACCATTTCTCATGGTTACGGTTGCCATGTCTCTGACAAGTTTCATGACAGTGACAGTTGCTTCCCAATCGTCTTCAATATGCTTCAGTGAGTTATCCTCTGTTTCAACATAGAGACTTGCTGCATCCCATGTCCTCTCATTACAGTTGTAGTTGAGGTCATGGGTAAGAGCATTAAGGACATCCTTAACGTCATCACTACAGTTAACAGGACCACCATTGATCTTGAATAGGGCATACTTGGACATATCATTCATTGTCTCGACTGCTTCATGTGCAATCAGATCAATATTTGCCTTGATAGCATTGGTAGCATCCTTATAACGATTCCAGTTGGAAACGCTATCCTGAGGATATCCTTCATCATCGATAGTGATGGTATCATCTCTAAATGCACCACGAGCAGTAAACAGGGGTGTGTGATAATCTTCTTGTGTCCATGCTGGGATGCCAAAGTCTGCAGCAACTTCTCCAGGAGAAAGGAGTAAGTTGTTACCTGCTTTCTGTGTGAGATACTTAGCGTGCTCAAATGCATCAAGCATTGGATTCAACTCATGCTCAACATGGAGGATGTTGTCTTGATTATCCAAATACTGATCAATAAGTAATTCCACGTTGTATGTGCCACCAGTGCAAAGGTCAGCAATTACAGCAGGGAGAATGAATTGCTTAATATCTCTCTCACAGGTTGGACGACCACCACCAGGAATGATGTGGAATTGTGTGAGAGTGCCGTTAAAATCAATCTCATACTTATCGAGAATATATCCAGCAACTTCTTCTGCGATATAGTCGCGGTTTTTCCAGATCAAGACACCAGTGTCTCTGAAGATATTAGGATTAGGTGCCAAGACTTCTAGTACTTCACGACCCAAAGTATCAAACTCATCCTGGATGGATTGGGATGCAGGAGAAGAGAAGTTATTAGGAATTCTCAATCTCTGAGTATATACACCCTTCAGATCTATGTCAGTTGTAGTAATTGCATACTTACAAAGGACAAATGCCTGATCCCATGCATACAGAGTTTGCAGAATCTCGTTACTAACATGCTTCAGTTTGCCTGATGCCTCAAGGTAAGTACGAGCGGTATAAAGAGAGTTGTAGTTACCACCGTCTCTCAAGTCCTTGACCAGAGCGCCGATGATGTAGTCTTTAGTATCCCTGACACAGTTGTTGGTACCTTGGTATGTGCCTTCGGCCACGTTGTTGCCAGGGACGACAAAATCAGGGAATGCTGCTTCCATTCTTCCGACTGCCTCTTCAGCAATCCATGCAGCGTTGAGGTCGATAATATCAGCACAGTTTCTGTGATCTGATCTACCTAGGTCAACGTTTTCAATGATCGCAAAGTTTTGATCGTAGTTAAGTTCCTTGACAGCAGCAGAAGAAATACGCTGACCAGTGTAGATAGCATATGTTTCCTGATTATCTATGACGAATGGTTGCTCACCATCAAGACCAAACTCAACATACTGGTTAGAGTAGTCGATCTGAGTAGGAGGCACAAATCCAGTATTGAAGTCGGACTGTCCATTCTTAACAACCACGTTGTCCATGTAACCAGTAAACTGACTAGCACCGTTGAAGTCAGCACCGATGTAGATGGCAGCATAACCATAATCATTAGTGTCGGCATAGTTACCACCAACCTGCACGCCATCAACATAGAGTTGCAAGACGCTAGCAGTCCTGACAACTGCAACGTGATGCCAGTTGTTAGCAACCAGCGTGCCACCAGTCAGCAGTTGAGATGTGCCATTGTAAACTGTGATTGCACCGTTAGTCTGAAGAGTAATTCTCAAACCAGAGGAAACAGACAGACGACGGAAGTCAAACAGATGTTGTGTGGTGCTTAGATTATCTGCTCTAACCCAACCTTGGACGGTAAAGTCTGCAGTGTTGCCGAAGGAGAAGTCGTAACTATCTCTAGTAACCAGATATCCAGTAGCTGGGAATTTGATAGATTTTTCACCACTGAGTCTCTTGTATTTCTGAATAACACTTAGAGAAACACCGTTTTGGTTAGCAGTGGTGGAGTTGGTAACATACTCACCATCTTGGAAGGATCCTGTGATAGCATCGGCAAAGATCCACTTCAGACCAGAGTTAGATCCGATTGCTTCAAATGTTGCACCGCTGGTAACACCAGTAATGGTGTCGCCAACAATAAACAAACCACCAGAGCGATCCTTATATGCAATCTTCGTTGTGCGGATATTTTCGCCAGCAACGAATGTGCCGTCAGTGATGCTCGCGAGAGCGTTAATATTATTAAGATTTTGTGCTGTAATCGCAGTCGTAGAGATGTCTACGAGCGTAGCGATATATGCCTGGACATTAGCACAATTCTGGATTGTTTCATTTCGGCCTGAATCGTAATTGGGGTCGAAATACTTGGCAGTTGTGCCACCGCCAGTGAAGATTGCATTATCCAGTGCCTTGACAAATGTGTGTACATATCCACCACCACTACTGACTGCACCAGCAGCAGCAACAACGAAATCGTGGACATACTGATGATCATCAGGAGATGCACCAACATTAATAGTAATGGTAGTTGCAGTAGTACCATGGATAAACAGACGCTTGCCAGATGCAGGGTCAGTAGATCTAGGATATAAGTGAGTACTGCCATTAGCATCCATATCACATGTTAATGTCAAGGAATCGTTGGCAATGGTCACATAGTCATTCAACTGAAGAGAGTGTGCTCCGATAGTCAATTCCATGTCACCCGTTGCTGGATCGTATAAAGCATCAGTTGGGGTGTATTGGACTAGAGGAGTTGATCCAATGTCAACTGTGATTGTAGTAGCAGTCTTAGCACTAATAGCAAGAGCCGTGTTGAATGCAGGATCTCCAGCACGAGGATAGGCGTGGAGAGTTTCATCGTTATCGGCAGCACAAGTAAACGTCAGAGAGTGTGGACGGATCGTAACAGTATCCGAAGTTGTCAGTGTGTGATTGCCAATGGTAATAACCATTAGACCATTTGCAGGTGTGTAGACTGCATCAGACACATCAAATTCTTCCAGATCTGCCTCACCACCGCTGTAAGATCCTTGATATGTGGTAGGATCCTTCAGCATCAAACCTGGTGATAAGGTTCTGGTATTGACTTGATAATATAGAAGGTTGTTGATTGCTTGGAATGACAAGTGCATTGCCTTATCGATAGCAGTCAAAGATTCTGCATACTCACCGATTAGACCGTTAGTAATAGGTGCTCCAACAGCATCGAAATACTTCTTAGTGAATTCGATGATGTTATAGTTACCACCCTGAGAAATGTCTTCTGCCAAAGCATCGATCATTAGACCGATGTCACGACGACACTTGATTTGACCAGGAGAATAAGATCCAAAGGACTCACTGGGGAGGTCAACCAGCGTGCCATTCAGCAGAGTTTCATCAACCACATCATAGAGAGTGGTAATTGATGCTTGGACATCGCTGCAGTTGTCAGTGCCATTGTTGGACTGGTTAGCACCGTTAGTGCCGTACGGATCGTTAGGTGATGGGTCAGCAGTAATACCGTTACCATCGTAACCACTATGATCAATCTCACTATAAGGGGTATAGGTAATACCTGCATTAGGTCTACCAACAGACTGACCAACATGGACTGTAATTGTGGTTGCAGTTACTCCATCAATATTAAGAGCAGTATTATATGCTGGGTCAGTAGATCTAGGATATGTGTGAGTAGTGCCATTAGAATCCATCAAACAAGTGAATGTCAATGAATTAGGAGCAATTCTAATTGCAGTTCCTTCTGATAAGGAGTGACTACCAATCGTTAGTTCAATTGCACCAGTACCTGTATTATAAATTGCATTCGTAACATTATGATTTACGATAGGTGCTGCACCAACATCTAAAGTGATTGTTGTTGCTGTTACAGCAGTAATGTTAACAGCTGTTTGATATGCAGGATCAGTTACTCTAGGATAAGTCTTATCAGAAGAATTACCATCCATCAAACAAGAGAATGTTAATGAATTATCAGCAATCCTAACACTTGTGTTAGCAGTCAAACTATGACTACCGATAGTCACTTCCATCAATCCTGATACTGCATCATAAGTTGCATTCGTAACATTATGATTTACGATAGGTGCTGGACCTACGTTTATAGTAATGGTATCTGTGGTTGTACCTATAATAGCAATATTTGATCCAGATACAGGGTCAGTTGCTCTAGGATATGTCTTCCATCCAGTTACTGCACCAACGTTAACTGTAATTGTTGTACCAGTTGCAGATATAACTGGAAGAGACGTATTATATACAGGGTCAGTAGATCTAGGATATGTGTGAGTAGTTTGATCTTGATCCTTAGTGCAAGTAAATGATAGAGAATTTGCTGCGATAATAATTGTATCAGCAGATGTATAGCTATGAGATCCAATCGTTAATTCTAAGATACCAGTTGTAGGTGTGTATGTTGCATCAGTTACATCCTTCTGCACACTACCATTAACTGTTACTGCATTAGATGCTGTGCCACCTACCCATGTATGTGGAGAACCAGTACCCATACCACAAGTAAAGGTTAGTGCATTGTTAGCAATAGAAATTGTATTTGATGTTGTTAACCCATGCCCAGCAGAGGTGATGATCATATCACCAGATGAAGCAGTATATACTACATCTGTAACTATGTTTGGTAAGTTACCTGTATTTGATGTAACTCCATTTACTACAGCAGGTGCAACAAATGTATGTGTATAGTCACCACCAGATTGCACTGCGTTAGATGCTGTGCCACCTGTCCATGTGTGTGTATAGTCACCACCAGACTGTACTGCGTTAGATGCTGTGCCACCTGCCCATGTGTGTAGACTGTCACCACCAGCATTAGCTGGCACCTGGAAAACAGCAGTCAGATTGTTGGTGATTGCCAACTTCATCATATCTTTTGCTTTTTCAAATCCATAACGAGTCTCAGCAGACTCATTATTCACATACACAAAATTGCCAAGAGAATCAAAGAACTTCTCACAAAGTTTACGAGTATAGACGTTACCACCACGGAAAATGTCAATGGAGATAGCATCGATATACAACTCAAGGTCACGGATACACTTATTAGGATCAGGCACAGCGAGTGACGTATATTGCGTCATCATCTCATCGTATGCCTTATTAGCAATGTATGACTTATTCTTTTGAATCAGACGATATGCGTCAGAATACCTACTCCAAGAGTTAGTAATAACATCACCAGGGAAGTAGTATCTGGGGTGCTTAACAGCGATTTCTGCTTCAGCAAAATCAACGATTTGATCTTTGTTGCCAAGGATCATTGCCGAAGCATCTTTGAATCTATTGGTAGCAGCACCATGGAATACGGAAACGGGGTTGCCGTAGTTTGCTCTGTTGTTAATAACAATATCGCCTTCTTGGAAGTTGCCACCTGCCAATTGAGTGTATTCAACTTCAGTATTTCTAACTTCTTCAAAGTCAAGGAAGTCATTATTAATTCTGCTAGCAGAATCGTAAAGTTCAGTAGGTGTAATGGAAGATTGAGAAATGTTATCGATAATAACATTAGGATTAGTAATACTAACCAGACGCTCAAACAGCAGACCATAGAATGTAGATCCTGGGTTGATAATCAACTCATCAACAGGGTCGCTAGTAGCGGGGTCAATATAAGGAGAGATGAATGTAATCTGACCAGCAATCTTGGAACCTGCTGAGTAGACAAACTCATTCAGTCTCAGATCAAAGATACCAGTTTCAAACTGTGCAGTACCTGAGGTCTTACTGACTACGATGGCATCGGTAACATTACCCTGATCATCGATATTAGTTTCTTCAATGATGGCAGTATCACCATCAAGATTGCTGATGGATTCACCAAACTGGAAGATAGTCTCGCTATTGATAGCAGTAACACTCAGGATAAGTCCAGAGAAGAGGGTGGTGCGCTTAATTTCTTCATTCAGGTTGAATGTGCCACCAACTAAGTTGATAACGTCGATATGAGTCGTGCCAGAGTCGATAACAGTCGCAATAACGTCGCTATCTGCACCTTGGACTTGCTGACCCAATGTTGGGAAGATACCAAAGTTTGGTGGACCTGCCTGACCAGAATACAATTCAATTCTGTAAATTGTGGTAGGAGTAATTTCTAGAGACCTATAGTTAACTCTAGATGCTGGTTTTGGTGCCTCATCAAATACAAGGTTACCACCAACAACGCTATATGAAACTCCAGGTGCCTGAATCACACCGTTGATAGTAACCAACAACTGATTCTCTTGGACGATAATCTGCTCACCTTCTACAGTAAGTGGGAATTGCTTATCAATACCATTAAACTGCTCTTGGATATTATCAAGTTTCTTCACGATAGAGGTCAAGATTTCCTCAGAGGAAGTCAGACGCTTTTTACGGAAGAGGACTTCAGTATTGTTGTAATCGGTGTAAATTGGTTGTGCTGCACCGAAAGATGTGATCTGGTTGACGTTGGAGTAGTTATTGATGTTAACTTCCTTCGTAAACTCAGTACCGACCTTTCTACCTGAAACATCCTTACCACCAACGATTTGCAACTGTCCAAACATGTTGAAACCAGCAGGGTGGTTGTTTTCAAGGATTTGAGTCTTCCATTTGGTAATGGGGATCTCAGACTTGACAACGTAGGAGAAGTTTTGATAGAAGAAGGAATCTTGGATTTTTTGGACGATTTCGGATGGTTTACCGACATTATCGATAAACTTACCAGGAGTCTTCGTCAAAGATCCAATATTAAGCACACCACGAGCAATGCTTAGGTTATCGATGATACCAGACGCTTTAGAGATAGATCCAATGACTTTTTCGCCAATTTTCCAATCTCCATCATAATCAACGATCTTGAGGATCTTAGGACCAATTTGCCAACCAGTATTAGTAGAAACCTTACCAGTTGCACTTGAAAGCTCAACTGCACTACCTTGGAAGACTTCTTCGCCTTCAAGGAAGCGAGATGTCTCAACAACTGCTTCTGCTTTACCACCAAAGACTTCGGTAAGCAATACTTGACGACCACTACCTTGAGTTAGGAATGTGATGTAATCACCTGCCTGTGCTGCCTGTAAAGTCAGTGCAAAGCGAATTTGGTCGGATTCCAGCGAATTTACCTGACCAGCGATTGCATAGTAAAGTTGACCAGCAACCAAAGAGGTCAAACCTGCGCTAGAGGGCTTAGGAAGGACACCTTCAGTACTACCGACATCTTCAGCACGGAACTGGATTTCTGCACCAGTTGTGATGCCATGAGGGAAGTTAAACTGTAGATAGTTGAGGTCAAGGTTAACAACGTAGTTAAACTCAGACTTCAGCGTAATTGTAGGCTCAGATGAGTATCCAGCACCAGGATTCTTGATGATAATCTCATTGAGTCGGTTATTCTTAATAATGGCAACTGCATCAGCACCTGATCCACCACCACCGTCAATAACAACTGCAGGTGTCGATGTATAACCCGCACCAGGATCTGTGATCTTGATCTCGGAAAGAATCGACGTATTGAAGAGTTGGAGGTTAACGGGGAAGGTAATTTCAGGTTTTAGAGTGTAGTCATGTGAATATCCGAAACCAAACTCATTATTTTTGAGTCTCTTAATCTTACCAATGTTTTTACCTGTCAAGAAGACAGATGCGCCACTACCTTCGCTAGGAATGATAACGCTGACAGCACCACCAGATCCAGACAGTGTAGGACCAAGAATACCAGTGATAGCGTCAATATCTACGCTAGCAATGGTGTAACCTTTACCAGGGTCTGCAACATCGACACTAGCGATTGTACCAGACCCAGTTTCATCATCTAGAAGGACTGTGACGGTAACTTTACCACCTTCACCGTCTCCATCAACAGGAACGTCGTAGTAAACTCCAGGTGCATATTCTGTGCCACCATCATCAATCACAACCTTCTCAATTTGACGGAAGGATGCAATATCGGAGATAATAGGCAGTTTCTTATAGAATCCACCAGGAGAAACAAGTTTGATCGTATTAATAGGACCAACTGCTCTAGTAGATGTCGTAGAGTAGTATGAATACTCATTTCCTTGATCATCAGATCCAATCTCAGCGTTACTACGCTCAGGTTCTTTATGAAGTGGGAATTTGAATTCAGTATCGCTTACAATCTCACTAATGTTGAATCTACCCTGATATGGAGTCGTAATAACGTCAATGTATGAGTTTACTCCAACTGGGGAGTTATCACCAGTCCTTGATGGGTCGAAGTAGTAAGAGATGTTAGTAACATCACCAAGCGCCAAGAATTTAACGAATGGAGTGCTTGAACCTGCACCTGCGATACCAGGAGTGCCTTCTCTAACAGTATTATTGAAGGAATACTCCAGTTTATACTGGTTGTCCTGAGAGAATGACAGATAGTAACCGAAGTTGGAAACATCGCTAAGCTCGAAGTTATACTGATGATTTCTAGTGAAAATCAGAGTAGGATGCTTAGCATAGATGTTAACGTTAGCAATTCCATTGTTAACAAACGTTGGATCAGACACTGCTGTCGCTCTAATACCAAATGTAAATTCTCTAGATCCAATAACATCATCGATGAAGAATGATCCGTTATATTGATCACCAGAGAATCCTTCAGTGAAGATAATTTCATCTTCCTTGTAGAAGTGTGGAGAATTAGATGTGCAATAGACCTTAGAAGTCCTAAGACTGCTGGAAAGAATGACATCTTTCTCAAGACGTGCAGTAATACGAATCTTCTTGACAGATGCAAATCCAGAGATCTCAACAGACTTCTCATCTTCTGTTAGAGTGATATTCCCAATATTGACGCTAACAACGTCATTAGGAATATAGTTAGATCCAGGATGGATTTCTAAGATCTCAATACGGTAGTTGTTGCCTAGATCATAAGGCATCAAACGAGTATAAAGACTGATTGCCTCGCTAGTTTCAACAAATGACCAAGTAACAGTGCCATCAGAAACGTCACCAGTGGTATGAGTAGGAGGAGTCGTTGTAGTAACACCACCGCCACCAACAGCAACCTGATAAACGTTGAGTTTATACCATACACGCTGCCCAGTAGCATATAGACGATGTGGCAACCACTCAGGCATATCCAGACCAGTATATTGGGGTCTAGGATAAGGATGCTCAGTCAGATCAATATTAAACTTACCTGCATCGTCAATGAATGCCCAGTTAATGACACCATCAGAAACAACACCAGTGTTGTGCTGAGGTGCAATGGTGCCAGATGTGCCAGCACTCTGTGCCTCATAAATTCTCTTTTGGTTGTAGACACGATCACCTTGTGCATATGCAGTTAGTTGCTGCCAAGGAGACTCTTCTTCTTCAGCATCGAAGTAGGTGCCTTCAATCTGGTTGATATCTCCACCAACAGTTGTAGTGCGGAATCTATCAGAAGTATTAAAGGATCCGTAGATTTTCCCCACAGAATACTCGGTGCCAAGACCAGGATTCTGCACAGTGCCTGTTGGGACCTCTGTAATAGTACCAAAAGCAGTAGTAGTGCCAACATCGTTAAACTGCTGCAGAATAGAATACTTAGTAAGTTTAATTGGTTGGGTAAATGTAAACTGTTGGACGTTATCAATCTTCTGATATAGAGCATCCCTCATGTAGAATTTGGGGATAACATCAGCAGAGATAATTAACCTCTTACCACGAGGTGAAGGAATGGTAGAAGTCTTAGATGCATACTGGTCATACACTGAAGATAGTGTATATGTACCAGGGATCAACGTGGAGAAAGTCTGGGACATGTCCAGAATTTGCAGACCACCAGGACCCTCATTCCACACAGAAATTGCTCCTGGAGAAATACTTGTCCAGGTCATTCCAGCAACATGATCAGTGAATGCAACAGTGCTATGATTATTAAGACCAGTCAGGGTGTATGATGCACGCTGAGTATGTGCTCTATCAAACTTGATCAGTGCAACATCGGAGTTGGATGTGGTGATTGCAATTTCAGCAGTTGGCACAGTGTATGAAGTGCCAGGATATTGAGCAGCATCATCGAGCACAAAGTCGTCGATGTTACCACGGAAAGAATTGCTTGTGTTTGGAGGACTGGAAGGACCACAGATAACAACATCATCAAGAGCAACATCAGTAGTGCTCTGATAAGTGATCTGTTGATTACCACCAATGAATACCTCATAACGATACAGACCCAGAGATTCTTGACGCTTCTGGACAGTAACATGGACCCATGCACCAGCAGCAAAGGCATCCCAGTTAGTTGCAGCAACAGAAGAAGCAACCTGAGTGCCATTCAAGTAAAGGATAACCTTTTGATAGTCAGGATCGGTATTATCACCTTGAATAGTTGCAGTAATTGAGTTGGTATTAGTTGCATCGTTAACATGCAACAGTGTGGGCTCATGAGCAGTATTCCATACTGTAGTATTCATGGACATCCACATTCTGCCACTCCACTCAACAGGGGTCAGACCCAAGTCAGAGATAGTGATAGGTGCAACGGCGTTAAACTTCAGAGATCCGCCATCAAACTTATAAACAGCAGCATCATGAGTGATATCAGACTGACTAAAGTAGCTGTAGGTACCGAGATTTTGCTTAGTGGTATCCTCAACAGGATTTACACTGTTGCCCATTCTCCAGGAGACGAGCTGATCAGACTGCTGACGGTTGACAGCAAGAATGGTGTCACCAGAGTTATCCAAAGCATGAGTATACGCTTGGAAACCAATACTTGCGGTGTCATCAACTTTTGTCTGATGAAGCAGAGTACCGTCATACTTCATGTAAGAGATAACTGAATATCTCTGATTCTGATCCCCAATTACATCAGAAACGAGAGTGTAGTTACCCCACTGATCATATGAGATACCTGCATGGTGCATTTCAAGGAAATTACCAGTAGTAGTAACGGTCTTACTCCAATCCCAAGTAGTTTGTGCAGTAGAAAGGAGGAATTTGTTGATCTGGATCTTATCGTACTTAGATGCTGCAGAATTAAAGACATCCCAAGCAACAATAATTGAACCATAGTCATCCATGACCATTGTTGGGTTGACAACACGTCCACCCACCGTAGGAATCTGCTTGCTCCAATCAATCTCAAGGTTTGCACCATCGTAGAAGAATTCACCGAAGATCAAGTCATCATTTTGGTCGTTAACACCAATAAAGAAGAATCTATCATCGGAGATCATCATGATCTGATGCATTTTCTCAGAATCATCCTGAGATGCAACTTTACGCTTCTCAACCAGATCGCCTTCAATACCACACTGGATGATCCACATATCATCGGGATCAACAGAGTTGGTATCGGTATAACCACAAAGGTAGATACGTTGCTCTTGATCAAGAGCGATAGAAGTTACATAGTCTCTTCTAGTACTGCCAGAGATACCAGCGATTGCTCTCTGCCACTGCAGGATACCGTCAGGATCGTTTGCATTGTTGAATCCAGACTCATAAAGTCCTAACCATATGTCTGGGTTGTACAGATCGTTGTCAGGATCCTTTGTTTGGCCTGTAACATATATGAGGTCGTTTTCTGGAGTGTCATTGACCACCATCTTGAGGAATTCAGCCCTCTTCTGAAGGGCATTAGTAGGAATGAGAGTCCTCTCCCAGATTCTCTGACCCAAGTCATCAAACTTGGCAAGGAAACCAGCTTCATCACCATCTGTCTCAGTAATCTTACCGCAGATATAGGTATAGCGTTGTGAGGTAACCTTAATATCGTTGACTTCAACGATACCATCTGCTTCCATGTATTCGGTCAACCAATAGCGAGTTTTCTTAAACTGCTGTGGATGGGAGACACGAATTTGAGGAGGCTCCTCAGGATCATAACCATTACCAGAGTTGATAATGTTGACTGTGTTGATCTGACCAGTATTTTGTAAGACAATCTCTAGTTGACCATCTTGACCAGCAGATGTGATCAATTCAAACGTAGGAGGAATATCTTCGTTGTAACCAACACCAATCTGATTTACATTGATACGCTCAACACCAGATACAACTTTAACTTTGAAGTTCTTGTTGGTGTTATCAATAACGGGAGAAGAGTTAAGAATCAACTCATCTTGCTGACGCAAGTCGTGATTAGCTGCTGTATTAATCACACCATATGGACGATCTCCGATGATCTCCTTACTGTATGATTGGATGACTTGACCCTTAACCGATTCGATAAGTGCAGAAGCACCGAAACCACCAGTGTCTTGATCATCAAAGAAGATGGTATCATTAACCTGATAGGACTGGCCTGGGTTTTCAATAACGAAACCGTCAATCTGAGCATCTTCAAACTGAGTAGTTGTCTCAACTTCGATGTCAACTCTAGACTCTTCAGAAACCTGAGGGAAGTAATCATAGATTTGTAGGGTTGCCTCTTCAGACATCTCAAGGACTTCTTGTTGCTCATTAGCATCAATGATTCCGTCACTATTACTATCCTGGACCTCAAAGATAAGAGGATAACCTTCAATCTCAGTCGTTAGGACATCTGCTTCCTGGTTAGGTTGACGATCAACATCGATGTCAACGTTGACATAAGGATCTCTATACCTTACAACGTTTTGTGGAATATTTTCCTGAGTTGCACCTTGGGTAAAGTTCCATGGATCAGGCAGTGAGTTAAACTGAGGACCGAGGATATATGGGAATTCTGCAACACCTGCTTCAGATGCATCAATAGTAATAAAGTATGCATAGGTGCCATCAGGATATTGAGGTGTCTTACAGAAGCGACCATTATAGTTGTCAAGATCCCCAGACTGGAAGTCGTACTCATAGTCAGCAACAAACGATCCAGCAGGATATGAATCCAGTGCAGGTCCATCAATACGGGCAGGATTTGGATTAGTTGCTAGATCATAGACAACGTTATCTTTTAGTTTATATGAAGTGCGAAGTCTTCTGATTCCGCTGTTTTGGTCAGTTGGGTCAATGTAACCATAGGGACCGTAGATTGGGTTACCATCGTAAGCCCAACCCAGAATAGGAGAGTGCTCATAATTAGATGATACCTCTTGAAATTGTTGTGTTACAGCATTAAGGAAGACGTTATCGCCAACCACATAACGAAGCTCTTTAGGATCACTGAGGTGAGCATACTCACCACCAAACTGGTTATTCAAACCAGTAAAGACGTATCCTCGTGCTCCATCATACTTAGCAGTAAGATCATACTGAAGGTTTTTATTCCACTCAAAAACTTGTGGAGTAAACTCAGCAAAGTCACCGACAGACTCAAGTCTGACAGTAGTAAGACCTTGGGTATATCCAATACCTTTGTTGCTGATCTCAACACTAAGGACTCTACCTTTGTCTTCACCAACAGTGCCGATAATTGCTCTTGCAATAGCACCAAAACCATCACCATTGATTACAATGGTGGGAGCAGTAGTATATCCACTACCTGAGTTAATGATAGCGATAGAAACAATACGACCATTGATAACAATGGGTTGTGCCAAAGCACCTTCACCAGAGTTAACTCTAATGCTAGGCAACTCAGTGTAACCACTACCATTGGCAGTGATACTGACACTCTGTACAGGACCACGGACATTTGCAGTTGCCTCAGCACCTGTACCGCCGCCACCAGTAACTGAAACGCTAGGTTGTGAGGTATATCCAGTACCTGGTTGCTCAACCAGGATTTTAGTGACACGACCACCCGTTACGATAGCTTGTGCAGTTGCTCCGATACCACCACCACCAACGATGGAGACTAGAGGAGATTCTGTATATCCGCTACCTTCTACAGTAACAACAAAGGAAGTCAGACTACCATTAACAACAACTTCACCAGTAGCACCTGTACCACCGCCACCAGTAATTTCCAGAGCAGGTTTGGATCCTGCATCATAGTCTTGACCAATGTTAGTAACAGTGATGTCAGTCAGAGGACCGAATCTAACAAAGTCGCCAGACTTGTATGCCCAGATAGACACACCATTCACCCAAGCACCAATCGAGGTGTTTGCTGAGATATCTTGACGCTCAGAAATGGTTTGGACAAGTCTGGGGAATCTAAGCAGTTTACGCTGGTTACCAGGAATCAGTGCCGAACCTGTGAAAGGACCCACCCTATAATTGGGTAGACCAGAGGAAGCAACATAAACATGATCATCATTAAAGAAGGAGTTTTGGATATTTGTTGTAAACTCACTAACAACACTGTTGATTGAATTGACATCAGACTTACCTCTGTTTAGGTCCACAGAGAGAAGAATGTTACCTTCAGGAATGATCTCTGTGGGAGTATTGATCTGGTATGTGAATTGAAATGCATCAATACGAGAAGTAACGGTAAAGGTGCCGTTGAATACAACAGGGTTAGCACCATAAATCGTCACCTGATCGGATACCAGTAGACCGTGTGGGTTACCACAAACAACAGTAGCAGTCTGGTTATTAACACCACCAGGGGTGATACTGGTAACCTGAATTAGTTTCTTAACGTTATACAGCCAGGAAGACAGTCTTTCATCTTCATCTGAAGATCCAAGTTTAGCAACCTTTAGTTTGTCGCCTTGCAGATAGTAAGATCCAGTATCCTCCAGGATAGTTGTACCTGCTTCTGCAATACCAAGCACTCTGAGTTTACACTCAGCAGATGTGCCCTTATTGACATATACAAAGATTTCAGAGAATATAATCGTGCCAGGATCCCAGTCTTCTACAACACCATTCTGTGATCTGGTGCATTCGATAAACTGGTTAAGTGATTTCTCTTTATACTGTACGATTTCCTGATCGTTAATACGAATGGTGCCGTTTCTTTCTGGCCATCCAATCGTGGAGTCAACGGTAATAATCTGACCAGTTGTAGTCAACGGCTCAACTAGAGTCGTCTTATAAGGAATGATGAAACTACCAGTTAGCGTCTCTTCAGAGATTGCCAATTCGTAGATAGTGTCCTTACCTTCAATAATGGTAATAACGTTTTCAATCAGAGCATTTGCTGCCTTGACACTAAGGTCAACAGAATCAGCATACTGGATAAGTTGTGAGTCAATCAGATTAGCAGGGTCACCTGAGATCAACTCAGCACGCAGCACCGTGTCAACAACCCATGCTGCAGCAGATGGTGAGATGATTTCTTCACGGGGATAGTAGATATCCACCTGCTCGCCAAACATGATCTTAAACAGATACTGTGTAGCAAGCTCAGTGCCTTTACTAATGTAAAAGTCACTAATACTCTTAATTACTTGGACTGGATTGATTACAGAATAATCAATCTTAATATTGGGAAGATATTGTCTTCTAAATTTGTCAAAGACTTCTTTGATAAACAAAGAATCTAGGTTAATAACTGTAGATGCTGCAGGGTGAGTAGACTGACGCAGTGCTGCTTCACCTGCATAGATCTCATTATGGAGGATGTCATATCCAACAGCACCAGATACACCACGACTACATCCTAAGAATGCAGAAGGGGAATATCCACTACCCTTTTCAATGATCTCGTAACCAGTCAGCTCGTTGAAACCAACAGCAACAGATGCTCTTGCTGCTTGAGGCTCAGCAATGTAAATCTTAGGAGGCTCTGTCTCAGAATATCCAGTACCGAAGTTGGTAATGTTGATATCAGTGATTTCGCCGTTAAAGATAGTTGCAGCAGCAGTTGCACCTGTGCCACCAATAGGATCGCCGTAAGAATCTTTTCTATCATCGACGATATACACAGAAGGAGCATCGGTATAACCGTTGCCACCTGTTAGCATTTCGATATTGGTAACGTTACCAGATGCGACAGTAACGTCAAGCACCTGAGCACCAATAGGTTGAATAATTCTTGCTCTAGGTGGGGTTACATACTCTCTACCTCTGTTTGTAATAACGATCTCATAGACTTGACCGTCTTGGTTGATTCTGGAAATTGCCTGAGCATTAATACCACCCTCAGGTGCTGGATCCAGATAAACAATAGGAGGATTACTATAGTTCAGTCCAAATTCTTCGACAGCAATACTGTCAATGTTTACACGACCTTCACTATCAATTGTAGGTTGACCAATTTTGCAACCACCAGGATTAAGAAACGAAATAGCAGGGATAAAGTCATATCCACTACCAGAATTCATAATAGTCAGACTATCGACCTGACCTGTTGTATCATTTACAGTCAGAGTGACTTTTGCCAGTGTACCACCTGTAGGAGCGCCTACAAGGGCGATAGGAGGGTTATATGACGTGTAACCCTGTCCACCATCAATTAGGTTGATATCCTTGATACCACTAACCAAAGTTTTGGCAGTCGCACCCACACCTGTGTTGTGCTGGACTACAACTTTAGGTTCAAAATCTAGTCTGTAACCACTACCACCAGTTTTAGGAATTAGGCGGTCAACTTGACCAAGACTATCGACAGAGACAACTGCAGATGCTCCAGATCCAAAAGAAGGGGCAATATACTCAATAGAGCGAATATGAATATCATCAGCAGCACCCAGTGGGAATCTAAAGATAATCTCACTTCCATATACTGTATAGTCGGTATATGGCTCAAGTTGGCGAGTGTTTTTCTTAACAATCAGACCAATTGCTGAAGTTGGGGTATATGGTTGTGTATTTACTCTGAGAGGATATTCTTTCTTACCTTGATACTCTTCAAAGGGAATGGCATCAGTTGTGACGATCGCTTGATCGGCATACCCAACCAAATATACAATTTCAGTGAATGCAGAGTCATCAGCACCAGATCTCTCACGAGGAGCAACAGCAAAACGAATCTCATTGCCTTCAAGGAAATAATCAGTCCCAGGGACCAACATTTCATTATATGTGATAACAATTAGGTGATCTACTGAAGGGGGATTTACAGGAGTGCCTAAAAAACTAAGAGGGAATTTATTTCTAGTCCCATCAAACAACTGGAAGGGATTTTCTAGTTGTTGTTTCTTTTTATCAAACTGATCAGGAGAAACACCTGGAGTAACAATAGCATCAGGTCCACGAGTAACAGTCTCGTAGTAAATTACCTCATTATCGATCTTAATAGATCCATCGGTTTCCTTGAAACCATTAATCGACTCAATTGTGATAGTTTCATCGTACAGACCAATATCACTCAATAAGAGTGTGTCATTTGACAATTCGTCTGAGGTATAACCGTCGAGATCCAGATAACCCAGAAGATTATTCAGAATATCGTAAGGACGACCTGTTTTTTCTTGAGACTTGTAATACTGGAAGAGAAAATCAACAAATTGTCGATCTTCCTCCCTAATAAATTCTGGGAGTTGATTTTCAACTCTATCCGAAATGGCGATATTCTTGTGTGGCATCTATCTCAGAAACAGGAGGTATCTACTGGATATGTAAAACTATCCGTGGGATAATCAATGATATTTATCCCAGTTGGGTCACCGTAATTGTAACCACTAAAGTTGTTAGGATCGAAGTTGGGGATTGAAATGTCATTAGTCTTCCAATCGATTGGATTGACGCTAATATCAAACAATGTGGGATCGACGCCTGGTGGAATTGTGATAGCTCCTCCATATGGCAATACTTGGATCGGCAGACGCTCTGAATCGTCTGGCGTGCCTCCAATTGCAATGGGTCCTACACAAACTTGACCGTTTTCATAATCAACGCTACCAACAGCATTATTTAACACAACTTCAACTTCGTCCCTTTTAGTAACAAGGAGAAGATTGCCTTTTCCGTCATCTCTAATGTTGACGGGGACCAAAACTTGATTTTCGTCAGTAATGGAGCTGGATGATATAACAGGGGCAGTTGAATTAGTGCCAACACCTTGCATGGTCAGGTTAACAAGGTCTTCAGTGAAACCTGTTGCATAGAATGTGCCAGATTTGACCACAGAGAAGGAAGGATCACAACCTCCACCGATGCTTTGGCAAGTGCCATCTATACAAACTTGACCTTCTGGACAATCTGAATCTGTAGAGCAAGGAGTGCCGTCACCGCCATCAGGAGTGCCTGAAAAGTTAGATGGGTTGTAAAGTGAGTTACCAAAGTCAAGACATTGAGTAAATACGTTACCAAACGTAAATTGGTCAAGATTTTGACCAATAGTCAGCTGAGTGACACTACCAGAAATTGCAGGATCACTATTATCGAGCATTGAGTTATATTTCGACGCCTCAATGCGACCACCGAAGCGATTGTTTTGACCATTCTTGTTAAATTGGTCAACATTACGCAAAACATCACTTGCTAGTTGAGCGCCACTCTTATCGGTGTTGTTTCCGTCGTAATAAACGTAAGATTTAGGAATAATGTAGTAAGTAGTAGGATCAATGATCACAGGATCGACTGATGCAACTGTATAAGGTTTCAGATCATTTTTGATTCTTGCTTTTGTCGTCTCATTCAGTTTATTACCCGTTTTTGGACGGATAGCAACGTAAACTTTACCGTAAATGGGTGGAGTGAGTCTCTCACCACCATATGCGGTCACAGATGCTGCCTGCGGATAGATCTCTGAGACAATATGCTCATAATCCGTTTCAGTCACTGCTCGGTTTTGAGTAGAAAAGGATCTGGGTGCTCTAAACTTGATGGATAGCGCACTTTCGCGTGCTTCACCATCTGCTGCAGACTCTCTAGTGACAACTGCGATGTTTGCAGGTGAAATTGCACGTTGATCACTGTCTCTAATGGTGCCAATAAAGGCAAAGTCCTTACAACCGTTTGCTTCTTCACCAAAAGTGGTCACATAAGACAGTCTGATGAATTCACCATCGATCAATTTACGTCCTAAGACACCATCACCGAAGATTAGACGGTATCTAAGGTCATCAGACTCCTCAAGGTAGTAAACACGAGAAGTGTCGTTGAGCGCAGTTACGTTTGTAGCGAGGTTATAGGTGTCAATCTCTTGCGACTGTGCGTTAGGTGAGATATCGACGTAAACCAAGGCTGTGTCTACGTTTTCAGTGGGGATAACATAGTCCTGTCTCTTCGTATAGTCAACTGTGTAGTTAAACTTAAGCAAATTGCCCTGATAAACGAGCACAGGGTCAAACACCGCGATGCCAGTTGCGCTATCTACGGTGGTTTGGAGGTCACGAGTCACACAGAAGGTGTAAGTGTCGTTAAAGTTACGAGCAACAAACACATCTCCTGCAGCCAGTGTGCAGAATTCTGGAAATGTGGTGCCATTTAGAGAAGCTTGTGTCTGCACCCGGATAGTTACACACGCTCTGGGTGCTTTAATTGACCTAGGGGTGTAATTTAACTGCTTTGCAATGCGGACTACGTTGTCTCTCACCGTAGCAGACTCTAGAAATGCTTCATTCAACGCCATGTTAGCGTTGAATGCCGTATAATACGTGTTATAAGCAAGGGTATCGATAAGATACGCCGAAGCACTACCTTCAAAATCGTAATCTGTAAACTCGTTACGCGTTCTAAGGTAGGATTTGATAGACTCTTTAATCTCAAAGAAGTCTAGCGATGTTAATTGTGATGGGATAGCAGACATTTCAGGTCTTCTCTAAGAGGAATGTTACTTCTTGGGTTATATTTTCTCCAGTAATCAAATATTCAAGCTCAACTTGAATTCCATTCAGATCACTGTCATCACGGACACTAACATCCTGTACAGTAATCCGTGGCTCAAGACGCTTAAGGCAATCACGAATTTCACCCTTGATAGCATCCGCCGCGAATGGATCCCATTGCTCAAAAAGAAGACCCTTCACCCGACTTCCAATGTTCGGCTGAAAAGGTCTTTCACCTAATATAGTCAATAACAAATTTCTTACAGATTGATTGATTGCTCTCTCATTCTTGACAGCGCCAAAGTCATCAGTAGAAGGATTTGAATTAAAGGAAATTGCTAAGTCCTTAAACCCTCTACTGACGTACTGGTCTGATCTGAATCTGTAAGCAGGCATTTAACCCTCTATTTTCTTTGGTCTCACAGGTGGTTGGATGTTTCTACTCACCTTATGAAGATATTTATCACTTCGTGGGTCGGTTATTAACACCATCCCCGATTTAATAAATTCATCACTTTGATCAGGCACAGGACTGTTAGCCACGAGACCTCTTCCACACGGTATTTTTATTTATAGTCATTGTTGAGATTCCCCCTCATAAGTGGGGGGATGGAAATTACAATACTCGTTGAATGTAATCTTCATTTCTTTCAATGACAGACCACAATGCTCTGCTGCTTTAGGAAGATTCCATTTAGCAGACCAAAGCATCTCCATAGACTCTCGGGTCTCAACTCTCATCGACCTTGACCACGATAACGCTTACCTTTACTGTTACGAGATGTTGCGGAATATTTAGTATTCCCAGACGACCCCTGCCGAGTTATTTTCGGTTTGCCAGGTACCCAACCATCTTTAACCAGTCCAGTCGTTGCTCTCTTAGGCATTAGTCCCTTTTAAACTACCTCAGGATGATAGCACAGTTGGGTGTCCAAAGGCAACCACTGAGGAGCATGGATATGAGAATCCAGGGAATCCTACACCCAGTGGGTCTAGGATCCTCGCAATGGGGATCTTGAATGCAAAGACTGTCAGAGTAGTTGGGAAGAGAACTCTAGGATGTCCCACGCCACCAGCATCCTCAATAGTCAGTGCGCTGCAGATGATGGGTGTAGGGATAGGACACACACCCTTATCGCATGGGCAGATGTATATAATGATATTTGTACACGGCGAGATATGGGGCATGAATGTATCTCCACCAATCATGATAGGGATAAACTGCACCATCACCGTCGCTCGTATTGGGTTGACCCCTGTAATGGGGATTAGAGGTTGGGGTGGCCACCAGCATGTAAAATTCTTAATGATAATGCTGTAGGGCACTGGAGGGGTCTTACACCACTGCACTGAGTGGATAGTGGCTGGTAAGCAAAGACCATGCCCTGAGCAGGGTAGACCATTCAGTGATGCAACTGGTTTTAGAAATCCGTATGCCATTAAAATTCTTGGTTAATATATTTACCTGCAGTATCAGGTCTAGCAACATCACACTCAGAGAAGTATGGATTACCAAAGTTATGTAATGCGTTACTTAGTGCCTGGATACCGCCAGTCAACCAATTCCTCACACGCATTGTGCCACTGTAAGATCCCATTTTAAATACTTTATCTCCATCTGAGTTAGTATACATTCTAGATGGGTCAATGGCAATAGATGCATCATTGACCTGCTCCAGACCACAGGCAGGAGGTCCAGTAAAAAACCAACCAAAATAACCGAATGGAGATGTTGTGGAAGGTGTGCAACTTGCACAGAATGGATTGACTGGTCCTGTAGGACTATTCTGCACAGTGCCGTTAGCGGGTCCTGTGATCTCCCAGAAGCGGTTTCCAGGAATTGGGTCACCATCGTTATCATATCCACAGTAAACGTCTAGAGGGGCGTCTGAGGGGGCACCTGTCTTCCTTACATATGTATCCCAACACTCATGGTTAGGCACATTATTATCGGTAGGGTCAGGACTGCAATCTACATTGAATTTTGTGTAGGTGCCACTACCTGCATATGGTGTAGTTGTAGTTGTAGAGTTACCATTCTCATCTGGAGGTGACGTTGTGGTTTCATTCCATCCCCAACCCACTGTTGTGCCACCTGCTAGTGCTCCACCAGTCAAATTATCACCTAACCAGAGCTGGAATTGCTCATACTCACTAAAACCTAGGCGGTTATAGTCAAAAGTATTCTCATCTAGACCCACTGGGACGAAAATAATGTCATTTTGGTCGTTAGGATCGCGATAACAACGCCCATCAACGTCTCCGTTGTTGCATTTCCACGTTTTGTAACCACCACCCACCTTTCTACGCGGTGTTACCTTGGGTTTTTTGAAAGATTCCATGTAATCCATGAAAGCTGCGCCCTGAGATCCAGTAACTTTGCCCTCAATCATGATTGACACGTTAAATTCTGCCTCTTTGATCTTAGAAGCGCAGTATTTGTAAGGCAAATATCCAAAAGCACGCTCATCAGTGAGGTTTCTGCCCTTTTCAATCATGTCAAGAGTGGCAGATCCCTTCTCAGTGGTACTAATGTATGCGCATGGCATGTCAAACCAGCGTCTAATGTTGTAAACCTTAGGTTGTCCCATGGTCAAACAACGGTTTTTCTGGAAAGGACCGTAAACATGAGAGGTTGATTCCTGATATTCCTCCAAACTTTTGACTGTAGTGTAGACATCAGGCATAACTTGCGACTCAAAATTGCGAATACGGTCGTCCCTGCCACTCATGATCTCCCAGAAGTCCTGTTTGGGGATAGCATCGAGCACATGACCGCGACCATCCACCTCCAAACAGTTGGGTGGGAGGTCAAAACACAGTTTTGTTTCGTTTTCTGAATCAATCTCTGCCATTCTGATGTAAGAATCGGGTGCTGCAGAGGCAACAGGGGTATTCATAATGGTGAAACCCGTGTTTGCAACCTGATTAGGAGACGTTGGAGACCCAATGCCCGTAGTACCTAGACTCTGAAACTCAGTAGGTGCGCCCCTAAAGTCAATGTCATTGCCAGTATTGATCCAATCCATAGGATCTTGCTGCTCACCAGTAGGTAATTGACTCTCAATGTTGACAAACTGATTAGAAATACCCTGTCCTAGTGCAGCAATGTCCCCAATGTCAGGACTTTCATACTCAATATACTCTGGATCGGTAACAAATACATCAGGTGGCTCTTCAGGATCGTATCCTGACCCCTTCTTAACTACTCTAATTTTCTGGATACCGCCAATCTCATCGAATGCAGCGATCTCCAACTTGGCAGCAGTGAGATTTACTCCAATATTATCATGGTCAACCGGGAATTCTAGAGCTCCACCCGTCGCACCATGAGCAACTTGCACATCTTTGACGGGATCCTCACCCGCAAATTCGGATTCTGTAAAACCAATTGCCCTATTCCAGTCAGGATCTTTAAGGATTAGGTCTTCTAGATGCTCTGTAGTGTCTGTAGCAGAGAAATTCTTGAGGACTTTAGGTGTAATTGCTGTAACCTTTGCGTTTTTAGAGTAACCACGTCCACTATTAATGATAACAACGTCATCAACACCACCTTCATCATTGACAATTGCTTCAAACTTTGCCTCATCCAGTGTGCGATTGGGCACAAGTGCCTTAGGAGAGAGCTCAACCTTGTAGAATGATACCCTTTTAGGGAATTCATACACACCAGCAAACGCACATTTGTCTGCAATGCCGTATCCAGCAAGGATTTCGCATGTGCCACCGTCTGTAGAAGTGAATTGTTGCTGATAACTGAAGTCACTTCCACTACCTTCCAACTCCATGATGCCACATTTGAGGCGATCACCGTAATAAAGGACGGAAACTATATTCCAACCGTTGATTTGCTCACCTCTATTGAAGTCACCAGTCCTTGTTAGGTATCTAAACAGGACTTTAGTACTATCTGTGTCAATAGTTTCAAAGGATTCGTTAACTGCATTGGTAGATTCATCAGTTAAAACACATCTAGACTTAGTAGTCTCCCAAGAATCCTCACGAATCTTGTAGAAGTGTGAGTAGTAATGCGTGTTAGGTATGCAGATAGGGTCGCCCTCTGCATTTGTAGCATTAGGACAACAAGGAATGTCATTCAATGCATACTGAATACCAAAGAGAGGACCATTCCAAGGGTATGATGTGTCATACAAGTAGTAGTAAAACTGTGAGTCATACGAATCCTCAAACCCTAAGAAGCGTGGCACTGCACCTTTGATCGCTCCGTTGAGTCCATACAACCATTCAAAGTTTGCATACTCACTTAACTTCTCTGCATTATCAGGATTACCAAAACCAATCACACCAGGAGTGCCACTGGTTTTCATGTAACTAGGAAGACTGAATAGGGAAGGTACAGGTTCAAATGAATACCAACCTGTCTTGTCTACACACTGACCAGTAGGTCCTAACTTACCCAGCTCTATAACACGCTCCTGAGGAGCATTAGGAGCATCTCCAGGATACACATACCCAACGATACCCACATACTGATATTCCCTATTCATGGGATCCTTACATGGGATAGGACTATCAACTAGATTAACTTCCTCTGCAGGGTTAATAGTATAGAAGTCATCAATATCTTTACCACTACCTGCACTGTAGTTACCATAGCGGTAATGATGCAATGGCACAGCGTCAGGACCGTATGCCTGTGCATCTGCTAAGTTTGTACAAATATAACCTATCGTATAAACATCGTAATATTTTGCTTTTCCACAACCAGTAGTAACACCTGCAGGATTACCAATACTTAGAATAGTATTGTCAGGCCAATATGAATACCACACTTTGAGTGGTACACTATTCTCTCTCTGACGATCTAGACAAAAGAAGTATGGAGTGGCTTTCCTAGGCTCATGATTATATCCACTACTTGCTTTCTTCCAGGACTCATTCTCACATCCTAAATCTGCTTCAATGAATGATGGATTCTTTGTATATTTGTGATCACGCTTTGCACCACGATACCATCTGTATACTGGCGCACGAGTATATCCACAGTATGCTACACAGGATTCCTCTTGATCACCAATATAATGTATAGCATCTTTACCTAAAGGATAGGATCCAGGTCCACTACCCTCAAAAGTAATAAAGTAATCTGTACCCGTACCAAGTCCATTACCAGACGAGTGACTTTCATAGTCACCGCTGGAAGGTCTTTTCCAGATAGTGTTATACTCTTCCCCGTTAATTGGGTTAGGAAAACTCCGAGCAGACTCTAGGAGATATGCAGGCATTACAAATTATTTGTCTTCTAAATTATTTAGACGGGTATATAGATTGTCAAATAATTTAGGTAAATTAGAATACTCTTCTTGACCTGGTATTTTATATTGAATCATATCTGCCCCAGGTGGCGGAAACTTAGATACTGCTTGCTCTATTGCAGTTACGCGCTCAGTGAGTTGTACTAACGCTTGTGATAATTGTTCAAACCCCCAATTGGTATATTCTTCAAGGGTTTCAAACTTTGGATTCTCATTCATAATTTTAGATGGACGCGGATTTTCGCGGATTTTTCAAAACTATTCTACTTTTGTAATAATAATAGATCCGTCAATATCTTCAGAATATTCTAAGACATCTCCCACGTCCCACTGTGCTTCTTCAAGCAATTCGTCGGGTAACTGTAGATAACATTCTCCATGCTCATCTACCTCGACTGTTAGGACATAGCGTTTCGACATACGTTCGTTGTTTCTACACCTTATGTAGACTTTTTACGGATTGCACCAATACAACTTGTATTCCATATACGATTACCATCTCTCTCAAGATCTGCAATCATACTGGTGGAATTATAAGGATGATGAAGCATAAAACCATTACCTAGGTAAATCCCTCCATGATTTGGGGCTTTGCCCATTGGTGCTGAGTATGATCCTCCTAATGGATTGGTATACAATCTAAAAAGAATTACATCTTCTTCAACTAATGTAGAGAAGTCAGTCTCCTCTCCCCATTCACTCTCCCATAATTTCTCTGCACCACCTTCTTCAATTGCTTCGTCAGTAAAAGTGATAATTCCTCGTGCATTGAAATCTGGTAAATCATCATCATGCATAAACTTATAATATTTACGAATGATTTCATAACATCCGTATATACGGCGTCCTGTCCATGGTAGTCCTATAAGATCACTATACTGATCCCTAAGCGCAATCATTTCTTCTTTGCGTGATATGCGAGGTATACTCATGTTTTGGTAGTCTTATTAGTAAGTGTATGTTTAAGGGTCTTGTGGGCGATCCTAGCGGTCTCTGAGAGTGATTCCCAGATATAACTTAACTGATCCCTTAAAGGGGTTTTGATGCTAAAATTATACTGGGAATTTTTTTGTGTAGGGGGGACCCGAAGTTTCATTTGATATAATATTATGAGGTCGCTGGGATACTTTTGTAGGTTAGGGTAGTTGGCAATTTTAATATACCCGCTTCGCGGTAACACAAACGCATCACCAAAACACTGTCCTAAGTGTTAACAACTGTGTATGTGTTATGTATCACTCACTGTCCCCTACATCCACATCGTAGCACATACCCTCAGCAATGCAATAGTCACAGAATTGTTGATACTGACGTAGGTCATCATCTAGGTCTAAATCTATTAACTCCTGTGCTAGTTGTATTTGTTCATCTGGTGGTAATTGTCCCTCATCATATAACTCTAGAAGCATTTCTAGTTTATTAGATAGGGACGTAGAATCACAGGTAGATTGTGTCATGATGCTGTAGAGAATGTGCGTGCGTCGTTAACTGCTTGCTGTTGTGATTTGAAAGGACCGTTCTTAGGGCAACCGTCATAATCGTAACGCCAAAAGTAACGTTTACTCTTCTCCCATAGTTTAACTTGTATTGGAGGACTTGTATCTAGAGTGATAGTTTTCATGAGTCAGAGTAAGTGTCAGATAGTGGGTCTTCAGTTAGATCATCATTGTCTGGGCAATCCTCAGCAAGGATGTCATCAATCCAATCTTTGTCAATCTCATTCATGGGGTGTAATCCTCTGGTTGATTGTTATCATTGGTGCCTTGTGGGCGCTGATACTTAGTTGTGGAATCGTCTGTGGAAAACTCATCATTTACCTGACGATTAGTCTTTGAATACTGTCTCTTTTCTCTGATAGATTTGGGGCGTCGTGAATTGTGGAGGTCGTTGCGTTTGTAAGTCCTTCCCATTAGTCAGCAGATCAAAAGTGTCCTGTGGTTTACTACTCATTCATTATAGGATCATGGGCAATGATTGTCAAGTGGTCTGTGTGGGTTTGTGTAGTGTCCTATGTGATGTTGACAAAAAAATGTCTTTGTGCTACGGTCTAAGGTAACAATAACTCCGCCCAATTAAGGCAGCAGGTAACGTTAACTCCGTGCAATTAACTTGAGTTATGTAATACTCTAGTATGTTTATTTGAATGTTTAAAATACACGGAGTTTTCCACATGTGTTGTGGAAAAGTAATAGAAACTGTGTGGAAAAGTCATTGTTAGTTAGACTGGTATAATGTTAGCAGTAATTGTAATTCTTTGATCGGCAGGGTTAGAGTCATAACCGTGAGTAGTATTAGAGGGATAGATTAATATATCACCTTCTAGTTGTTGAAATGTTGCATCTGTCATATTGTAAGGTGAGAGTTCTTTTGTGTCTAGTTGAATTACAGGGTAAAAGTGTGAACTAACGTTTCGTCTCCACTTCATATAGGCATGTTGTTTTTCGTCATAGTTGACTAGGTAAGTTAGAGAGTATAGGCAGTTAGAATGTTCATGTGGAGCATAGATTGCATCTTTGTTTGCTATCTCTAGGTAAGAATCAGAGAAGGCAAATTGAGTGTTATATTTAAGGGAGTTGTCGTTATGTATTGTGACAGCGTTAATGAATGATTGTGCAAGATCTGGGATATCATTTAGTAGTTTATTATTTGGACCTACTTGTATCACGTTATGACAGATTGCGTTTCTGTTATGATCTTGGAGTATTTCTTGAGATGACATCCAGGTTAGGATTTGTTGTTTTAGATCATCATGATTAGGGAGGGAATACTTGGTGATAGGAATAGGAAAGAGACCATAAGTTTCCTGTTGAATTTGATCAGTTAGATCATCTGATAGTGGTTCGTTGGATGTCATTTAAAGTTTCGTTGCTAGTGCGTATTTATTGGGCAAAGTCTTGGAAACGTTGTTTAGCGATAGACTCGCATTGATCCTCATCAAATTGAGGATATTCTTCTAGTACTTCTTCGTATAAAGTTTCTAGAATTGATTCATGTTGTAGTGTTGACATTAGTTGGCATGATTGTTTAGTTCTGTTTGAAGATCACAAACTTTATCAAATAGTGTTTTGATGTTGACTTCAAGTCGATCAGATAGTTCGTCCCAATCATCATGAAATTGGATTAAGTCTGCGATTGCTTCTAACTCTTCAAAGGTGAAATTAGTTTTGGTCATTGGTACTTAGGAGTTGATTGTGAATGTTTGTAAGTAAAGATAAGAGTGAAGAATCTTCACCAGATTGAATATGTAACCAATCAACTGGAATTGCATCATTAATATCGAAACTATGATCTTGAAGAATTGGAGTAACAAGTAAGGATCGAGTCACAGGATCTAATGTATAAACAGATCCTGTGCTTTCTTCGCGAATAGTATCAATCATTGTGCAAAAGTGTAACCGTTAGTAAAATCAATTGTTTGACCGTTATCTCTTACTTTCCATACATAATTCTTTTGAAATACTCCATCTGTGGCAGCATTTGCAAAGCGATTGATGAGTGCATTTAAGCGTGATTTTGTGGTAACAGTTTGCCAACCACCATCAAAGATACGAAGGAAAGTAGGACCAACTTCAGCAATCTTGTTGCCATGAAGTCTAACAACTGAAACGTTTTCTTCTTCGTTAAATGAAACTGTAGTGTTGCTAGATGACCAGTTTTTGTTGTTAGCAACTGCTCTGTTCATCATTGTTTCAATTTTACGCATGATTTGAGTCCTTTGAGGGGAGAGAGTGAGCGGGGGGCGGTCTTCTGTGCCCTCCCGATGTTTTTATTATAGTCTATTCTTGGTCCCTTGTGAAGGGTTTGGTGACAGTTTGTATACTGTCACACAAATGCTGTTGCTGGTATACCTTCAACAAAAATCTCATCTATAACACGTTGCAAACGTTTAACAACACGTTTGCCATAGTTACGATGAACTGGAACTGTCATATATCCTGTGGGTTTGTTATATAAACTCCACTGTTGTGGTTCTAACTCACCTGACTGTAATTTGTTTGCGTCGTCTTCATCAAGTCTTATCACTCTGCCAATGGTTTGTGCCATTGAAACAACGTTAAGATTACGCAATAAGATACAATGAGTAAGACCAGGTACGTTAATACCTTCAGACAAAATAGAGTAATGGAAAAGTACAAACTTACGTCCCTTATCCTTACCCCATTCTGTCAACGTTTGAAAGAATACTTCACGAGATACTTTAGTGCTATTGACATATGCACCGAATTTAGATGTAACATGAAGCACATCATAACCCCGCTCTGATAACTCATGAATCAAATCTGTATGCCCTAAGATGTTACCTAATACACGACTAGAGGGGACAGCAACAAGAACCTTTGCGGCAGCGATCTCATCGAGACTGTCAATAATATCCTGCACAGTGTTACTATGCACAACGTGTGGGTTCTTCTTATCGACGCTATGATCTGTCTCAAAAGGTACTATTGTAGGGGGGAGAATATGACCGCCTTCGATTAACTCAGTTGCCGGCACATTACACAACACAGGACCATAAACAGCAACGTTATTCATGCCACGATCATGTTTATTGGAAACGCGAGGTGTAGCAGTGAAAAAATACTTCATATCTGCAATTTCAGTCATTGCAGCAACTGGAATGAAGAAATTGGTTGTACAAGCATTATGTGCTTCGTCGAAGTAAATTGCATCAACATCGATGCCACTATCAACAACACGGCGCAAACTGTGGTAGGTAGTGAATATAATGCAGGACTCATTTGCTGCTCGCGCAGTGTTATTGAAAAGAGCAAGTTTATCGCTCTTAGTAGTAGAGAAATGGTGTGTCTCACCGCTGTGGCAGTGTGCTACGTGCGTCCAGGTGCTGCTGATGTGAGTCATGAACTCATCGCTTAGTTGATTAGCGAGCAGGATACGCGGAGCGACCACAACGAGCGTGCGGGGTCCGTGTGTCAGCAAGTGGCGAGCGTGCTCAATCATTACAATAGTCTTGCCGCCACCTGTGGGGATGATCACCTGACCGTGACCAGTGGAGCACAATGCATCTAGAGCGCGTGACTGATGTGGGCGTAGCGTGATCAAGTTCATGTTTTCGTTGTTAAAACTATTATAAACACAAAACCCGCCTTTTAGGGCGGGTGTGTGCCAGTTGGTCAATCGGATAGGGGTCGCCCCTGCACTCCTCTGACCCCTTTGCTTTTGTTGATAACGTCAGCAATGTAATTGCTGTAATTGTTATCTATATTTTTCGCACATCTCGTCGTATCCTGATCCTGTCGGGAGAGATTTGCAAAGTTGTTGAGTTTTAGCATCTTGGATTTGTGAGACAGAATTGATTGCATTGATGCCTATATTAGCACCAATAATGATAAAGAAAGCAAGGAGGATAATTCTCATCTAGATGCCTCTAATGCGTTGCGGTGTTGATCATTGAAGATTGCTTGAGATACCGACTCATTAATATACTGCAAGATGAATTCTTTGCATTCTTCAATGGTGTTTCTCAGGACGATTTGAGGGAAAAGATACAACAACTTGTGATCTGCTGTATACTGTTGACGGCGTGCATTTACCCGATACTTTTCACCTTCTGCCAGGTTTTCAGTGATTTGAAATGCCGGTACTTTGTAACCGGCATCGTTATAAATGCAATCAAATTGGATGAATACTTCCTCACAAAACTCGATGGAATCCTGATAGAGAGTGTAATCAATGTCAATAGTTTCATTCATGATGTTAGAGAAGGATGAGGATTAGGACGATAGAATAGAAACGAGCGTAGCATGATGCCCACTCTTTTTTAGTTTTTATCATGCGTCGAAAGTCTCGTTGTATACATCATAAAAGAGATCAAAAGCAGCATCATCATCAGCAAAATGCTGAGATTTATCAGCAACCCAATCGTACGCCATATCTAAATCGGCGTCAGTTTCAAGAAGGAAGGCAGGTAGGTCGCTTAATGCTTCAAAGAAAGCGCCATCGGTGAGAATGTTGTTTGTCATGTGTTCATTATAGCAAGATCAGACGCCCTTAGCAAGGGTTTGGGTGCAGTTCGCCGATCGGCACATGGTCTTATGTTAATCAATCAAGGTGTTATTAGGGATAAAAATGAACTCATACTCGCCATCTACAGGATCGCGATCATCAACAACCCACTCATTTAGGATGCTTTTAGCATCATCAACTCGTGAATCTTCGATGCATAGTTTCATTGCTTCCAGCAATGTGTCCCCCATATTATCTATGGAAGTTTCTTTTTCGTCGAGGTCGTAATTCATTTGATGAATGTGTTGTCAGGGTTGTTGTAGAAAGAAACGACTTCATTGTAGAAGTTAGTTTGTGGTGTCTCTGGGGGTGGTGTATATTTTTCCACCAAATTGTCCCATTCTTTAGTATCACCACAATAATAATTATTAACCTCTTCTTCTATCTCTTCAGCAGTACATCTGCTGTAGTAATCATTTAATTGATCATACACAATTTCTGTTAATGTATCCATATCCATTGAATCGACTTGCCTGTTTGCAAACTCATCTGCAATTTTCTCGATTTGATCTTTTGAGAGTTTCATTGGATTGTGTTAAACAGTGATTGTGCTAAGTGTGGGGATTAACCCACACATGCCATAGGAGCATACTCAGAGCGAGGCATTTGATCGGTGTTGTAGTCAGTAACTTCAGCACCGTTAGAAATACGCTCTACCCACTCATTCTTAGCGTCAATGATACCCACAGTGCTATAGGATTTCTGTCCATTAGCGTTGAATGTAACACGCTTGTTAAAACGTTTTACGACAACTT
>Ga0208766_1000048_pt1 | contig 60579 bp, 62 predicted proteins | sample ETN01SmetaG_3_FD_185792 | JGI IMG/M metagenome (GOLD analysis project Ga0208766, IMG submission 185792) | Marine microbial and viral communities from oxygen minimum zone, Eastern Pacific Ocean - ETNP2014F12-01SV263 (SPAdes) (version 2) | ecosystem: Environmental > Aquatic > Marine > Oceanic ... | reverse complement strand
GTCATTACTTCTTCCTGCAGAAGCAACATCTGGAGATGTTCCAGGTGCTCCACTTACGAAATCGTAATATTGCCATCTTCGTCTTACATTAGCACCGTTCGGACAGATTGTTCCTAGTCCGCCAGTACCTACTTTTTTCTTAAATGTTAAGTCGTTAGATGAAACATCGGTTACTTCGTATTCTAGGCCGTCATCATAGTCGTTAGTTCCTGCCGTAGATGAAAAAGATATAATGTCACCAACACCTATGTTGGTTCCACTTGCTACCGTTATTGTTGTATCGTTTAATGCTATTGCTGAATCAGATACGGTTGTAACCGCTTCTGTTTCATAAGCACTCGCTGAAGGACAAACAGATACTTTTAATCCGTTACCCCAAGCGCCTGCCCATTTAGCAGCAAACTCTATTCCAGAGATTCCTGTATATGCACCGTCAGCTAGGTATGTTGAGCTGTAATGATCCGTATTACGAATCAATAGTGCTGTTCCCGAGTTGGTCACAGCGTTTTTTATACCAGTATTTTCAGTCCGTACAACTTTTAAGGCATTGGAATACTGAAGGAATGATGAAGCAGTAAAATACTCCTCAAAATTACTTTGTGTCGGTTTTCCAAATGTACTTACAAAATCTTGCTCAGAAGATATTAAGGTAACTTCTGAAACTGGACCTCTACTTGCATTGATAGCATATGCTCCAATACTTGTTGAGACAGCTGGGATTATGTTAGTTAAATCCTTTTCCTGTACGAGAACTCCTGGTGATACTTGAAATGCCATTAGGTTTTCTCCTCTTTATTATATTTTATTTCTTGTATTTAAATTTAAATACATAATTTACTTTGTTGTTCAAAACTCGTATTATTCATACGCCCATATTCAAATTTCTCAATCGCTTATATTTATGATTAATCAAATTTATACTATTGTCCTTTGCGTACTACGGGATGCCAAACCGTTCCATATTCATCTACGGTCGGCTTATCTTCTTCTTTTGTTATGCCATCATCTACAAATCCAAAAGGTGCCATATCTTGTTCTATTAGCTTCTCTTGTTCTTTGTACATTTCTGCTCTTATATTTCTATCTGTTAATTCTTTAAAAAACCTTTGGTTTGCAACCCAACCAAGTATTACTAAACAAGACATATAGTCATCATTGCAACCTTCTTCTGCCTGCCAAGATTGATTTTTTCGGGTATAAGTGGACATTTCTGTTATAATATTAAAGTCATTTATAATCAGTTTATCACTCTCTATAATTGATTTGATATTAGCAGTACCCATTTTCTTTACCTGTTTTGTCATACGAACACCTAATTGTGAACCTCTTTGACTGAACATCGCACCAAGTATTTGACCAGCACGACCTTTTTGTGTAGTCATTAATACATTTGGATACTCAATTTCAAAATGTAAACCATCTGAAATTTGAGCGCCTATATCATTTACTTCAACAAGTATATGTGCCTGTTCATATTTCATACATACTTTAGAAATCATTTCAGGAAACAACATAGGTTTAATTTCATTGTCTCTAAATGTCGCAACTATTCTATAAGGTAAGTTGGTTACATCATAAACAATAAATGCTGAATAATCTTTTAAAGAACCTCGGGCAACATCAACCGTACATAGATATGTGTTTCCTTTAATAGGTTTTTCAAAGACACTTAATCTGCCATTTGTTTGTAATGGTGTTATATACGGTGTCGCTTTTATTTTGGCAGCTGAAATTAATGTATCTATACTACCTAAAAATTCACACTCAAACTCACTAGCAAATTGTGCTTCCGATGTATTTCTAATTGTTTCTTCTTTCCACTTATTGTCTCTACCTGGTACTTCTGACCAATGTACTTCAATTGGTACATAATCATTTTGTCCATTCTCAGCGTCTATCCATAATTTATAAAACTGATTCATTCCGTGGGGAGTTGAGACTATAATTACTTTAGTTGATTTACCAGAAGTAATTGTAGGATAAACAGAACTAAAAAATTGTTCGGCAATAGTAGTAGGTACGAAAGCAAACTCGTCAAGGAATATTATATTATATGAACCACCTCGGACAGCACTTGAAGAAGTTGCGGCCGCCACTAGTTTACTTCCATTCTCTAATTCTATATTACCTTTGTTCCAATTGATAACACCTTGTTGTAACCACTTTGGTAAGTTTTCATAAGCAAGTTGTAATCTTCCTAATATATCTCTAGCAGTTGAAGATTTATTAGCAAGAATAGCTATACTTGAATTGGGATTAAATAATGCGTAATGTAATAAGTAAGATATAATAGTTGTAGATTTACCACTTTGTCTAGGTAGTTTGTAGATTGAAAACCTTTCGTTGTGCATAGTCTCAATCATCTTATCTTGGAACTTATAAGTGTTGAAAGGAACCAAACCTTCATCAAGCGATACAATCTTTACATAATTTTTAATAAAATAGATTGGATCTTCAGAACATTTTTGAAACTCATTTACTTGTTCTTCCGTAAACTCGGTTTTAGTACCTGATTTTTTAAGATTTGGATTTCCTAAATATGCGTCATTAATCATCTTTTTTCTCTTTGTCGTTTACTACAATCGGTTCTAAATCGTCTTGCATTTTTTCAGAAGTTGTTTTAACAATTTTTTTATCTTTCAACATCTTTTGCAAGTCTGTAGTACTCCCAACAAATAAAGCATTTTGAATCTTAGCAGTAGTCTTATTAGGTAACTCTTTTAGTTTTGATAATTTAGTTTGTAAGTCTTGTAATTTATCAACGGTGTCAGCTACATTTTTAATTAATACACCTGCAACTTCATATGCTCTTGGATGTTGTCCCTCTTTAGCAACATCTAATATACCTTGAATAGCGTCTTGTCCTCTTTCAATTAAATTATAATAGTTTTCTCTACTATATTTGTAATCATTATCTATATCGTCCTTTTTAGGATCCTCTTTTCTAGGCACAGGAACTTTTTTCTCTTGCACCATTAATTCAGCGACAGGAGTACTTTCTTCCTTAATACCTAAAATATCATTTACTTTATCTTCTAATTTTCCCATTAGTCTTTACCTTCTATACTAGTTCCTTTGAAAGGGTCTTTACTTGTATCTCTATTATTTTCATTATACACATCCTTATTCTCTAATAAAGAAAAATTACAATTTAATATAATTCTCATTTCACTTTTCATTGGGTTAGCACTTGCGTGAAATCTATCTCCTCTAAACATAACACAACTATTTGCTTTTGGTGTTATTCGTTTATGTATAGTTAGTCTTTCTGGTTTCTTTGTTTTATCAAATTTCTCATTAAACAAATAAGTATCACCATCACAATCTATTGGATAGTAAATTAAAATCCAATGTTGAGCCATTTCTTCGTCATCAATGTGTGCTGTGTTATACATACCTTCTTTGAAATTTGGATGAGGTTGCATACAATTAAACTTTAATCTTAATATATCTTTTACTTTATAACCAAAACCTTCAACCATTATATTCAAAGCATATTTAATTGGTTCTAATCCTGGGTTAACTTGTGGTCTTTGGTCTAGGTGTGAATAGATTCGGTGTACCATTTGAACGGTAGTAAATGTATTGTCATCTTTAACAATACCTGGATTGCTCATTTGTTGGTCTAATATATCTTTAGAGATTATATAACCTAATCTGTATATGTTGTGTTGAAAACTATTTGCTACATTACCTGGTAGGCAGTTTTCTTTGTATAAAATATCGTCCATTGTATCCTCTCATTATGTATCACTTCCACTTGAAGGGTCATATTTTTTACCATCTTCAAAAAATGATATAGTTGTTGTAAATCCAAAATCATCACCAGGTTTTGCTGTTGTAGGGTCAGGAGTAATTACTATTCTTTCTTCTCTTGCCTTACTGACTGAATCAGTTCCTAAATCTGTTTGTACTTTTCTAACAACACCTGCTGTTGTAGAAGGTCCGTATAGATAAGTTTTAGCAGTAAAGGTCATAGTATATATTACTGCTCTTCTAGTTTCAAAATCTCCACTATAACTATCTTCGTATTGTATGTCTCCAATTACAATTGGAACATCACGCTTAATTCCTAAATCAGGAACCATATTAATTGTAACCGTATAATCTGGTTGAAAGTACGGTACTATTTGTTCTAAAATTTGTAAACCATTTTCAGCAGTTGCTGTAAATATAAACAATTTATATGTTATATTATATGGAACTGGAGTATAGTTAAAGTCCATTTTATTAGCTTGATCCGTAGAAGAACCATCTGTGTTTGGTTTTCTAAATTTTTGTAATTTATTTAACTTTCTACTAGGGTCATATTCTATACCTTCTATTTCAAATCCCATACGAGGTAGTACCGTTGCAAATTGTTTATCTGTTAAATCACCTTGTTGAGTTAATCTAACAATAAATTTTTCTTTTGGCGCATATGCTAATGGCACCGTAAATCTTTTAACTACTGAACCATTTGCGTCTTTTGTTTGTACAACAATCTTATTAAAGATTTGACCAAAAGCAATAGTCAATCTTCTCATACCTTCGTTATAAAAATGAGTTCCAAACATTATACTACCTTACCTTTATTAGGTCCTTTTTTAAATCTATATTTTTGTGTGCCTGTAGCACCTATCTCAACTTCTTTTCTTAAAGTTTTAGATAACTCTAAAGTTTTTTTTTCTTTATTAATTCTATTAGTATGTTCTACTAGTTGTTTATGTCTATCTCTTTCCATTATTTAACTTCTCCAAATGGATTGTTTTCTGTAAAGTCAAGTATATCATCATTAACCGTTGCAGTATCAAAACCAGCAGCTGAATCTAAATCTAAATTATCAGCATAAGCAGATTTTGTTTGTACACTTTCAGCAGCGTCTCCATCAGTTGTAGTGTCGTCCCAATCTTCATTAATTAAATAACAAGGATTACCGTGTTTATCTCCTGTTTCTAATTGTAAGAAACCACTATAAGAAGATTGATTTAATGTACCATCTTCAAGTCTAAACTGGTGTGCCAAAGATGTATCAAGTGATTTTCTATCATCAGCTTGGTCAATGTCAGCGTGACCTGTATTAAATTCTTCACTAGAGTATTCAAATGTTTTACATCTTAATTTATAGACAGGTAAATTTCCTAATTGAAAGAAAGGTTCCTGGTCTTCAACAAACGCAATTTCAAAAAACCTATTCATTAAAGGATAGTAAATAACATCACCTTCATTAGGTCTGCCATCCACCATTAGGTTTGCTGGGTCATCTACTTGTTCTTGGAATCTTCTTTTAGCAATAACGAAAGTTGTATCGTCTCTTACTTCTAATCCAAACTTACTAATTATTTCTTCTTCACCAGCAAACCCTTGTGGTGTGTCAAAATACATTTCTACTAGATACGAGTCGTCAAACCTAGACGCAGAATCCTCACCAAGAATTAAATCTCTATTAACTAGAGTTCTCGGTAAATAATAAACAGCGTGTCCATAGATTTTTAAATTCTCTACGATTAAATCTTCTATTAATCTTTTCTCACTTTGACTACCTATGCCATCGCCGCCTTGAAAATAATGATTAACGGCCATTTTATTTTTATCCTATCATTAGTGCTTGGTGTTCTTGTAGAGATTTTATTTCTTCCTCTAACTTCTCTATATCTGCTAATGCCTGTGTATAGATTTGTTCACCATTTAAGGTTACACCACCTATCATAGCAACACCAGCAAATTTTGATAGATTAGCACCCCATTGTTTTTTAACTAGTGCAGTTGTATATTTCTTTAACCAAATATCATTATAGACATCTGTATATGTGTCTGGATCCATTTTTCTGTAGCATTCAATAACAATATATTCATCTATCATTAAATCGTTTTCCCAATCCATATCAATGTATAATCTATTATCGTGTTGGTTAAATCTTAATGGTTTTTCACCAACTAATATGTGGTCTAGGAAATCTAATTGTCTCATAACTACATCATAGTTAATAACAGAAGTTGATGAGAAATCGTATAAGTCATTTAATCTTAATTGGTATCTAACATCAAATAAGTTTAAATTACCTTTGTTTGAAAAAGGAAATATATTTGTAACCGAAAATACGGTTTCTGGAACAACAATATAATTGTTATCTTCTTTCCAAGTAGAGGTTACAGAATTCTTTGTTCCTGCTTCACTATTACTAGTTAAGATTCTATTTTTTTCTGCTTGTGTATATTGCCATTTTAAATAAGTTCTTTTGATACCATCATAGTGATATTGTTGCCAGTATTGTAGCGCCTCATCTACTCTATCATCTATTTGGTCATCATCAACATTTATCTCTATAACAGGATGCCCCAATGCTCTTTTAGCATAAGAGATTAATGTCTGTCTTGTATTAGGTTGAGCCATAGTTATTTCCTTCTAATTCTTTGCTATATTTATAATTTATAGATGGTCGTTATTTGACCAAACGGCCTTATCATCTACTTTATTATCATAGTACCAAGAAAATATCGCTAAAAACAGACCAAATAATATAATTCCTTGTATAAAAGGTTCGTGTTTTAGACAATATATTAGGACATCTAATCCATCTCCACCATCAGCTATAATTTTATCAATCATAATTCAGTTTCTTTCCACATCTTTTAATAGCAGCTTTGACTTTAACTACCATATCAAATATCAAATTATCTGTATGAAATGGAGTTGGAGTAAATCTTAATCTTTCAGTACCTACAGCAACCGTTGGCCAATTGATAGGTTGTACATAGATACCTTCTTTGTAAAGTAATTCATCTGATACTGCTTTACATCTTTTAGCTTCTCCAATAATAACAGGAACAATATGACTATCATTTTTCATAACTTCTATTCCTTGTCTTTCAAGTTCTTCTTTTGTTTTGTTTGCTCTTTCGTGTATCTTATCTCTTAATTCAGGATGGTCTCTAACATACTTAACACTCGTTAAAGCACCAGCACAAATAACTGGACTTACAGAAGTTGTAAAAATAAAAGCACTAGCCATACTTCTTATTGTGTCAATAAACTCTCTCTTTCCTGCGATGTATCCACCTTGTACACCGAACGCCTTTGCTAATGTTCCATTTATTATATCAACTTCTACATTATCTCTTTCACATATTCCAGCACCTTCTTTTCCATAAAGACCAACAGCGTGTACTTCATCAATATAAGAAATTGCATTATACTTTTTACATAAGTCAGCTATTTCTTTTACAGGAGCAATATCTCCGTCCATAGAATATACACTTTCAAATACTACACATTTAGGACCTGGTTCAGATTTTAAAATACTTTCTAAATCATCTAAATCATTATGTTTAAATATTTCTTTTCTACATCTACTATGGCGTAAACCTTGTATGATAGAAGAATGATTTTGTGCGTCTGATATAAACAATAAATCAGGCATAACCTTACCCATTGTTTCTAAAGTTGTTTGATTGGCATTATAAGCAGAAGTAAATAATAATGCTTTTTCTTTCTTATGGAGAGACGCTAGTTCTCGTTCCAGAGCATTATGATAGTGAGTAGTGCCTGATATGTTTCTTGTCCCTCCAGCACCCGCTCCGCTCGTTTCAAGTGCTGTTTTCATAGAGTCTATGACATAGTTATGTTGTCCCATTCCAAGATAATCGTTGGAACACCAATTGACAATATTTTTGATTGAGTATTTTGAATACCAAATGGCGTGAGGATACTTTCCTCTTGTTCTTATAATATCATTAAAAGTTCTATATCTTCCATCTGATTTATAATCGTCTATGACCTGTTTAAATTTATCTAAATGTTCCATTATTCAACATAAGGAAATAATGCGTTTGTACAAAATTCTTCAACATCTTCATCTTTTAATCCTAAAGACTTCATTACTCTAGGCGTATGAGGATTTTCTCTTTGATGTTTTGCGTATCTGTTTTGTGCGTCTTTTATTTCTTGTATATTTCCTTCTCCTTTTTCTCGTCTTAATAATGTAAAGTAAGCACCTAAATTAGTTTGTGCTAAACTTAAAGCGGCATTTAATTCTTTTTCTTGTGTTATATTACTAGCAGCAACCATACCAGGACTAAAAATTTTCATTGCCCAATCAGGTAGTTCTCGTACTTTAGATGGTTTATAATTACTTGCTTCTTTCACAAACCAATCAACCATTGAATGGTCTCTCTTTGCAAGTGGAGAAAAGTCGTGGAAGAAACCTGTAACCTTTTTTGCACCAGCAATAACATCAAGTCCATATATTGGACCTGGGTGTGTTAGTTTTGGAAATACACAACAATGAAACATATATAAACCTTTTGTTCCTCTTGCGTCTACAACATCTAAATGACATCTTCTCGCTTCTGGTGTTTCCCATACTCTATTAACCCAACCGTCTTTTGGACGATTAAATTTTTCCATAGTTGGTTCAAATATTTCTTTACCTTCTCTATCAAAAACTGCTGTAAGATAGTTAGTAGTTTCTTCTAACATCTGCCATATTCTACTTCGTTTATAAATTGCCATCACCAAACCTCTTTTCGTTTTGTTCAATAAATTTTTTCATATCTTTAAATAAATCTGTTGCAAATCCAAAACATATTCTTGCTTCATAAACAACACTATTAATATTTTCAGATATAGTACTTTGGTCTGAATACTTTTGATAACTATCCACTTTAGTTCTTAATGCTTCTTTTAATTCTTTAATGTTTTTATATGGTTGATTTCTACCTTCAACATATCTAATATTAAATTGATAATATTTTCCTTGACCTGGTATCTTTTTTCTTATCATTTGACCACCAGATAAATCTCCCATATGTCTTACATAAATGTGAGCAGCTATTTTTTCTGGATTATCCATTAAATTTTTATTAATATAATCCAAATATTTACTTGTAGATTCCATCAATGGTGGTTTCCAATTATATGTCCACAATTCATCAAAGTCTGCTTTGATAGATGGTGCTCGTCTCAATTCAGGCATATCATCAAAGATACCTTCTGACATTGCTAACGCTTCTAACATATTATAACATTGATGTTGATTGAAAAGATAGATACCATATATTTCAGGATTTATTTTACCTGACATAATTGTTTTTACAAATCCTTGGCGTTCAGCTTCTTTATGATGTTCCCAAGTAAGTTCTTTTAATGTCTTCATCTTTTTGGTGCTTCTTTAAATTTTTTATCTAGTTCATCTTTCTTTTGTTGTTCTGCCTTTATATCTTCGTTAACATAATCTTTATATTCTTCTGGCAAATCATCAACATCCATTTCTCTCATAGTAACCGCATTTTTCATTAATTCTGCTCTTACTTTCATATCTTCTGTTTCGTCTCTATTACCAGCAGACATATTATTAATACCTGATTTATCTTCCATTATTTCTTTTGCACCAATTTTGAATAAAGCAATTCTAGGTAAGACCTCTTCCATATGTTCTTGGTGTGCCATTAAATCTTGTACTAAACCTCTTTTAAAATCCCAAGACATTTTAACTTCCTCTAACATTTCTTCTTTATGGTCTTTGTAATATTTTTCAAATAAAGTTTTTAACTTGTCAACTAATATAGAAGATTTTTGATTTTTATGTATTTCGCTATGAGTAGCGTATAGTTGAGCAACTAGTTTGTGTGGAGTATCTTTTAAAGGTTTTAAATGATTTACCCATACTTCGGTACCATACATCATTGATGGTTCTACCCAAGGTTTTGAAATATCATCAGCTTCATAAGGCCATTCTTGTTTAAATGCCTCATATAGCTTTTCTCTTATGTTTATTTCGGGAAAGTCTTTAGTGATTTCTAAAGTTAAATGTTCTAACTGATTTATAACCAACCATTGATTATAAAAGTAAGTTCCTTTAACTTCTTTGATGAGTTTATTGTTGTTGTAATCTACTATGAAATCCATTGATTCATAGTTGTTTCGTGCCTTTTCAATAAAGGTTTCTAGGTCTTTCATTTTTCACTCCAAGTTGTTATATAGTGACCCATAGTAAAGCAGGTCTATAATATAGTATTTATGTTAGTCTCTAGGACCCAAGTGGAAGAAGTAAGCAGTTTGGTTACTATTAGCACCTTCACCATAATAGTCATAGTGTTGAGTTACCGAAGATCCACCATCATATCCACACCAGTATACCTGACCTCTTTGGTTAAGAGCTCTTGGTATGTTTGAAGAACCAGTTCCTGAATAGAATAAATCTGTCCATCTATGACCACCTGCAGGTTGGAATACAATTCTTTTTCTTGTTCTAAACATTTCATTGTCTTCCATAGCACCTTGCGTGTCATTACGACCACCATTAGTGTATTGGTCATTATTACTTGAGTCTCCACCTAAACCGTGTTCATCGTTTGAATATGGAGCACCACCCCATATAATTCCTTCGTCATCAAGTATCATTGGGAAAGAGTACATATAAGAACCATCAGCTCTACTCATACCTACATCACATACATTAACCGCCCATTTAGGACCTTTTTGATGTATGAAACTTCCTGGGTGACCACCTGAAGAATACCAGTATCCATTACTTTCTACTGATTGTCCACGACCACCATAAGTTCCATAGTTACCATCGTGTACCCATAGCATACCTGTTGATTTTTGTCTTAAATACAACCATTTGTTTTCATCTCCACCACACCAGAAGAAGTCAATATCACCATTTATAAAGTGACCTTCTCTTCTGAACGAACCAATATGGTGCGTATCTGTATAGCCAGGAGAACCTATCGGCCAAGCGCCTGAAGTTGTATAACCTGTGAACCACATATATCCTTCACCATCTAAAATGTGTGTAGAAGAGTTTCCACCGTTTGACCAAGTTGATTTGTATAATTTTATTCCACCGTATCTGTTCCAGTTAATTCCAACTCTTGTAGGTTTTGTATAGTAATAAGTTCCATTTCTGTTACCTACTCCTAATTCACCGTATTGGTTATGTCCCCACGCCCATAGTTGACCTGTATCGTCAAGTGCGTGGAACCAACATTCTTCTGAACCTGAAGACCACATATCTACAATTCTTCTTCCATCAAAATATGATTGTGGTAATCTTACTGGTCTAGGAATATTGGCACTATAGAAAGCAGTTGAAGTTGGTCCACCAGTAGTATCTGTTGAGTTATTAATTGAAGGATTACCAAGTCCTAATTGACCGTTGTTATTGTAACCCCAAACCCATACACTTCCATCTGATCCTAATGACCAATTAGAAGTAGTACCACTATCGTGTGCCTCGTCTGAAAATCCTACTTTAACCATTCTAGTTTGGTTATATGTTTTTCCAATTGTATTACCTTGCCAGTCTTGCGTATCGTTTGCCGTTACCCTAACTGCATAAGGTCTATCTGTTGTTTCTGAATTTCCTAAAGAATAATTTCCATTGTTACCTGAAGCATATACTTCACCATTGTTAAACAACCAATATGTTCTGTTATAATTTTTTGAAACTTGGATAACTCTTGGAGCTTTACCATCAGGAGTAGTCATTCTTCCTGTTGCATTAATATTCCAAGATTGATTATCTGTTGACGCCATCCAATCTGTAAATGTGAAACCTGTTGACATATGTTTTGCAGGTTCGTCATTTCCAGCAGTACCTTCTCCTAATCCTGAAGATGAGGTATTGTCAGAAGAACCAACCCACATATCAGAACCATCTGAACATAAAGTACAAGTTCTATATGATTGGTCTGAGCAACCTGTGTGTGAAACTCCCATATTGTATCTCCAACCTAACGGAGCTCGGTTGTTAAATGATACAACTTCGTTTCTTGTACACCACTTGTTTTCGTTTATGTAAATTAGTTCCCAATATTTTGATGGTCTTCCATCGTGTTCTTCTACCCAAGTATTACAATATCTTGTTCTTTGTAAACAAAGATAAATTTTGTCAGCAACTTTAACCATTTCGCCTCTTTCATATTGTCTCCAATATTGCCAAGTTTCAATGTTATCGTTACCTGCTAGTAATAATGTCCAGTATCTTCTGTCATCTGGTCTATAGCTTCTTTTTCTAATCGTAGGTTGATATTGACCATACGAGTTAGTATTAATCATTGCTTCAGAAGAAATAGTATAATTCATAGGTGTATCTTCAATACATCTATAAGATTTACCTCTCCAGTAAACTACATCATTTTTCTTGTAGCTTTCCTTATCTCTCCAAGCACCTCTCCAGGTTACTTTAAAATCTGTTATTGATAATGCCATATTACTTTCCCTAATACTTGTTTAATTAAAATCCTAAATTTGTCAAAAAATTAGCTTTTGCAGTTTTATGGTCAGCGATAGCAGTTTTAGTTGCAGAAGTGTCATCTGCCACATCTGATAATAAATCTATCATATTTTTACCTGCCATAAAATCGTTGTCTAGGTTATCTAAACCTTGTTCAACATAAGAGCTACTATTTTTGATTGCTGTTTTTTCGTCTGCGTCTGATACTACTGATACACCGTATACAGAATCATTTGCACCACTAGTTGAAATGGTAGTATTACCATCATCAATAGAGAAGTATGCTTTACCATTTAACTCTCCTAAACTAATAGGCGTATCTCCTGTAGGAGCAGTATAATCATCACCTTGACCAATTCCAGCAGTCATTGAATATATTACTTTTGCCATTGTTTTTATCTCCGTTTTCTTTTTTTGTTATACTTCTATTTATACTTTATCTACCATTACCAGCTTGCCACATCATCGGTCTGCCTGTGTTTGACCAGGTAGCAGTTGCGTGGTGTCCCAAGTTGTTATTACTAGAAAATCCCCAAAGTAGCACTTGACCATCTTCCGTTCCAACCATTGGTTGAAGTCCGTAGTAGTTAGTTGATTGGTCAATACCTTGAATACACATTGTTCTTATTCTTGTTGCCGCTGGTACATAAGCGTGATATGGTTTGTATGTTCCATCTTCACCAGTCCAGTTATCTCCAGCAATTGGATTAGGCATAGATGAATAAACATCCCTACCTTGACAGAAGAATTCCCCATTATCAGTTAACCAATAACTTCTTCCTTGGTCAGAATAAGTGTTGCAAATTGCAACTTCTTTTAAGTTGTTAATCTTATCTACTTGTACAGGACTTGTATTTGTTCCTGTTCCACCATCACCTGAATTGTAATAACCTCCAGAGTGTCCAGCAGTCCAAGTCTCTCCATTTTTCAATCTAACGAAAGTTGTTCTATATCCGTTCCATCTACAAGCCCAAAAGTCAACTATATCTCCAGCAGGAGAAGCAGTTGCCTGTGTCATAGTACTTCTATCAGTTGTTGAGTTATCAAAGAAGTTACCATAATCGTTTTTACCTGTACTCCAAATATATCCGTTTCCATCTAATATTTGGAAACAAGAGTTAGATGAGTGAGAACAAGCTTGCCATACAGCGATACCACCATTATCAGAAGCATTAAATCCTGTCATCAATACTGGTCTGTATTTGTCTGTAGTTGTTGTATCTCCTAATTGACCTATGTTATTTCTTCCCCAAGCATAAATGTTATCTTGTGAAGTTCTAGCATAGAAAGATGTACTATCACCGCCTGAGCAAGTAATATCTATAATCTTCTCGTCATTAAACCATTCTCTTGGAATTCTTTTTGGTCCGTATGCGTGTTGAGTTCTACCATCACCAACTTCGCCATAACCATTGTAACCCCAAACATATACATCACCTTCGTCTGTTAAAGCGCAAGGAGTATGTATTGAATCTTCGTTTTGAATTTTCATTGTCATTTTAATGAAGTGGACATCTTCAACACCGTCAGGTGACATTGCATTACCAGGAGCACCGTCATAACCAGTACCTTGTTGTCCGTGTGAACCATATCCACCGTGGAATATTTCTCCGTTATCAAATAGAATCATTGTTGCGTCATAAGACATTTCTATTTGGATAGCTCTTGGTGTTCTCATTCTATCATAACGAGACCATTTAGGTCCTTTTCTATGATTGTATCCACCTTCGTTTCTACTTTCTGAATTGTAGAAATCTCTCCATCTAAAGGTTACTTCTCTAAAGTATGAAGATGAACGGTCTTTTTCCATATTAGAAGCAGAAGTACCGTGTCCAATTGTCCATACAGCACCATTCTTATCAATGTACATATGACATCTGTAAATGTTACCATTTTCACTTCTTCCGTCTTTATACGGCCAAGCGATTGGACCTCTATTCGGGAACCAAACTCCAGCACATTGTTCTTGCGAGTTCATACCTGCAAAGGATTCCCAAGCATTATGGTATGATTGAATATGTGGAGGATAGTTTTTACCTGTTTCGTTATTATTTTCGTGGTCAGCATAACCAGTAAGTCTGTTTGATGTAACCGAAGATTTAGTCATTAAAGGAGACCTTGTTGGTTCTTGGAAACCGTGTTGAGGTGGTCTACCTTTGTTATCTCTTATAGCTCTATATAAGCCAGTACCGTGTCTGTACCATTTCTCTCCAGTTGATATTCTTTTGTAAGGTTTGTAAGATACAACATCATTGTGATTGTATTGTGTGTTAACAGAATACTCACCTCTAAATCTTAAAGATGATTGTAATTTGTCCCAATGTTTGTAACCTCTCCAAGACTTCTCAATTGAGAAACCTAAATCGTTGTACATACCAGTAGTAGCTCTACTAGCAGTTGTTGGTTCTAAACAGAATGGATATATAACCGTTTTTTCTGATTCAGATTGAGTTGTTTGATAAGGTACATATAACTCAACCGTTCTCTCACCTTTGTTTGCAAAGTTGTATTGTTTTCCACCTTTCCATTTGCCATTTTCCATTTTTTGTCTGTACTCGTGGTCATCATTGTCTCCAATTGAATTGAAAAATGTCTCAATGTAAGTATTTTCATCTACTTGGTATCCATCTAGGTAATATTTAACCCATCCGTTTTTACCAAAACCTCTCCATTTCATTATGTTTGCAGGTGCATATGATTTTCCTAAATTTGTAGCACTATCATATGTTTCTGTTGCAAATCCGTGAGAAGCACTTTCGTGGCAGTAAATATAAAGTTTAGCAGTATTAGCTCTTACTTTAATTATTGTATGAGCACCAGCACTTCCAGGAGTTCCAAAAGTGGTTACTCCAGTTGTGTATGCAGAACCACTAGCGTGTGTTCCATCACTAGTTGTTGAGAATTTTAATGTCTTACTTGCGTTTGTAGAATCTGATTGGTCAAACTTATAAGTTTTTCCTTCTTCTAATTTAACCGTATTAGCAGTTGGTACAGCACCATCTACATTAAATTTACTAGAAGCAACCGTCATTTGGAAAGTTCTTTCCGCATTTTCAGTCGGGTCTGTAAGTTTAGGCATATAAAGGTCAATCTTATCTTCGTTAGAAGTTGGAGATGAACCTAAAGCAGTAGTTGTTCCAGTACCAGTATTATCTATTGCCTGATAAGCACCAGATATACCACCAACAACAACATTAGAAGCTTCAGCAACTAATTGGTAAACAGGTTTTCCGTTTACTAATAGTCTTTGTCTTCCAGCACCATTATTAGCAGTTGTTGTATCGTCTCTACTTTGTGTTATAACAGCAGTTATATTTGAACCAACTTGTAAAGCACCATCAACATAAACATAAGAATAAGTTGTTCCTGTTTGTGCGTGATGTTCAGTTGAATCACCTGTGTTTAAGTAAATTGTTTTTCTTGTTCTTGTAGAAGCACCACCAGAAGTAGTTCCTTCCCAAGCATTTGTAACCTGTAAGTAAGTGTTATCAGAAGCGTCTGTTAGAACAGAAACTTGTGTATCTTTTCTTTGTGTTCCGTCATCGTGTAACCAACCTTGTAAAGCAACAGAAGTTGTTTCATAACCAGGTACATCACCTTGGTCAAAAGTTAATTTGTGAGAAACACCTTGTCCACCTCGTCTTGTATCTTCAGCGTTAGCAGCAACAGCAGTTTTGTATAATGGAGAAAAGAAACCACTATCACCATTTGAAGCAGTACCTTTAACATAGTAAGGACCATCGTGGTCTTGTCCTAATGACTTACCTGTATTTCCAGTATTATGAATACCATCGGCAGTATAAGAAAATCCTAACGGATAAAATTTGTTTGAATTTTTGTGTTGTACGAAAGCATATCTATGACCTTCTTTAACAAACTCAAAGTTTCTGTAACCAGCAAATTGTCTTCCTTTAGTAGATGAACCTACTCTATTGTCAATTTTGAAATCTGGTACACCACCAGAAACATTAACAGCAACATCAAAAGTATTGTCTACTGGTCTGTAGTGGTATCTAAAATAAGTTTGTTCATAACCATTGTAAGTATCCATTTCTGAATAGTCGTCTTCTGTTTCTCGGAACATAGCGTCATACTCATCCATTAGGTGGGATTGATGGCGTACAATTGTTCCTAATTGAGTATCTATTTGGTTATAATTAATTTCGTGTGCTCCATCTTCGTTAGAGCCATAAGTTGAATTGTATTTAACAGGATTTCCGTCTCTATCTGTTCTTTGTCTTTCAGCTTTTCTTTCGTTTTCTGTCCAATATTGTGTATAACTAAATGCGTCAGCACCGTTATAGTTTGGATCTTGTCCACCTTGTACAATATTTTTTTCTTTTACATTGTAACCTTGAACTTTACTTCCTGGAGCGTAAGCACTAGAACCATCTGGAAGATATTCATTTGTCATAATCCACATCGCATTTGAGTGGTAGACAATATCGTCTCTTCTGTACATTTGGTCTCTATTGAACTCTCCTTGGAATTGGAGTTTAATTCTACCGAGATTTATTTTTGCCATTTTGTTTTCCTATTTACCTTCTATTATATTTATTATCCAAGAACAGGTGGTTGAGCAGTTGAGTGGTAATTTCCATCATTTTGTCCCATTATATAATCTCCACCATAACCCCATAATAAGTACCTGTTATCAAATGTTCTAATTTCTCTAAAGTGGTATCTGTTACCATCAGTTGAGTAATAACCTCTTCCTCTTACATCTTCGATTCTGCCGTGTGCATAATTCGGCATTCTTTGCATTTGGAAGTAATAATCATCTGTTTCTTCTATATTGTTTGTTGATTGTCTGTCATTATAACTAGAAGAATAACCTTGACAACCAATTCCATAGTTGTTTCTTCCAGTATTAAACATAAATCCATCGTAAGTTAATACCCATACATTACACATCCATTGGTTACCATATTCACTATTGCAACCTATGTCTTTAATATTTTCTAAATCAGCAGTTGTTGTTCCATTAATTTGCCATTTAGGTGATACAGCAGCTGATTGGTTGTTGTTATTTCCAATTCCTAATTCATAAGAACTATTGTAACCACAACATTTTATAGCACCTGTACTATCTTTAGTCCAGAAACTTGCGTATCTTCCATTTCCAGTAAACCACATATTAGCGCAATATGAATTAGTTCCGCTTCCAGGTCCACCAGACATTTGAGTAAATGTATTAACATCTGTTGTATTTCCCATCATCGCCCAACCGTATTCATTTCTTCCACACCAATATATCTTACCTTTGTCTGTAAGAATAGCAACCCTTTGGTATGATTGTTGAGAATCAACTAATAATTTTTTAATCTTACCAGGATCAGAAGAACCATTTGCCCAAGTGATTGATGGAATTTCTGTTGGTACTGATAAGTTAGTTGTGTTAGCGTGTCCTAAAACACCGTAACCATTGTATCCCCAACTATATAATTTTCCAGCGTCATCTAAAGCGAAACAGAAAGCGTATCCTGCTCCAGCAGTCCAGAAAGCAACAATCTTATTACCATTAAAGTAAGAAGTCTTGTTAATTTTTTGTGGTCTATTTCTTTCTGTTGTAGTATTATCTCCTAATTGTCCGTATCCATTATAACCCCACGCCCATAATTCGCCATCAGTATCTAACGCATAGCAACTATGAGTACTTGTATTATTGTCTCCACCCCAATTAGTCATCCATATTCTTTTAATTCTTGTAGACATTAAAGTGTGTGTTGAAGCATTAGCAGCAGCATAAACTTCCTGATATGTTCCACCACATCTTACTGGATAACTTCTAGTTGAAGTAGCAGCGTCACCACTTTGTCCGTGACCTCCATAACCCCAATGGTATATTTCGCCATTGTTAAATAATGCCATACCAGTTTCATATCCAGATATTAATTGAATAGCTTTAGGTGGTTCTCCATCAGGAGTAGTATGAATACCACTACCACCGTTATCTGTACTTCTATACCAATCTGTAAATGGGAAAGTCATTCCAACTCCCATTAGTACAGAACCTTGATTAATTCCGTTTTGTCCAGTTGAGTTTGAACCCCAACTTGTAATACCACCACGACCATTAATAAAACACGGCCAGTTAACGCAGTTAGCTTGTTGGAATTGTCCAGGTAATCTGTAATACTTGTTATCGTCTCCAATTGGACCATTTGTATTACATAAACTCATACACTCTAATCTATTTCCTGAAAATCTTGTAGCATAACCTCTAGCTTTTTTACTTGTACTTGCAACATCAAAGGTTACATTGGCAGAAGAATAAAATATTTGTCCATCAAATCCTAATTGGTCATTAGTAGCGTTATTTTCTCCACCAAATACTGGTGCCTCGTTGTCGTTATACCATTGTGCGTGTTGTCTTCCTTGTCTATCGTCTTTACATAAATTTATGTTTAATGCACCCCAAGTTCCTATTGCAGTTATCTTTAAGACTACATCAGCAGCACCACCGCCACCGAAACTTGCGTCAGCAAAAGTTAATTCTTCGTTAACAGCATATCCTAATCCACCCATATCACCACCAAGATTTTTCTTCGTAAGAACAGCTTTAATTACTTTTCCTTCTTGGTCAACTTCAAAATCCCAATAGGAGTTTGAACCACCACCACTTGAAGAAGTGTGGGTTACATTATTGTATTTTCCTTTTTTTCTTTTGTAATGAGCACTTGTTTCAATCGTCCAAGTCTTTGCAGATTGATAACCTTCTACTTCAACATCAAACATTGGTGTATTATATCCACCAGTTCTTCCTGCGCCACTATTTTCAGCAGCGGCAGTTATGTTATTACAATTTACATATCTGTAAAATCCTTGTTTTCTACTTGGAGAAGCAGCAGATACATTTGTAATTGTAGCAACAGCTCCACTATCTTCAACGATTTCATCGTCAAATTGCATTTCTTCAGAAATTCTTTCCCAATACTTATTGTCGTCTGTATCAGCTTCTTGGTCCCAAGGTAAATATTTGTCAGTACCATCACAAGTATGTTGTCTTATACAAATATAAGTTGCTCTTGTAGATTGGATATGTTCTTGGTCCATAACCGTTTCAGAAAAGTCGTTATCTAAAGGAACAACTATTCTTACTATGTCATTTGCGTAATAAGTTTGATATGAACCACTATCGTTTGTGTTATCGTGTTCACCTCTCCATTTAAATGATTGTCTAATCGGTTTCCAAATTGAATGGTCAGCAACAACTATTTTAGGACCCCAATTGGCACTTGGATTATCGTAGTTAAACATATAAATTTCTTTAGGTGTTTCACTTGTAAATTCTATTCTAATTTCTCTTTTAGTAGCATTGTTAAAAGCTGATGAATTAAAGTATTCATTAGTTGCCGTACCAGCACCAACAGCTTTGCCATTTAAGAAATAGGTAACATCTTTGTGGAATAAATTTGTATTTTTGTTTGTAGATGAATCTGAAAAAGCAATTTTGTTATCATCAAAATCGTTTCCATCTTGGTATAATACCAAAGTATCACCAATTTTATATTGTAATTCTGTTTGCGGCCAAGTAGCTTCGCCATCCCATTTGTATGCGTTAGAACCTGTACTCGCTGAAACAGCTTTAGTAATTCTTACATATCTTCTTTCATTGTCTACTGGAGCAGTTCCTGTTGTAGCAGAATTCTTTGTACAAATCCAATCCGTGTTGTTGTATTGTACAACATCATCGTGGTAATAAGTCTTTGTAGCTGAATATTCTCCTTGATAATTGAAGAACAGATTTCCAATTCTTTGTTTTGTTGTTGCCATTGTTTATCTTCCTAATTTAACTATATTTATATTGTTTCTATTACCAAATCTCCAGCTTTGTCAATATTAATTTGCATTGTGCCGTTAATAAATTCAAATCCTTCAGTTGCATCCGTACCATCAAATTGAGTACTTTCTTTTTGTATAAGTTCATTAGCATTTGTAATGACTCTTCTTTTTAATGATAAATCTACATCATCAATAGAAAGTGTTTGCAATGTTGGTGTTCCTTGTGCGTCAACATATGACTTATTAACAAGGTCGTTGCCACTTGTTGGTGTAATACTTGTTTGTGCTTGAGCAGAAAGAGTAATAATACCATCGTTTTGTGTACCAATAGTTAAGTTTACATCTGTTCCACTTAATCCTGTTGTAGATATTGTTTGTCCTGTAGCAGTAATTGAACCAGCCGTTAATGAGTTAACTGACAAGTCATTTTGTCCACCACCAAGTTGTCCATCTACATATGTCTTAATTGCTCTTTCGGTTACTAAAGCAGTATCAGAATTGTCTGCCAAAGTACCATCGGTACTAAATTCAGCAATTGTAGCACCAAAGTTTCCTTGAGCACTTGAACCTAGACTTAATTCTTGTAGTCCAGAAAGGTCAAATGCTTCAGCGTTCAATGTTGCCTTACCAGTTGCCTGTTCAATTTTAAATAAATTACCTACTCTAAAGTTACCATCTTGGTCTGTTGAAGAATAGAATACTCTTCCTCTATCAGCTTCAAAGATTTCATCATTAGCGTCTGGCGCCTGTGTAGCGACATTTGGATAATTAGTTGTTGTAATATCTCCAGTACCAACATCCAAGAAGTCGTGTCCTGTTAATCTTATGTTTGAGTAATTACTTCTTAAAGTTGCAGTCTCTCCGTGAGTTGGTTTATTAGCAGTTGTAAATTTTGGATTTACTCTAACTAATCCAGCACCAGCAGAATATCCTGTAACCGCCACAACATAGTAAGCTTGTCCAGTTATTCCAGCAAACTCTACAATGTCTCCACCTGTAGGTGATTTTGATAATCCTGTTAATCTAACAAAGGCAGTACCTTCACTTGATATTTCAGCATAACCATTACCAGATACGGTAGCAGTTGTTGTTTCTGTTTTGTATCCAGAACCAGCAGTTCCAACCGTTGTTTGTGATATTACTCCATCTCCTATTTCAGAAGTAGCAGTACCAACCGTTGAAGCGTTAGGGTCTGTAATTGTTATCGTAGGTGCAGAAGTATATCCAGCACCACCGTCTAATATATAAATTTTTGAAATTTGTTGATTATCTACAACAGCTCTTGCTAATGCGTCTCTTGTTGGAGAACCACCACCAGATAAAACTACTCTTGGTTCTATTTCGTAACCAGATGTTGTATCAAAAGATGTAGCAGAAGATAAACCAGAGTTTACCCATACATCCCAACCTGCAGTACCATTTTCTTTTTGTACTGAACAAGTTTTTGTAGAAGCAACATAGTCAGCGATAATACCAGTATTACCATAACCAGTTCCTGTGTAAACATTTATTCTCATTCCATTATAGAAATCGTCTGGTTGTGAATCAGAAGCAGCAAGTTTTAATGTAGTTGAAGTTCCTGATTGTGCGAAAGCAGAAGTTGTAAAGTGTGTAGAACCTGTTGTTGCAACCGTGATGTGTTTTACAGCACCATCACTAAATCCAGCGGTTACAGCACCTGAAGCACCAGAACCTCCGATTGCAATTGTAGCAGAAGAATAACCTTCTCCAGCATATTCCATTTCTAATCTTCCGATTCCAGAACCAGCAACTAAAGTTCTTCCTACTTTAGCTTCATTGTTTCTTAAATCTACTGAACCTGTATAAGGTGTTTCGTTTGCGTCAATACCAGCAGCAGTTGAACCATATTCTCCATAAGAGTTGTTAGAGTTCAAACTTCTGATAACAGCTCCACTATCAGCCAAATAACCGTGATGGCAGTAATAAGTGAATACTGATACTAATTCTGATTTAGCATTTGATAATGCCCAGCAACCAACACCATCACTTGAAATTTGTGTAAAGTCGTTTGCAAGAATTGAAGAATATCCACCACCGTGTAGTGAACCATCAATCTTAATACCAACTGAACCTGTTCCAAAGTGTGTACAATTTTGTATAAATGGTGATTTAGTTTCTATCCAAGCAGCAGTATCTGTAGTTCCAGTTCCTGGGTCTAAAGCAATAACTACTCCTGAACGAGTTGCACCGTCAGCAGTATTTGGTCTTGCTACGCCATTTGCGTCAGCAGCACCCATTGTTCCAGTCATTCCAGAAAAAGTAAATCCTGTAATGGTAACACCATTTCTAACTCTAAGCATATCTGCTCTTGCGTTAGGTGTGTTAGTTAATCCAGCAACTACTGAATTACCTGAAGCAGGTTTAATTCTTGTACTTCTTACTCCGTCACCAATCATTTGTGTGTTCGCAGGAACAACAATTGGTAATGCTTCTGTATACTCTCCAGTTTTAACATAAAGAGTTTTGTTAACCGTATCTTTTGGATAAGTTTTTGTTCCAGCAGAACAAGTATAAACTATTCCTGATAGTTTTACTTTATCACTAGTTGATAATCCGTGAGCACCTGAAGTTGTAATAGTTACCACACCTGTTCCATTGTTATATGGAGCGTTTGTTATGTTAACCGTACTAAAATCTGATTTGTGTACTTTACCACCAGTTGAATATGTGTGAGCATAAGTTGATGTGCCTAAAGTAATTGTAAAGTTAGTTGAATCTGTAACCGTAACCGTGTAATCTAATCCAGAGTTACCTGTGTCTTTTAACCAATCACAAGCGTATTTAATTGACGCCCAAGGTTTATCTAAAGAAGTTCCTCTACCAGCGTCTGTACTTGGTAAAGCGTCTGTTCCGTGAGGTGCAACAAAATATACATTGTCGTTAGTTTGAGCAAGTGCCCAAGCAACATCTGTACCATCAGATTTAAGCATTGAACCAGTTGTTCCAATTCCTAATCTAACATTCTGTGTTGCGTTTCTAGTTAATAAGTCACCTCTTGTAGTGGTAACAAAGTTTGAATCTCCTTCAGCAAGTAAGTCCCAATAAACTCCACCTGTATCGTAATCTGGTCTTTTAGCGTCACCAGCTACAGCAGTAGCAGTATGAGCAAGTTTACATCTATAAGAAGATGAACCATAAGCAACAGCGTCACCTGGAGCATATTCAGCTCCGTCAGTCCAGCTATCATTCCATTTTAAACCTTCGTTTAATAAATCCCAAGTTGCAGTTGTTGTTGGTACAATTCCTGTTGCGTCTGTTTTTGCAACATAAGTATGACCACCATACATTACTACATCACCAGTTTTATAAGCGGTTGCACCTGCATAGGTACCAACCATTTTATAACCAGTTGTTAATACTTCCCATTTAGTAGCATTGTTATATGGTGTTTCGCCAGTACTTTGTACTTTAGCAACATAATTATATCCACCATAAGATACAATGTCTCCAGCTTGGTAAGCTGTTCCAGCGTTGTATGAATCTTCAAATTCTAGTCCTGATACGAACATAGAAAATTTAGCAGTATCTATTGTAGAAGCGGCAGTATGTTCTACGGAACAAATATAAACATTTGCACCATATTTTGCTAAATCGTTAACTTTGTATGCAGTACCATTTGTGTAAGTACCTGTCCATTTAAATCCTGGAACAAAAGATGTCCATTTTGATGTGTCGTCATATAAATCTGCTTGTGAAGTGTGTGCTTCATTACAAGCGAAGGTAGAACCTCCCCATTGTACAACATCGTCCACTTTATAAAATGTAGTAGCTGCCCAAGCACCTTTCCAGTCTTGCCCAGCTGCCATTTTTTTCCATTTTGTTGATGTAAGGTCGGTTTCAAAAAGTGCTGAAGATGTATGGTTCGCCATAGCAACGAAACTATTTCCACCATATCTTACAACATCATCTTTAATATATGCTGTTGAGGTAACCCAATCACCTTTGAAGTGAAATTTAAGTCTACCTAAAATAAAATCTGCCATTTTTATCTCTCTCTAATTTTTGTTTTACAAATACCTTTCCTGATTGGCTTGTGTATAATAAACGCCACCAGAAGGTATCCAGTTATTACCAGTAGTTGAAGTTGCCGTTTCTGTAGCAGCATATGTATAGTCGTGTTGGTATCTCGCAACTAACATTCCTTCATCATTAATAAAATAAAAAAGTTTCAAAGGGTCAAATCTGACCTGTTGATATTTTCTATACTTAGCATTTGTTTGATAGTGGTCGTCTGTACTTTCGTCATATGTACTTTGTAAAGTATTCTGAACGGTTGTACCATCACTTGCTTTTCCTAATGCAAGTCCTTCAAAACCATTATAACCAAATCCTTGTCCATCGTTAACCTCAATAGTATCCGTACTATCCATTGATGTTTTTGTATAAATCAATAGTCCGTTTACATCACGGTTAAGGGCGTGCATAGCGTATTCATTTGAAATCTGAAATCCAGCAGCGTCTACCCCAACGGCTTGACTTGCTCCTGTTGCTAATGCTAATCCCATTTAAAATTCCTCTTTGTTTATATTTATACTATTTATAATCTATCTTTTAACTATTATGTATTCTCTAGTACAGATATAAAAGTATCCGTACTCGCCACATTACTCACTACTCTTATTATATCGTTTGCTTCTAAATTGACTGGTTTGTCTAATATAAAAGTGTTATTCTGTGGAATTATACAACCTTTTATAATACTTCTAAAAGTTGTTCCACCATCTATCGTAACCGATACATCTACTACTGCTTGAGTAGCTGGATTCTTGTTTGAGATATAAACAGCGTGTAATACAGCAGTTCCATTAGAAGGAGCCGTATATACATTAGCACCTACACCGTCAGTTGTTGGATTTTCTTGTCCAGCATTTTTAAAAGCACTTGCCATTGTTTATTATCCCCCAAATACTACAGCGAAAGCAAGAATATCACCTGTTAACGCCAAAGTTCCACTTGAATTAGGTAGTTTAACCGTTCTATCAGCAGTCGGGTCTTCTACCGTTAATGTTGTTTCGTAGGCGTCAGGTGTAGCACCTTCAAATATAATATTTGCATTATTAAAAACTAAATCTGTTGTTGAAATTGCACCAGCACTTAATACTGATTGAATATTAACAGCACTTGCACCACCAACTTCTTTAATAGTACTAGCATTTAATTTTGTAAAAAACTTACCATCAGCAACATTCATTGCCAACTCACCAATTTCTAAATCAGAAACCGTTGGTATGGCAGTCGCCGTAAAACTTCTTTTTGGTTTAAGAACGGTAGCCATTAGAATGACCCACCATCAATAGTAGTTACCGCAACATCACCACTTGTTACCGTGAAGTTATCAGTACTAAAAGAAGCAACTCCTTTATTTGTTGTTGAAGCGTTTTCCCCAGCAATTGTAATTGCAGAACCAGAAGCAGAAGTATCAATTCCTTCGCCAGCAGTAAAAGTTAATGTACCACCAAGTCCAACCGTACCAGTTCCAGTTTCACCTGCAAGTGAAACATTTGGATCAGCAAGATTAGCATTTGTAATACTTCCTGCCAACATAGCATTTGTAATACCACCAGCTTTAACTTGTAAAGCGTCTGATACAACAGCGATTGAAGCGTTATCAACATTAACATCTAAAGTATTCCCAGCTTTTACAAGAGCAGCACCAGCTACTACTTGTCCAGCACCCGAGAATTGTGATACTGGTAATTCTGTATTGTTAGATAAAGTATTGTCTGTTAATGTAGGTATACCATTGTGAGTAAATGTATAACCATTATCAGCATTAGCAGTTCCTTCTTCAACGAAAGTAAATGAACCACCTGTTAGTTGAGCACCTGTATTCGTATCTGAACTTCTTTCTAATCTCCAATTAGAAGAGTTAGAACCAACATCTGTTACCTTGTAAATTCCATTTTGTCTTGCTTCTGTTTGAGATTTAACTAATACTCTATCGTTAACTGATAAGGTAACACCATCAATTGCCAAAGCAGCTTGTGTGTCAGCGTTATCTAATCTTTTATTTGTTTGGTCATAAGTAACCGTTAAGTTAGCAGTAGTAGCAACTCTACAACTATCTTTAACATCTAAACCTGAAGTAAATCCATCAACATACTCTTTAGTTGCCAATGCGTCAGCACCAAAACCTGCTCTATCTTTATATCCACTAGGTACGGTTACAACACCAGTTCCGTGTGGAGTTAAAGTAATATCTTTATTACTTCCTGTTGTTGAAATGTCTTGTCCGTTTAAAGATAAGTCATCAACAATAACACTTGTTATTCCAGCAAGGTCTGTTAATGCAGAACCACCTAATTCAACAGCAGTACTTCCAACGGTAACACTAGTGTTTGCTAATTTAGCATTGGTTACATTGTTGTCTGTAAGTTGAGTTGTTCCAATTGAACCATCTTGTACTTTAATTGTAATTGTGTTAGCAGTAGCGGCAGTATCAATTGTACCATCACCTGTTAACAATAAAGTGTTTGCAGTTGAATAGTTAATTGATGTTCCTGTACTATCTTCTAAAGTAAGAGTAGTATCAACATCAGCGAAACCTAATTGAGCTTCCGAACCACTTGCTGAATCTACTTTTAAAAATTGTCCAGCACTTCCAGCACCATCAGGTAATAAAAGTGTAGATGAGTTTGTTAATGATAACGGAGCTTTTAAAACAACATTGTTTGAACCGTTGTTTAATGCTTCGTTAAATGTGATTTGACCTGAATCAGTATTTGAGTTACCAAACACCATTTGGTCAATTCTGTTATTTGAATCTGTTGTTATTAATTTTTCTGCTCCAACTACGCCGTTTGTAGTAGGAAATAAACTTGTAAAATACTTACCACCAATTACATCAATATCGTTTGCGTCACCATTTCCATCAACCCCACCTGTTCCAGCAAATAATCTATCTCCATTATTTCCTGCAGTACCAGTTCCATAAGTTAAAGCTAATTCTCCAAGTTTTAATGTACTAGGAGCAGTTGTGTTAGCACTTCTTTTTATTCGTATTATTGTTGCCATATTCTTTTCTCTCTATTTAAAATGAACCACCATTTAAAGTGATAGAACCTGTTGTAGTTGAGATTTCGTCTCTTACAACAAACTTATCACTTGTTGAAGAATACTGAATCATTGAACCATCAGCCAGGGTACTTGCGTCTACATCGGATAGAAGTCTTAATTTTAATGTTGAGTTGGTAACAGCAGTTTGAGACGCTGCTCCAGCAGGCATAGTAACCGATACTTGTTGAGGTCTACTAATTGTTGAATCTATTCTAGCTTTTATTTGAGACACTTGTTTTCTCCCCTATTTGTTAATATTTATACCAAACGGTAACTCAAAAATATACAATTTTGAAGAAATTATACGGTCACATTAGGACGGATGGTTATTATACCTTCAATTACTCTGGTTACTACACTATCACTTGTTCTAGTGACCTCTACATCATAAACATATCTGCTAGGTGCGTCCAAAGCAGCCGTTTGTGCTGAAGTTAATGATAGTGTGATAATTCCTGTAGTCGGATTCGCTACAGCAGTTGTCATTGTAGTCCGTGTCTTTGTGCTTTCATACCCTTTAGCCATTTTGGCTTCTACGGTATGTCCAGTCAAGTCCCAAGCTGCTCCATCATTTCCCGCTAATGTTATATTACTAGAAAATGTAGTGCCTTGGTCGATTCGTAGGTTAGCAATTGCTGCCATCTAATTACTCTTTTATTTCTGTTTTTGTTTCTTCGGTATTTGTTTTAGGAGCATTGGGGTCAATTCCTAGGAATTCACAAATCTTAGCATTGTAAAATCTTATCAATACCTCAATCTTTTCCGATTCAATCTCCAGTCTAGCACGATTTTGAACAAGTTCCTGACGAGCAATCACATAATTTTTAGTCTTGTCGTCAAACTTCGTTTCATCGTACTCTTTACCATTTATCTTAATAGCCATAATTATTTCTCCTTATATTTACTATTTATACTAATTCCAGTATCGTACTTTATTTCTTTTTCATACCAATCCCTTATATCTGGTATCATTCCTTGAGTTTCATCTTCAGGGAAAGTTGATATAATAGGATTGTATATGTGTTTCTTATCTTTGTATACTTCAAAGTAAGGGTCATTACTATACAATAATTTTGGGTCATTTAATAAGTCCCAAAAATTATCTCCATAATCTCTCTCTATCCACTTTGCATAACATATTGCTACACAATAACTCTTTGCTGGATATATAAACTTATCTACTCTTTCGTGCCAATGTTTAATGGCATATCGTACTATATCCTGTTCATCCCATATTAAGGATATTTCTTTATCCATTAACATATCCGAGTGAGTAGGATTTAGTCTATGGTAGACTTCTTGTTTGATTTTCCATTCTTTCATAGCTTATATACTCCAAATTCTTACAATCATTCCATTCAGGAACATTTATATTTAAAAAATTTCTTCTATTGACTTTATAAAACTTAATATGATGATACCATCTAAACAACTTCTTCCATTGCATTATCCAATTCTGTACATAATAATTACTAGGGTGTGTATCTGATACATAGTAAGGTTGTCCTGCATAGACATTATTAAATGATTTATTAGAACTATATAAATCGTGTCCAATTAAATATACTTCTTTCATATTATTAATAGTCTTACAAGCAATATAACCACTTGAAGGACCAGCAGACCACATTGTTTGCTCTGGATCTTTTATTATATCCGTCATATTATAAACATAATCTTTTGTACACCAACTTACCGTCACCATATTCTTTCCAGTTTGTTTGTCATTATATCCGTGCAATACAAATTCATTTGAACCTGCTCTATTGTTTTCTACTAAATGACCTGACTTTCTTATTGCTCTTATATGTCTATAATCAGGAAAGAAACCTGCCAACATATTTTCATAATTCTCTTGTGGTATTTTTATCCAATCTCTAAAATAACATTTAGAAGTATAACAATAACCAGAATTATAAATGTTGTGCATAAGTGGATGGTCAACTGAAACTAATATATCTGGCGCAAAATCTTTATATAGATTATTACAACCTAATATTACTCCACGAGATTTTAATGAGTTTAAATTAAAACCTTTTCTACTTCTTCCATTACCTATACAAAATGCTCTATTTGCCATATCTCATTTCATAAGTATCCAATAGATACCTATATCCATTACAACCATTATCTAAATCTTTGACATATTGATAATGTTCTGTTAAACAACCTCCTAGATATTCACAACTCTTACATATAGGTGATATTGTTTTCTCTTTTTCTTTTTTACACCAATTTTCATATTCTTCAAAACTATTTAATTCTAAAAAGTATTCTCTATTATCTTTATCAAATTCTAATACAGCGAACTTACCGTTTGGTGTAATATATAAATGGTCATCGCTAAATGCGTTATATTCTTTATTTAAAGAAGCAATTACTTTCTTTTTATTTACAAATTCATATTTACCTTTTTTCAATGAACTTTCCATTTCTAGTAATTTTAAAATATAGTCTTCGTATTGTGCGTGGGTTACTTCTTGGTCATTTGCTTGATTAGCACTATAAGGTTTTACTTCTACACTTTTTAAATGAGATTTACCACGATTTGCTTTTTCAGATTCAAAGTTAATTCTATTAATCATAGACCAAAAGTGTTCTACGGAATGGTGCATTACTTCTTTTGTTGCTAAACATAATAGAGAAAAGTCAACTGGCAGTTTCGCCATATTCTCTCTAACTTTAATAAAGTCTTGTCTAGTTTCTAAATCCCAAGATACACTTAAATAATATTCAGGATAAAAAAATTCTTCTCTTAATACGGAAAGGTTTGTATTGATATTGATTTTATCTTTATAATATAATCTAATAACTTCTGTGATGTTCTTTAATTGTTCTTTCTTTAATAGACCAATCTCACCACCATATAAATCAATATGATTAATTTCTCTATGAGCAGAAACTTCTGCTAGTAATTCATTTAATCTTTCATCACTTATAGTTTTAGTGTCACCTAATTGTTTAGGTGTAAGATAACACCAAGAACATCTAAAATTACAATGATAAGATGGATTAATTGATAAATTAATTTTCTGTTTCGTCATAATCTAATTCCTCAAAGAATGGAGTAATACCGTATACTTCTTTTTCCATTTGTTGTATAAATTTAAAAAATTCTAATTCACTCATATATTATAGTCAAAATATCCTGCTATTCGTTCAACACCTATTGGTTTAAATTCTCCAACTCTATGTTCCCATTGTTTAGCGTGGTTTAATAATACTACATCTGTCTTGCCTGGGTACAAGTATGCAGATAAACTTTTGTTGTCCTTACTTCTTACTTCTAATTGTCCTCCTGTATCAGGATTACTTGCTGAAGTGAAATAGATAATAGCAGCAATATTTGCTCCTTCTTTATTATCATTATGCCAATTCAACGAACCTTTGTCTACTCCGTTAACTATTTCTGGTTGACCATATAAGTTATACTTATTAGACAATTGTTTAATATATTTATTACCCAAATAAGTATGGCACATTTTGAGAGCATTCTCAACTTCTGGAGTATGTACTGCTACTTTATAACCTTCTAAACTTTTAAATGGTATTTCAACACCTTCAAAAAATCTAAACGGCAATGGGTCTGCTGTAGGCCAAACTCCATTGATTAAAACATTTTCTATATTATTACTAGTTTTTATCATTGTGCCTCACTTATATATGGTGTCATTTGTAAAGTACTGCCATTTGCTTTTAGTATATCAGGTCCTATTCGTTTCATCTTCTCACAATGTTTCTCTATTACTCCAGCGTGTTGATAATCTTTTATTGTCTTTCTACAACCATTACATATATTAAACATTGGACAAATATAACAAGATTTTTTCATACTATTTAATGAAAGGTCATCTTGTAAAGGTGTAAAAAACTCACCTTTCATTTCTCTTTTAAAATCTATTTCTTTATCTCTATCATCACCAAAAGCACCACAACTATAATAGTCTCCATCGGGTTGTAAACATCTTATACCTTCATCACACTTTCTACTTAAAGGACAAGTAGTACTACAATCTTTAATAGTCAACATCATTTGTTTCGTATTAAATTCCCAAGGTGCTAAACCTTGATTATATATTTTAGTATATATCTCATATATATCTGATAATAAAAATGGTTCTTTTTGGTCACCACTTGCCATTGCATAATTTAATTTACATTCAACACCAGTTTTTTCTTCTCTATATAAATTATGTAAAGTACCTTCTGGTTCTCTATCTTCTGACATAAACTTTGCTAACTCAACATTTTTAATTGCATTGTGTTTGTTTTCTTTTGTTATAACAGAAATAAAGTCTGGTCTATAATCACAATACTTTAACATTGCGTCTGAACATTGCCAAAAGTCGTCTTCCGTAAATTCTGTAAAGTCTCCTTTTAATCTTCCACCACCATATTGAAAAGAAGTGGTTACTCCTATTCTTTTATCATTAAATAAGTCTACCCACAAACTAGGTTTCTTTAAGAACGGCCATAAGTTTGTTGTTAGAGAAATTGATGTTGCATAATCTCTTTCATCTAACCATCTAATAATCTTCCAATAGTATTCAGGTTCCATCATCAAAGGATCCCCACCATTTACTATAATAGTTTTAGTATGAGGAAATCTTGTTAAGAACTCAAATATTTGTTCGTGTTTCAACCAATTCTTTTTCTCTTTTGTTAGTTGAGTACTTGAACAAAATGTACATTTGAAATTACATAATTCAGTTGGTTTAATTATTAAATCCATATCGGTTCAGTTTTTGGTTGGTCTTTTACTTCCCATCCTAATACTAAAGATGTTCTAGGATTTTCTCCGAAGTATGGTTTAACTCTATGTACTAGAAACCCAGGAAACATTATCAGTCTATTAGGTATAGGTTCTATGTTTATGGTGTTATTTGGGTATTCAGCAAAGGTTAAATTTTTGTATATACTTAATTCACCACCTACCCATTTTTCAGGTGTATAATCACTATCTATATAATAGATTGCAGAAATAAAAGCACCTTCAACTTGGTCGTGGTGTGGTTCATATAAATGATTGGTCACACTAGACTTATCATACTTCTTTAATCTACCTTTTTGAAAATTAGATAACTCTAAATTATTATAATCTATATTATTTGATAGACAATAGTTTATCAATGTTGCATTTGCAATTTTAGAAAATTCTTTTTGACAAGGCGTAAAATTAAATGTATCTTGTCCTTTAATTGTAGTATCAATTTTACTTTCTTTTTTTAACTTATTAATTAACACTTTATCAGTTAAGAAATCGTCAAAAACATTTATCGTATCTGTAAATTTAATCTCCATATAATTCAATCCAATTTAAACCAGTTTTTGTATCTTTATCTCTAATCCAAAAGTGGTCATATATAACATCTTTTTCAAAACCAAATTGTTGCATTATCTCTCTATGATAAGGTTCTTTTTGTGCCTTCATTTGATTCATAGATAAATGTAAATAATCAAAATAAGTTCCTGTAGGACATAATATTCTTCTATCTTTAAATATATTAATTGTTTCACACCACATTGTTCTTATCAATCTTCTTCTTTCTACTGGACTTTTACTTCGCATATAACCAGGATACTTTAAAGACCCTACTATAACATACTCATCATAGATATGAAACATACCTACACCTTTTATAAAAGTATTAGGTGTTTTATTATGTACCCACATCTTTTCACCTATATTCTTTTCTGCTAGATTGTAAGTTTCAATATCATCTTCTTTCTTACCTAACCATAAAAATAAATGTGCTTGTCTACCATCTATTCTAGGTATAAATGGTTTCTGAACTGGAAATTTATCTAATTGTATTTCAATGTCTGTATTGTTAATTTTAAGTTTTGAAATATCAGGTTGCGATAAAGTTTCTTTGTACTCGTACATTTTCAATATATCTGTGCGTAAGTTTGTAAACACATTCATCCAATTCTTCCCTCCATTTATAATCGTGGTTCATAAAGCAACCTAAAGTACATCTATCTAAAAATTCACAACTAGCACAATTATATTTTTCTAAAAATTTATTTTCAATAATTGAGTTGTCTTTTTTCTTTATAGGAGAACTATACATTACTAAATCTTTTGGGTCCTGTACAAGATTACCACATTGACATAATGTATTATCTTGTAATATCAATTTACTTGTTCTACAACTAGCATAATTTCTTTTCTTAAATATCCATTCTCTTACAGGAGAACAATTTGGATAGTTATCTATTATATACTTAAAGAACTTTAATAATTCTGTATCACTTGGCATAAAAAATTTTGCGTGTTGGTCTGGTGTATAGTAATCAAAATAAATTTCATAACCTTGGTCATATAAGTGTTTAAAGTATGGGTCACCTTGTTCTAAATGATACTTTATCATTGGTTTAGTTATTAACATTGAAAAAGATTTTATTTCTTTTCCCCAATAGATTACTTGTTGTTTAAATCGTTCTAAATCTGTTTTACTAAATCTTCCTCTAGGATCATAACTTGTAGTAATTGTTGCTTCAATACCTTCGTGTTCAGACCAACTTAATAAATCTCTTAATAACTCATTACCTTCATCACTCATAATCAAATTAGTAACCCAATTAATTCTAACTTTCTTATCATATCGTTCACATATCTTTTGTATGCCTTTTGATAAAGTTTTATAAGCGTGATTTAATTCTTTATTGTAGATGGCAGGTGCAAAGACTTCGCCACCCATAATATTAAATACAACACTCATCATCAATTCGTGTTTGATAAATTTTTCTACGGGAATTAATTTATTGATTACGGTATCTATTCCAACCGTGTCTTCGTGGTTTTGCCAACAGAAAGCACATCTTAAATTACAAAATTCAAATAAATGAATTGTGTACTCCTGCTCGGGGTCTCTTTTGGGGTCTATTAAAAACTCACGCATTTAAACTCCTACGAGTTTGCGAATAGTCTGTATTTCCCTAGCGTACTTGAATCGTTATCTTTCTTTAAAGAAAGTAGATATTGAATAAAAGAGTAATTAACATTACCAATATCAAATCTTGGAATATACGCCAAAGATGGACTATTCGCCACCGCTTCATTAATTATTGTATCAAAATCACTTTTAGATAAAGATGTCTGACACGCTTTATCAAAATTTGCCATTGAGTAATCTGGATTTGGAATATTTTGTAGTGTTTGTATTGTGTTAATTATAGTTTTTAATGCAGTTTGTTTTTCACTTGACAAATTATCTATAGTTATTGTATTCACATATCCAGCATTTGCAACAGGTTTCGCCGTAAAGACATCCGTATCAGCAAAGGCAGCCAATTCTGTAATTCCTTCAAAAGGGTTATCAGCATTTATTACAACATCACTATCAGAATAACCTACAGCAGTTTGTTGCGATTTATTTAAAAGATTTAATAATGTATCTTCTCTAACATCTGTTAATATCTCTTTATAAAATCTTTTTAAGAACATATGATAAGAGGAAAGTAAATTGTCTTCGTGTGTATCAGCACCAGCAAAATACTCTCCAAGCAATAATTCAATTGAGAAATTTAAATTAAGCGCTTTAATTCTATCTAATTCTAAAGTAGGTAAAACATCAGCATATCCTTTAACATCTCCTAAACCTGCATTCAGTTTAGTTAAGTCTAAAATATGTGTTGGTTGACATTGTGTATTTGTAATAATTCTTTCGTTGTGTAAATGTATGTCTAGGTATTTAACAATACTATCACTATCACCAAAAGGTAAGATAGTTTTTAACCAGATAACAGATAATTCTAAAAATGCTTGTGTGTCGCAATATATAACAACTTTACTATTTAATGATTTTTGTTTAGTACATACATCTTCAAAGAAACCAGTTAAGTCGTCAAACTTACCTTGCATTTCATTTCTATTTTTAGCATAGTTAATTAGTGTGCCTCTATAAGCACTACCTAATTCTGATAGCATTGGATTTCCTTTTTCTTCGGAAATAACATATCTATTTGTATGACAATCTATTGAGTCATCAAATTGTAAATAAACTTTATTAAACAGGTGTAGCATTTAATCTTCCTATATCAGCTTTTTTAGCTTCGTTATATTTTTTAGTATCAAACTTTCCTTCAGCAACTGCCCAAGTCATTAAAAACATAGGGTTTTCTTTTACACCCCAATAATCAAATAGACTTTTGCCTTTAAACATATATTCTGTAAAGTATTTAGTATAATACTTAACATTCTTTTCGTTAGTTTTATTATAATAAGAATAAAAATCTGTATGTTTCAATAGACTAACAAAATTAATACCTTTTACATCATTAGTCTCATCTTTAGGATAAGTCTCAACAAAATCTTTAAAAGCACCTTCTCCTACAATAGACATATTGTATAAAGGCAGACTTTCTAATTTGTTTGCCCATTCTTCTATTATCTCTAAATTTTGAGAAATAAAAGCACCGTGAAGTACATTTTTCTCTAAACCTTTATGTTCAAAAAGAACTTGCATAGCAACTCTTTCTAACATCGGTATACTTACTAACATTTGTGTTTCAAAATATGATAATAGTAATTCATCATCATAGTTTAATATATCGCAAGGTATATCTAAATTGCTTATATAAGTTAAGAATTGAGCACCTTTTAATTTACTCTTTTCATAATCTATCATATAACTTTCAGATTTATCTTCAAAATATTTTTTTAAATTCTTTAAATCAATTGGTACTATAGTTTCAATCATTATCTTCTGCTCCTACTTCCGTGGCAACTAGAGTGGCAACTTGAATGGCAAATAGTTTTTGTCAATGTATAAGTTGTTCCTCTTTCAGTATTATATGTACTTGCAAGTGATGACATAAAGCTCTCTATACTTGTTGAACTAACAACTTGTCCTTGCGTTAATGTACCTGGTTGAGAAATTGTGGGATTTGTTCTTTGTCCTGTTGGTAAGTGTGCAATTTGTGTATCTGAATATTGTTGACCAGCACCTGTCATTGTAACCACAGCATTTGTATTTTTAATATTAGTGTAAAGCAACATTTCTGTTTTTAATGTATTGTATATGTTGAAAGCGTTAATATTACTTCCCACCGTACCAATATTAGTTCCTGATATACCAAGACTAACTGCTGATACTTCTGTCATTGTTGAAATAGTTCCACTTGCACCAGAATTAGAACCAGTTAAAACATCATTTTGTAAAAAATTTGTTTGTCCAGAACCTGCTACTATATTTCTAACTTTTAATGTATTACTAGAATAATCTACAACCGTACCTACCGTACCTGAAATAGAACCTGTAACCGTTTCGCTTGCTGTAAAAGTTCCACTAGCACTAGTTAATACTAAAGACATACCATCTACTACTCCACCAAAATCTGAAGCAGCAAACGCTGAGTGTCCTGGTAAACTATCTGTACCCCATACTATTTGAGTATCAGCTACATCTGTTACCAATTCTTTAAATCTATCTACAATGTTCTGTGCCGTTATCGGACTTGTTAATGTTACCATATTGCCTCACTTCTATTTTGCGCCAAATGTTTCATAAGTGATTTCGGAGCGCCACATATATCACCTTGCCATCCTAATTGGTGACAATCTCCACCACAATACTTGAAAACTGGACATTCCCAACACAATGGGTTTCTTGCCACTTCACACGCTATATTGTGTAATCGCTTAGGACTATTTATAAGACCATCCAAAGGGTCATCTAGCGTTCCAAAAGTAAATTCAGGAGCAGCATTAGGGCAACCACCTATTGTGCCAGTTGCGTTTAGTGTAAATAGTTTTTGTTCACAATCTCTACAGAAAGTTCCTTGCGTATTGTCTCCAGCAGTAAATTTTGAGTAAATAGTTTCAAAAAATTCATTTTCAAACCACTTTCTAGCATTGTATTGTATCATCTGCTCGTGCATTTTTAAAAACCATTTATCTTGGTCTATGTTTCGTGGGAATATTTCTGGATGTAAGTTTGCATTACCATTACCTGTCAATCTTTCAAGTGCCATTTCTTTAACACCTAAATCCTTTACCCATTTCAATAATTCAATTGGCTCAATTGCTATTGTATCTTTGGTTACTGATATAAAAAGTTTAACCGTTATACCTTCATCAACTAAAGTAGCAACATTTCGTCTCCATAAGTTTAATTGTTTTTCATTCTCAAAACGAATCTTCGGATCCCAAGATGTTCCACATCTGCCACCAAGAGGACCTTTCATAAAATCTATGTGTTCTTGTTTTAATTTGAAACAAAGATTAGTGGTTACACCATAAGATTGATTGTCCCACAATCCTTTAGTTGCGTCATACACATAATCCATTTCAGATACAGGAACCAAAAATGGTTCACCACCGTGAAATTCTAAATGTGCTGTGTCGTTTTTGTGATAGTTAAATTTGCGAAATGCTTTGAACCATTTAATAATCTTTGTTGTGTCCCAATATACTTTAGGTCCAGATGTACCTGAAGTAAAACAATGTTTACAATTTAGATTACAGGTTTCGGTTGTTTTGACATAAAACATCCAATTCATTATTATATAACTCCAATACTTAACCCCCAAGTATCAGCTTCACTTTCAACAAAGTGTTCAACACCTTGTTTAATGATAATTCCTTCATCATCATATATCGGTTTAACCTCATTATTCATATTTACTTTCTTTTTGCCTTTTACAACATATAAGTAAACATCTTTGTCGTCTTTATGAGATTTGAAACTAACACCTGGTTTTTGATTCACAAATAAATGAATATCTTGTCTAGTCTTACCTGTGATATTCTTTACTACTTCATCTAAAACTTCTCTTAACCAAGAGACATCTTCTAAACCTTCCACCTTAATAACTTTAAATCTATTAAATTCTCTTAACCATTCTCCATAAGTCATATGTTCTTTAACCTCTCGGTCAAGTCCATTATCATCTATGTAAAATAGTTGTCTTGCTTCGTATCTGTTATGATTTTGGATTTCGTCTTTTAATCGTTTAATCCACAATTGAGTTTGTTCGTCCATTATATACTCCTACTTACCAACAACTATTTCAACAATTCTTTCTCCTGTTGAGTCATCATTGACTAAAGATTTTCCAATTAATGCACCTGTTCTAGGTTCTGCTTCTGCTCTTCCACAACCTTCTTTTTCACAACTAACAATCATATCGCCTTTTCTTACAGGTCCACATACTCTACAAGGAACTCTTCCTGTTAATGCAACAGCGACAGACATTCCTTCTAAACTTCCATTCATTATGAAAGCAGGTTTTTCTGATACAACACCTACAACTTTTGTACAATGATTTTGTTTACAAGAAGTTACCTCAGCAACACCACCTATACATAAGACGGTACCTACTGGATATTCTTTATCAGTTAAATATTTTTCTGCCAAGTCAGCATAGTTTGCTTTTGTAGCAGTTGTTGTTAATGTATTTGTTGAAGGATTGTAATATAAATCTGTATCTGTTTTTAATCCTTGGTTACCAGAAGTTGCGTCAGCAAAAGTAATATATCTTGTTGCGTTTGCTGTGTTGTCAGCAGTAATAGCAACAGCATTTGATTGTGAAGCGGTACCTGTAATATTATTTGCAATTAAAGTATCTACGGTTAATGTTGAAGTTGGAAAATCTTTTAATTTAGCAACCGTTATTGAAGTGTCAGCAACTTGGTCTGTACTAACAGCGTCATTAGCTATCATTGTTTGAGTAACCGTAGCTGTATCACCTGTTGTGATTACGGTTCCACTTCTATCTGGTAAAGTAATTGTATTATCTTGTCCTGGGTCATCAACTCTTAATGTAGTTTCAAAAGAGTTAGCAGTTGCACCTTCAAATTTCATTGAAGCACCATTAATGGTTACACCAGCACCTACTACCGTTCCACCAGCAGTTATTCCACCACTTGTATTTAATTGTTCGTTTCCGAAATCTATTGTACCACTTGAAGATATAATTGAACCATTTGAAATAGTTATATTTCCAATATCAGCAGAAGTATTAACATCTATAGTTGTTAAACCTGTTAAATTAGTATCCAAGTTAATTGTTAATGTATCTGGTGATGATACGATAGCTTCTAAACCTGTACCAGTACTTACGGTCAATGTGTTACCAGAAGCAACCGCCTGATTGTTTGTACCGTCTGTTAGTGTAAAACCAGCAGCGGCAATTGCGATTGCGTTAATTTCATTTACAGCACCTATAACCGTAGTTGCTGACAATGAACTATCTAGTGTTGCAATGTCTCCAAAATCAGATAAAGCAAGAGCGTTAAATTCCGTTCTTAATTTATCTAAACTATCTGTCGTTGCGACTTGTCTAACTGCCATTTGATTTTATCATCCTTTTAATTTCTATTAATTCTGCCTTTAAAGTATTTATTTCTCTACACATATCTTGCATTTTATTTTTATCTAATTCTCTTTGTTGTTTTCTAGCAATATATATCTCATATTCAGTTGAACTAGTATTTACAATAGCATTAGATTTTAAATCTCTTTGTAAATGGTCAAAATTCATTACTTTAATCATTGTAGAACTCATTAAATTATATTGCCAATGCAATTCCTCTCATATCTCGTACTATTGGAGGATAACTAGAGTTAGTTCCTTTTAGTACTATTTTTAATTGGAATGCAGTAAAGGTATTTACACCACTTACAGAATATTGATACTCTCTAAAGTCATCATCAGCTTCAGAAGAAGTAACCGCTTTATCAGCACTACCATCTCCGTTAAATGCTGTCCAGTTAATATCATTTATATTTCTAACTTCATCAGCACTCGTTGTTCTGTAATAAACTTCTACTTCAGCACTAGCTCTAACTGATTGTGTCAATCTAATATCTAACGCCGTTGAGTTGTTTGCCAATACAACAGGTTTAATAATATATTTTGAAGCACCTGAAGTATCACTAGCAGCTGTTTCAGGAACAAAGTCTGGTGTATTACTTGAAGTTGGACTATTTAATCTGTTTGAAATACAGAATACACTATTTCTTGCTAAGTCAATAACAGGAGTTAGTTTTGTATTTGTAGTTGACATTTCTATTATAACATAAAAAGATTTTTTACCTGACATACGAGTTGTCTCATTTGGTTGAGACATAACTGCCTGTGGTTGAGTAAAGTAAATATCATCTGCCATAGTAACCGATTGTTTATTAACTTCGGTTGTTAAAGCATACGGACTTTGTGAACCGTGAATTGCTTTAGATGTTGTTGTTCTTACATAAGGAACAATTGAAGTTCCTGGTACTGCTAATGTTTGTAGACCAGCTAAATTCAATACATCAAATTGTCTATTTTGTGTAGCAGTAACCGCTGTGCCACCAATATCTCCAGTTGCGTTTGCAGTTCCACTAGTTGTTATATCATAACTATCTAAAGTTATATTTGATATAGAAGTATATGTTCCATTAATATCTGTTGCATTAATTCCATTATGAATACCAGCTGGAACTCCAGCAATAGTTATACACGAATTCGTATCGTGTAAGTTATGATTTTTATGGAATACTCTAATTACAGCAGAACTATTTGTTGTTCTAATTGGATTTTGTTCTAAAGCTGAAGCAGGTAATTCTTTATTAGCTAAATGTACCGTTCCAACTACATTTGAATATTCAGCTCTTTTAATTGTAAATTTAATATCTTCATTTGGTTCAGAAGTCCAAGTTGAACCGTTTTGAGATTTAAACATAACGCCAGCGTATGGTTGTTCTGATATTGTTCTACTAGAACCTATCGCAGTTTCACCTAATCTAGCAACATAAGTTTGATAATCGTTTGAGTTTGACATTACAACAAAAGCATACTCTACTTGGTCTTGTATATAAACAGGACTAGGGAAAGTAAATGTTGTTTTTACTGAAGCGTCTGAACTTGTATTAACTTGACTTGGATTTAAAGTAACCTCTCCAAATGGAAGTATTTTACTTCCTGGATAACCGTTAACCGTATTTCTAATTTGTACGGTTACAGGAATGTTTGCGTCTTTAGTTGAGAAATATAAATCTATTGATGTTAAAGAAACACCACCTTTCTCATCTGTTAAAAATGTTTGTGATAATGGGTCGTGCCAACCAACCGTTTGTACTACTTGTCTTGTACTTGTTCTATTAACCGTTTGTTGGTCTGTTACCGTTGTCATCACATTTGAAAATTCTCTAGTTGAAACAATTGTATCTCTAACCGTATTCAATAATCCTCTTGCAACATATTCAGCGTTTGCGGCCGTATCAACAGCAGCGGCATCCATAGAGTTAGTACTTGATGAAGTTAATCTAAATGTTCTATCACCTGTTCTCCATCTTGGATTAGAATTGTTAGTTGGATCAGGTATTGCAAAAGTTCCTGATACGGAACCATTTGCGTCTGTAACCAAATTTCCTCCAAGTGAACCACCTGTTGGGGTTACATAAGAAGTAATATCTACATTATCAAAGAAAGGATAAACTCTAGCATTTGGTTTCATTCTTGTACCAGAAAAGGCAACATCCCTACTTCTAATAAATGCTACAAAGGCAACATCAACTACTCTATCTCCCATACTTGTTCTAACCGTTTGAGGTATTGCAGTTGTTGTAATTCCTGTTCTACTTTGGTTAACTTGATTGATAGAAGTAATATTAGTTAGTTGTTGGATTGCTCTACCATTTCTCCATCTACCACCTACTCTTGTTGAAGAAACTTGCGTTGGTGCGCCAGTCCAGTTTGTTTGCCATTCGTTCCAAACCGTACCCATAGCTATTTGATTTTGATTAGGTACATTTCCTTGTCTTAATAATTGATCCCAAGCACCTGTTGTAGAGTTAACTACTAATTCAGGTGTTCTTTGTGTTTCTCTCCATTCATCACTTGAAGGAGTTAATTCTAGTGTTCCCATCCAACTGAAAATAGCGAAAGGGTTAATATTAATTGCTTTAGAAGCAAAAGGTTGATTAATTAAATCTGTTTCTGTATATGGTAATGTTAAACAATCACCAGTCTTTATGTAGTTAGCTGCTGTTCTATCAGCGTCAACTAAAACCGTTCCATCGTTATCTATTTCTTCTACCTCAACAGCTTGTTGGTTAAAGTGAGGTCTTAATTCTCCTTTAGACATATCTACTGAACATCTGTAATCACCACTTGTAACCTGACCAATTCCGTGACCTTTAAAGTTATCTACAATAATTCCATTTTTAAATCTATCAAAACCATCAGCGTCTTGTATTTGTAAAGATTGAGCAGCACTTTCTAGTAAAGATAATTGAGTATAATATTCAACTCTATCAATTTTCTTTTCAATAGCTCCAATATCTCTCATTGTATATCTTCTATTGTCAACCGTTTCAAAAACTACATCTTCGGTTGATAAGTTATACGCAGGTAAAGAAATTGTGTAAAGGTGCATTGCGTTATCAATCTTATCTGGCGCCTGTGGTTTAACATCAGGAGCTCCTTTAAGTACTTGGAATTCACCTTCTCTTGTTAAGAATAATTTATCTATTCTTCCTTTATAAAATTCGTGGTCTGTGGTTACATTTGTTCCAAATTTAACAACATCAACCGTTGAAGCACCAGTACCGTCATAACTTCTATTTTGTGAACCAGAGTCTATAGTTGAAGCGTCATCTACTCTTGGTCTGAAATCTAATACATCACTTAACTTATATTCAGCACCAGTTGTGTCAGAAGTATAATTTGGAATGTTTTCGTAATCTATTTGTCCTGAATAACTATCTACACTAAAGAAATCTCCATTACCGTGTGTGAAATAGTTAAATGTAATTAATAATTGTCCTGTTGGATTTAAACTTCCATCAACTCTTTTTAATCTTCCAATATCATAGTAGTTATCTCTTTGACCATTATCTAAAGTAAATCTACTTGTAATATCTGTATCACTAGTTGTTGGAGTTGTACTGAAATCAGCTGCCATATGTACAGAAGCAAGTGAGTAAATATCTGCCTTACCTAAACCAATAACATTTGCCTCACACGCCGCTTGAGTTGTAATAGTTGTAGTAGCATTTGAAGTTAATGTTTTTGTTTTTTCGTTTTGTGCTGATTTACTTAATGTTCCAATAATTTTTACTTCGTGTCCTTGATGGTTAGCTCCAAAATCTAAAGTTAATGTACGACCAACAGGTGAACCAGATAAAGTAAAAGCAGCGTCACCTTCGTGTTGGTTTCCAGTTGTAGATAATTTATCTCCAACATTACCAGCAGAAGAAGAACCACCTTTTGACATTATGGTTACTGAATAGTCTCTTTCTGATTGAGAAAGGAAAGTCTCTCCTGTATTTGCTGTAATAGTAATATCTCCTGTTGAAGTTAATGTTCCAACAAAAGTTTTTCTAACCGTAAATAAGGTATCAGCAATACCAGAGTTTGTTTCTGTTTTTAATGTTTTAATTGTACTATAAGGTAATTCAAAGATAGCAATATTTTTATCAGCTTCTTGTAATTTTGCTCTTCGTCTTATAGCGATTGAGTTTGATACAGCAGTTCCACCAATAGCACTTGCAAGTGTTAATGATGAAGAAGTTTTAATTTCTAAAACTTCTCTTGTTGTAATTGTTCCGCCTGTATCAGCAAATTGAAGTGAATCTCCAACTTTTAATTCTGTATCAAATTTAGTACTGAAACCTACTACATCTTGTCCACCACCTGATACTGAAATTGAACCAGATAGTTGTTGATTGTCTCCATAAGCAGTTGATAATTCTGTTTGAGCAGTATAGTTTGGAGTTCCTGCCATTGTAATTTCTTTTATATCACTAGAACCATAACTTGTAAATCCTCTATTACCAATTACACTTGTTTTTACGATAGCAGTATTAGAAGAAGTGCCACCTGTAATTGTTTCGCCATCAGAAAATTCTCCTTGTACATTTGATATAACTACTTTTCCAGTTTGAGCTGAACCACCTGTACCAGCACCTGTGTGAGCAGTTCCGTCAACAAGAGTACCTGTACTATCAAGTAATTGGAAATCTCTTTTTGCAGTACCACCTATTTTTTGTTGAACATAGTAAGTATTGTTATTTAATTCTGTTTGTGTGGTAACACCAGTAATTTTTATTGCGTCACCATTTCTAATATCTAAATCAGCAGTCATTGTTATAACAACAGGATTAGCTGCTGTAGATGAAGCGATTGTAGCAGTTGTTCCAGTAGATACATTTTCTACAACACCAGTTGCACCAGAAGTTGAACCAGTTAGTTTCTCTCCAGTTGTAAATGCTGTGTTAGTTGTGATACCTATATGACTAAACATTTCTATATCAAATAAGAAGTGTTTAAAAATTTCAGTTGTTTGTGGAGCTACAGCTCCTGCACCAGATATTGCTGAACTTGTACTTGCGTTATATTCAAATCCTTTAGATTTAGCACGACCAATATCTAATACTAAATTTTCGTTGTTTGCAGTAATTGTTCCTGCTGTATAAGAAGGTGAAGAAAGTTTTAATTGTAATGCTTTATAAGCTTCTACTTTTCCTGTTATAAAATTTACATCTGGAGAACCATAAACATTAGATACATTAACAAAATTTCCTACATCAAATTTTGTAGGGAAACCATTTTCACTTCCAAATGTTCTTGCCTTATCTATTGTAATAAATTCTGTTCCTACTTTATCTATTTCGTATCCTTTAACATATGCTTTTCCAGGAGATAATCCTAGTGCAAGTTTAGTAGCGTCACCACCATTTGCAGAAGTATAGATACCTCTATTATCTCCAGAAATTAAATGTTCTCTAACATCTAAATCAAAAGGTCTTACGGTATAGTCACCACTTTCGTCATATGTTCTACGAGCAAAAGTATCTTCTAATACTCCGTATTCTGAACTTCTAACTTTATTTTGTAAAGCACCATCACTTAATCTTAATAATTCTATAAAGTTTGAATCTTCAATAGAAGTTAAAGCAAGTTTAGCAAGTGTTAATGAAATTTTAAATCTGTGAGCACCTGGAGCGTTTGCGTTTGAAGAACCTTGAGCATTATCTACAAGTGAAGCGTCATTGTTTGGGGTTACAAAACTTTCAGCTATAGATAATCCAATTCTATAACTTGGAGTGTTTGTATATTTGTCTAATACGATTGTTTGTTGGTCAACACCAACAGCAAAACCATTAATGTAATAAGTTCCAGAAGCAACTGAAGCAGCTGAACCAATATGTGAAGATGTACATACAGCAGTTAGATTACCTAAAGTACCGTGTGTTGCAACCATTGATTCACCAGCAACAAAATCTTTTGTAGTATTACCTACACCAGTTTTTGTATATTTGATGTATAAAGTATTTGGGTCAGTTGAAGTTGCAATATCACTTGCCATAACTTTAGCTTCAACAGCAGAAGTTTGTCCTACTAAAGTTAATCCTTCAAAATCTGAAAGTGTAGTTGTTCCTGTAAATGAAGTTAACTTAACTGAATAGTATTGTAAGTCATAAGTAATCTCACCAGGTATCATTTGAGCACCACTCTTAAATATGTGGTCTCCAAATTTTTCAATCTGGTTTTGTAGTATAGATTGTGATTGTGTTAACTCTCTTGCCTGTACAGCGAAAGCTGGTCTGAATAATATTCTATGAAAGCTTTTGCTTTCCGAGAAATCATCATAATAAGGCGAGAGATTAAAGTCAGTTGGACTTGGCATTTATTTCCCTCGTTAAAATTCTATGATTAACTTAACATTCTCCGTTTGGTCAACACTTCTGGTTACTGGTGCTCTATTTTCAATGTACATTACATCGCCAGAGTCAGCGTCTAATTCAGAAGCAGAATAACCTGAAACTAAAGAAACATTGTTAACCGTTTCAGTTGTGCCTGTTGGAGTTCCTGTTGGTGTACTTGCACTATCTCCAGTAACCACATTGGTTCCTGAAAAAGCAGTCATATTGCCATTTGCGTCAACACCTTCGTTAGTATATCTTGTTTGTGTATAAAATAAAATTAAATTAGCAGCATCCCATTGAACAACTTTACCAATAGCACCTGTATTTGTTTGTGTAATTTTTTCATCAGCAGTAAAAGTTCCTGCACCTGAATTAAATCTAATTGCTTTAGTTCCTCTTAAAGTTGTTGTACTAGCAGCTGAACCACCAGATTTAGGGTCTCTAATTAAAGCAACTCTTCTAAAATCGTTTTGTGTAGCAAAGTCTCCAGAGTTTGCAGTTTCAGCACCTTCAAAAGAAGTATTAAGTATTATAAAGTAAGCACCTAATTCTTCAAATGGGTCTGAACCGTGTCCACCTTTTGGTTCTGCTATTACATCTATTTCAGCACCAGATAAACTTCCACCACCAGCAGCATTTATATCTGCCATTCTAACATATCCAAAAGAATAGTTAACTGGTGTTCCAGTAACCACAGCATTTGTAACCGCACCTGAAGCAATAGTTATTGAACAAGTTCCGCCAGTACCATCTCCTCTAATTGCGATACCTGTATGTGTACCATCAGTACCACCTGTACCTGCTGATTTAATTTTTAAAATTGATAAATCTCCATCTACAGCAGCACTTGTTACCGCTGAGTTTGTTGAAACTCCCATAAAGTCTGTTGATAAGAAATTAGCTTGAGCACTTGCAGATAAAGTGAACATATATTTCCACTTGTAGTTATCTGAAGTTTCTAATATATTAACACTTTCTCCTGTTGGTTCAACCGTTGAAGCAGAATTGTTATCGTTGTCTAAACATTTATAGACTTTAAAGTTTGAATTCATCGCATAGAAATTTGCGTCATATAAATTCGTTGCACCACTATTAGCAGTTTGAACATTAGTAGTTCCTGTTATTCTGTTTCCATAGTCGTGTCTGTAAATATCGTAAGTTGTTCCAGATGTCCAATTTATTCTTGGAGCAGCAAAAGCTACATCTGAAGCAGTAATTTTTTTAGCAGCCAGTAAATCATCAAAAGTATCATACTCATCTTGTACTGAATCGGCTGGTGTAATAGGAGCTGAATCAGTTCCTATGTTATCTGTTCTTCCATCTGCTCTATCTTTAGTTCCAAAAGCAGAAGGTTTTCCTATTCCTAGGTAATAGACATTTGGACTTGCTTCACCAAAAGATTCCTCAAATTGTTGAGCATTATTTCGTCTAAATTTACTTGTTATAATCGCTGGCATTGTTTGTTTCCTGTTTCTTTGTACTATTTATACATCTTCCCATTAAGATATGTTTATTGTATTTCCCATTCCACTATGATTTGTACATTGGTAATATAATGTTGATGGAGCATTCATTGGTACGCAGAAAGTTATTGTTCCACTACCTGTTGAGTTATTATCTACACCAAATCCATATGCACTTCCACCACTTGCCGTTCTTATTTCAAACGGATGTGAAGCACCACTAGATACCGTAAAAGTGTATGTATGTCCTTTCTTTAAATAAAGTACAGGATCATTTTGCGAACCACCACTATTATGAGTAGTAAATCCATCACCTGTAAATGTAAAGTCTGTTGAACCGTTATTAGATACATTAAAATTAGCTGCTACTTTAGAAGCAGGGACATAATCATTAGGTCTCCATCTTCCAGTACCACTAACATTTTCATATACTAATACTTGTCCATAAACTGGAGTAACCGTAGTAGTATCAACATCTGATAGTCTATCAACACTATCGTTTTCTGTTATAATGTTTATCCAACCAGAACCTGTAGCAAAGTGAGCTTTACTATCACTTGTGGTTACAGCGAACATACCAGTATAAGTAGCTGCCGTTGGTAAACCAGCAGTATTTGTAAAATCGTATCTTGCTTTTGAACCAGAACCAGTTAAATCTAATTTACCTGTTCCTGAAATTGTAAATCCAGCAGTATCTAAACCAGCACCTAGTACTGGACTTGCGTCATCTGATAATTCTGAAACAATAGATGTAGGTCTCCAATCTGAACTTCCAGAAACCCAAGTAAGTACTTGTCCGTTTGTTGGAGTTGCAGTTGTCGTATTTACATCAGCAAAAATATCAATTGATGATAATGTAGTTGCGATTTCGTTCCAAGCATTATTAGAAGCAAGGTAACCTTTGTGAGTTGATGTATCAACAGCAAAAGCACCTGGGTAAGCACTAGCAGCTTCAAAACTTGCAAGAGCATTAGCACCTTGAGCAATAAATGAACCTAGTGTAGCACATCTTAATTTAATATTTCCTGTTGACACTCCAGTTAAAGCTGGGTCATCATAAGTTTTGTTTGAAAGTGTTTGTGAATCTGTTAATGTAGCAACCGTGTTATTAATTGCAATTGAAATATTGTCGTCTGATACGGTTGTTGATATTCCACTACCACCACCAAAGTTAAGTGTATCGCCTACCGTAAATGTATCATTAGTACCAATATCAGCAGAAAGAGTAATTGTACTTCCTACTTGTTTCCAAAACATTGCACTTGCGCCGTCTGTTGCAAGTACATAGTTTGATGTTCCAGCAGAAGTTGGAAATGTTAGTGTATCTAATTTAATTTTTCCTGTACCGTGTGGGATTAATTCAATATCTCCATTTGAAGCAGAAACAATTTTGTTTCCGTTTACATCTAAATCACCACCAAGTTGTGGAGTTAAGTCAACTGATATGTCTCCAGCAGCTGCCGAGTTTGTTGGTTCAAATCTACTATTAGTCGTAGACCATTGTAAAATTTGGTTTGAAGAAGCTCCTGATACTACAATTTTTAAATCTGAACCGTCTCCTAGTGCTGTATATAATTCATTTATATTATCATTAATTTTATCACCACCGACACGAAGATTATCACCTGTTCCGTCATTTGGAGAACTACCTAGATTTATTGTTTGCTTTGCCATATCTCTTTTCCTATTATTCTAATATTTATACGCCATCTTTATGAGCTTGCGTCAAAAGTAGCAGTACCACTACTAAATTTCTTACTTGTATTACTAAACTTGCCTTGAGGCACTAAAACCTCAACAGGCAAAGTAATATAAGTCTTTGCTATAGTTGCTAAATCGCCAAATTGAACTTCTGTTCCATCAGCAGGCGTATTAGAACCTATTACTCTCAAATCTTTTACTCTTGCCCAATTCATAGCACTTGTATTAATCATACCTTGGAATCTTCTATCAAATTCTCTTAATCTTGGTCCAGCATATACAGAACCGAAGTTTGTATTGATTGTTCTGAAATAATAAAATGGTTTAAATTGAAAAGAATACGATATTGGAGTTTGTGTTAAGGTAACATCCCTAGTTGTTGTTGAGAAAGGAGATTTACCTCCTTGGGCAACATCAGCAGCTTTTCCTTCAAGTGGATTACTTCTTAAAGTTGAACCATCAGTTTTTGTTCCTAATCTTCTACCAAATACACTACCAAACAATGTGTTCATTAATGTAATCCAAGGACTTGAAGTAATACCAGTAACCCTACCAACAACAGGCATTTTAATTCTGTTATCTAATTTTAATTCAATATTAACTTGTCCTGTAAAGTAGAAACCAGCAGGGTGCATTGTCTTTTTAAATGCGTCTCGCCATTCATTAATAGTACGACCTACTTTAACAACATATGAGAAGTCCTGATAGTATAAACTATCTTGTATCTTCATTGTTGTTTCTGATAAGTGTCCGTCTTCTGAAACATATCTACCTTCACTTGTTGCTAATCCAACAACATCAATCGTTGCAACTGCTGGGTCTGTTTTTCCCATTAAACCAGTTGTACCTGAAAGACCACCTGTTATAGTTTCATCTACAGAAAAGGAATTAGCATTTCTATCTTTTAATCTTAATAATTTTCTATTAGCATCCCAACTTACTACAACACCAGTTGCACTAGAAGAAGAACCAGTAATTGTTTCGCCAACTACATAGTTTCCATTTGTACTTAACGCAATAATTGATTCTATAAACTGAACTGCTGGAGGTGTTGACGCTTGTTCGTGTGAACGACCACTTTCTATTATATCAATTCCTAATAATTTTCCAATTTCGTCTCCATATGAAAGTACTTCAGCGTTAACTCCATTTAAACTATTAATAGTAACCAAAGGTGTTTTTGTATAACCAGAACCACTATTAATTAATCTTATATCTGTAATATCACCTACTCCATTTTCTAAAACTATTTTACTGCCTGGGTTAATATCATATCTGCTTGTTGCAGTTTCAAAAAGTATATGTCCATCGTCACCTGTTTCATTACCAATTGCTCCATTAGCAACAGCAACTTCAGCAACAGCTCCACCACCATTTGTATTTGCATTATCAAAAACTAATTGGTCACCTATTTGATATTGTGTACCAGAAGCGTTAATATAGAAATTTGTTATTCCAGAACCACCAACTTCTCCAACTTGACAGATTGAACCTTGTCCACCACCTGAAAGTTTAACTTGGTCTCCTTTAATATAGTTTGCACCATCATTTGTTATTGTAAATGTTCCAGGAACACCAGTAACCTCAGCTTTAATGTAAACATCATCGGTATCTGTTTTTGTTCCTCTAACTATTTCATTAACTTGAAAAGTTCCAACAATACTATCTTGGTTTAATAATAATTCTGATACAAGTTTGTCTCCAATTTGGAATCTATTTAAATTTTCTATAATTGCAGTTGCACCAGAAGTTAAACCTGTAATTTGTCTACCAACTAAATCTCCTGTGTTACCTACACTATTAATTGTTCTTAAAACTTGGTTAGAAGTAAACTCTCCATCTGATACTCTTAACATTTGTTCTTTTGGATAAAATATTTCTGAATTCTCACCAAATAACAATCTAAAAAATAATTCGTGTCCTTTTGCAGTCCCTTTAGTACGATATAAAGTTTTTACTCTTTTAATTAATTCTCTTTTGTTAATATCACCGTGTAAGTCTTCTGGAATTGTATTTAAGACTTCGTTTCTAAATTGAGATAAGAAATGTTGTATAACTTTATCGGGATCCCTAAAGTTTAATAATTCTTGGATTGATTTTACTGGATTTGGTCTATAACTTCCTGCAATACCTGAAGCACCAGAAGTTAAACCAACAATTGTCTCACCATCTATAAATTTATCATTTGCATTTATGAATAATCTATTATTTTTTAAATCTTCTGCTAATATAGCAGTTTGAGCATTAGAAGTTTGACCTTTTATGATTTCGCCGAAAGTAAATTTTCCATAAGTGGAAGTTTCTTGTAAAACTTTATCGCCAGCGTCTATTTGAGTTGCTTCTGAACCAAGTCTACTTGCGTCCAACAATAATTTGTTAGATTGACCTGTTTCTGTTTCTAATAAGATACCTTCTGTTGATTGAGATTCAGTAATACCTAATTCAGCACATTCCATAAATGTAAAATATGCTTTTAGAAATTCTACAAATTGAGGATGGTCTGATATTACAAATTCAGGTACCTGACCTTGAATAAGACTGGTAATCTTTTTAGTAAACTTTGCCATTTATTAGTAAGAGCTTGTTGTAGTGTAACCAACTCCAGCGTCTGAACTTCCAGCAACAAAAGTATCTTTTTCAACCGCAATATTAGAATTAGCAATATCTATTTCTATTATTTGGTCTCTTACTGGTACTATGTCTTTGGAATCAGGTTGCACGGTTAATTCTATAACACTTGAAGCACTTCCTCTTATATTTGAAATTGATGTCACCTGTAATGAATTAATTGTTATAGCACCTGTCGTATAATCTATTGTACCTTGCGTTGAGTTTGAATAAACTCTTGTTGCACCTGACAAATAATATCTTCTTACTATTCCATTACCATCATCATCTAAAAATTGTTCTTCACTATAACCATTTACTTTAAAACCTGTTGAAGATAGTATACCACCTGCTGTTGCGTTATGTCCCATATGTGGATTGTATAATGCGTTTCTAAAATATACATTATACTTTAATGAACTACCAATAGAAGGTGTTAAATCTTTTCTTATCTTTAAAGTTGTTATGTTTGACAATATTGAACTATCAACATTATCAATTAATGTAGAAACTTTACTATGTCTGAATACACTATCAAATTTTTGAAGTGTAGAAGCATTATAAGCAATTAAGTTGCTTGTAATATTTGCTTTTAATGTTTCAGCGTCTTTAGTAGTTGCTGAAGAATTAAATTTTGCAGTTGTAGATAATATTATACTTGTTGTTTCAGGATCAACTATTTGTGGAGTAACCGAAGCAACATTATATTCTTTTAGTTTATTAACAATGTCTGCTTTTGTTTGAGTAGTTAAAGTAGAACCACTAGCTGCCTTAATTGCAATTTTAACAACACCATAAATTGGTGTTTCATCATCTTCACCACCCCAAGCACTTACAGCAATAGCATTTGGATATAAAGATTGTACTTTTGTTTCATAATCAGAAGTGGTTACTGCTCTATCTTGCGCTGAGTATTGTAAAGGAGCATTAAATCTAATACTCTCTTTTGTTTCTGATTCACTACCACCTTGCGATACAGAAGTAGTTGAAACTGATATGTTTGAAAACATTCCAATGTTACCTGCTGGTGAAAATGTCTTAGCACCATTTGATTCTGCTTTATTGGTAACAATATATTCCATTATAACAATATTACCTGTTGATAATTTTTTACCAAGTACACCATCACCAAAGGTTACACAATACTTACCTGTTTCTGTTTCATTTAAAAAGTAAACGGTAGAAGTATCAGTTAATTTTGTTAAACCTGTAACCGAAGTATATGTTGTTTGAGTTGTTTCTGTTAAACTTGTTTGAACTTTTATTTTTAGTGTTGTTGTATCAGCATTAACACTAGGTATTAAAAACTTTTGGTCGGGATCTTGCGTATCAACCGTATATCTATATGTAATTGGTGTTCCTTCATATAAGGTTACATTTGAAAACTTAAATACACCATCAACAGGTGTAATTGTAATTTCATCATTAGTAATATAGTTGTAAGCAGTACCATCAACAGCAGTTGTAAAGGTTTGACCTTTATTCATTGTCAAAGTTGTTCCTGTTGCGTCATTAACGGTAATGTCAACTGAAGCAGTTGGAGCTTTTGCTGAAGAAGGAGTATAACCTAACATTTTAGCAAGTGAAACTACATTAGCTCTTACATCAGCAGAATCTAAATACATTTCATTTGCTAACATATTAGCATTGAAACCTAGATAGTGTGTATTGTATGCTAGTGTATCTAATAGTACAGAAAAACCAGAACCTTCAAAATTATAATCTGAAAATTCTGCTTGATTTTGTAAAAATACTTTTAAGTTTGCTTTTATCTGGTCAAAATCTAATTCCGAAATATCTAGTTTGGTGCTTGCCATTATTCTTTCCTAATTATTAATCAAAGTAAGTTTTTGATAACTCACCTCGTTCTACCGTTGTGCCTTTTTTTCTACATCTTATATAAACTTGTACCGTACCACCACCTGGTTTAGTATATGTTCTAATTCCACTAGCGATTACTGAATTAGCGCCATCTGCTGAATCTGGATATGTATTTGCTGCCGTAGCAGTATTTTCATATTGCCATATTGAATTACTTCCTGGTACATCTACCCACGCCATATTATCTTAACCTTTGTAAATATGTTTCTACTACTACTGGAGTTGAAATACCAATAACATAGAAACTGATTTGTATATGGTATCTGTTTGCGTCTTCTTGTGGTTGAGCAATAACATTTACTATCTTTGCTCTTGGTTCAAAGTTAGTTAAAACTTCTATAACTTTTCTTTCCAAGTTTAACGCAGTTAGAGGTGTCATATTTTCAAATAACAATCCTCTTACATCACTACCTATTTCTGGATGAAATGGTCTCTCATAATGATTAGTTTGTATTAAATTCTTTACACTTCTTTTTACAGCATCCACATCTTGCAATTTAACTATATCCGAGGTAACAGGATTTCGGGTAAAATCCAAGTCTAAATCAGAATATAACCGATTTACTCTATCTTTATTTTTTAAACTAGTTGAATCGTAAAATGCCATAACACTTATATTTATACACTAACCAGCAAACACATTAGGACTTCCTGCTGCCACAGAAGTACATCCTGATATTGCGTCACCTATTCTTCCACAACCTACACCATTAACAAATACGGTAGTTGAACCTACTGCTATTGGTTGAGCGTGTGATGGACAAGGTACACCTGGATATTTGTGTCCTGTATTAACATCACCTTGTCTACTAACAGCAATACCGTTGCAAAATACATTTGCACTACCTACTGCTCTAGTCATACCAGAACAATGGGTAACATCAGCGTCTCCTATCCTCGTAACCGCAGGCATTCTCTCTCCATTAATTGTTTTAATTTACTTTCAAAGGTTGATATGTAATTATGTTGTTCTTCAGTATGAGGAGGTTCTGGATAATCAGGTTTAAATGAAATTACTGCTCCAATTTCGTTTGGAATATCATTTGTGTTGTTATATGTAAAAATTCTATTTTTAATTCTTACTTTAAATTCGCCTTCCATTATTTTTCCTCTCTTTTTACTATATTTATTATTTTTTTTAAAAATTACATTTGAATTGCAAAGTTTTTCTTGCTTCATTTAAAGATTTTAGTAAATTTTCTTTAGAAATCGAATCAACATCACCAGATTCACTCAATTCGGGAAAAAACTTGCAATTATGCACATTTCTGGCACATCCATAGAACAAAAAGAGAACAAATAGTAAAAAAACTATTGATTTTATTGATTTTTTTTGGATTTTGCTCATTTTTTACTTGACATTTGTTTGGATTTAAGGTAATATAGTATGTATATGAACAAAAAAATGATGATAAAAGAAAAAAAAGAAGAAAATTGGTTCCTAGAAAAGAAATATTTTTATGTTTCTGAATTACATATGGGAATTGATGGTTTAGAAAATATAACAGACCACAAAGGACCTTTTAAGTCTCTTAAAACTGCTCAAAATAGTTTTGAGAAGTATGTAAATGCTAGTAAGTACTTAAATGATTGGGAAAAAGCTAGTTTTTCAATTAGAGGACCTATGTACACTAGAAACGCATTTAAAATTGGCGATAAAAATGTGATTCCTTCTTATGATACAATTTGGTATAACAACAAAGGGAGAAAATAATGATACAAGTAAATAAAACAGCAAAAAACATAGATGAAGGTATTAAGTTTATGATAGACGCTATGGTTGAAGACTATGGTGGTTTTAATAGACATAATAAAGTTGATGTTGTAAGAGATAATATGTATAATGAATACAAAAATGGATTTACCGTTTCAGGAGGTCAGAAGTATATTAAGATAACTAATGGCGGTTCTGTTAAATGTTTTATCGTAAAAGAAGACTTTAAACATTTTAAATCAGGCGATATATTGAAACCTGCTGGTTGGAGAGCACCTGCTCTAAATCAAGCTAGAGGAAATGTATTAAATGGTAATTACTCAATTCAATGGACTGGTCCATTGTACTTAAAATAGAAAGGACACTATGATACTATTAACTGAACTGAATAAACAATTATCTAGTCTTAATGTTTCGGACTTAAACTTAACAAAAGACTATATTAATGATTTAATTGCTGTTAAGGTTAAATCAACACTTAAAGTTGGCTCAAATGTCAATATCGTACAAAAAACTAAAAAGACACCTGGCGTCATTACTAAAATGATGAGGTCAAATTGTTTAGTTAAATGTAAGATGACAACTTATAGAGTACCTATGAGAATGTTAGAGGCGGCTTAATAATAACAATAAGGAGAACATTATGAAAAAACTAATAGAATATATGACTATCGCATTGTCAGTAGGAGGTACACTATGTTTAGTTGCTGCCGCTGGTGCAATAGATGGTGGATATAAAGGCATACCAATGAATAATGATTGGTTGGCGTGTGGTGTATTTACATTGTTAGGAATAACTATGTTTATATTATCTTTGTATTCGCAAGAAATGTATAAAGAACAGAAATAATTAAACTGCCCAAGGTGTATATCCTTGGTCTTTAGCACTCTTATCATCTTCAGACTCTATGGCCTGAACTTCAGGTACATAGTGTCTCATCATACTCTCAACACCTTGTTTCAAAGTTAATTGAGACATACGACACCCACTACAAGAACCTGCCATCTGTAATTTTAATACTCCATCTTTATATGAGATAAAATTAATCTTGCCTTTGTGAGCGGCAACTGATGGAGCTACTTTCTCATCTAATATATGTTTTATATTTTTTATTATTTCTTCTTCTGTTCTATCTTCTATCATTTTATATCTAACTTCATATTTTTCATTTTTGATTGGTCCACTTGTTCTAATACATAATTACCACTTATACTTATTCTCTCAAAGTCTTTATAATATGGTGGTACATAATGATTTAAACCAGCAGGAAAAACAAACATTAATCCTTTATATGGTTTAATAGAAAAACTATTACTTTGTAAATCTGTTATTCTTTCTCCATATTGAAATACTATTTGACCTGCGTGTTGACTATTGCTAATAGGAATATCCTTTTCAAATATTTCATCATCTATTTCTCCATACATAACAAAGCTAAACAAACCACCGTGGTCGTGTACTGGATTAAAGTCACCTGCGTGTTGAAAGTTTATCCATAGTTGTTGTAATCTTAATGCACCCATACCACCAGATTGTCCCATCATCGTTTTTTGTACATTAGGCCATTGAGGTCCATTATTAGATTGTAGTATTTCAAAAAATTCAAAAACTTTTTGTACTATTGCTTTATCAGCTTTATTTCTAATATCGTTATTAGGTCCTGCAGGATATTGAATACTAGTTCCTTTTTTCATATTACCTGCAAGTTTAGGTCTATGGTCTTTATCTTTATCGTTTCTTGTTCGTTGTCCTTCTTCAATCAACATATCAATTATGTTTGTATCCATTTCACAACGATAGATTGGTGGACCAAATGGGTATAGTACTTCTCCATTTATATCTGGATGTACCATTTGAGGTATGATTGTTTCTTCTCTAAATTTTGTCATAATATTACTCTATCAGTTTATTATTCTTTTGTCAATATGCCAATGTCTTTTATTGTATCGTTTAAAAACTTATTCTTTTCTTTTAGTATCTTATTTTCAATAGTCAATACTTCAATCTTTTTACACAAATCTAAATCACCTCTTTCGTCATCTAATATCATTTGTAATTGTTTCTTTAACAAATTCATTTGATACTCATAATCTTTATCTAAAGGTAGATTGATTTCAGCATTATCAAATAATTGTAATTCTTGTTCAGTCATTATATCTTTCTATGCTCCAAAACTTTCTCCACAACCACAAGTGCTTGTAGCGTTTGGATTTTTTAATTCTAAAAATGAACCAAATATCTCTTTACGATATTCTACCGTCATTCCTGCTAACATTAATATGCTAGACTTATCTATTAACAATGTAAAGTTTTCATATTTTAATACTTCATCATTGTCATCTTTATTATCTTCAAATGACCACTCATATTTAAAACCAGCACAACCACCACCTTTAACCTCTAGTCTAACATACTTCTTATTATGTTCTTTGCTAAGCTCGGTTAGATGTTGGTTTGCGTTTTCTGTTATTGTAATTAAGTTTGTCATCTTTATTATTTAGGCCTGGACTATTTCCAACTTTCTGTTTTTCACAACCGATATTGAAAGATAATGCAGAACCACTTTCTTCTATAAATTTAATCATTTGGTCTGCTTTCCATTGTGCTTTGATTAAACATTCTTCTTTAGTATTATAAATGGTTTCTGGTAATTCATATTTCTTTTCACATTCCCCACCTGGTAATAGAACACAAAATATAGCAAATACTTTCCACATTACGCATTCCAACCATTGTCTAATACATCGCCCATATCTTCGCTAGTATCTAATATTAATTCTTCTAACTCAATTAACATATTATATAAAATTGATACATCAATTTGTAGTTGCCAGATTGTATAAGCTAAAAACATTATAACAATCAGTTGAAGTAATAATACCAAATCATTTAATTTCTTATTCATCTATAATATTTATCAAGTTCCTAGCACCGTAGCTTATCATAAAGTCAGCGCCTGCTCTTTTGAATACTTGATATGTTTCTTTTAAATTATCTTCTGTATGAATACCTAACCATTCGCCACTTGTTTGATATACACCAACAGGAGTATTATAATTAAAATGTTTTATATCACTAATTAAATCTATACTTGTCATACCAGGTTTAATTAGTAATTCATCAGCACCATCTTCTCTATACTTAACTGCTCTTGCAAGTATATCACCTTTTTTAGTTTCTACATCTAATTGATATGGTCTATGTATACCTGGTTTAATTCCTAATGTATCTCTCCAACCAACATAGAAACTAGAACGAAATTTTGTACTATAACTCATCACTTCTATACTACCATCTTTTAAAGATTTAATATTCTTAACCGTATTCTCTCCACAATCACTTGGCGCTATTGTAGCACCAGAAGCCGTGTAAATATCTTTTGCCATTTGTTTAAGATAACGGTCTGTTAATTCTTGGTTACCTGTAATATTACAATGACCATCAGGCGTATAAGGACATAAACATAAATCTACAATCAATCTACATTGAGGTTGTATAATTTGTGAAAGACTAGCAGCGGTAACACACACTTGGTCAAACTTATGTTCATCAATACCTTCACCTTCTCTCCAACCAGATGATTTTTCACCTAACTTAAATTCAGGTATATAAAACAATAGAAACTCTTTAACGCCTAAATCAATATCTTTCTTTATTCTCTCACCTGCTTCTTTCCAAGCATTGTATATTTTATTATGTTCTCCAAGACCAGTTTCTTTAGTTTGTGTTCCAGCGAATATAGGTTGTATTAATCTCATATCATTTCAATATTTCATTTAATCTATTATAAAAACTTTCTTTACTTGAATAACCAACGAGTCGTGCTATTTCGTTCTCACCATCCCATAGTATAAAGGTAGGTGTACCTCTTATAGGTTTAATTCTATTTTCGTTAATTGCCATAGTAAACCAAAAAGGTTCTTCATTTCTGACTACTATTCTTAAATCTACTTTATCGTGCTTAAAATCTATTGCGACTTCTTTAATAAACTTAACGCAATAAGAACAATAAGGATTATGATACATTAAGAGTTTGCTGATTGCACTCGCCGAAGTTGTGTATAATAATATCAAACAAAATAATATAATTCTAAACATAACTAAAACCAGAAGTACATAATCAACACACCTATTAATATACCTTCCAACCAAGCTAACCAACAAGCTAGCATAGGGTTGTTTCGTATAAAGTTAAGTTTATATAACCATAGAGTATTAAATATTTTCGCTAACATAGTAAGTATATTTATAGAGGAAATTAAACCGTCAGTTGCCACTAGTAATCAAGCTAATAAATGCTCAGAAAAACCGAGTCGCCCACTCACTCAAATTTCGTGTCGTTTCTGAAAATGTCTTTAAAGTATTACTTGGAGGTCTTTCCTGAAGGTTCAACACACATAGTTATAATATTCCGTATCCTCAGCGTAAAGTTCTCCCTTTGTTCTTTTGTTTATTAAGTGAAAAATATTAATGATTATTTCACTATACAATGATATAACAATATGATAGTCTATACACATATTAACCAACGAAAGGACACACAAATGAATAAGACACAATTTATAGAAAGTATGAATAAGAAACTTCCTTTAGACTTTATTCAATCTGCTACTTACACCGTAATTGAGCCAGGACTTTCTTATTTCAATAAAGACCAAACAATTACGCATTATGAATTATTGTTATTTTTAAAAGATAATGATTTGAATTGTATTGCAGTATTGCCTGACGCAACTTTTAACTAACCAATAATAAAGAAAGAGAGAACAATATGAAAAAGAAACAACTAACACTAGAAGAAAAATCTGATAATGCTTTAGAAGAAATGAACGATAAAATACCTGAAGAAAATACAGTTTGGTTTGTTGACCCTAGCTGTAAGTTCTATTACCTTGGAAATCCTATTCTGATTTTTTACATCGGCGCAATTTCTTTAACACAATCTTGAACTCTTCTAGATTTTCACGGGTAAACTTCATCTTCAGATATTATTTCTCTGCATTTCCTATTAACGTAAAGAAGAATCCCAAAAGTTGCTCTATATTCAAGAATTATGAATAAAGAAACGAAAGAGTTACTTACTTTTTGAATAATAAGGAACTGTAACATTAGATATTTTTGATTAATAATTGTCTTAACTTACCAATTAGATTCAATAATGAGTATTATTTTTTTATTTTATGAATAAAAAACAACAAGTTATTGCCTGGATTGCAATGATTGGTGGAGGAATCGGATTTTTCTTTTTCTCTATGGAAATGGCTGAATTCATGCGTTAAAATTCTAAAAAGTGATAATGCATGAGTAAATTTGCTGTAAATGGAATTGCTGGATTTATTTTAATTGGAATTTCTGTCCTAATCGGATATTTTCTATTCCCTTCATTAGATTATTTGTTGCCTATTGGCAGTATTTTGATCATAATTGGGGTGGTTACTATTTTACAACTAAAGATAGCTAATAAATTATAAAAATTCTGAAGTTTCTA